>Ga0209092_10000618_pt1 | contig 35476 bp, 23 predicted proteins | sample FraStrMetagenome_FD_187446 | JGI IMG/M metagenome (GOLD analysis project Ga0209092, IMG submission 187446) | Marine eukaryotic phytoplankton communities from Arctic Ocean - Fram Strait ARC3M Metagenome (SPAdes) (version 2) | ecosystem: Environmental > Aquatic > Marine > Oceanic | place: Fram...
TAGAAACCGCAACATGTGTATATAAAAATGAGATTTTACAATCAAAATCTCCCCAGATCCAAATTCCTTTTTAAATTATCGAATAATAATATATTCGAAAAATAAAAAAAAGAGAAAATTTAAAAGTACGTACGCAAATTAATGATTTTGGGGAGGCATATAACCGGATCTCATTTATTATCCACTCTAACGACACATAACGTTTGGATAAAGTTGCCTAATAATTACTCTCTCTAAGTATTTGTTTTTTAAAATAACTTAACATTTTCTATATATCGTGATCTTACGTAACAAATTCGATGCACGGGCATGTTTGAACGCGTAATGCCCAAGGTCGCGTTCTGTGTTTATTTCTTTCACTTACTGTACAACACTCCCCAAACTCTTAAGATACAACAACAATAATGTCTACTGTTCCAAAAAGAAAAGCCAAAATAAATAGGAAAGAAACCACAAATCAAATGAGAACAAGTGATCAGGATCAAAACTCAAATAGTAAAGAAAACCAGCGTCAAGATGCGAATAAGAAAGGATCAGTGAAGCCAGCATATAAGAAATCCACCTATACACCAAGTAAAGATGCAAGCGCTATATTTAGATCTGTTCCATCCGAACTATTTTTACAATTAAACGACATCATTGATGCTTCCTTAGTGGATGGAGTATCGTCGCTTCCTTTCCTTCCTACATCTCAACAAACGGTCAAATTTTCACTCAAGAATATATCTGACTTTTTAGGAGTAGATTCCAATACAAAGGATAAAGAAGGAACCGTAGCAAAACTAGACGAAGAAGAAGATGAAGCAGGCGACTACAAATTTTTAAAGTCGCTGCGAGCTGCCTATGCCAAAAACATTGATAAGGCAGAAATATACGCGTTACGAAATATTTTCACGATTGAAGAATTACCACGGTCAAAACGCATACAATTAGTGCAAGCTATTCAAATGAACGTGGATGTTGATGAGCTAGATGCGACATTAAATTCTGAATGCGATAATTATGAAGGAGAAAAAATAAATGGAAAGAAAGAGGATGAAGACGAAAAGGAAGAACAACCCCTTCCAGCATTACCCAAGTCCACGAATGAAATACCTACTGAGACAGATATTCTAAATGTTGAAGATGATTTGGATCAACTTCGAATAAAAATATTAGAAAAGAGACAAAGAAGGAATATTCTCGTCTCGCAATTAGCAGAGATGAATCAGGTTGCTAAAACAGTCAGACAAGCAAATAGTGTTATACAATCCTCTATGAAGGAGATGACTAGCTCTAATAAAGAAATTGAGGATAAGTCAATAGCGTCTGGAACCATAAAGGATCTTGTAGGGGATGTCATGATTGGAAAAAAGGGGTTAGAAGAATTACAACAGCAAGGAACTGATTTGATGAAGCGTTTGGATGAAATAAAAAAATTGAATGGGAGCAATGATGATGATTATTTAAATGAATTCTTATTGAAAGTCAAAAAGAAACGTAATCAATTGTCTTTGGATGATCACTTTGCTGCAATGAAGAAACGTTTGCCTGGTGTTAGCAATGTGGATATGGAGGGTGCATTGGGAAACTTGAGAAAGAAAAAGAAGCACAAAAATATATAAAAAGTTTTCCACCACGTTTATAAATTTATGTTTATTCATCCTTTCTTAAGAGACAAAAAATAGTGTCTTAATTAAATACCATACAATACGTTAAAAAATGTAGGATGCCATTGGAATCTTCATACAGCTGTGTGTGTGTCACTTGTCACCATCCAAACGAATTGTTTTCTTTCAATTTAAAATTAATAATTTTATTAAAATTATTTATGATTATTGACTTGCACAATAAGAAAAATGAGGCAACCATCATCCGACGAAAGTTCCTTCTCTCTTCTATTGTCACTTCCATCGTATCATTTGTCTATAGCTCTTTCGTACCTCGAAGAATGCAATGGAGCAACTTCAGCACTCATCACAAATAAATATTTACATTCTTATAAGCTTCCTCTCTTTCGGGCTCCTGCTTCTCTCCAAGTGACAAATTCTTCTTCCAAAACTGGTAATAATCACAGACAACTTCGAAAACAACGACATGTGTTTCGAATATTCCGATCGCAAGATCCTACAGTATTATTGGCGCGTCTGAATACACGACGTTTGCGAAAACGAATATGTACTTATAAAAAAAGTCCCAATCTACCTTATACTTGCAATTTGTCCACGGATCAAATAGCAGAACAAGAATGGAAAGATCATTGCAATTATCGTAATCATCAACATCATATATCACATGAATTATTACGCTTCCCTTCGTCCAGCACTCCACAATCTCTTTTCCCAATGAATGAAATAACATTGCTAGCATCTTATCCACGATGTGGAAATACACTTTTACGATCTCTTTTTGAAAAATTAACTTGTACCATTACAGGTGCTGATACAAGACCTGATCGAACACTTTCATTAGCCTTATCTACACAACATGATATGGCTGGCGAAGGAGTCACAAATGCTCCTGTGCATCCTATGAATAAAGCACATCCACTTCTACCATCAGATCTAGGTGTTCACTTGGTCAAAACTCATTTTCCAGAACGAAGAGGATATAAAATATTTGATGCTCAACGAATTATTCTCCTTATACGAAATCCATATGATGCATTGGAAAGCTACTTCCATATGGCATTGACTAACACTCATACTGAATCATTGACCAAAGAAACCTTTCAAGACTTTTTTGACACTTGGGAAGCCTTGGTCAAGGATGAGATAGTCACTTGGAGAGATTTTCATCTTTATTGGTTATCTAAAATTCAAAAGAAATCCAACAAAAATACAAATGAAGCTGCAGTACCAATATTAGTGGTTCGATATGAGGATCTCATACGGGAGACGAGAGAAGTGATGCGGAGAGTTATTGCCTTTACACTAGGCAAGCCATTAATTAAAAGAATGGGACAAGATGGAGATGACATAGGTGCATTCTGGGAAAATAGATTGGATTTGGTTTTTGGGAGGACCAAAGAAGGGAGTTTGGAAAGTTTAGGTTCTTATCGGCCTAGAAGTGTTGGTGATGATTTGGATAAATTAGAGCAACTTACTGTTGAAAAAAAACCTAAAGTCAAGATTGGCAAATCCTTGGCAAAACAAAGATATTCAAATGATTTATTAGAGCACATGAATCAAGTATCTGGAGAACTTCTTCGGACTTTTGGCTATGACGTACTTAACCAAGATTTTCCTCAAAACATCAAATCCATACCACGGAGAGATAGGGTTTTACTCAATGTTCCATTGTCTCCAATGACAACAGACGAAACTTGTGATAAGATCATGGAACCACGCAGTGTCGTTGTCAACAAAGGTAGAGATGTACGGGACCCACAAAGTAAATTTGGACGATACATGACGACCTATCGAAAAATGTTTACCAACAATGATGCAAATCCACTCCCTACGATAAAGAAACTATCCCTTAACGAACAAACCACAAAGAGTTTCAATACTTAAATTGATTCTGATATGAACAGATGTTGTTCCTTTCTTTGAATTTTACTCAAAGAATGATAGATAGCAAAATTATTTTACAATGAAATATTGATTGTCAAAACGTATCACCCTTTTTAATAGAATGTATATCATAGGTTGACTCGCCCGTAATATGATTAAAATAATACACATTCCCAACATGATCGTATGCAGATCCCCAATTGGAGTAAATGTTAGTGCTTACTGGGTTATTATTAATCATGCACTCCTCTGGAATAGTCGGAATTTGTTGCAAATGATTATATGCAGTAGTTTCTGTTGGAACATCTAGATATGATCGTCCGGTTTGAGACTCTTGTCGCGGCATGTTTTCATTATTCTCATTGGATGATACAGAAAAATTGACTTGCTCTTCTGGTACATAACTTATGTCCTGAGTTGATGTCCCTTCAGCATAACCAATGTAAGTTTCGTCTTCATTATATGGATTGTGATAGGTAGATTCGCCCGTTTCTCTATTATGATAATACGGAATTCCATTTTCATCTGCATACTGAGACCAAATGGGAAAATCATTAATGAAGTGGTTTTCATCTACGCCATCATTTTCAATAATATGATCACTTTGGTGCCATTCTTGCTTTGGAATGCTATCATAATCTATTTCTTCGCTCTCTTCCGTTGAAAACGCTCCATTATAGTTACCCTCTACATCCAATTCTCGAGGACTGACATTACCATTAGTGTCGATATTGCAATATCTATGAAAAGATCTTTTTCCTTTGGAATGTATTTTAATCCAACATTCCTGACAAAATGGGTCATCACATTGAGTGCACCATTTTGATGCGATTTGGATACTGCACTCTTCGCATTCGATTGGCCCTACCCGTACAAATGTATGGCTTTCTCTCTTTCCTCCTTTTGGATGTGCAACTAAATAGCACTGTGTACAATATTTATCCCCGCATTGATCGCAAAGTCTAGTTGCTAAAGCTTTTTCACAATCTACGCAGACCCTCTCTTTTCTCCTTGATATTTTCTCTTCTTCCGTTAAGACGGCATTTGGGTCTTCTATGATTTTACCATTTTTTAAAACCAATTTTGAGTCTGATTTTGTATACCCCGTTATGGGAGGTTCCCACAAGGACTCATTTTTTCCTTCATTATAGTAGTACCACCTAAAGTAATTTGATATGGATGAGAAAGAAATGTGCATAAATGTATTTTAAATTTAACATACTCACGCTTGTGACTCATCGCTCCATGTCTCCTTCCATAAACTAGCGTCTAAAATCATCTTCTCAACATGTTCCTGTTTCATTATCTTTATTTGCAGTTTGGCTTGATTCTTTCTTGTGAAGGACTGGATACATGTTGCCGCATTTTTTCTTCTCTTAATAGTAGCAATATGTGTGGTCTTCTGTAACTTTACTAAAATTCTTCCTCGGTGTCCTCGAAAAATCCTTTGTACTAACACAGCACTTTTCTTCATACGATCCTGTAATAATTTCTCTTCTTCTTTCATTTTTTTCACTCGACTTATACAGAGAAACATTCGAATTCTTGTCTGGAGAAGTATACTAACAATAGATCTTTGTAGAAATATCTTCCTTTCATTTACTTTTCGCATTCCTATTCGTCCACGCACAATTCTCTGTATCTCGGCTGCACATATGTACCTGCGCTTTTCTATTCTCCTCTGAATCGCCTTTACTCTATCGAAGTGACCTCTGAGTATCTTCTGCATTAGGATGGCGGAAAGAAACCGTGTCTTTGCATCTTGAAGCTTATTAAGAACTCTCCTTGACAATCTACACCTATACGCGCATTGCAAGAATAGAGATATTTTGACCCTTGCTCTTTTGTCAAGTATTTGCCTTATCCATTTCTGAGCTATTTTGGCGCGAAAGATGGATTGAATTCGTATTGACATTTGTATTGAATGTTCAAATTGAAGCTTTCTTAGCAAGTTACGGGCCACTCTCCCTCTCCAATGCTTTTGAATAAATTGAGATGCAATGTTCCTTAATTCCACTCCCTCTTTGTGCCTAATCCACTCCACAAACTTAATCCACTGCAACCAAGCTGTTGCATTATTTTTCCATAATCTTCTTCCTAAAAATATCCATATTATTTTCACCGATTGGTATTGCTTATATGAATTTAATTTCTCTCTATTCCTCTCGTAAAACATGACTTGCTTCCATCTTGAAAAAGTGGTAATTAATTGAGAACTCAAAATGTTTTGAGAAATCAAGTTGAAATGCTGCAATGACCATCCTCTTAACTGAGCACAAATTCGGGGATGTTTTCCCACATCTGAGCGACAAAGTTGTTGAGCTATTACAATGTCTCGTTTGATTGCCTCGGTTAACTTCAAAACGTTGCTTAAAGAACATGAAAGTTCAGATACCAATTGCTTCGGTTCTCTATCATAGGCGGATTTGCGGTCAAAATCAGTTTGATTAAAACTAGAAGTATGGGATATTCTTGAAATGTTAGATAAAATAATATTACTTTCGTCTGTACTTTGCACTCCAAGTTTGTTGGATGTTGAACAGCGTCTTTTAGAAACCATGGAAGAGTGCGAAAAGGACAGTTGTGTCCGAAGCTCAATGAGAGAATTAACACCACTGCTGACATGTTTATCCATCGTGTCTACGTCATCTTTTAAAAGATTGTTTTGTACAGCTTTCTTGATTCCTCTTTGAAACTGTGACACTGTTATCAATGATAGGCAATTTTTAGACAAATATTGTAATTCTTGTCTTGTGATTCCTAGAGTTTTTGAGAAATATTCATTTTCTTCATGCCTAGTGAGTAAGCTATCCGGGGAATAATGAAGATACGGATCAGCAACATCTCGAAAAGTTGGCTTGAATAATGGTGGAAGATGAAAGATTGGCACGTCTACCGAAAAAAAGCTACTTTTGTCATTTTTTATTTTATACTTTTGTTTGTATCTGGTTTGCTTTGTAAATGGCGTTATTGCATCAAAGGCCTCTCTTCCATCAGTTGTCAAAATTGGTAGAATATTTCTTGCTATCATAATTATACTGCTATCTTGAAGTCTTTATAATCCTTCTTAATGGTATCTCTTGACGGACTAATGCAATCTTTTCCATTTTTGAAACTTTCAATAGTAATTTGAAATCTAAAACACTTATTTTATATGGAAATAATGGGGATTAGCATAGGCTATAGGTTCAAATTTTATAGCGAATATAGAGACATATTGACTTAATTGAGGGCCCTATTTCGATAATTTTTGATAAGTCATTCGTTTAATCAGATTATTCAAATGGTGCAAACTGAACTTGCTCCCAATGTCACTTGCTTTTAATAACAGAGATGGCTTAACACAATGATATGGTACTCTTTCCACCGGGGGGATTCAAGACTCGAGAAGAAGGCCTATCAGTAATTACATTTCCCGAATTCATATTTGAAGCTGACGCAAATTTATTGTTCGAAATGTTCATGTTAGAGCTGTTGTGTACAGCAATACCGGCGCGGTGTAATTTTTGGATTTTGTTACTAGAACTGTGTTTCAGTTCTTCTTTAAAGCCACTCATTCCCTTTATTTGTAGCTCAGGCATTTGCAGCTTAGGCTCTTCGCATTATGATTCGGATTAATTTGAGATTTGAGTGATTAGAACATACAATTTAGACCCATTGTCCATATACTGAGTGTAAGGTTTTTACGATAAGAAATCCAAGTTTGCGAGAAACTACTTACTTGGTTTCTTATTTTTAGATGACATAGTCGCTTGGCTATCCCAACCTAAGCATATTGAGCTTTTTCCTCCAGGATCTTGTAGCACTCGCGACGTTGTTTTACCATCCTCAACAAAATAGTTTTGATTGTCGTTGCAACTGTAGCCAGCAGACATTATTATTGTTCATTCAAGAGCGCAAACAAATATAAAAAAGTAATACCTTCATACAGGAAAAAAGTTTCCTGGGTTGGAATTCAATTTAAATTCAAAATCAAAATCTTTTTCATTATTTCGTTTCTATGGACAATAACTAGATCAAGAAAAAGTCCAATAAATCGCGGGAAATATCATTTCAATAACTTTCCTTCACTTCGAAAATGAAGAAGCTATCGTTGACACCGACGGCATTGCTCGTGTATAACACAGTCCTTTATTTCAATAAGATGTAAGTTTTTATGAATTCAAACATTTTGATAGGATCAAAAACGAGCACTTACACTTGTGAGCGTTCTGGCTAGAAATAGAAATTCTAATAATAGATCTAGGCTTAGAGTTAAAGTAGGATAAATTGGAGAAATTACTCTTGCAAAAACAAAGATAAAATCTCCGTACAATAGTAGCTTATAAACTGAAGAATCAACCAATTTACAATGCATGATGGTTACCTAGTCAAAATTTAATTAGCGTTACCTTTATCCCAAAGAAATATCTTTTTGATAAATATTTTGTAAAAACGGAGTATCCAAGAAAATACATTTAGAATCCTCTTTGCAGGCAATTACAATGGCTTCCAGCTGCTCCAAATCAACATCATTAGCGGTAGAACTTTCATTCTGTTCGTCTGAGGGATTAGGAGTCAAGAGGGCTTTCATAGCTATTTGGAGTGCTTCTTCCATTGGTAAAGCGATCTTCTTATCACTTAAATCCCGTATTTGAATCCAAAGTGATCGCCTCGTTAGTTCAGCACGATTTCCTATCGCAGTTGCAAGTCCTCCCCAAGATCTCCACCCACCACTTGGGTCAATAGAATAGAAGCAGGCTGGGTGATGATCATCTTCTTTCTCTTCCCGATGATTGTTTAGTGATAACCCAACAATAAGAGCTTGGATACCAAAAGGTCTTCCGCTTTCAGATAATGCTGCTGTTTTCAACCTATCTGAAATAGGATCAACGATTTGTCTTTTTATGATGTTGGACGTGACACCGGAAGAACCTGCGCCAGAATAAACATATTTATGATCAGATAAAGACTTTACCGTAAAACGTAGTATATGTTGAGCATCTGGGGTAAATCCTGTGATTCCAATAATACATGCATGACTGTCATAATAATCATGGCATCGTAAAAGGTGAAATAAAGAGTTTGTCTTTAATGAAGAACTAAGTGGTCCTTCAGAAAGGCAAACTGAGTTTTTTGTATGAATATCCAAATTTTCTTTTTTGTTCTTATTCAAAGGTCTTTCCTTTTTCTGCAAAGTATTTTTCACTGCTTTTGAAACTAAAATGATACATGGATCCTTGTTCGTGTCATAGGCTTTTATGGCAACAATTGTTCCAGACGCTGACGACGCTTTCAATGCTGTTTCAAAGCTGCTGACAGGAGATATCAAATTCGAACCATTACTATTGGCGGATGCGACACAAGCAAAACTTAGAAGTCCGAGTAACAAGATTAAAAGATCATATTGATGACGACACGATTTACACATTTGATTAGTTTTGATATATCTGTCTTCTTTTGAAATAAGACCTTTCACTTTTTGTCAGAGATTGGCATCTATTTTATAACTCGAAAGTTTCTGACAACGAACCAACACTCTACGTAATTTGTTGTCGTATAATTCTATATTATTTCTCACGGAAATAATTTGACCAAAACTATTCAGCATCATGTTTATTCGATCAACTCCACTTGTTGTCTGCATCTTGATGCAATGGAAGGGACTTTATCTCATCCATGTCATTCTAGTCATCTTTTAATGCAGTGGTACATTTTCTGATACCTATTTGGCTATCTCAAATTTCATTTGTTCTCATCTGAATGTCTTTTTTAACCATTTCAAAGTGTATTTTTGAAGACATCCGAACAGAACTTTTCCCTGAAGCTACGGTGATGTGTGAGTATCTGTCTTTTGTTCTATCTTATTTTTCATTACTCTTCATGACATGATTTTTTGAAAAACAATTTTCTGCTTAATGTATTTTCATTCCTTACTTTTGGTTGTTGTAAAATCTATGATTCCTTATGGAACATCATCATTGACTTTTTCACAATTGATTCTACTTCATTCCTCATCTTCTGAAAAACCTTTCTCTATTTCAGGAACTCCTCAGCTGTTTCTTTTTGAAAAGAAAGAATGGACAACTCATTGGTGGGTGAGTTGATTGTGGTGGGGTTGGTCTTGCACTTGAGATTAATGGAATCACCTGCCACCAGTTCTTTCAGGTTCACCCTTTAGAGAGAAATACTGGGTAAAATGTTAGATCGACAAAAAATCTTGGAGCTAGAGAAACTTACCTTCATCTTGGAACAAAATCAATGCACAATTTATTGGAGTAATGTTACTATGTCTAATGTAAAGACTATCTATAGATGAAATACTAATGATGGTAATCATGTTCTTATTTTATTCATACTTTACTCTAAAAACACACTTAAACCTTGTACCAGACAAGTTTCAAAGTCCACTGACTCTCATTACTAGACGCCTACTAGTCAGGCAGCTGTTGGTGGTCTTTAATTGTTTGTCCAAAAGGATCTATCATTCTCTGATGATATTATCTCTTGATGAATATACAGAACATGCAGTACCAGCTCAGGACATTCTTGCCCAATGAATGGATTCATTCTTCTTTTTAGCATCGTGGTAGATCAAGGAGGATGTGCTCCCTTGGGCACATCTTCAGGTACTCAGGGATTTTTTCGTTTACTCACAACCCTGTCCCACAGTGTGAGTTGAACATATATCCTTTTTTTCACATCTCATGCTTCTTTTTATTTTCCGACTCTTTTACTCTCTTTTTTCGTTTCACAAAGGGTTCTATGTTGTATCCACAGAATTGAATACGTTTTTCTTCTTTTGTAGTGCATTTTGATGCATATATGCCACATGTCAAGGTGTGAACGCTCCGCCCTTAAGAAAAAGTTTCTTTCTTCTTCAACAAAAACCTATCCATCTCATGTAGGTTTTTCGCACAATCCCTTCTCAAGTCATCCTGGAAATGCATCTAGAATTCCCTATACCTGGTTTCCTCTGTTAACTGGTTCTCCACATGAAGAATATGGCATTGCTCCTGCCACATTGTTGTTCCATAATCAATTAATACCATAATGACAGCTCTTTTCCATCGATTGATGCTATATATAGGATCTTTGATTTTCTTGCGATAGTTCATATTCTGTATTTCTGACCATTTTTGTGGCAAGAAACCTTTTATAAATGGATCAAACCCAAGCTTTCTCTGTTCCGTGTAAATGGTTGTATCTAAATCACTATTAATTTAGCCTAATGTATAGAAGGGTAACAGGGGAGATGTTTCAAATAGGTGATTTGAAAAGAACAACAAGTAAATTTATGTTACAAGACTTTGAGACTCCTCCACCAATTGTAGGAGGTTATGTGATGATCTTTGATGATTTTGAAATTGAATCAAATTGGAGTGGTGATCATGGGCAAGTGAAAATTATTGACAAGTTGGGTTATCTATCTTGGATCAATGGTGGTGTATAAAGGTGATGGGATTCTTTTGATAGCGTTGCTAGGCAGATACATGCTTCCATAGTAGGTAGGTTACTAACTGCTCCTTCCTGAATCGACACATTGCTAAAATAATGCGTGACCTGTATTCTTCTAGCTCTTCTTGATATTTACAGGTACAGAAGTTCCGTTCAAATTGTCCACGCCCAGGAGCAAAAATAGATTTTATTTTATTTGCGATAGGGTTGTGGTCCAGATTTGCACGGCCCGATAAATCTAAACAACAAGCTTTCGAATATCGTCTCCTTTATTTTTTGGATTACACAAAGAAACCAATGACCTGATGTTGTAGAATCTGTGAATAAGGGTATTTTTTTAGGTCCCATTTCTTATTGTCCATGGAGACTAACTGCACTAGTAGAGAGGGGCTGTGATGCATAGTAGCGTAGACTTCGTTGTGCATTTTTGGTCGGGGTGTGTAGATTAATTCTACTGCACTGTGTGCACCTACACTCGTTTACTGCTGATTTCATTTAGTGCTTCTAAAATGTATTTGGAGCCAAGGATCGAGAATGCGTTGCATGAGTGCCTTATTTTTTGTATTTTCATTATTTATTGATTACTGCGTATGGTGATACTGGGAGTAAGGAAGAATTTTTCGAACTAAAGAAGCTATAAAGAGTATCAGCAGTTACCTTCTTGTGTCCATTTTGAAATTTACTTAGATCTTTAACTGCACATTTATTTGATTTTGTAGGATGATATCAAGGAACTTTTTTATAGGAGAAAGTATGTAGAATATACGATTCCAGGTCCACAAGAAGCATTTTTCTATGCAAAGTCCCTGAGCAAGACATGAAAATGCAAGAAGTTGAGAGGAACAAGAGGCTCATACGGAACGGTACATAAATGCGTTACTGCAGAATCTCACGCATTTTATATCTTCTTTCGTTCAAGTGTCACATTTTTGCATAAAAGAATATTTAAGAAGGAACCAAAAATGAAACAAAGATTGGACTGCATACATTGGGCATTGTTTGCCCTAATCCTTCAAGCCAATTTCGTTGTCTCTTTTGCGCAAGAAATAACTTCAGCACAAGAATCAGAAAAACAAGATGATGATTTTGAAGAAGTTGAGGAAGAAAGTGAATTTCTAGGAGAAGAAGGAGACGAAAAAGACTTCACAGTTATTTGGATCGTAACAGCTATACCAATTGTTTTAATTCTTTATTTTATAATCCATGGTGGAAATACACTACCTCCAGTGGATATGACGGGCAGACTTGTGAAAAGAGAAATATTGCCGTTTGGTGAGACTTTCGGAACAAGTGGTTGGAGAAGGATCAAAGAGGTCTTCCACTGGGGAACGCCAAGCTCTGAAGATTATGAGCCAATTCCTGATACTTTACCAAAACCAGGAACTCAAATTAGTGTGTGAGTATATTATTGTCCTAAAGCTTTTACAAAATGGGCAATGTTCACCTTACTAGAGGCTTTCTGCTAGGTTCTTTTATCAGATCAATTTTGTACATGGAAATCGCAATATCTCTAGGATAAGTGAGGGGCTTACGATGTCATCAATTGTGTTCAAGTTCGGGATACTTCATTTCATCCTAGATCATTTTTTCTTATGTAATAGTATATTAATAAAAACATGTTTTAAACTAAATCCAATTCAGCTTATATTATCTGCTACATGAATGGATTATAGTGTCGAGCTACATCTAAGGTTTAATGCATCGTAAAGTTTTAAGTATCACTTGTATCGTTTCATGAATTCATCACATGTGAAAGATACGCTGACCAGATCAACAAAATGTTATATGCGCTTCAAATGAAACTAAACTATAATCTTGTAACTTCGATTTCTATATGTGATTTATATTTGGTCATGTTTTGTTTAATTTAATGATGCCATGTTCTCATTTTGTTTCTACCTCTCCTTGAAAAATATTCTTTCACGGTTAAAAGGAAGGAAAGAAAAAATGCAAAACCCCTTTTGAACTAGCTTTCTGGAAGGCAGTATTTTCGTAGATTCGTCCCTTTCAAAGATTTTCATGACATGAACTCCAATCTCTTTCGTAAGGTGTTAGAGGCATCTGCAAACTTCCTAAATTGTGAAAAAGAACTTAAAAGAGAATACCTTGTCCGCCAAGTGCGACAAGAATTGCCACTACAACACTAATGTACAAGATAACATTCGTTTGTGGCTTTTCGGAGTCAAGCCCTGTTGATGCTTCAGCTAAAAGTCTTGCTCTCATGTTGTCGCTAATGGCGGGTTTGTATTCTGGAACCTAAGCAAGCCGATGATGGAAGTTTTTGTAGATTAAAATTTGACAAGTCAGAAATTTTTTTGCTCGATAAAATGAGGAAAACAAAAGTGATCTTAAAATTACCTCATCATCAAAAACATTTCCATCTTTTTTTGGCTCTTCGGGAGTCTCAGACATTTGTAAGGATGTTATTGACTTTGCTGAAAGAAAGGCAGTACGTCTGACAGGTGTCATGGTGCTCATAACATTAGGGCTGAAGGCTGATGATACAGCAAATAAGGCTGCAACAATGAGGGCTGTGGTTGCTTTAGTCATATTGAAGTTTGCTTTTGGATATGGCTTCTTTGATTCTAGACCGGCTAATTTATGAAACATAAATTGAAAACCTTTTCGCAAATTAAATTCTGACACAAATGATCGATGCTGTCAGAGGTTGGATTCGGATGTAGAGATATACTGATGTAAGATGACATTTGAATCTCTGAGTACGTCAGCAAACGTAACTGTCGACAACATGAAAAGTTCGTGGGAAAGTAATGGTGATGCTTATGGTTGTCTCGCTTACGTAGACATATCTTCAGATTCAGACAACATTCAAAAAAATTCAAAAATTGTTGAAGAGTAAAACACTTCCCACAAAGCAAACTTCATGCTTATTCCTACTAAAATGTTTCACGTCACTATCAAGATAACCGGGTAGAGAAGAGTGAAATGAAATTGTTTGCCGATAACAATAACGCAAATGATAGGCGAAATATGACTGATATGAAAGTTGATGAATAAGGCATATCCTGATGAACTTCTTATTTATAACAAATTAATGCGTAACTTGATTAGGAAGATTATCATCAATTTAATATCGATCATACCATCATACCATTATCCCTGAAACATTTCAAAGAAGAGAAATTCAGCGTAACATTTATGTAAAACGCTGGAAAAAAACCACGCAACATCAGATAAGATTGTTTTTCCCCTTCACTTCACTATATTTTTTTGGATCAGCTTTTCCAAGTGGACTTTGCTTTGCCCATGTCTGAATTCTGTCCACAACTTCTTTACCACCCTTCAATACATCTGGGACTGGTGTTCTTAATGTAACAATATTGTAAATATCAACAGTTTCCAAATTGACAAAAGCCTCATATTCATCAAGCTCTTCCATGTCTAGTAGATGCACGTGTTCACTTGCCCATGTTCCTAGCAAAAGATCGACTTCCAACCAGCCTCGTTGTTTTGAGCGGTAAACCAAGCGTTTTCTACGAATATCCAATTCTAATTCTTTATCCGCATCAGGAGAATTACCAATTTGTTCGTCCTGCCCAATTCCTAGTGCGTGTGCTTTAATACCTTCCAGTGTTGGCATAGCCGTGTGTTTGGCGTATATTTCTTCCGATTTTGGTTTCGCAATTTCCAATAGCTTCGACTCGCGTCTTGTTATTTCATCATTAGGATCATTTGAGAGTTTATCACGTGATTTCATATCTCCACTGTCACCACGATACCACCTCGCATTTTGGATTGCTGGTGATATTCTCGTAAAAGTGACTCTCAATCCTTGTCTTGGAACAATTCGTAAGACATTCATGGGTTTTTTGTCTTTGTAGTTTCTATGGCTATCGTAAAGAAAATACAATTGTTGAACGTCCAGGTCAGAAAATATATTTGAAATGATGCAACTCGTTATTTATTGAGTCGTGAATAAAAAATGTATTTCCGGCAAGAATTTACCACTGCCATCTGCGAATCTTGGATGGATGGTGTAAACTTTATTTTGCTAAATATGGCGCGCCGTACACACTTTGTGTACTATACGGTACATCTTTTTATCTTACAAGAGAGAGAGAGCATGCTAAGGAAATCGCATAAACCAACAATATAATGACGCAGTAACTTTGGTGTCCGTAGATTCTAGTTTGTTTTAGAAATACGGTACTTATAAAGTAAGTAGCAATCAATGAATGAATAGTTCGAAATCGTGCGAACATAATGACCATGATGAATCTTTTTGTTGCCGCGATATTTGTTTGCATGTGTATCTTACGATAAATTTATTTAGGTGATTTCAACGCTTAATTTTGGACTATCAAGTTCTAACTATTGTTCCTAAAAGTAGCCATGAAACCATATTTTTTCTTTGATAAAAATTCAATTTTATTCAAAACAGAAAATGAGCACATTACTTAAAGCTACATAAACAGATTACTTAAGATACCATTTCAAAATATTACATGTGTATAGAGAATATTAATTTTTTATGTTTTGATCATTTTCATACCCCGGTAATGTCTTTTTCTTACGTGTCATTCACTAGTTATTTGAAAAATCATTGGTTTTTGATCAAGTTTTACCTTCTCGCATACCTTTTTTTAAAACCAACCCCACATACTTATAAAGATCCATCAATCTAGAGTTAGTTAGTTAGTTAGTTTACCTTGAGGTTCAACTGTCTTATAAAGAAGGCCAATAGATTGAAAGAGTGAAACTTCAAAAATTACTGTTTAATCTTCACCACGATCTAATTGCAGGATATTTATAGACCAACTAACCATTCAATAAATATTCGAAATTTCAACTACTTTTTCGTTTCAAAGTGAACTTTTGAAACTGGACAACAATCATGAACAGCGCACCTACATTGCCCAGACAAACAACAGTATTTTTTGGGGGTTCTAATGGAACCAAAACCATCATCTCTTCTATCGGAGATAAGACTAATCCAGAACATGGCAATCACACTCTTCGTGTAGTTACCAGAAACCCCTCCAACTTTTTGAAAACGCCTTCTGAGAAAACACAAACATCGAACTCCAATTCAAAGCAGGACCTAATAGAGTGGAGATGCCAGGAGCAGAAGCACTTTTCCAATGTCTTCCCTGCCTCGTTTATTCCATCTACATGGACTACTCATGTAGGCAAACCAGATGGCGTTTTCGGGTACAGTGAGGCTGACTTGGAAGCCGCTATTAGTGGAATCGGTGCTGCAAATGGAGATGATGGCGGAGTAGCTGATGTGATTGTTCTAGCGTGTCCAGTTTATGCGCATTTGAACATTTTAAGACATATTGCACGTGCATTGTACAAGCTAGATGCGGAGAACAAATTGCTCTCCAAAAACGCCCCACCCTTACTAATTGGCACCTTATATGCTGCAGGTGGGTTCGATTGGATGTGTAGGCTTGCGTTTTCGATAGAGAAACCAGCTAGCTTTGTCAAATGGAATCGTGATTTGGGTCTTTTTGGATTGCGCTCTTTTCCCTATTTGTGTAAAAGTTTGAAAAAGGGTGAAGTGTCGCTATTTGGCAGATTTCCTCAATTAAGCTGTGTCGTTTCTCCCTCAACGGAACTTATGCGAGATGAGGTTACCAGGAGAGTCATGTTCCGCGTTTTGCAAGGGCACATAAATGACATTAAAATGGATTTCGTGGGACTAGATGAAAGACCGGTGGAAGTCGCAAGTACCCAGAATATTTATAGTAACGTAAGAGGTGCTGCAGCAGCAAGTGTAGTTGCTTCACAAATTGGTAGTGTCAGAGGAGTGGAAGAGAAAGGTAAATCAGTGAGTGGATCTGGGCCACGCGGTGAATTGGCACCAGCCGCGGTTGGTTCATTCGCATTGCAAGGTGAAGAAAATAATAAAGAATATCTGCAAGGCCCTCCTAAGGGACTTGAAGTAACATTGGCCTATAAGCACATGAGAAGTATGTTAGATTTGGCGGATCCTCTCTCCGCCTTGGGATTTCTCAGTTGTACCCTTAATGCTACAAATCAAATTTTACATCCCTGTATCATCTATTCCTTATTCAATACATCGTCAGGCGCTATTTCTTGGCCTGAAAAAGATCATGCTACGCCTTTCCCACGCTTTTACGCTGATGGGGCCAATAAAGAGGCGGGTAAAAATATTACTTCCATTGCAGTTGCAGAAATGTACCCCCTTATAAGCATTTTGGACGCTATTTTAGCACCTGATAACATGACACCCATTGGTAACCAACATGGAGGTGAACCTATGGGAAGATATGGGTTAACAAAAGTAGGAAACCACCCCAATGATATAGCTGAAAGGAGTGGACTCATGGATAAGGTTCTCTATGGTATTGAATCAGGCAAAAAAAGTGAGACTGTCAATTTCAGAAGCATTTGTAATTGGGCAATGCACAAGGGTCTTTCCAATAATTCTAGGTTAGGATATGTTTTAGCTCCTGCAATCAGAGACAAAGAAAATACTGATATCATCCGACCCATTGTAACATCCAGATTCTTTGTGGATGATGTTCCCCATGGCCTTTGTGTTGCCTTAGGACTTGGAGAAATGCTGGGGTTTGATTTAGAGAAAGACATGGCCGTGACATTACGTGTTGTGCGGAGATTGCAAGGTTGGATGGGAAAAGAATATGTACTACCAGAAAATTCTTCAATGAGAGGAAAAGGCATTGTAGGTGGAGCCAAAGACTTGAATGAAACAAGTGCACCTCAAGCATTCGGTGTGTGGACCGTGGAAGATTTGAGAAGATTTCTGAACACTGACCTGTTCGGGGAAGATAATGGCAAGATAGTTGATTTGAATGTTAGAGGAAGTGCACTAATTCAAGACAATATCGCCAACTCTAAGTTGTAGACTTGAAAAGGAATATCAGTTCAAAAAATTATTTGTCATATCTGTGAAATTGTTCCTTGGTCATAAATAACGTGTGGAGTGTACATCATGGATAACTGAGAATTCACACATCTTTAAATATTGTAACAAATTTCTGTGCTGAAAAACAACTAACTTCTATTTTCATTTATAGACTAGTTCAGTCTTTTACAATGATGGGGACAAATATTTATTATTTATTCTTCGTTGTCTATAAGTCGCTCATCCTGACCATCCGAAAGTTCCTCGTTTGCATCACTGTGACTATGTTCGTCTTCCACTTTCACTGGCTTCCAAGTAGGTATCAAAGAGAGAAGAAATGAGCCCAAAAAATATTTCATGTCATTCAGTACACCACCGTCATTATTGATACCGCCATCCGTCAAGTATCTTGGCAAATTAGGGGGGTTGTCATTTGACCCATTTTCATTCGGATGGATAGGACCCTGATTTCCAGCCAAGTCGTCCTCCATATTACCACCCCCCTCGTGTAATTCGCGTGGAATACCTTGGGGAATTCTCCCATCCTCATTTCTTTGTCGTGGGTTTTGTAGGGGATGGTGATCTTCCCCGTTATCTTGCGGAACCCTGTGTTCCTCCTCCATTTCTTGAGCTTCCAATCGTTGCAAATCTTTGGTAAAAAAAGTATATAAAAATTGAATGACTCCCGTCTGAAGTAAATAAAGAACACCGGCCACAAGGACAAAAATGGGTAGTCGATATTGATCGAAGAATGACGAATCCTTTGCCTTTTGGGAAGTATTTCTTCCGCCAAACATGAATATGAAAAAAATCATTCTGAAAAATAGATAGACATCCAGATTTTGGTGGATATTTTGGCGACGGGCTTCCCCAAAGGCAAGCCTGACTGCGCGAGCTGTTCGAGTTTTTGGAATACTGTCTTTTATATCGTTTAGTTTCGCTTGGAGTAGATGAAAGATGCCTTCTTGTACGGGAGGTGGACTTTGATCGGGAGGTAGTTCCGTGGTAAGTGTGGGTGTTCCAGAAGGAGTTTGGAGAAGTAGGGTTTGAAGATGTTGAACTTGTTTCTCAAGTGATTCAATTTGATTTCGTGTATTTCGCAACACTTTGTTTTGATGATCTAATAATTCCAGAAGTTGTTTTTGCCAGTCAGGACTAGTAGAGGATGATAAATAGGTATTCAGAGCAGGTGGAAGAGACTCAACATGATTCTTTTCTTCAGGAAGCTCAACCGTCTCGTTACTACTAGATGATTCTCTCGACGTGATCCCACTCATTGTGCGAAGATGTTTGTTTTGAGATTCATGGTCTGATTCGTTGGGTGGTGATTTTTTATTTTCTGAAAGAGGATCAAATCGTTTCTTGGCATCCTGTAAAAATTGAAACCAGTTATTGCTCGTCGAATTGCCTTCTTCTGATGTACGTTCCGGTGGTTTGGCTTCGGAGTCTATATCTAAGTTGATCTTTCCATCAAGTCGAAATTGACGCAATAAGTCTAAAGATGACCCGTCGAAATCTTCGATAGATATGTCTAGAATTCCACACTGTTGATTCAGATATTGCAGCAACTCATCATCACCCTGTACCATCGTTTGTGTCCTGGGAGATTCACAAGTATTGTCTTTTAATTCTGCGCTTTTCGTGGAGAGTAATTCCTCCGGACTCTTCTTTTCTTGTTGTTGTTGTTGTTGTTGTTCAAGCCGACGGAGAAACGCCTCGCGATCAGGAGTGGGTGTCATTTCGATTCTCTCCGAAGTCAAATAAATCTTACTGCCCGCTTTGATTGATTTCACTTAGTCGTACTACATTTAGATACAATAAATAATATTAAAAATATAGATAGAAAAGTGTGTTTGCATTTAGATACAACGAACTCTAAATACAATGAAAATAAATGAATATTCTTTGCATCCTAAACTTATTTCCTGCTGCTGTGTCAATCAATGGCCTAAATGAATTTCATAATTATCTCCAGTATTTATTGTTTTTTTTATTTGGTGTGTTGGCAAACAAACATAATTTCAATTTCAATTGACACGTGTCTATTTATTAAAATGACATCATCAATCTTAAGGAGAGTTGTTGCAAAGATGCATACAAAATGATGATATTTATTTGATTCTGTTGAAAAAGTGAGCTTTCCAAATATGGTTGACGGCAGTTGGGATGTGGAACAGAAACTGCAATGGACATTCGAATCCCAAAGTTCTTCTTTTCCAAAAAAATAATAACATTGAAATGCGTTCCAACAAATCAAATCTAATCAAATCTAATCTAATCAAATCAAATCAAATCAAATCAAAAATGACTTGTGCACGTAGAAATATACCAGTGGATCGAAAGACCGTCATTCTGTGCCTTGAATAGTTTCCAAAAAAAAAACTGAGGTTCAATTTTCACAAGCAAGACTTCGTTGGATAGATCCATTCCCAAAAAGTGTACGGGAGGGAGATTGCCTATCATTGTGTCCGAAGAGAAATTACTTCCACATTATACACATCATCAAGAATCCACATTGGATGTAAGAATGTTAGAAAGAAATGACCCAGACACGGCGGGACGGGGAACACCCAACTCCACCAAGGTGTTTCAAAATGAGAAAGCATTGAATGAAGGTGATTCAATTGTGGATAGCATTTCAGTGACGTCCAATCTAGATGATATTAGCATTAGTTCCAGTAAGCATGGACCAAGATCATTTGCAAATCAAAATCAAAATGTAGCTGTGACGATGGATTTGACCTCCTGGGCTTCCCCTGACAACGATGACAATGACGATGGTTCAAATGACATTGAGAAAGAACAAAAATCAAGTATCTTTGGAACATGCTCGAATCTGGTCAACTCCATCGTAGGTGCTGGTATCATTGGCATACCTTACGCCATCAAAAATAGTGGTTTGATTGTAGGTATCTTCTTGTTGATTCTGGTGGCATATTTGACAGGTATGTTTCATGTTGCCAATCCTATATGTCATTCCTATTCGTCTTACCAAGTACTAACTAACTATCACCGTACTCCTATGTTTGTTTCCTACTAACTACTCATTGTGGAATTTAGATAAATCGCTACGAGTGTTAATAGAAGCAGCAAAATTTCACCCTCAACTATATAAAAAGAACATTGACGCTTTTGAGGATTTCTTGTCGTACCCATTTGGAAAATTTGGATCGGTATTCGTATTGCTGAATATGTTTATTATGGCATATGGTGCAATGGTAGCATATCTACTCATTATCAAAGATACGGTTCCCACCATCCTAGGTCTTGCCCATGGAGTAGATGGTGGAATAGAACGTGAAATTGTTCTTGTTGTGACAAGCCTCACAATTATGGTTCCATTATCCATGCAAAAAGACATTGCCTCATTAGCATGGACTTCTCTCTTATCCGTATCTGCCGATGTTATTTTAGTGTTTTTTGTTTTGATTTTTTCTCCTGTGAGAGAATCGGTGGAAGATATTGGTGGAGTTGGTCAATTGCTCAAACAAGACTCTATCAAACCTACATTATTTGTGGGTCTGGGGATTTTAAGTACTGCCATGGCATGCCAACAGACATCGTTCATTGTTCATGGATCCCTTGAAAATCCAACGCAAAAACGCTGGTCCAAAGTCACGAATAGCAGCATTTTTACAGCTGCCTTGCTTTGTATCATACTCGGAGTTACTGGATATCTAGGATTTTTAGATGAGACGCAGGGAGATGTTTTGAATAATTTCGAACCAGGAAGTGTTGCTGCCAATGGAGCACGTGCGTTACTTGCTATCACCATGCTTTTCACCTATCCTATGGAAGTCTTTGTGGGAAGACATGTCCTTATTTCTTTGTTTTATAATAATACAAGTACGCCCAGAGAAGATACAGCAACATGTTGCCCCAACAGAGGAGGCAAAATGGCCATCTTTCTTTACATTCTGGCGTTAATTCCTGCGTTGATGTTTGACGATTTGGGACCTGTATTATCTATCACTGGATCAATAGGTGGATCTTGTATTTCTTTCATAACTCCTGGTATTGCCTATCTTGGAGTTCATGGTGAAGCTTTCTTACTACATTGCAAGGAAATGTTGGATGATTATAATCGTAACAAAATACCATCACAACATGGTTATGATGGGGATATTGAACTCCCGGTGGCAGGAGATGCCGAAAGAGTTATGCAGACCGAATCCAATATTCATATATCCAACAACCTCCCTTCCGATGGAACTAAAATTGAATTGATATCCCCTTTGAACCAAAGTAAACCAGCTTGGTGGTATATTTTAGGCTATCCCATTTGGTGCTGGATCGCTACGAAAGGAAGTGAGGGTATGAAACGAAAGCTTAGTGCTCCTGTGATTTATGATGAAACAGACCAATCCGTCAATGACCAACAATCAAAAGCTTCCATAAGTCCCGAGGATATTTTATTTCCCACAAAGGGTGAATATCGTATGGCAATATTTTTCATTGTGTTTGGGGTGATTGCTGCTGTAGCTGGATTAGGGAGTAACATCTATGTGCAAATAAATGATGTTGATCAATTCGGTCGTTAACGGTGATAATGGGAACGAGTCAAATAAAATAGTCACTGGCCATTATAATCACCATCAATTTTTCTTTCTTACGAGTCTACAATATCGAATAGGTTAAGTCACACATGTTAGCTCATACTTTGCATCCAAATGCCTGCTGTTGGCTAAAGAAGCAATTAAAATAGATTGAGCCACAAAGCGTAATTTGTGAGCTGCTGGAATGTTGGAAAACAATAAGCTTGTCAAGAAAAGATACATCTATTTATCCAGGGAATTTTTGGATGATGTTCTTCCGTTATAAGTCGATTAGTTTCAATATGCATTGGTCAGAGTCATGATTCTATGTCGTACGAAGAAATGCGAATATCTTTTATCAGTAAAATAGATCTTTCATGCTTATAATTTATGTTATATACGATTACAGATGAAAACATTTTCATTCTGATTCTGATCTCGTAATTGTGACAAAAAAAGTGGCAGTCAAAAAGATCACCTTTGTCGTTCGAAGTGTACACTATCTTAGATATGGAAATGTACGCAAAGTCCCGCTTTATCCCAAACTATATTTATATACAAGACATGACTATTTATCTCCCATCAAACTAATGTAGGAGTTCTAATCAAAAAACCAAGACTAACGCATACTTAACATCATTATTATTAATTATAGTAAAAGATCATTGCATTCCGCGGCACAAACTCAACAATGTCAAAGCGAAGGTCTCTGCTTCTCTCATGCATCTACCTTTCTTTGAATTTAAGCAAACTCTCTTTTGCATCTGGAAACAAAGATGAAACTCCATTGTATTTGAAACTATCCAACGATGTTCATATGCCTCTTATCGGATGTGGCATAGGAAATCTGCAACATGAACTAATTCAAGAGACCTTCCCTTCTGCCCTTGCTGAACAATACAAGATTTTTGATACTGCTAGTGCATCCAAAAATGAATTTATTGTAGGAGACCAAATCAGTGATTATGGTGAAAGAAAACGTAATGAATCTGCAATGCGTGACATTCATATTGTCACTAAAGTGTGGTATACACATCTTGGTTATGAAAGAACGAAGCTGTCTGTCATGCAATCGCTGTACGACTTGGGCCCATACGCAAAAGTACACATGCTATTGCATTGGCCTAAATGTGACAATCGAATCGAATGGATGAATTGCAAAGAAGAAGAAGCAAATCTGCCGAATGACGTCAAAGAAGCTGGGCCGTCGCCATTATTGAACCCATATGGTGAGAATGCAGCTTGGAAAGGATCTTGGAAAGCTTTAGAGGAACTTTATATGTCAGAAGATCAAATTGTGAGCATTGGCGTTTCTAACTTCAGCACACAAGATATGGAAGAACTCTTACAAGTGTGCACAATAACTCCACATTTATACCAAGGAAATGTGGCTTGGATCTTCACAGAACCGCACTTGGTAAATATTTTACGCGAAAATAATATTGCTTTTCAGGCATTCAATGTCATGCACACTTTTTTTTCTAATCTCCATGATCGACCATGGGCAAGACATCATTTTGAAAGGATCAGTCTCGAAATTTCCAAACACGATGATGTAGTGAGTTGGCCTAGGCTTGTCATAGCGTTTCTCATTCAAAACAACATATCTGTTGTGATTCGTGCCTCCGATAAAATGCATTTACGTGAAAATTCTCCCTTGAGTGTAAGGAAAGTACCCAGATTGAATGAGCAACATACTCATGAAATGATGGAAATCATAGATGCACTTTCAAGGGGAAAAGATGTGCCTAAGCCAGCAGAGTTAGAGGGAAAAAATGTATCTGTTCCACAAACTGTGCAAGCCACCTTTCGAAATCTTTTACGTGATCATGTAGATCTATTTTGGGTGCATGAAGAAACTGGAGAGCATGTCAACGTAGCAAACAGCGTCAAACCTGCAACAGCTAATACCATCACTACTTATCCTGGTCATAAATTTGTGGCAAAACGTCTTAACGGGCAGGAATTTAACTTTCAAATCAGTCATGATTCCGGACATGACCATTTTTTTTCCATTGAGCTTTAATGTTCAACAATTGCTATTTTGGTTTTGTGTGAAAAGTTTCTACTGTTTCCCATTACATAAGCACGTGCGCGTGCTCCCACTTTCTATAGGCACATGGACGAGATTTTCATACCCTTGCATTTCATGTGAATTTTAAATGATATGTATCACGGTTTAGAGTTTAATTTAGAATCCAAATTCTTTGTACTATGCTTACTTTGTCTGTGATTCTTTGATTCGCAGTCTTTCATAACAATAATGAAGAAATCCACTAGCAACTCTCATCTTTTGATAATCTAGACATAAACTCTGATTATCATCCATGCAAATATGTCGCGACTTAGCTTTGATCCCAACAATGATAATTCTCACATTCTCGAGGTAATGATAAAAGGAAAGCAAAAAATAATCTTCACAATCAACTCTGAGAGACAAAAATTCATCCAATCCCAAAAAGACATTAAGTCGTCACAAATAATCTTATCCTAAAAAGAGAAGAATTGCTGATCCCGATGAAGGAGACAGCAAATCTTCTCACGAATATGAGCGCTCCTTTACGGCATGAATGAAAAAATATATTGTACCACTTATTGAGCACTAGATACAAGAGTGACATGCTCAAGAAGGAGAGTATAGACATTATGAACTTTATCGATAGAAGCTTCAGTAACTTTGATAGCTTTCTGCGTTTGAACAAAGATTATGAAACTTTGTGGATAATATTCTGTACCTTACAATTGATTATGACAGAAAAGTACATTTATGGAACATGGTTAATAGCATCGAAGTTGCAACATTAGCAGTTTACAAAGATCCTATCTTACATTGAAATAATTTGACAATGAATATATGTCCACCATCTGTGAAAGTAGACCAGATCACTCATAAAATCTGCAAAAATCCCACTTCCGTTCTACGAAATAAACTCTCTACACCGTCAGTATTTGATAAGACAATTTGATAAGAAAACTCAGGACTACAACTGCTGGAAATGGATAGCGTCAGAAACATCATCATAGATCCCCACCAATACAAGTACATGGGCGCTCTTCAATATAAATCATATGTTTAAAGACAAATACCCAAATACATTCTGTAAGCTGACTGAATCCGAAATACGACAATCTGTCAAACAGCTCCTGTAAATTCCTTGTACAGACCCCAACACAATATCCGTATACTTCCAAAAGATGCCTATTGACAAACAAATACAATAATCAACAGTACCAGTCTTTGCAGCTTCCGATGGATCTAATAGACGGCGCTGCTGTTCTGTGTCTCTCAAGAATGGATGAAAGGAGTGATCCAACTGACATGCTTTGGTACAATGACCACTCAATCCATTCATGGCACGGATATCTCAACTACCATCATGATATAGAGCAAATTATACTGATATATGCCATTGCGAATGCCTGGGCTTCTATATGGGAAGAGGAATGATTCCCAATTATATTGATAGTGGATAGTACTACCATTCTTAATGTCACAAGGGAAATCAGGGATAAAATAGAACCTTATATACACAGCAGATCCTATATAAGAAATGTCATATTGAGAATCATAAAACACTTAGCACTACAAATGGAACACAGCATGTACATGCTCCCAGTGGAGGTATTAACAGAATCACAAACCTGTCTCTATCAATCACATCATAATAAAATAACGGCATACATATTCTATCCTTCAAAGTGACAAAAAGGATAGCACAGTCACATGGAACCAACACTACTGGGATGAAATGTCATTAATGACAGTCATCAAATAAATCTAGATGGAACAAGGACAAAAAAATGTTCCTTAACTATGGATGAAGATATCCCCCCTCCAACATTCCAAAAAAAGGAGGTATGCAGAAACAACACATAATATGTGATCCAAACTACAAACAATGGAAACTGAACAAAAAACATATCCCTGTTTCGATCACTACAACCCAAAAACACTGGCAAAGATACTGTTGGCAAATGACTACAATGAAGAAAAGCACCTCCATACTATTTCAGACACCAGTATCTGGTAAGAATGTAGCTATATTTGGTTTTTTAAAATACAAACACAATATAACTTCTACATTATAATTACAATACCCTAGTAGCTCTTTGTGGATTATACCAATTCATTGTAAGTATAATGTTGTTCTGGTCAGGCATCATGTCAATGAATTACAACTGTGAGCTATTCTCTCAAGGAACATGTCTCACTTCATGATTGGATTATATGACTTGCACAAATGTTCTTTGACATTCTTTGTGTGTGTTGTCCTCTGGGATGGTGGAATGTTTTTGGGTCTTGCCCTTGCATTTTTATCTGTGTAAGATCATTGATTACATGTAATTTATTTATTTGATTTAATGTGATAATGATAGTGAAAGCTATCACTCTAAAGCTAAAGACAGTTTGGATGTTGCTTTAAAAAATTGTGATAATGATAGTGAAAGCTATCTCTCTAAAGCTAAAGACAGTTTGGTCTTGATCCTTGAAAACTTGATAACTACATTCACACTCACTATATATATCTTTAACAGCTGAAGAAGCAGAATTGCGAAACAATTCATTTAGAATCTCATAGTATAAAAATATAATATTGTTTTGTTAGAGCAACAGCCAAACTGTCTTAGCTTTCACTATCATTATCACATTATATATATATATATATATGACTCATCAAATATTTAATGATATTATACAATTACCTATTATATTATCTATTGCATACTACTTTTTTATTTTGCTCGCAAAGTGAACGACGTACGCTCTACTAGCAAACATACTAAAACATACTACAGCCTACATACGTAATGAGAATGGCCATCCATCCTGGTCGCGGCGGCCGAGGACTGATGCTGAATCGCAAACCGCGATATTTGATGTTAGATCCTCCAGAGTTACCCTTTGGTAATAGGAGAATTAGTCATGGAAATCCTTATGGAGTATTGAGAACGCAATACAGTGAATGTGAGATGGAGCAAAATTATACACCTAAAGCTGAGATCTTAAAAGATATTTTTTCATTGGATCCACAGATGCACATGAAAGAGATTCCTATTTCCACTAATGCCTTATCTAGGACATCTAGCGCGCCACAATCTTTGATGTATACAAATGAAACTAAGCAGAAATATATGAAAGCTATACGTATAGCTAAAAAAAAATAAAAAATTTCGATCGTTAACACCTGGAAAGTACGCCATAAAAAAATCTTCGGTCCTATTGGAGGAATCCAAAACTCTAAAATTTACTGAAGTACAGGAGAAAAATAATATGGACATGGAAACTTTGCCCTCACGAAACAATGATATTGTGATGGAGAATGCGAATATGACTACGATAAATGAGGAGGTTGAAGAGGTTGAAGAAACTGAGGAAACACAAATGACACCAAGGAAAACTAACGCTGCTTTTTCGCCATCTTTTTTTCCTGAACCTGTTGAGACCAAAAGAGCAAAATTGATTACGCCATAGAAAGAAGAAACGGAAGAGAACATGGTGGCTGATATCAAAAATGATACTAATTTAAACTTGGTAAACATTATCCAAAATGTGGCGACATCTATACACATTATTATTGCGCAGAAAGACCTCGAGGTGATGAAGAAATGGGACATTAGTGCATTGAGAAAAAATGAGGGGATTTGAATAGGAAAAAAATGTTAATGCATTCGCCTCCTCAAGCGAAATTTGACCATGACCAACAACATCAACATTTATTGCAACATGAGGATGCACAACCATATGATGGGCAAGGACTAAATGCAGCTGCGGTATCAACGAGTCTTCAACCCCATGAAGCTGTAGTTAAAAATAAACCCCCCAAGGTTGTACCTGTGGCGAAGAAAAATGAGCGAGTCAAATCGCAAGTGCGCCATTTGTATACAGCGAGGTTGAGACTCAGTATTAAAAAATTTAATTCAGTGAATGTTGGATATGTGTTAAAACAAATGTTTCAACTTTGGAAAGATGCGGATTCTAGCATTATTCTATTAGCTCATAATGATGAAGGAAATACCAATATGTGAATTGATGATGTGAACAAAATCCCAGATGAACAAAATGAAGTTAATAAGTATGTCGCTGGGCTGTATCAACATCACGATAAATTGCATTTCTCCCTTCGATTTTCAGGACATCAGGACATGAAAAGAATGAAATTGCAGGTTTTTGCAATGACAAAGGAGACTTACCTGAGGGAGGTAGAGTTCCTTGAGCATATGAAGAAGATCTTGATGGAGTATCTGACGATATGGAACTACCAAATCCACCAGGTGAAGCATCTACACCACTACCAACCCCCCCCCCCCGCTAGCTCCAGTGCTAGCCAAAGTAAGTCCCTCCAGCACAGCTGCAAGAGGGGCTTTACCAGTAAACACCATAGTTGAAGAGAGAGGCTGACGTTTCGGCGACGCTTCTGGAGAGTTTCATCCAAGCGATACAAGTTCAATTCAAAGCTACTCTTACCGGCTACCCCAATGACACGCGCGCATTTGCCAAAGTGACCTCCGTACCTGTTAGTGATATAAACGAGTTCACCAACCTGGATAGGGCCAGTACGAGGAGGAGAAGGGGGGGGGCGAAACAGAACGTGGACGAGAACCTGCAAGTAGCAAACGGTCGAGTTCGGCAGAAAGAACAACAATTTGGCGAGAGATATCACGAGCTCGTTGTAACGGATCAGTGGTCATGAAGAAAAGAAAAACTTTTATTCTTTTGGTATCTTCAATCCTACCCTCCCAAACGGTAGCTATTCGTAAGAGGCCAGCAAAAAAGCTCCAATTAAGAATTTGTGTGAACATTATATCTTTCTTTCTTAATTCTTCAATGTTGTATTCTGTTGTAGACAAACTTACAACCTTCTACTAAGAACCCTCATTAACATTTATGCTTAATGTTCTCTATTGTTCTTTGTTCAATAGTTGCTAGATTCTAATTACTCATGTAATTGAATGAAATCAAATAGATGATAAATTCGAAGCGTCGATAAATCAATTTGTGCTCACTAATTCATTCGTGCTTGATCAAAGTTTCTCAAAATCTTGTGCTATATTTTTCGCTTCTCTCGTCATCGCATCTCAACTTTTAGTAACTGATAACCCTCTTAATAATAAATACGTTGCATTATAGAGCCACACTAAATGCACAGCATAACCCAGATTGTATTTTATGAAATGGCGTCCCGATCCGACCATCGCAAAGCGATGCGCACCTGTTCTCGCACAGGATACCATCCCCCTTATCCCCCCAGGCCCGATGTGATACCGCTCACCGACTTGGTTTTTTTTCGACGACTTAAAACGGTCAAATCCCGCAAAACATTTCTCCCCAAGGCCGAACAGCTCATCTCATCATTTCTCTCCCGCACAATCCCGCACCATGATCTCAATTACATCATGGCTACGGAACACTGCAGTTTCGCTCAACCGGTCACAAAAAAAAGATTCCAAATGCACGAACCTTTCTCTGCTAGTCCCATCCCCACTCACATATCGTGAACCCCCGCGACAAAGTTTCCTCTCATATATGCTACTACAACTCAACAAAACTGAATATCCAATTCAGCACGATACATCTCACGTCTATCGCTACACACACACATCTGCACTCCGCCCAACCAACCCATGCGTCTCAGACCGCTCGCCCAAGCGCCATTGTCATTCTTAATCCAAGCATGAACACAGCGCCCCAGCTGGCGTCACGACCGTTGGTAAACGTCACGCATAAACCGTTGCAATCTAGTCCCATTCCGTTAACAATCTCAATTCCATTCGAATTCGAACGTGTTAAATACACAGAACCTAATCCCATTCCCTTCAACGGCAAACGGTCACTTACGTACTCGCCTCGTATATCCACCGTTTTCCAGAAACGTTCACGCTACCCATCATCCCCAAATTCCGTTACAACTCCTATCACAAATATTGTTGACAAATCGTTTTCTTACCTTCAACCTGCCTCTCCGCTCACCTGCCCTGCCCCCAGCCCAATCGCACCAATGTCCGCCCCAGCCTCTCCCACCTTTTGCAGTGTGGTCTCATCGATCCCCACGAAGATCAGCTACACATCTGACACCATCTATGTCAACTGCCAGCTCCGCCGCAAGTCCCATGATGATACTGATGCCGCCCAGCGTATCACATCAATGTATAAAGATGGAAGTGCCCCCGGGTTCCTCTAGACACTCATCACGGAGGCTTTTAAAGTGCACCCAACCCCATCAGTCCTACAGAATACAATAGACGTCGGTCTCCCTGTATTCATCGCCCTCAAAGGAAAATCTCCTACTTATGCCGTTACGTTTCGTACTCTCCTTCCACCCATTGAAGATGTGGTTGCTCATCCTAGCACCTATACTAGAGGTGGGTCCGCCCAATTCGAGACCCTGCGAGAATATGTCCACTCCTTTGTCTTTGACAGGTGGCACATTCACGATGATACGCTCCCAGCTGTCATGGCTGCGTCAGCGTCTATCCTCGCAAGTGCATTTTTTACCCTCCCACCCCTGAACTACCATTTCAACAAACCAGTCGCCATCATGTCAGGGATTCCCCCTGCAGTCTTCGGAAAGCAACACCTACATGTTGACCTTCTTGCACTATCCATTCATAGATCGCTCAAGCCACACCTGGGTACATCGAAACTCCAGAACTTCGAGTACTTCAGGCAGGCATTTGGAATCGAGGTCCACCTCAACTACTCCTTCACAAAAGATATCAAGGAAGATGTATACATTGTTCATATGTCTAATCTTAATGACATTACTTTTTTATCTCGCATCCTATACTCTTCCACAATCATCCTTACCATGGGCCTCCCCACCACTTTCTTTCCCATCCAAACAGCTCCCTCTTCCACTTCAAAGCTCAGCCGAAAACATGCGTATTACGGTGCTATAACAAAGGTCACCAATGACATCTCTCCGAAACGCAAAATGCTCACCAATCTACCATCCATCGTTACACCCTCCATCAGGGATCCACATCACCTGTCAGCTCACAACATACTTTGCCAGAACAAAAACGTTGTTACCTTCACCGTATTTCGTTCTCCCAAGAACAATGCTATGCTCACAAGGTTGTTTACCAAATCCACCGTTGACAAATCCCAAGGAGAATCCATAATCAGGTCCTGGTTCTCCAAAGAAGAACTTCCGAAACTATTCGTTCCACTCCCAGACACCTAGCTCAACACCACCCTACCTCCTGAATCGATCCTCCTCAATAATGTCTTGGGAAACTGCCCCAATGTACTCACTGCATATTCAAATATCCTAGGCGTTGTCCCTCCACAGCTAGCCCCTTCTCCTCCCCAAATATCGTCTCCTTCTCCAACTGTTACCACAACCAGCACATCCGATCACCACGATACATCTCCGGACCGATCCACCACTGCGAATAGCACCATTCGATCACCACCACCCGCAGTGCCAAACCTTGCATCCCCTCCACGTCCCATAAACGTATATAAGTCGATCCGACATAAAACGAAGAAGCGCTCCGCATCATCTTCGTCACCATCGGATCAAAGCTCAACTGAATCTCGCCAACTCCTTTCACAGATTGACGAATGGGATGATACCCAGCTCCTTTCCGACAGAAGTGCGGAGGAGGATGCTTCCTCTGCTGAAAGTGATGAGGATCCTGCAACACAGTCAGTGCGCATTAACCACTTTGAATCTGTCCTAAGGAGATCCATCCCAAAGGACCAGCGCACGTATATCGATGAATCCTTACTCAATGATCTCGCCCTCTATATCTATGATCACGAGGATAAGGATGCATCAACATCCACAGCTCAAAACTCTCTCCGGACTCAAGTTAACAAAACTGTTAGATCATGCGATCCCCCGCACCAAAACCCAAATCAAAGGGAAGAAAGAAAAAGAAACCATATGCCACGAACCAGGAGCCGGTCTAGTGACACAACAATATCATCTTCCCAGCCGCCCCCTTCAATCTCCATTTGCTGCCCAATAGCAAACTGTGATGCATTACTACCTCTCAAAAAGGCTTCCCTCATACAAGCTCACCTTCTCCGCCACCACACACCAACAGAACGCTCACATGTGCCGACATCATTCTATACAAGAGCATCTGTTCATAAGTGCCATCTATGTAAACCACCAACAATCTCTCTCTTCACAACGCAAACACGCTTGCAGTCCCACCTCAGAGCCAAACACAAATCAGCAACAAGATCTGTTATTAACTCGGACCTGCTCCTCATCCACTTCCCTGCCGACACGTTGAACCACCATTCCGCACCGTTGAACTGGAAGAGATCACTTCTATATTTTGATAAACTTGATGTTGTACCATTCACATTCAGAAAATCGATATATATGTCATTAGACCGTAAAACTAAATATGAAATACAAAATCTAGCTTATAAAATATATTATGTTACTCAAACTGCTATTCTACCTCACATTAATGCTCGCAATCTCAACCATCCACCGCATGAAACCAACTCATCCCCACTATGGAAACTCACATTACTACTTGAAGGAATACTCCTCGCTCCACCAGGCTTAGGTGAACCAAGAAACTACCAAGCTCATCAAACAAAGAGTGACACAATTTCGCCTTGGCAACCTTGATCATATGCATCGTCTCGCAATGCAATACAAGGCCACTCCCTCATACACCACCCCTTCTGATAAGAGAAGATCTCAGCAGATCATCACAGCAGCTAATGCAGACAACTGGCGGAAAGCCAGCAATCTCCGTGACCCCCTCCCATTGGTGCCATACTCAGCATCCAATGTACCAAAAATCCTCAGTATACACCCACCACCATGCTCCTACACCCCATCTCGCCCACCTCAACGCCCAACATCCATGTTTCATGCATCAACTTTTCACGACTCAGACGATCTCATCCAAACTCGCCTGGGTAATCAAGACCTTCTCCTCCAGACATTGAGGAAACTCGCCCGTGACACCGCATCAGGTCCCCTGGCAGACTCCACGGACTTCGTCAGGGATGTCTTTCTGAAACGCTCGTTTACACCAGATAGGAAAGATGCACAATTCGCCAACATAGACACACTACAAAGCCTCCTTCACTGCATCTACACAGGAAATGTACCGAAGGACATCCAACCCATCATAGCGTTCAACGAAAGTGTTGCCTTCTTCAAGGATGCAACAGACACTACAGCAATACGTCCCATCGGTATAGGAACGGCTTGGCGTCGCATCGCTTCAGCACACGCGATAATGGTATCTAAAGACAGGATAGCATCCTTCCTTGCACCATTCCAATTAGCCATCGGTCTCAATGCTGGAATAGATATCATCACTACGACCATGCAGGTACATGCTGATCGATATCTTTCCAGCCTCGCAACACCCACCAACAAACCCTCTAGAGCTATTCTTCTATTGGACATGGTGAACATGTTCAATTCAGTTAGTATGGTGGTTAGGGCTAGAGAGATTATATTGCAAAAATTTCCACATTTATTACCATTATTTGATATACTATATTTTCATGAATCAAAATGCTGGTACAGAAATGAAAAAGGCGAAAGAAACTCGTTTGCTCGCATGGAGGGATCCAGTCAAGGGTGCCCATTCGCCGCACTACTGGCATGCCTAGTTCTCCATGATGTGATTGCCCTAATCAATGTGCAGCTACAACACCGCGCGAAACACCGAAAACAATCTCAAGGACCAGATGATGATGGCCAAGGATCACTGGCTATAATCATGTCCTATATCGATGACTGCACTCTCAGTATACCCTACCAAGACCTGAAATGGTTCATGGACGAATTTAACAAGAGAGGATCCCCCGTTGGATGCATCCTAAAACCGAAAAAATGCGAAATGCTCACATCAATATGCAATTCCTCACCCCTCCAGTACCTAGATGAGGACATCCAGCGTGATGTCAACTATGTCTTAGAGAAATTCTGTGATGGAAAAGAAAAAGGAGAAGTTCTAGATGGCATACGAGTACTTGGAGCGCCAATAGGAAATAAAAGATTCGTTGGGACCTACCAGAACAAGACAATTCAAAAACTTCGTTCCGCCATAGCATCAATCCACAAACTCCTACATGATGATCCACACGTTGCCACAACGCTTTACAAATATTCCCTTCAGCACTATACGTCACATCTGTTGGCCAATGATGTATTACACCATGATAACATCACATCTCAATATAAAACCTACCAAACCCAGTTCACCTCCACAATCAACGCTATCACACAAACATTTCTTGCCCAAATGGTTTCGGACCCGGACGCAGAATCACCATCCCTACCAATGCATGCGTGGTGCATAGCATCAACTCCGACAGGCATGGGGGGCCTTGGCTTTAACGACTCTCATACCAGGACCCTGAAAGCTCACACGGTGCCTTTCGCTCGTGTCATCCGAGCAGCGATACACGGAATGCTCCCCCAACGTGTACAGACCCCAAACATTGAGGAATCACCTGCAGAAGCTATTCACCTACCAAATTCAATAAAAGCAACGTTTAGAAGCTGGAAAACATCTAACTTGAGGATATTTCAAAAATACAGAGATCTTACTCACCAATATACTCAAAATGTGATCATACCAGCTCCCAAGCAAACTAATAATACCCTGATTGATTTTACACTCCACACGCCTCTCCACATCACAACAAAAACGATACAGAGAGAAATCCTCAATCATCGAATGAAGTCCATCTGGCCAAATTTAGATGACTCTATCAAAAAACATCTTCCTTCCACCATGAGCACTCTAACGTCGACCCCTCTTATGAACGTCTCAAGAACAGATCCAACAAACCGCCTCTCATACGATGAATTTAAGATTTACTGTCAACGTAAATTGCAAATACCATTGTGCCCTTCGACCCCAACATGTATCTGTGGTCAAAAAGTGGATCCATATGGCGACCACTTCTTCACATGTCAAAAAACAAGTAAGAAAGAATTACATGACAGAATCAGAAACTCGCTATATGCCATATGCAAACATACCTTTCCGATAATCTCATCCTCCACACATGAGGATACCCTACTGACCTATGCTAGGAATAGGTTGTCGACAAACACACAGTGGGGTGTGTTGTGGGGGTTGGTTGTTTGTTGTTGTTGTTTTTGAATTGTGAGCTAAAAGTAAAATTAATGAAATATTAATTTTACTAC
>Ga0209092_10000620_pt1 | contig 35436 bp, 18 predicted proteins | sample FraStrMetagenome_FD_187446 | JGI IMG/M metagenome (GOLD analysis project Ga0209092, IMG submission 187446) | Marine eukaryotic phytoplankton communities from Arctic Ocean - Fram Strait ARC3M Metagenome (SPAdes) (version 2) | ecosystem: Environmental > Aquatic > Marine > Oceanic | place: Fram...
AATGTAGTTTATCACCCTATATCAGGTCATAGAGCCTCATTAAACCAGAAGTCAGAGCGAGTCTGAACTTCTCAAAGCTTGGAAACGTTAGAGCGAGTCTAACTTATCCCTCCTGCTACAGGCGATCTGTAACAGGCTACAATCAATATTGTGTCAGTCGAAAACGCTGCACATTTCATCCAATCTATAAGTAGTACGTTAATAATAACATGTGTTTCGACTGTTGGGCATGGCATGAAAAAAAGAAACAAAAAAAACAAGAAAATTAAAAAATGACGTCATATTTTGATTTTTGATTTCCGTATATACATATACAAATGAAAATACGTAGCTTATCGAGAATTTAATCCACGAGAAATCATCTTTATCTTTGATATTGAATTTACCTCCAGATGACATTAATGTGGTGACTTTATGCCAACCCACAATTTCTCAACAGATCGAATTTAGATCATATACCTCGACCACTCTGAAAGATGAATCATAGAGCAACCCTTTTTTTATTAGCTTATCAATTGGTCTTGATTCATGTAGTGAACGCATGGACTAGCACCAGTACTTTTTCATACCTTAAAACAACTCATTCAAAGCAGCACAAACATCACAAGCAAACTTCTACTTCCTCATATTTGCCTTCCAGTTCTTCGTCATCTGAAGATTATAGCGTTGTGCTAGGTTTACCTCCACTAGGGATTGTGTTTGAAGACATTAGTTCTGGATATCCACCCAAGGGTGTCGAAGTGGTTGCCTTGACAACAGGTGGAAAGGGTGCCAATTGTGGAAAAATTGAGATTGGGGACCAACTTAAGGTATGCTACATCCAATTTTCAATTCACACGGTTTTCCACTCTATTATTCTAATGATAAACTATAGATCCTTGATGAAAATATTTAACGAATTCTTTCCATCTGAATTTCACATATATGTTCAATAATTTCTCCATCTGATACAAACCGATTAATACTCAATACAATTGGAACAACGACCCAAAACTACAATATTCTGGGCTTGATTTTCATTCATTCAACACTATAGACATGCTCCGCCATCAAATTTTTTCCAGGATCCTCCAAATACGAATTAATTACTTTAGATTGTACCAAATTGGACTTTGATACAGTTGTTTCTGCAATAACCTCCAATGATGAAAAGTTTGGCTGTGAGAGCGTCGAAATGACCTTCATTCGCCCACAAGCTCCACTTTAGAAAAATTACAAAAAGGGAGCGAAAAAGACTAAGCACTAAACGGTAGGAAAATTTTCTATTTATTGTGTTATCGTTAGCAGAATAAATTCATTGCCGCATGCTTTTAATATATCAGAATATTTTATTCACAATGGCTATTCCAGAGTAAGTGCTAGTAGTCTCAGGAGTAAGGAGAGTCATGTATTATAAAGTTTAATAAAAATTAATTAAGCTACGCTTTGGCTATCCTGATTTGAGTCTTCTGATTCAGAATCTGAAAAGTCCCAGAAACTATTGTTGGTTTGCCCAAGAGTAAGATTCTTTACAAATGGGGCTAACGGTGGTCTTTCAAGAAGAGTTTCTATTATTCTTTCGTCACTTGAAGGTGAATTCAACGCTAAATGAGACTTTAATTTTGCAAGTTTTACGCTAGTTGTTTCCAACTGATTGCTCATTTCTTCAGCAACATCCAATTGGTTTTCTACTGCCTGAGATGCGCTTGCAGCACATGACCATTTTCTAAAGGCCCGAGCAGAAATTACGCTAAATTTGTAATCCATCATTTGGAGTATTTGCTTCGTTGCACAGGACTTGACGAGTACTTCAAATTTTTCAATTTTATTATTCACCTCAATCGTTCCATTGCCACATTGATAAGTAGAGACAGTCATTATAGGTGCTTCATTATTAATATCCCCAGTCTTATCCACATTACTAATAACCTCCTTTTCAATCGAGATAGAAGTGTCAGAAGTCTTCGATTCCAAAGTGACCGAATCATTCATTTCTGACAGAGATAATTCTGTGCGAAGTTCTGAACAGGTTGTTTGAAGGTTACTAATGGTACATTCTGATTTTCTATAGTTTTCCTTGAGAGATTCTAGCTCGGTATTTAAGCTATCAAGTTTTTCAGTTTTACCTTCCAAGTCATCTCGTATCATTTTAATTAAATGTTTCCTATCACTTGCCAAATTGACAGCTGCGGACGCCTTTGCTTCAGCCTCCTCAAGTGTCTGCTGAAAAACATAAGTTTTTTCACCTAATTCTCTTTGAATTTTTTCAATTTGGTTCTCTTTCTCTGATAATTCTCTGCGCAACGATTCGACAGTTTCTTCCATTTCAGAAATTTTATCAATCAATCTTTCCCTATCTAAGCTTTTTGAATTGAACTCAGAGTAGGTATTTTCTAGTAAAAGGATTTTTTCTTCCATTCTTGACTTTTCAATTTTGAGGATCTCAATATCTTGATTTAATCCAGCAACTATTGTGGCACTCTCATCTAGGTCCTCCTGCAATCTTGATATTGCATTTTTCCTATCACCAGCTAAATTTATGGCCGCGTCTGCCTTGTCTTTAGCATCTGTAATAATAATTTCCATAGCCTTCGCCTCATTATCTTTATTCATCCTATCAACTAAAACTTTATCCAATTCATGTTGAAACATAGCGCATTTACTTTCTAGCTCAGCTGCATCATCTTGATATTTCAACTCTTTGGATTTGAAGAGGTCTATGCTACAATTCAATTCGTTGATTATTGATGCATTATCAGCTATGGTCTTTTCTCTTTGCTTTGATAGGTCTAATGCGGCGGACATTTTCTCTTCAGCATTTTTGATCGCGATTTTTAAAGTGGTGATCTTGCCATCCTTTTCAACATCATCAGCAGAAACTTTGTCTAAGGTAGATTTGAGAGAAGAGCATTTTTTCTCTAGCTCAGCTATATTCTTTTCATCTGTAAGGTTTCTGGATTTGAAGTCGGAAATATCACAAGTCAATTCTGTGATCATTGATGCACCATCTGCTATATCCTTTTCTCTTTGTCGTACCAAATCAAGAGCTGCAGATGTTTTTTCTTCGGCTTCGGTGATTTGTCTGTGATGAATGTTTGTATCTTGGACAATTTGAGCTGTAAGAGACTTTAGATGACCTTCTCTCTCAGTTTCCTTTTCGCGCATTTTCGATATTTGAGAAGCGAATCTTTCTATAACTTTATTTTCGTCCGCTGAGATTTCTTCCAAAGACGCTTGAAAATGAGAGCATTTCTTTTTTAACTCAGCTGCATCATCTTGATATTTCAACTCTTTGGATTTGAAGAGGTCTATGCTACAATTCAATTCGTTGATTATTGATGCATTATCAGCTATGGTCTTTTCTCTTTGCTTTGATAGGTCTAATGCGGCGGACATTTTCTCTTCAGCTTTTTTGATCGCGATTTTTAAAGTGGTGATCTTGCTATCCTTTTCAACATCATCAGCAGAAACTTTGTCTAAGGTAGATTTGAGAGAAGAGCATTTTTTCTCTAGCTCAGCTATATTCTTTTCATATTTGAGCTCTTTGGACTCAAGGTTGTTTGAGTTACATTTCATCGTGTCTATTATAGACATTTTCGAAGCTAGTTCGATGCTGACTTTTTCCACCTTCGATTCTTGTTCAAGCAAAGAATCCTTTGTTTTTCTTACAGTACTTTTGAATTTTGCGACATCACTTTCAAGTTCTCCTATCTTTATGATCGCGATATCGAGCTGCTCTTGTATTTCTTGCCGATTGTGTACCAAGTGCACACCATTTTTTTTCTCAACATCTATACTATGATTCAAGCCTTTTATTATCTCTGACAATGATATAATATATTCACTTTTGTCTCTTAATTCGGTTCGCAGAGCTTCACTAGTTTGATTTTTCTGCTTTAACTCAGATTCCGATAATTTCAGTAAAGTCTTCAATTCTTCAATACTCCCAACAAGGGATCGGATGCGTTCATTCTTGCTACCCAATTCATTCTGAAGGTTGGATATACGATCATTTTTCTCTTTTACTGACGAAACGAGTGATATGGACTCAAGTTCAGATAAACTTATTAAGTTTTGCAACTCATTGATTTGTTTCGCTTTCTCTTCAAGTTTAACTTCTAAATCTTCAGCTTCTACGGACTTTATTTGCAATTTCTTTTCTGCGTCAACAGTATTGTTGTCGTCTTTCTTGACAGATTCCATGAGATTGAGCTTCTTATCTTCAATATATTTCCGCAACGATTCCATCTCTTCATTATGTTCCTTTTGACTATTTGTCATTTCTCCGATTCTGTTTTGCTGTTCACTAATGTAGTTTTCAAGCTTGAGCATATTTCCTTCTAATTCGACAAGGTGTGACTCTAATTCTTTTATAATCTGTTGTTTCTGATTACATTCATTTGTCGCCTTTTCAAGGACTAGTTTCACATTAGTGCGCAATATTTCAACGCTACCGTAGTCGTTTGCGGAAGCACTTTCAAGAAATTCATCAGTGTTTGACATAGTGCTATTGGAGACGGGACTTTGTAGATTTTTTCGAATCCAAGTAGTTTCTTCAATGAGAGCTTGAACACTCCGTTCTAGAGATAAGGTTGCTTCATCTCTACTTTTAAACAAGCTGTGATATTCTGTGGCTCTATTTTCAGCTTCAAGATGCTTTAGTTTTATGAATTTGAGGCTTTGAGTTACACTTTCAAGCTCAGCGCTCATCGAGGACAATTCCGTTTGCTTTTGGGCTCTTAACTGATCAAATCTTATATTGAGTTCATCATTCAATTCATTGATGCTTTCTACGCTCTGGTGGCTGGCGTTATATGTTCCTGACATCGATGTTATGATTTTCTCTTTTTCTTCAAGCTGTTTTTGTAATTGCTGAATCAAATCAGTGTTTTCAGATGCTTTTAATTTTACCTCATGCAAGGTTTCTTCCGATTTCGTCAGTTTCGTTTTGAATTGATTTTTCATTTGGTCTAGCTCACTTTCATTCCTTTCAATTTTCTTCTTAGATTCTACAAGAATGCTTGCATTATCAGCGTTAATTGCTTCAATAACTTTTTGGGTCTCCTGAGTTTGAGAAAGTATGTCATCTCTTAGTAAATTCAATTCGCTTTCCCTTTCAGATAACAATTGTGCGAGTTTTTTGTTGTGTGCTTTGATCTTAGCGTTTTCTTCTTTTATGGCTATATTCTGGACTTTTATTGCATCTTCAAAATCACTCACTTGTTTCTCGAGTTCGATGATTTTTGATTTTTTGGATGAAATCAAATGATGATTTTCATTGCGAAGGATCTGTATCGCTGTATCTTGAGCCGCTACTTTCTCTTTGGCCTTGAAATGTTCTGCAAGGAGATTCTTGTGATCAGTTCCACTTGTTTCAAGTTTGGTGCGGTATTCATCTTCAATATTGGCATACGATTTAGTAATTTCGTTTATTTCAGCATCTTTCTTCTGCACAATCTGCTTAACTTCATCCAATTCAGTTTGAAGTTCTTGCCTTATATTTTCATTCATTTTAAGTTTGAAATCGATATCTTCGATAATTTTAGCATTGGATTGCAGGGTGTTGTCAAGTTCTACGTTTTTTTGCTGATGTGTCACTTTGCTCTCTTCAAGTCGAAGAAGTAATTCCACTCTAACCTTTTCAGAAATATCTAGCTCAGTTCGGGATTTTTCAATAATATTGCCCATTTCGTTTACTTTATTTTGTATTGCATGTGCATGTTCATCAAGCTTAAGTTGTAGTTGCTGCCTAATACTATCACCCAACTCAATTTCTGCTTCAAGTTGTTCAACTTGACTATCATTCAAAGACCTGATGCTCTCTATTTCAGCTGTCTTACATTTCAGTTTTTCCTCGTTATCTTGAATTTGAGCTTGGAGTTTCTGTTTATCACTTTCAGATGATTTCAGCTTAGAGTTGAGTTCTTTTACTAGATTACCATCATTTATTCTTATGTTTTCCATTTCGCCAGTCTTCTGTTGAAGCAGTCGCTCACTATCAACAATCTTGCATTTTAAATTATCAATCTGAATTATATAATTCTCTTCAACCTTTGCAATTTTCGATGCAAACATGATATTTGCGTTCAATTGTTCGATTTTCATTGATTCGATGAGACTTTGAGCATCATTTAACTTCGAGCAAGTTTCACTCTCTTGATTTTCCTCCATTTCCTTCATTGTTTTAGTTAAAGAATCAATTTGGCAAGATAAAGCATTCTTTTCATCTACAATACAATTGAACTTGATCTGTAGCGACTCTTTTAATTCCAATTCTGTTTCTTTTGCCGCCTTTTCCACAAAATAAGAATTCTCGGTATCGCGAAGGGAATTTTCAATTTCATCCATGCTCTTTGCGCCCATTTCAAGATTTTTAGACAATTTAGAGACAAGTTCCTTAGAGTCATCAATTTCTTTTGTGAGAAAATTCACTTTTTTCTCGTATGCAGCATGGCTCTTAATTGCTTCTTCTTCATTAAAGTTGAGCCTCTCCAACATTTCATTCTCTCGATTCAGGATATTTTTCTTCATTTCCTGCAAATCTGAGCAATATTGCTTATTTTTTGTTTTGAGGTTAGAATTGGTCTCAGTGAAAGCCTCCAATTCTTTTTGGAGAGTAAATATGCGCATAAGATGGAGTTTTGCTTGCTCTTCAGTCGCAAGCTTTTCTTGAAGTATTTGTTCTTTTTCATTATTTGCCGCTTTCTTCACCAAAAGGAGTTCGTTCAATAGTGCCTCTTTAGTGTCACATCCTTCCTTCTTTTGCTTCGCAAATGACTGCTCTAATGCAAGTTTTTCCTTTGAAAGCATTTGAATTTCTCCCCGTAATGCTTTATGTACTTCTTCTTGTTCGTTTTTCGATTTCTCTAACAATTGTGTGCTCCTTTCATGCTTACTTTCAAGTTCCTTCGTTCTGTGTTGTAGCTTCAAATTGCTTTCAACTGTACCACTCAAACGCAACTCCATCTCTCGGATCTTCTCTGTAGAACAAGACAAGTTTTTTTGTATATTTTGACGGTCAGATTCTAAAGATTGATACGCTAATTCCAACTCTTTTGACTTCGTGTGCATATTTTCAATCATAACGGTTTTTTTTTCTAGTTCGATGCCAAGTTCCTTTTCTAGAGTCTTCGAGTTTATTAAAGAATCATTTAGGTCACTTAATTCAGTTCTCAATTGGCCTTGCTCATCAAGCAAACGGTGACGAACTTTTTCCGATCGTGATAATGAAGTATTCATATCCAACGTTAGTCCATCAATTTTCTGTTGAGCTTGAACTAAATTCGTAGCATGTTTTACCAATTCATCAGTATTTTCTTTTATTTTCTCATCTTTGAGTTCTAGAAGATTATTTAATTTGCTAATTTCATTTTGCATGATGTCCACATCTTTTGTTTTCAAATCCAGCTGGCGTTGTATTTTTAGCACGCGCTCAGTCATCACCCACTCTTTTGATTTAAATTGCTCTTTCAAGAGATCAGTTTGTGAGCGAAGGAAGCTATTATGAGCTGCTAGTTGTGTAGCCTGGGTCACAGTTTCTTGCGCACGTTTTGTAGAAACAGAAACAATTTTGTGTTTCTCATCTCTTTCCATCAATAACTTCTCTTCAGCGGAGCCTTTCGCTGTTTCAGCAGCGTGCAATTCAGCTTCATAGATTTCTTTCTCATGCTCAAACTTTTTGTTTTCCTGAACTAATTCATTGACTGTGTTCTGTAGCAATTTTTTTCCATCCATTTCTTCACCTAAAGCTGCCCGAGCGAGACTCAATTCTGTCAACAATTGCCTTTTTAAAAGCATTGCATTTTCAAATTCTTCTTGATTGAATCCTAATAGTGCCTCTATTACTTTGTCTTTGATTGTATTAGTTGCTGACATTGTATTATATATTGCAGCGCCTGCTAAAGGGACTACATTACTGGTCACAATTTTGTATATTTCATCAATTGGTTTTTGAAAAGATTGCTCATATGGAGTGGTATCATCAAATGGAGTTTGTACTGCTGGGTCTGTCGTAAGCTTTCGAACATTGGAAGGAGAAAACAAGGCAGCTTCGGGGGATAACCATGAAGATTCAATTTTATCTTCATTAAATTTCTGCTTTATAATACCTGAAGGTGACTCCATAGTAAGGTCGGCATTCTGTTCACTTTCAAGCAAACTGGAAGAAGGAGTCTGAGATAAGAAAGACGAAGATCTCGTTGATTCCTTGATTTCAGAATTACCGTTTACGGAGCTACCATCAGGTGATATTTCCTTGCTATTCTTGATACTTAGTTCTGATGAGTTTACATCCTTTGATTTTTTTGCTGATATATTTCTGCGAGATTTAGGTGAGGCATGTTTAATGCGTCGGAAAGATATGGTTCTTCCATTGGCATTATTTGTCGGATTTTTCAAAAGAGCAATGATATCATCATAGGGTTTAGACAACATATTTTTTCCATCAATGGAGGTAATCACATCTCCTAAATGAATTTTTCGCGACAATCGTGCTTGAGAAGGTAGTGTAGAATTAACATTTACAAATTCGACAACACGGCATCCTAATTCACGATCCATGCTTCTTATGACAGGTTCGAGATTCATTCCTAAAGGTCCAGGTGTGAATTGAACTGAAAATTCTACATCGTATTTCTTTCTACCAGAGATGGAAGATGAAATACTTCGTCTACTTAGGGATGAAATTGACTTTGTCGCGCTTCTTGAAAGAGTCTTTAATGAAGAAGAGGAATTTTGACTATGATGAGATTGAGGAGTCACATTTGTCTCTGATGGAGATTCTTGAGTCAGCTTCGTTTCCGTCTCATAAAGAACTCCTTCTTTCTCGAAATTACGACGTGGTAAATCTGATTTTGATTTCTGTAAAGAACTATTCTGGGGTTGCTTAGAAGATTTCGGTCGAGTCAAAATGGTTTCGGTGGTGGAGGATCGGGATTTTAAAGTGTTGAGTGCAAACGATGCTTTACGGACACTATCTGTAACTCCTTTATTTTTTTGACGGTTTTTTGCATTTGATAAGTCGGTTCCAAATGATCTTGTCTTCAATTTCTTTTGTGAAGACTAAGGTTACCAGAATGAGACAAAGCATGTAGAATTGAGTTAACATTACATTATTCTCATTGAATTCAATCGAAATTATCGAAACAGTGGAAGCAGTCTTACCATACTAGTTGCTGGATTTGTTTGCTCTGTATTCTCTTCCTCATAATAAACTTGGATTCCTTTGGTTGCCATTTTTGATATTTTTTTGACAAAGCAAAAACTAAGGAAAGATATGTTTTAAAGATAAAAAGATAAGATTTTTCGAAGCGATGAATCTTTCAAAGCGTCGTGAACTGTTCTTGCTGGTCAATGATGATTTAGGATGATCAGCACTTCTCGTTGAAATAAATTCTTCCAAATAGAAAAGATGGTTTCAATTTGAAAATCTCAAGAAACGGACATGTATTTTGAAATAATTAAAGTATGTAGATATATGTACAGGCAATATTGTTGGAGAAAAACGACATTTCCTTTGAATCGTGCATTTCATCTAACACGAATTTTCCATACTATCCACTTCATTGTCATGAAAACCATTAACATCCCAGTAGTACATAGTGCGTATCATAAAATTTGTATGTATGTATATATATACCTATGTAAATTGAATGTTTTGACAGTTGATGCTGAACTGTTTTTTTAATGACATGCCTTACATAACGGTTAAATCTTTTTGTAAGCAGCACTGCTCTCCTCTATCTTTTATAGATGAGGAAAACTCTTAATCCACACAACGTACGTACCTTTCTCTTTCTACATAAATTCGGACTGCACCTTCAGTTGTGCTTTCACGCTAGTTGTTATATTTTAACGTGTATTTCCATCGGACGAGGGTTATACGGCTTTCCTGTTTTCATGGTGCATCCTTTGTTAGATTTTACTAGAGTGGGGAACATTACATCATTTTTCCAAACTTGCCACGTACATATCACTCTACTTCTTCCTTCCTCTAGAAAGCATGAATTACGATCAAGAGGAGGATCTTATAGAAGGATGCCCAGTTGAGGAGGTGGAACTAAAATCTAAGGGAAGAGCATCAGGCTGTCAAACATGCGGTTTTTTTGATTGGGAACCAGGAGATGTAAAATTCATCATTGAACATTGGATGAACGACGAAAGTACACGAGGAGGCAGGGAGCATTTGTGTCCGGCATGTGCGGTGAACCGTGGTCTGTCCAAATCTAGATATCATCAAAACAAAAACGCACCTATCTTGGATCTTGCTGCTTTGAAGAATCTTGCTTGCAAAGCTACCTTTGAACAAAAAAAAGAAATGGTCTCAAATATCGAATGCGACTCGTGTGGTAAAGGTTCCGGCGATAGGTTGGTATGGGATGGAGACCAAGAACAGAAAAAGGGGTTGATAGGATTCATTGCGGTTTATGACTCCATAAACGCAACCGTGCAATCTCTGTGTCTGATGTGTGCAGTAGAGAAGAACTTGGTAACAATTGGAGGAGTATTAAATTCTGGCTCCAAAAAGAGAAGCAAAATCACCGAAGTAGTTGTTGATTCAGCATGAATTGAAAAGTTCATATTGCAAACACGATTGCTTCTGATCTTGATTATGTCCTGTTGCATTTTCTCCTTTTGGACCCATCATTGTATTATTGTTTCGGGATTATCGCACTCATTATGTAATACTCACTGTTTGTACGGTACTCATCAGTAAAAATCATGAGCCAACTGCAGATATTCCTTTGTTTTCCGTTGCTTTGATAATGTCGTTTCATGCAATACAACAGATTTAAGTGCCAAAGCGAAGACGTAGATCACTGAGACAATGGGTCATAACATAGCAATAATATTATTGAATGGATATCAAGGAATCCCCTTTTTTGTGGATTGTCCGATTGCAGTATATGTATTATCTACATTCCACCATCACTACTTGTTCTCATTTTTCAATTATCAACATATTACTTTCACAGCAAGCACTCTTCATCCATCCATTGAATCGGTAATCATTTTGCCCAGTCTTAATTCAAAATATCTATGATTGTGTATTCCTCATCTAAACCAGAAGATGGGCATTCCAAATATTCAGATATGTTTTTGATCACATAATTTTCCGTAGAAAGTCTCTAGTGTAATTATCAACCAATTAACAAGAAGAATTAGAAAAAAAAGGCAAATGAATGTATTGCAGAATAAAATTGATTTGACATTTGTGACTTGTTAAGATTCAATTCTCAGTCTACAGTATTCATATCCATACTTTGAAAGATTCGATTTATAATTCACAGAAGCAAAGACCTGCTTCTCACAGAAATGATCTCAAGCATTTTACATGCTTAGAGATGACTTTGATAAAGTTCGAAAGCTTTACGACACGGATTAATCATGAGCATAAGCTACGGAATCATTCTGTTATTGAAAGCGAGAGATTTCATTATTTAGCTCTCAAATCAATGGTACAGTAAAAATATCCTACGCTATTAATTACTTTTCGTTGGTTCCGATGAAAGAATATGTGTGCTCCTTTGTAATAGTTGAAAAATATACTAAAGTTACATTACTTTACTTTCATTGTTTCTCCTTTTAAAAGCAATGTATGTATCATGGTATCTCTTCCTGTATTTTACCATAAAATTCCCAAACTTTTTCTTGCAATTTATACCAATGCTTGTGGTCTTCCTCAATGCTGTCACCACCTCTTTTACCAATGTCAAGCCAAACTTTTGTAGCAACAACATCCGTGTCGCGTATATTGGTACGGATGATATATTTCAAATATGGCCATACCAATTTTCCTCCATCTTTAAGATATGCATCCAATGGTCTTTCATTAGGAGGCTCTTCACTATTATTCAAGGCTGCCTCTTTAACTTTAGTCATCAAATCTTGTAATTTCTCTTGTTCTTCCTTATTGATTTCTTTGTTTTGACCTGATTGTACAAGAACATAAATATCAGCTAAACTTTGGTTCATTTTAAGTTTGTCAAACCTTGATAAAAGTGGCTTAGAATGCAGCAGTTTAACACTTTCAATATCCCCACTTTCTACTTTGAGAATAAAATCTTCTCTATCTTCAATTGGATTTTGCGCGAAAAAATCATTCATTAACTCCCTATTCCTGTTTTCAACCCACATTTCTTCCTCGCCATCTTTTATTTCCCTTCCTTCTTTCCCCCATTGATCCATTTTTTCCCCATACACATAACGTAGATAGAATTTCTTAGAAAACAGTGCATGCACGCTGACTTCTTTTTTCCATGCCACGTCTAATTCAAACACACACCATAGTCTTGAAAATGGATCACACGTTGTTGTTTGGATAGCAAACATATCTTTGGCTGTCTCTAAGATGAGTTCAAATGATGCTTTACCTTCAACAGTTACTTGTTGATCGCACAATGGACCTAATATATCATCTCTATGTTGTTTCTTTTTTTTCCAATCAAATTTATTGACTTGAAATAATGCGAGAGGGCAAAACCAGAGAACTGTTTTGTCTGTAAAATATTTATCTTCGCCTCGGAGTTTTGGTCCCTTTTTCCTGTAGTCATCTAACATATCGATAACTTGTTCTATGTCTTCACTCCATGCATGAGAAATCAAAACCTCAGCTCTCTGTTTTGTAACCTTATATAATGCTGAAAATTCGTTTTTTGTCTGCATATTGAGAGCTACACCCATCCCTGTACCAGTAGTATGAGGTATTATAAATATCTCACAAAATTCATTTACGTCAAGGTAACTCTGTCCCTTTACTCCTCTTTCTGCTACTTTTGCGATGCCGTTTTGCCATAATTCTGGGTGTTTTTCCTTGCAATATTTCACATATTGTTTTAATTGCCCAAATTCCTACAAAGTACAAACAATTATAACAAAGAAGATCGGTTAGAAAATGCATTAAAAAGGATCAAAATGATTAATATATAACTTCATGTTCTCACCAATGCCCAATATTGTACATTTTCTTTTTTGCACCCACCGTTAATGTTACCCTGTGGATTTGACTTTTTTGTTGGAACATTGTTATTGAAAATCCCTCTATAACGCAAGACTTGAGAAATTCGAAGATCTTTTTCCGGAACATGAACTATATACTTTTTATTGTATTCAATCCTTCTGTACCTATTTTTGCCCATATTAATCAAATTTAATTCTTCAAAACAATCAAGAGCTAGTATGTATACCAACTTCTTTTTTCCGTTTGCCAATGTTGTCCGTGTCTTCTGCACTTCATGAACCACTGCAAATTTATACTTTTTAAGTATAGGTTGTCCATGTCCGCTCTTTATTTGAACAATATCATTTTGTTCGATATTGTCCTTTTTGCTGAGGAGAAACCCTGCGGAAGAATTATTTTCGCCTTCCAACAAAGCGTTTTTCAATTCTTTCAAAAGAGGTGTTAATAGACTGTCAAATGCTGTTTGACATGTTAAAGCACTAGTTGGTTGTATAGAGGGAAGAGCCGACATTGTAGATAGAGTGGAGGCTTCGACCGAAGAAACCTGTAAAAACTTTCATTTGAAATTATGTCATAGTGAGCTTTCACAAACCAAAAGTTATGAAATAAGAATAAATTTGAAACTTACACTACTAGTACTGAGACTTGTTGGAGATGATGAATTTGATGGGCTATTCACCATCTTCAAATTGCTTGTTGAGCTAGGTGCTGTCCCAAACATTGGATACTCCCATATTTCATCACAATTCATTATATCATCATTCTTCAAAGGCTGTAAATTTCTACCATTTGAATAGAGAATATTTTGATTACTTGTGTCATCATGACACATTATAGGACGGACTATTTGACTGGGACTCATACGAACAAAGAATATGGAGAGAGATGCAATTGCATTACTAATATCCTCTTTCCTAGTGTCTGTAATACCTTCTTGATCAGTTTGTATTTGAGATAGTACTTCTACTTGAGATATAGATAAAATCCGTTCTCGAATAATAGTAGTCAACTCATCAGCATCAATAGAAATTGAAGAATTTGTAAAATTATGTCCATTGATTTCGTCAGTGCGACCTGAACGGGTATAAGACTCAATATCTTGCTTTGTCCAAGCTCCAGATGTCTGCTTTTTGTAACGCACGCAATTCGTAATTCCACTCAAAAGATGTACTCCAGTACCAATGCTATGACTTCTATTTTTAGACATGTCAAGACAGCAAATAACAGCCTTCTCGATCATTGCAAACGTTCCTGATCCAACCTTCCCTGAAGAAAATGAATTGTGAGTTGGAGCTAGGATTAAATTCTTTGCATGATCTATTATTTTTCCTGTAAGTTCCTCAATCTTTGCTGGCTTACTGAAAGAGGTTTTTTTCACGGGTAATCTCAAATCTACTTCACAAGGAACAGATCCTTCATTTAGTCTTGAGTGCAGCATAATTGTACATGATCCAGCTTTTGATACTTCAGGAACAAATGTTAGGTCAAAAACTTGGTCCTTTTGGATAAAACCAGCTGTAGCTGCCTTCTGTAAAATGTTTGAGTGAAACATAAGTGATGCTATTGGTGCATTCAGCCACGATATTCCATGCCCCCTAAAGAAAAAGTGAGACGTCATATCTTCAGCAACATCTATATGACATGGTAGGAGTTCGTATGCATTTGTTCCAGAGCTGATATATGAAAATATCTTGTTGTCATAATTGTCATTGAAAAAAGACTGGCCACCCGTGCGAAGCCGCAAATAAGAATCACACCTTAAAAGCGTTTCATCAACTGATTTTTCCTTTATTTCGAGGATCAAATCACTAATTGATAGACTTAAATCTTCATTTTTCCGCTCTTTCAATATATACTCGAGTCTCTTGTAAACTTCGCTTCCAATCAATGCATTTTCAAAATGTTCAAATCGATTTGAAGCAACAGCAAGACCTTGTGAGAACACAGCGAAAAGGGCTCGTAACACAATGACTGCACAATGCGTCAAGGGATTAATAATCTTTTGAAAATAGCTAGAGCCAACTAGTGAATCCACAATATTAAACTGGGAGCTGATGCTACTGAAACTAGGTAGCTTATTCATGACTTCATCGATGGGTCCTAAATTGATGTGATTAAAGGGATTAATTCTTTCAATTGTTCTCTTGATGACATTTTTAAAAGGCCTTAGTAGAAGATCTATAGCAAACTCAATAATTCGCATGGCTTGCTTTAAAGTCCACTTTAACCACCAGGGAATATTTTTGTTTAACCAATGAATTGCTTTATCAACATGCGGTGTCAACTTGCGAAACAAATTGTTAATTGGATCAAGAATCCTGAATTTTTGGCTTACACTATTGCAAAGATTTTGAATTTTATCAACCAAGGGCTTCAAAATATTAACTTGATCAAGAGCATTCTTGAAGATTTGCTTCAATGTTGACATGCTGTTCTTTAATGTCGTGAAAAAATCTTTGAGTGTTGTAGAGGAAGCAAATGATGAAATGAGTGAAATTGGAATCAGACCAGATTTCGCAATAGCAAGAATCTGCATTAAAATCTCCCGGAACTTTTCTACAGCGCTAGTTGGCTTGTCAAATTTGTCCTTCAAATTTTCACATCTAGTTTTCATTGTGTTCACTTGTTTCAAAAAAGAATTGGCTCGAATTCTATTATTCAGTCGTTTTATCGAATCTCTTCCCCTCTTCAATGCCTTGATAAGAAATTTGGTTGGATTATTAATGAGAAGACAAATTGCTTTAACTAAGCCATCAATATAGATCGGAAAATGTGAGATTCAATTAAATAAATCAAAATAATTTGTAAAATCATTTACCTGGCCATAAGGGGCATCTACCACCAAGCTTTTGGGCAATTTTGTTGAAACTTTCAACCGAAAACGCGATTTTTTGAGCTTGGCGGTGGAGATTATTGAAATTATCTTTAAAACCTGATATTAAATCTAGCTGACTAGACAAAAGGTACATTATATCTTGTGCAGATTCAATTGCACTAATAGTTCCCTCACATCCTATAACTGAATCATCAATTATAGAAGTAAAATTACTTTCCATCCTTGACAGAATTGACTTTTCATCTTCTTGTCTTTCAGGTAAAGACATGGTTCCCAAAGATGGCGATGTATCAATCTCCATGTCATTTAATCCCTCCACTGATTCTTCAACTTCTTCAACCTGAGATGTGAGTGAGTGTATCCGATCCTCAAATGTACTGCGTTCCATACTTAAGCCTGAAGCCGTGAACTCAGCAAAAATATCCTCCAATGAAGATTTAGTCCTCTGATCTTCTTCCGACACTTCAATATAAATACGCCGACCTGCCCTTATAAACGTGTTTAGCTCAGTTGGATATCTGAGTGCTGCACTTGCCAGATCAGGTTTGCTCATTTCAAAAATATTGCGAAACTGATCATGGACATATTCTTCAGTAAATGCAGGAGTTTCTTCTACTACAGTTTCAACAATCATACTAAAAGTCTCTTCATGATTCACTTGAACAGTACCTAAAATTATCTTTAATTCACCTCCAAGGGTTTCTACATCAAGAAGATTGACGTCTTCTACTTCCGTCGAAAATATATCACCTTGCATAATATTTAGGTAAACTTGCATTTTTTCTTGCACCATAACTTCTGCAAACAAAGAATCTGCAATAGTATTTGCAGCGTTTTTGGCTTGTGTTCTTGTAAGCTCTCGATCCAAGTTAGTGCACTTGAGAACTAATGAAAAAAGACTATCTAGAAAAAGTGCAACACTCTCTTCAAGAGGAGTGAGCTTTGCCACACCATTTCCAACAGTATTACGAATTAGATTAAGCTGGATGTTATGAACGTTACTATCTGACCCAACCATACAAGAGAAAGAGCTTGTAGTTCCAATTTTTTTATCTGCATCTTCAGCTCCTTCAAAAGTTGCCCCTTGAATAGACGAACGAGCAAGAGCTGTGATATTCACTTGAGCTTCATGGCTGTTAAGATTTCCTAAGTAATGAGCATCCCATTCAAAATGCATTAGGTTTCTCCCAAATTTACTTTTTTTAGTTGAAGAAAGTATGGTTTGTTTTGGTTGAACGCAAGTAAATCTGCACTGTGGGCTTGTACTACTTTCAAATGTCATGAAAACATCACAATTTTCAACTAACAGGTAGACATCATTTAGATTGATACCAATGTCCTTAGGTAATTCCAGCTCTAAATTAAATGATTGCAGACCATTATTTTTCCTCTTGATGGAAGGAGCACTCGTTGATTTCACCTTGAATGAAGCAAAATGATGAATGCTATTATAACTGTTGAGAGAGCTATACGTTGCCATTAAAGACCAATCAGTAATATCTGTATCAATGAAAGTACTAGAAGATCGAGAATTCAACCACTGCACTGAGCTATCAAAGTACATTTCATTTGATTCAATCCGATCTAAAATAAAATTTGCAATGCATTCTTGTGAAGATTTACTTTCAATAATAGCAACAAGTCTGACAGAATCAATAACATCCATAGCTAACTCCCTCAACTTTTCATCTGAATCCGTCCAATTATTTGTCTCGGAGTTTAGGATACGTTTCAAATCCTGCTGATTGAGACGTTGAAGTTTTTGGAGTTCTTCAGAATTTCCATTTCCTTCGAGAAATGCTTGTAGAATATCCAATTCTTGAAAAGAGATTACAACCCAACCTTTGTTGATACCGTCAAGTGTAACATTTGGCGAGAGGTCAAGTTTGTTCTCACTTTTTACAGAATCTTCAATTGCTCTTACAATAGTGTTGTTTGATCCCTCCCAAAGTGTAGGCTCCAAGTCAACCCCTTTATAAAAAGTCATGGTGAAATCGTTGATGTTTTCAGTGTTTAGATTTACATGAAACTTCAAAGGCTGCATTGGATCATAATCTTTATTATCAGCATCTGCTAGATACAACAAATCTTTAGAAATTGTAGTTTCTTTTGCAAACCGCAGAAGATCTTGTGGGGATGACACTTGTCTCATGAGGGGATTAGTGAAGTCCCACTCAAATGCTAGGTTTTTGATCTTGTCAATGCCTCCTTGAGAATGCACGTCAATCACAAATTTCTCTCCAATAATAGAATACGAAAGATCTTCATTTCCCACAAGATCAATGTCAATCTCTTTCTCTTTGTGAATTAGCACAGTCACTTCAATAGTTTCAAGTGTCTTTTTTTCACGTGACATCCAATGCTCATGAACTTTTAGAGTTCCCACATCGTAAATAGAAAAAGTATTTCCCAATGGAGTTCCATCAACCAAAATGTACACTATATTATTATTGTTACGATGAGCAAAGAGTTAGAACAAAATCAATTGGTGTGAACGAAGAAATACTACAGAATTTCCTACAAAGAGACTACTAATCAATGTTAGAATAAAACGAATTTAAGCTTACCTTCACTTTCATCTTCGAAGCAATCATCATGTGTTTCATTGTCTTGCTGTTCCAATTTTTCATCCCATTCTGAACCGTCAGCGTTCTTCTCATCCACTAGCTGAAAATTTGCTTCTCCTTGCGCATTTTCCTCCGTTTCCTGAACTCCTCCGTTGTAGGTTACCAAAACAGAAAGCCCGTGGCTAGGAAGCGCGTTTTTTAGCTGATCGTTCACCTTCTTGACATACAAAGTTACCTCCCCTTCGACTGAATTTACAGCAGGCAACGGGGAAGAAATCTGCTTCAGGCACAATCCAGGCAGAAACGCCTGGTTGTTGAAAGCATCTTCAATAGCATCATGGCTAGAAGGTACAGTGGCGGACATCTCAATGAAGGTAAATCAGGACTCAAAATTTTCGTTTAATTTGTGAACAAACAAGATATAATGAAAGCCCCTGCCTAAAAACTTCTTTTATCAATATGGTATACCTATGGGAGCAGTAAAGCTGTATCTTAAATATATATCTTTTGGTACCTTAGGACGATTTAGATATAACACGATAAATATAGCATTATAACATAACCGTACTTAAATATACCTAACATCTAATAATACAGTATTCTATAGTTTGCGTACTATTAATTAAATATGATTCCCCTATTATTTTTTTATTTTATATGAAGAAAAAGATCCGAAAGCGTAATAGGTGTCAATTCCACAAAACTTAGAAGAACGTGACATGTATGTAGCGTGCTGTACAATTGCATATTTATGTTCAAATCTTAAGCTCTGTTTAGTTATCGGTCAGACTGACGTTCACATCGTTCCTTTGGGCCTTCTAAAGGACATACCACCTAAGTAAAATTACTTAGGTAGTATAATGACTTTTTTTACATAATTGTATGTTAAGTTACGCTAAGTTAAGATATGTTCTATTTTTACGTATTACGGATCGCTACATTCTGAGATGGATCCGAGGTCTTCACGTCCCAGGCTTGTGATGATCATGTAAGGAGGCTGTCATATGTGGTATGTGAAGTTCTTAGTAATCCTGCTCGTCTTGATAAGGTAAAAGGGCTGGCTTGTTCCAATTGCATTTTTAAGCATGATCGTTTATTTAGGGGACCAAAACGAAAGATTGACACATCTTCTATAAAGTATGAATGCGCAAGAATTCGAAATAACAAACCAATAAAGGTTTCTAACGTAAAATTTTCCAGGTTACCTTTTTTGGTTTTGGTCTAGGATATTTGATGTTTCAAGAGGAGAGCAATACGAAGGTACAATTCAACAGAATTGTTATCGAGATACAAAATCTGCCTACGTAAGCAAATATAAACAAATTGAATAGATAATTTTTATTGCCACATTTTATATTCAATAAATGACAGTAAAATAACATTCAACTATTTTATGACTGCCTTAATATTACACAATAAAATATTACATTCAAATTAAACTAGTTACTATTTGATATTAAGTTAGATTGTATTCTAAAGTTTGATATCGAGATAGCAATCAAAATTTTGAAATTATATTTCATCACAACTTACAAAATATTCAAATTGCTAAGACTGACGAATTGCTTCATCAAGTACTTTACATTTACTTCTAAAAAAGTGAATGTGTAAAATAAACAACAAAGAAAACAACCAACAACTTCTTCGATCAACTCCATCAGGAACTCAAAACCAAGGTGCAACATCAGATTCTCCACCAGCAGACCCCCACCACCAATTCCGATTCATCATCTCAAATTGGATTACAGAAACCGAAGCAAGGAATCTCCTAGAAGCAACAAGAGTATTCGACAATACAAGCTTCACAACAGACATAGACGACAATTGGACAATTGGAGAAGAAGAGACTCTCACCACAGCTTGTCGAAAACCGTTGTCCCGAGAAATGATCGCCTCACCAGCAGTGACTTTGTTGTAGTTTGAGTCCCGTTTCGATGACGTATCTCAAGTGATACTGTGGTAAATAAAACTTTTGAATTTTTGAATCTTGGGTAATCGTTGATTGATTCGGATGTGAAAGTGAATACTTAGACGCAGATTGTGATACTAACTGGATTGGTCTTGTTGCGTGTCATCATGTCATGTCCTACGTGATCATTCTACGTGGTGGTTATATCAGTTATTCTCACCATTTTTCTGCTACCATTTTTGAATTAAAGTAGATCTACATTTGCGCATGTTGATCAGTTCATTCTCCGACAGGGTCCTACTGTGGCTCGATTTGAACTTGCACTTGGAGTAGCATAAGCCACGATGGTGTAAGTTATTGCACTTCACTGTGCCATCATCGTGGCTCACTACATGTAGGTCTCTGCGTAGGTCCGGGTGGAAGATCTCTCCATATTTCATGTTCACTGGAATTTTCATTTGGCTGTCTAACTTTAATTTGTCACCTTCTCATCCCTCTTGTTCTCTCGTTTCTGTTGATTGTTGGAGCTCTTGTTGCCAGATTTGCCTGAAGAGTTAGAAGGGGCACCCCCCGATGAATTGTCCTTCTCTGTTTCGTAGAAGGAGCGTTTCCTACTTGCTTTGAGCCATTTCGGTGCGTGGTAGTGGTAAGTGTACCCTTCGATGCTGTCGATAAAAAAAAAATCAATTTGCCTGTTTTTCAATTTGCTAACTTCGCCTGAACTCGCTGAGTGCAGGAACATCTGAACCCTGCAGTCGACGTGATCGAGGACGCTTGGATAAAAGTTTCACTCCTCCTGGTGATCATGGTAAGTTGTTTCGTTTCCCTTTGCATGCTCCACTACTTCTTTGATCGCTAACGAACAGATGCTCTCTTCGCCTGTAAGGAGTTGGATCAGCAAAAGAAAGTTCTTTAGATACTGAAGGTAAGTGTTGAAGTCTTTGGGAAAGGTAATTTTTAACTTCGTAATTTGTTTCAAGTCATCTGCATTGATCTTCCCACACTCATTTGTTCACTCATATACAACAGGGATGCTTGGTCAAGGCAGTTCTCCTTGCTCTTATTTGGAGTAAAGAAAGGAGACAGCCCGTTGATGTCCGTATGCGTGGGCTGGCTGGCTAGCATTCCCTGCTTGATCGCAGTGAACATGGCAGACGAAAGGGCACACATGTGATCTCTTGTCGCAAACTCGTGCTGCAGCTGTGCTTGAACTTGGATGCTGGAGTTTTGTTCCAGTAAGAATCGCATGGTTTCTGTTGGCACCAAGTTTTTGTCTTTTGGTGTTTGGGGAACAAAAGAGGGTCCAGCTTGAAGAGTTGGTGTTGGTGAAGAAAAATTTGGAAGGCGAGACAACAACTTTTCATTATGAATCTTTTCTAACCAAGCACATGTTGAAGGGATGTTACACGTTACCGTGACCACTCTTTTGACTGAGGGCTCTGGGTGGTGAACTACTGCCCATAGAAATTTCACTATTTTTCAAAATTTTCGTTCGAGGGATCGATCCTTGTCGTCGAATAGGGTTCCTTCCTCTGTTGGTGGCGTTGATGGTGGTTCGAAATCCGTTGGATCCATGTTGCCGATATCAATGAAGCTGTCTTCACTCAGTTCTTTGGATACCATTGCTGCTTGAAGCACCTTGATGGTCTCAATGACTGTCAAGAGCACATTTGGGGCCCTAATATTTTCCAGATCAATGAGGGCAAGGTAGATTGAGGGATGGAGAAGTGCGTATGAATCTAGCTTCTCTTCATCCATTGTCTCTTGTGGGGTGAGAGTCTGAACAGCTTGCTCATTGGTGAGTTCCATTATTTCTTTGAATGAAGGGATCTTTTGTTTACTTGCTGACTGTCTTATCATCACATCTGGGTCTAACCCGGGGCGAAAGGTTTTGGATATAGATATCTGCAAGAGAGTTTTTATCTGAGACGAACGGCTTTCTCTCTTTTTTTTCTTTTGGATTTTTTGGGCTTTTTCTTTGGCTTTTGGACTTTTTGGCTTTTTTTGAACTATTTTCCATTCATATGACGGAGGAAGGGACGACCACCCGACAGATCCTAGTGACGATAACGTCGGGGTGAAGCATTCGTACGTATGAAGGGCTGGAAATCTTAGTAGGGCGTGAAGACTGGATATACACCTAAGAGTGATTCCCGTAGCAACACGTTAAAAACTATAACATACTTACAACTACAACAACAACAACATACCACACAACTATTTGAATAATAAGCACGATCTAAATCTAAATGCTAAACATACATCGTGGGATACAGGGAATACTGACTCGAAAATATCTAGCTGGGGAGCTTTGCAAGCCTTTCCCTACAACCAACTTTTTTCTTTATGGAACGTGGGCATTATTTGTTGTATTGCGATGGCTCGCACTCGCTTTAACGATATGAAGTAAAATAGAGATCACAATTCATTTTTATTCAATCTACGAATCGACACAAGCCTAGTCACGGGAAAATATGTTTAGTTCAGAGAAATTGCCATCAATATGAAAGATGACCGTTTAAATTTCAAAGTGTAATCATTGTCCATTATTAAAATCATTGAAAGATACTGTGTTGAATGTACTTTATCAAAGTTTCACTGGAGCACATAAATCTTTAGGGCAACTGAAATAATTCTAGTTCACTCGTTCAACTACAACATAACCGCGATATGAAGCTTTACATCCCAATATTTGCGATAAAATAGATTTATCATACGTCTTTAAATCGTTCAGTAAATCCTGAGCTTGTGGGAAGTTCCAAATTCCACAAGAATCATAGGTTGCCATGGAACCAAACAAATATTTTGCAGGTGCCCACACAGGTGGGTATTTGTATTTGGCAACATCTAATATCAGGAAGGAATCAGTGTTGGGATCATAGGCTGTTGCAAAAAATGAATAAAGAAAGAACAGATTTCATGAGCTTGACAATAAAAAGATTCTATAATTGCATCTTTCAAGATTAAGAATTACCTCCAATAGGGGAAAAATGTCCTCCCCCGACTTGAAAACAAAATTCAAATGATGAGAACAAGAAATTTCACGAAAGTATTGTTTAAACCTACTCTTACCTTGACCTAACTCCTTTCGATGATAATTAATTGCTACTCTTGAATCCTCATTATTCAATATGTCAATCATTTCGTTCCTCATCAAATCAACATTCCATAAATTGGGGTCTGCAGGTCTTTGGTAAACCTTCCAAACATCATCGACTTCATTGCTACTTGTATTCTGTTGGTTCAAATGGCAATCAAGCAATTTTGTGACTTGTGCTAAACTTAATCCATAAGGAGGTACAGTTACACCAGTCCCTTCAGATGTAGAAAGAATAACATTTTTATTCACACATCTGTCAGGAAATAGGATATCCACTTGAGTCGCGTAAGGGTAGGGATAATAGACTCGATCCATAGGAATCGAAAAATTTGTGTGGTATCGTAAAGAGTTTAATAAAGCTGAAGATGTCGCAACTGCGCAGTACATTTGATTCATCTGAGCTTCAAACCCAGATTCATAAAAGAAGTAGTGTGAGTTTACAGTAGTTGATTTCGTGAGTCTTTCGAAGGCGTCTAAAGTGTTTAGATAGAGCAGATTATTTGGGGGTGAGGTAGTCATGGAGAGATCATAAGGCTTTTCATTCACAATAAGAGCCAATTCTTCCCTTTCTTCGATTGGCAGACTATTTCGGAATGTCGTCAAAGGTTTGTTTGTGGGATAAAAATATCCAAAGGAAGAGCCAAGAGAAATCCCAACAAACAGAATAACAGCGTGTATACCATATAAAACAGGTTTCTGTATTTCGTGTGTTTTTAGCTTATCATTATCTTTTTCCGCACATGTTTCAGGGATGGCTTGATAGGTGCGCATCTTTTGATTTCTTCAAATAGCAATCGTTCTCAAAAAAATTTGCCCCTCGGAAAGATATTGTGAAAGAGACAAGAATGTCAACGTAAAATGCTAATTTGTTTCGTTTCATTTCATTTAGACGTCGTCTTAAGAGAACAAGTTCTTTGTTTGTGACATTGCTTTTGGGTGTACGCACAAATTAGTATGCTAATTTTTTAGACAAATCCATGATAGATGAACTTGTGAAGAAAACAACCAAGTAAGTAGCAAGATCCAAATAACTTTTTAGCAAATCTCAAGAACTGGGTTCTTAGCAGAGATGATACAAAGTGGGTTTGCTTCTCAGAAAACATATCGCCTACTTTTATGGAAGTTATCACAACTTTCGATTATTTATTAGATGAAACGAAGAATAATGTGTAAGAATAGAATGAAACAAAAAAATTGAACCATGCAATGTATGCAGGTAATCTCTTCCCTAAAATTTTCATTGGAGTTCTTTCCACAGCAGTTCCTTAGCTTTGAATTTCCCTTTAAAATATATTTTATATTGAGCTACTGTTGACCATTGAAATTCATTATGTTCTTTGTGTCACTTGTTTCGTGTAAAATACGAGATATATAGGTTTTCTCGATTGATTGATGTCCACAAAAAACATTTATAAAAAATGGATGATGTTTTTCAAGACTTTCTGGTAGGTTTCAATACGGAGATATCGAATCTACGTTAGTCCATATGAGACACAAGAAAACTTTCTTTTGAAGATCGAATGGACAAAAAATGAAGTTCAATTATAAACTCACAAGGCAATGTGGGACATCACATGGTCCTAAGCCGTCGGGCTTGTTATTCAATTCCTCTGGAACAATCATCCTATCCCCAACATTCAATAGAATTCAAACGATAGATCTCATAACTCATTCCACAAGAACGCTTCCTTTTGAAGCCAGAGGTAACATACAGACAATTGCTTTGTCTCCTGACGATCGTCTCCTAATTGTCGTGGATGAAAATAATCATGCTCTCCTAGTAAATTTCCATCGCGGGGTTGTGCTGCATAGATTTCATTTCAAAAAGCCTGCCAATATCGTAGAATTCAGCCCCGATGGCCTTTATTTCGCTGTTTCGTATGGGAAACACATTCAAGTTTGGCACAGTCCAAGTTTGCGAAGAACATTTGCCCCAATGGTGTTACACAGAACATATACAGGTCTTCATTCGGAAATTACTTCCATTAAATGGAGTCAGGATGGTTCAGTGATCTTAGCTGCGAGTAAAGATAACACAGCTCGCCTATGGACGTTGCAAACTGTTGAAAATTATGTACCGATCACTTTGAGTGGTCATAAACATCCTCTGGTAGGAGCCTTTTTTGGGAAATGTATAGGAGCCGCGAAAAATAATCTTGATACGATTTTTACGATTTCTGAGGATGGTTCTCTTTACAATTGGAAATTCGATTTAGATGAAGACGAAACAGACAAGCATTTAAATCCATCAAGTATCGGTGACACAGCTGTTGACTTTTTTATCGGTGCGACTTCGTCTGTAACTAATGCACCGAATTACAACAACGACCAAAATCAAGCACATCAATTATTGAAAGGGTCTTGGTCTCTACACTCAAAACATTTCTTTCCTCAACCACGAGCAATTGTGACTTGCGCAACCTTTTCTGCTCAAAATTCACTCCTCATTGTAACATACTCCTCCGGAAACTTTGGTCTTTATGAGCTTCCTTCGTGTGATAATATTCATACACTTTCTCTGTCTTCATTTCCTATTCAATCATTATGTATAAATAAAACTGCTGAATGGCTTGCATTCGGTGTACCCCAATCCAACCAATTACTAGTATGGGAATGGCGAAGTGAAAGTTACATACTTAAACAGCAAGGGCATGCCTATGGAATGAGATGTATGTCTTACTCACCGGATGGTGTATGTATAGCAACTGGCGGTGAGGATGGAAAGGTCAAATTATGGAATGCTACCTCGGGGTTTTCCTTTGTAACCTTGCCATCTCACCATACGGCCCCTGTCACAGCTATTTCCTTTGCGACTCCCACTGTCCTGCTGAGCGCTGGATTAGACGGAGTTGTCAAGGCACATGATTTGATGCGTTATAGACATTTCAGGACATTCACTGCTCCCACTCCTGCACAATTTTTGTGCTTAGATGTGGATAGAAGTGGTGAAATTGTTGTAGCTGGTTCAAATGATCCTTTCCAAATTTTTGTCTGGAATTTACAAACAGGAAAAATACTGGATATTTTATCAGGGCACAATGGGCCTGTTTCACAAGTTCAATTTCATCCAATGAAAGGAACGCTAGCAAGTGCCTCATGGGATGGGACTATGCGAGTGTGGGATTTGTTCACAGAAAAGAAAACCAAAGGAGAAGAAAGCGTTGAACACACAAGCGAAGTTGTTTGCATGGCATGGAGACCAGATGGGAAAGTCATTTGTACAGGTATTTTGAGCGGTCTCCTACAATTCTGGGAAGTTGAAAATATGACTTTGCTTGGTGAAATTGATGGCCAAAAAGATATTGCTGGAGGTAAGTGACTGAATAATTTGAAAGTTTTTGAAGACAAATAACGCGATGATGAAGAACTTCCCATAAACATTCGCAGTTGAAGCTGACTCATTAATTTGAATGGAGCACGAGTACTTCCTTGGATGTCTGAGCGTTTCTTATTTTCTACTTTTATGTGTTTAATCAGGATTGTACACACTCACAAAATGCTTTCATTTTCTATTTCAGGCCGAAAAATGAATGACATGATGACTGCAAATAATAATGCGGCATCCCGTTATTTCACAAGCGTCTGCTACTCTGCTGATGGAGCATGTATTCTAGCTGGAGGAAATAGTAAATATATATGCATTTATGAAGTTTCACAAAAGATCTTACTTAAGAAGTTTCAAGTCACCTTTAATCGAAGTTTAGACGGCGTACTGGATGAGGTAAGAAGTGTCCATAGTTAGCAGCAACGTTCATGTCCTAGAAACGCGATGATGAAGAACTTCCCATAAACATTCGCAGTTGAAGCTGACTCATTAATTTGAATGGAGCTCGAATACTTCCTTGGATGTCTGAGCGTTTCAAAAGTTAAGGACCATTACCTTATCATTAATCAATTTTTTCTCATCATTCTTTTCGTCCGTTCTTATTTGTAGCTTAATTCTAAAAAGTTGGGTGAAGGCGGTGCAATTGATGGAGTTGAAGAAGAAGACGTCCATGAACCAAACTTGCACATCCCTGGTGCAAAACGACTTGATGATGGGTCACGAAAGTCGAAACAAGAAGTTTTGACACAACAGGTTTCATTTTCGGCTACTGGACGAGAATTCGCAACAGTTTCTACCGAGGGTTTGCATATCTACTCTTTAGATGAGGACATGATATTTGATCCTATTGGTTTGACTGAGAGCATCACTCCAAGTGCTGTAATGAGACATCTTAAGAACAAGCAGTATGGAACTGCGCTTCGAATGAGTATGCACCTCAATGAGTTGTCTTTTGTCCACCAAGTATTTGAAGAAACACCGTACTCATCGATTCCTCATGTAGTAAAGGTGGTAGGACCAGAACAGTTAGAACGACTATTAAACTTTGTATCGAAGTGTATGGCGACTTCTCCGCACTTGGAGTTCTATATGGAATGGTGTTTACACATATTGCAACATCATGGTATGTATTTGCAAAAACATAGAGGAAGATTTATGCGTTCATTTCGTGCCTTGTTTAAGGTTATTTCGACCAGATTTGAGGAATTGAAAGGAATGTGTGATAACAATTCATTTACTTTACAATTCATTGAAGAACAGGGTAGATTAGTAATGGGTCTATGATCTATAATATAATTCATTTTTTTGTATGTTTTCTAACATGAAAAAATCTAAAATTTCTGGTTTATTCAAATATGTGCTACCACCATGTGAACTTTCTTCCATTTTTTGCATCACAGGGTACATCACAATTTCTATCTTCTGTCAAAGATCTTGAATCTTCAGCCTTCGCAAACATGCTGCTGATGGAAGGGCCAATTGCGCATGACATGACAGGTACTCTGCTGACGACAGGGGGGTTTGTATTAGAAGCATTCTCAGTCTTCTGTGTTTTCACTTTTTTCCTCAAGCTCTTGACATTTGCTTTCAATTGCTCCGTATCTTTCTTTAATTTTTCCAACTCTACGTTCCCATCACTGTTCATTGAATCAAGCAATGTTATCATTCTTGATAACAAAATTCTTTCTGTATGTTCTTCGTTGACCGATCCTCTCTTACCTATTCTTGAACTAATGGTTCTATCATTGGTTCTGGCTCTAATTTTACTCTCCCTTAAGATCTTACTTTTCCCGACCCTTATTGGCCATCTCCTTCCACTTCTTTCGTGAACTTGTTGTCTATTTTTTGTTCTACAATGCATTCGTTTCTGACTCACAGCAAAGTTTGGAAGAATTTCATCTTCGTGTGTTTTGCCTATAGTTGGGGAGATTTTACTATCATGAAATGTTCTCATGGAAATCATACTTCTAGTTTGAATTGTTTCCCCTTTCTTTTTCATTTCTGGATTAGTGCATAACTTTTGGTGAGTATACCCGTTATGATTATGGACATTTTCTTTCATATTCGTGCTTTCCAACGTTGCATATTGCATTTCTGTATGAATTTGTCTCAATGGATGACGTTCTGTAGCTGGATTCATTTTCATGTTGTTGATTGAATAATTCTTAGATTTTGGATTGTCTCGTAATTTTTTTCTCATTTTTTCTAATTCTTCCATTAGCTTGCGATTTTGATGTTTGAGATAGTCACGTTCCTCGATAATTTTCTTTAGATTCTTTGCATCAGCTCTGCGTTTTTGAATGCACAAGCGAGAAATGCGAACTCTAACAGCACATTGTATAGTCAGAATTGCTTTCTTCGCAGCATTGAATTGATAGATCATTTTGTTCATTCGCCAATATTTCTGTATTATTGTTACTTGCTTGATTTTATTCAATGATACATATTTTTTTCTGCCGTAATAACCTCTTAGCATCCTTTGGCCCCAAATAGCTATATATTTACGTCTGATATAAAGCTTTCTTTCATTACTCATGCGATAGTATTTTTGAATCACAGTTACTGATAAATTTTCTCTTATTTTTCTCACTTTTGTTTTCGCATTAGACATTCGTAAATATTTCTGTATGGAAATAGTTGCTTGAATTAATTTGAGATATGAAATTTGAGCACAAAATGATCGCACATGTGCCTGGATTTTAATTGAAGATATGAGCATTCTTCTCTCTCGCAACCTCTCAAGATGCTCGAAAGCTTTTCCTCGAAGAAAAACCTTCGTATTACCAATCTCTATACCAACACCCTTTTTTTCACTTTTAACATCGGAGGAGTCAATCAGACAACTTGTCGATAAAAAGGACACAAAAAAACACATGTTTCCCTTACCTCTGATATTTATTCCCTCGTTCAACACTATAGCTTTCTATCTGAGGAATCAAGGCATTTATCAAAGACTCACAAGAAGCCCTATTGCTATTTATTCTGGAATTTTTCACTTCTTTTGAACAAAGACTGAAATATCTGCGCAAGAATTGTGTGTGAGCGAATCGCTGGGGAAATCCAACCCGTGTTACACGGACAGCTTCTAGGACCCCTGCATGTCTCAGCTGATTTGCAATCATAGCCTGGTCAAAGGCACCACACACAAGATCACTATTTGGTTTTAAACATCGTACATAGTGTGGATGGGTCATGCCTATTCTTTCACGTAGTGAACGCAACTGAAGAATAAATTGTCCTCCAACCGTGAGTTTATTCCGTCTTCCCTTTGTCGGAGTTGTATTTTGTTCTAAACTTGTTTCTGCTAGTTTCTTTACAAATGAGATACTAGATGACTTTAGTAAGTCAGCGGATTCTTTTGGAATTTCATCTTTGTTTTTTTCAATAAATCCTGTTGTATCATATTGTACTTTTCCTGCATAATGGATTATGCTGAAGTGGTTGCATGCTTTTTGTATATGGTTTGCAGAGAACCGAGAGTGGTCCTTCACTGACTCAAAAACATGTTTAGCGAATTTATCATCACAACCTTTGGGGGTTCTGCACTGATCATCTAGAATTGGTATTATTATTTGATCAATAAGCTGTAAGACATCTCGGTTATCAGGAAAATCAATGAAATCCCATGCTATACCTTCTCTTTCATATTCTTGCTGTTCATTGGTGAATATAAATGCGTTAAATTGATTCTGCAAAGCTTCATTACAATAATTGATGCATAATTGTTCAAAAGAATTTTTCTCAAACGTTTCGAATCCAAAAATATCTAAAACTCCAATGGAATAGACATCTATTTTCTGAGACATTCTCTTAGCTCTCACTCCTCTGTTCGCTTTAGAATAATCTGATGATTTTGTTGCTGAGGAACATGTTGATATTTCTTTGTTGATTAAAGCGACTATATGATTGAATAAAGCGCCATAAGTGAACTTCACCAAAGCCTCTAGGCCTTTTCTCGCTTTTTCTTTTGATAATGTCCTCTTATATGTTTCTCCTCTTGCATGAACATGTACGTAACATATTGTTTCATTTACCATATCCGATGTAAGACCCATTAACAATAGAAATGGTTGAAATGATGCATTGTCTTGATTTATTTTACATTCGTCAGCTGAAATTGACGTGAAGGTGATATTGGAGGCATGCAGAATGGCGCTAATAATTCGCATAATATCAATTTGCTCTTTGGATTCAAATCCCAAGGTTGACATGGCTATAATAGGAATTCACATCAATATTTCCATACAGTCAATAAAATGTTGTTTTAGCAAATTGATAATAACATAGACAGCAGAAATAGCGCATAGAAATGTATTCTTACCATTTCGCATCCCATCATAGGTTTCATAGTCATCGATTTGATCTCTTCTACCAAATGTGCCAGACATGCTAGTAATCCTGAAGTCATTCATGTCTCTATTATCTAAAAATAGATCTTTTCGTTCCCCTTCGTCTTCAATCCCATCTAAAACTTCATAAAAGATATGAAAATTCCTTTCTCCTGGACCTTGATTAACAAGTCGCACTTTTTCCAAGAGGTATGTTTCTATTTTGGCACCAATAAGAGTGGCACTTCTATTGTTGGTGGGTACAAATTGGAGCTCTATGAACTTTCCAAATCGTGAAGAATTATCATTTCTTATAGTTCTTGCATTTCCGAACGATTCTAGTATAGGATTAGATTCTAAGATTTTGGCTTCAATTCCACTTTGTGATGAGGCATCTGGTTTCACCTGATAGATTGTTGGGGAGGATTTTGCAGTGAAATGCTTTTTTTCTTCATTATCAGAATTTAACGATAAATTCGCTAAATATCTCATTATATGTTTTGTAGATACAGTTTTACCAGCTCCGCTTTCACCTGAAACTAGGATACTCTGGTTTACTTTAATTCTATCATCATTCTTTACACCTTTTTGGTCGCGTAATAATTCTAGATCCTGAATCATTGCATGAAAGGCATTATCAGCTATACCAAAAACATGCGGTGGTAGAGAATTATATGATGATGAGCTTCGACGAGCTTTTCGATATTTTTTTATGGCTGCCCTATCATAAAGTTTTGGACACTTTTTGAAAGGATTGACAGCTAGCAAAATAGGACCTGTGGCTGTGTAAATGAGATCATTCTCATATCGTTTTTGAAGGCAGTTTACAACTGCAGGTTCATGTAAATGAGTTAACTGGGTAAGATCATGAGGAGGGATTTGATTAGGTATATGATCTTCTATATTGACCATGAGGAGATCTTCATTATTATCAAGTTCAGAAAGAGGAAAAGTAACTTCTTTGCCGTAATATTGTGGACTGTTTTCATCCAGAATCTTAATCGTCACATTCTCTGCATTCCTGTCGTGTTTCTTATCGATATTTTCATAATTTGATGACATAGAACCGAGAATCCATTGGTATTGTACCTCAAGCGAAGTGCTCCTCTTGGCATCTGATGACATCCCATTTAAGCCTGCCGGTCTACCAATTTTATCTAAAGATTCTTTTGCATCAACATTAATCAGTGAGGATTTGATCCACACAAGAGTTGAGGAATTTTCCATCTCGTTTTGGTTGTGGTTATTTTAGATTATTTCCTAATTTGTGTAAGATGCTCAATGCTCAAGATTCAATGTTCAATACAGCATATCCTTTTAATTGAAATGCTTTGGAGCCACACCTTTACTTTTGAAGTACAGAGTCGACTTTACTGTTCTTCTTCCTAGCAAAATACGATAGCGTCAGTAAAACTCATTTATTATTAGAGCAAGAATCTGTTGTGGTTAAAATCCAAAGTCACACATCCATGTCTGCTCGCCTCATTTAGCTGAAAGTCAAAGATATTATTCTTGATTATTTAAGGCCTAACAATTTTCATATGTAAATATGCGACCTAATTCTGCATATATAGTTCTGTTACTATTCAAAACTTTCTAATACCGAATTTTTTTGCCAGGATTCAATAAAATAATTTAGAGAATAAAACCAGTAAGTAGCAAAAGAGTTCTCTAGATGTTATTAGCTATCTCCTATTTGTTTTTCGAATTGAATCTTTATTCGCAATTTTCTCCTTAATTAGGAGATGAATGCACATTTTACGAGATTAGGTCTGCTAAACTGGAATAAACTTCCATTGTGGTACGTTAGCTTCGAAATTTATTGCAACTGCTGAACATTTTCAATAACAATACAGATCTGACGATATATTCCACGTGGATTTAAACTGATATATGCATGAATGAAGATTGAAAATCAGCACGTTCAACTAAAAATTTACAAACAGATCATTTCTTCATCATTCTATATCGTTTTTTTTTCACATCACTCATAGAATACCTACAGCAGAATGAAAGCATCTCTGACAAATTTCCTGGTAGCGTTGCTACCAATCTCAGGGCTCTCTTTCACTTTTCACCATCATTCTAAACATTATCAACCAAATAGGAGAGCTTGTTCACAAGCTAAGACATTCAGTGGGACGTCTCGATTCCTTTCCTCAAACGATGATGCGTGGAGTGGCGAGGTTGTGTCGAACACCCAAGACGGTGCAATCAAAGGCTGTGTTATTACTCAAGTTCCAGGCACAATGACCACATGGACAATTGCTATCGATGGGTGAGTTTTTAAGATCTGATAACACGAGTTTTGTGGGAAGATTAACTTATTCTTTCATCTCAACCGTTCAATTATATGAAATGAAGGGTTGAAGCAGATCTTGGCAAATTCAGTGAAGCCATTTACCGTAAAATCACTGCTGATGCAAAGCAGCAAGCATTTCAAGGATTTCGCCCTGGTACGATTCCTCCTCACCTACTACCCACATATATCTCATTCTCTATGGATGAAGCAGCTAGAGAAGCTACGTTAGAAGCTATGGAACAGAATAACATTCGACCATTTGAAGAATCAAGGAGCGAAATTGAATTCTCCGATATTTCTATCCCTCCCCCAAAGAAGAAAAAGAACAAAAAAAAGAAGAAGAAGAAGAAGAAAAAGACTGCTGTAGATGCTGAACAAGTTGAGGCGCCAGTGCAAGAAGAGAAAGTTGAAGATGCTTGGTTAACTTTTGCCACAATGAAAGAAGCTATTGATGCAGGATGGAAGGTATGTACTATATATATTTGCTTCATGATTTTCAATATTTGTTCTAACTTTGAGATATTTATGTATGGTGACTAATTTGCAATGTTTTTATCTTGATAGCCGGGAACTAGCTTTAGTTTTGTGAGCAAGAATGTCAAGGGACAGAAAAAGCAAGAGGGTTCTATACCAAGTACAAAAGAGGGATATTCACCAATAGGTACAGGGGGCAGTGCATTTGATATGAACGCTATTGCTGCACAAGTTGCCACTGATGCATCAAATGATAATTAAAGCTAGACATGGAATCATCCATTACAGAAACACGTAGAATGAAGACGCAAAATAAAAAAATCTTTTAAAATAGATATTCTATCAATCGTTAGTTTATTTTTCAATTGTTTCAAAAAAACTCATTCTTTGTCACTAGTAAGTTCTAATTCTTTTGTCACATCCAAAACAGTAAAATAAAGTGTTTGTTTGAATTTGGGTTTGATCTCAGTCTGCTTCATGGCAGAATCATCAGCTGCTTCTTTTTTGTCCCCTTTATTTTCTAGCGCATCTCCTTCTCCAATATCAGAGGATATATTATTTTTTGTGTCAACATTTTGAGTATCCATAGATTGCTCTTTCTGTGGTTGTCGGTACAGAGCATATATAGACACGGATTTAGTCTCTGGAGTTAAATGAAAAGTCATGTCACCAGTGGGCGAGTTTTCTTTCTTTTCAGCTGAGAAGTAATCAAACCCAAGCAAAGTTCCGTTTTGATCTTTAATGTATCCCAATTCAATGGGATAATCAGTGTTTTTGTCTTTTAGCTCTATTTTAGCATAGGATGGAATCAAGTGTTCCGGTGGATCAGATTTTGCGGAATTAGCAGAAGGCGTACTTTCATCAGTATTCTCCATCGATTCCTGTTGTATAAGGTTGGACGCAGGTGTGTCCATGAGATTTTCCAATTCATCCGAGTCTTCCATCATTGCATCTTTGACATCTATAAATTCATGAAAGGATACTAAATCTAAGGATGGCTGCATATCATCAGGGAAATTAGGAACTCTATCTTCAGCTTTAATATCTTGCTCCATCCGATCAAGTTCAGGTTGAAAATGCTGATTTGTAAAATAGGAATACAAAGCCCGATGCTCATTTACACACTCCATCCAAGTCATGGACGCTTTCATACATGCGTTAAAGCCAGAGTTGGAGTTGATTGTGGTATTTTCGTCTTCGTTATCTTCATCATCATGTGATGATGGTGGAGATGATGCTTTCATGCATTTTTCAAACCAGCGCCAAGGATCACGGCAAGGCCCTTGTCGATTAATGAGACAAATAGAACATGTTGTTGGTTCATCCTTGGCGGGCAAAAGAGAATAATCAGGTTCTTGTTCAAATATGGATAAATCGTCAACATTTGATTCCAATTTGGGTTCTTTTGATTGGGATGATCTTTCCTCATTATCTTTTTCTTCCACTTCCGCTTCATTTTCCGATGATCCTTCTTCATCCTCATCGTCATCCTCATCATCGTCATCGTCATCATCATCTTCATCGCCATAAATGGTTGAATGCATAAAAGCATCCCATTCATCATGTAAGTGTGAAAAGTCTCCTTTTCTCTCACGTTCTAATTGCTCTTCTTTGCTTAATTCTACCGCAGGATTATTATCGCACACGCTTTTCTGATT
>Ga0209092_10000621_pt1 | contig 35381 bp, 24 predicted proteins | sample FraStrMetagenome_FD_187446 | JGI IMG/M metagenome (GOLD analysis project Ga0209092, IMG submission 187446) | Marine eukaryotic phytoplankton communities from Arctic Ocean - Fram Strait ARC3M Metagenome (SPAdes) (version 2) | ecosystem: Environmental > Aquatic > Marine > Oceanic | place: Fram...
TGAGTCCATCGGTTAAAGGTCGTAATAATATCGATGCTTCTGCGCTATTAAACTGATCTTTTTCCCAATACATATCACTATTGGGGACCGTTCTTCATTCCAACGAAATAATTTAAAATGTGATTACAATGTAGTTTGATGAAAATATCAATAAATTGAAAAATATATTCAAAATGGAAAAAATATTCATCAGAGGATACGTTAGCAATAACAAACAATTAGGAAACTATGAGATTAGCAATAACACTATTTAAAGAGAAAACCTTAAGTATTTTTGTTATTGCCTCCACTACAACCAAACGGTAGCCCCTTAATCTTGCTTGCAGTTTACAAATTCTGTTTTTACGTTGTTGTCTATTTAAACAAATTCATGTGTATTCAAGAGGAGCATTTAATTTCTTCATATGCTGTACGTACGCTAGAGATTCAAATTGAAATGTTCAGGGGAAGAGCAATGTCGATTATTGAACTTCTTTCAAGAGATGGCAACTAAATTCGTCATTATCATTTTCTCTACTTCAGAGAGGTAGAAATCGAATGTACTTTTAGTGTATCTATTGCCCTGATGACACCAGCCAACTGTCATTTATTGACTATTATGTCCTTATGCTTTCTCCAAGATTGAATGTTGAAGGTTCAAAAAATACTAATCTGTGGGTAAGTTTTCTTGACATCAACACACCAAATTGTTAAAGTTCTTGGAAGACTTTTCTCTTGTAAACTCAAGCATATAAGAAGAATTTTGCGAAATAATTTTTTTAATCAACGCTATAGCTTATGGAGAAGTTTTTCTAAAGTATTAATTTATGTTAACAACACTCGGATCCCTTAATAACAGCTGATACGTGACATTCAATGAAATATTTTCGCTACTGCATGCAATAAAAAATGGAGCCAGTCCTGAAGCATCATCTATTTGTGAAATACATTCAGGAAATCCTCGATATAAAGCTTGTAATACCTCATTATCCCACTCCATACCACTGTCTAGACAAACCATAAAAGGATTTTTTCCGAGTGTATTTTTTCTCCGGAGAGCATCCGACTTCTTTAAATAAATGGCATCAATTACATTGAAACTGCAATGATTTTGCATTACTGCTACATGCAATGGTAAATTTCCCTCGAAATTTTGAACCATTATTTCTTCCGGAAAAATATCCAAGATCAGTTGGAAATAAATAGGTGGCAAACTCTTTGTTTGGACAATGGAGTGTAGTGGAAATTTATCGATATTTTCAAATCCTTCTTCATCTAGATTTCCATCATTAATCATTTTTGTTAGAAGCATCAAGATCTTCTTGATGTAAATTAGACAACTGTAGTCTTTATGAAAACTCTGAATGTTATAAAAACAATTGCTGTGTCTTTTCTTCATCTCTGTTAATTCATTATGCCATGTCTTGAAAAAAAGCTGCAGGGGACTACTGCCGTGCTTATTGTACACATACACAGATTCTGGATATGATAAAAGCAGACTTCGTATTGTATGTACACTTCTTTCATAGATTATAGCTGTATGAAGAGGAAGATTGCCATAACCGTTCGGTAGTATTGCTGTTGAATTGGCCAAGTTGAATAAGAAATGAAATAGATCTTCATTTTCGTTATATCGAAGCGTTAAATGCAAAGGAGTATTTCTTGAGGTATCATCTTGGTATAACACAATATATGGACATAGAGCATTCAAAATTTTCCTGACAATATCAAGAGGAGCATCATGTGCACATGCAACGTGAACCATTGTATCACAGTATCTCAATAGCTCATGCGATTTTCTATGCCGGAGCAATTTTCTGACATGGTCCCAATCTAGATTCAAAAGCGCGCGATAGATTGCGTCACTGCTGGTTGCTTTCGAATGTTTTCCTGAGAAGGAAATACATGATCCCATAGTTTGGCGCTTTAGTTGTCGTACAAATTATAGAAGAAGAAAATCGTGATTTTAAAACCGGTGAGGAAATAAACAATGCGGATCTAACCTCTTTAAGATCATTTATGACCAAGCTCAATAATGACATCATTTCATAGATTAGTTAGGCGAACACAAAAATGTCCGTATTAAGAAAAAATCCAAAGGAAATCCAAGAAAATCCAAGAAAAATCATATAGGTATTCTTCCTTAAAAATAGTAAAAATAGCGCTACCGTACTTCCCGAACTTCGATACAAAAGAACTGCTGTGAGTACATCTTCTGATCAAATCCGTGTACTACTGTATATTCTGAAACATAATTAATAGGACGTTTTATTCTTAAGTGTTCTAATTTATTTAAATTTCTTATCAGGTCATATTTCTACTTTCACCTAAAAAGAAAATTCTTTGATATTTTACATAGAAATATGTTCTAATTTATTGATCTGTCATGTATCTTATATAGCACAAAACAACTTATTTCGATGTAATGTAGCTCCTAATTTATTTTATTTTGGAAATTCAGGAAGTATCTTGCAATCTTCTTGGCCAACTGCCACGCCTATAGAAAACATATATAATAGAAACGCTTACCTATTGGTGAAAGATATAGGTGAAAAGAAATTTTGCCTGACTTTATTTCTCTAATTGTTCACCTAAGTTACGAAATCAAAAAAGCATCTTATGATTTGATATACCAATGAAATTGTTCGCCACCCTGTTATAAAGCTATTACTAGATGATCATAGTTTCTGCTTAAAAGGGTTGTTCTTATATGAAAAGAATGCATGATGATACTTATTTTATAGCTGAATCTCCTCCAATTCCCTAATATTAAGCATTGACCGCTAATTTCTAGCAAGGACATTCATAATAAAAATTTGAATTGTTATGTTAGTTCCTTAAATGGATATCATCCCTCTAGAGACACAATGAGCCATCATGCATTATGAACTCGCTGTAGGAAAAAAGAAATTAACACGACTAATATTTTACGTCAACTTATTTTAAATCTCTTTGTTTGTCTATTTTATGACCACATCTAATGGAGAACCTGCTCTAAATATATCATCACTGCTTTGAGGGACAAATAATCGTACTCAAACGGATTTATTAAAGCACAAGTATTCCTTAAACAATAAAAACACTTAAGGTAGATACCTCTATCAAGAAACCCAAAATTAGGAAGAAAAGATATGGTTTAGGGTTTTTATTAAACTAATCATATTAAAAACGGTTTCGTTACTGTATTTATATTTCTTTTAAAATCAGTTCGCAATAAATGAATGGGAATACATAGCCTGAAAAGATTCAGCAAAGCTATATAAAGTGTCGCAAAAAAAATTAATTATAAAAATGATTTTTAAATATCCTTTTTGCCAAAAAAACGTTATCTTGGTTTTTCAATTTATATTATTCATTTTCAAACACCAAGTCTGCTGACACGCACTGGCAACAAAGAAACCACTCATAGTTTCATACATCCGAGGAATATTCCTTGGTACCTTTAGCTGAATTGCATAATCATGCGTAGCAAGAGAATGTATGCAGTATCAATTCTTTTTTTTTTCTGTCTAACTTCACGGTTCTTAAGCAGCTTATCTGAATCAATACTTGCTGAAAACAAAGACGGTGTTCCAACTTTTGAAGGTGGCATAGAGGTTACCCTGGATGGTGAATCGATCGTATCCAAGAATGGTGATACTTTCTGTGAATCAGAAAACAGACTCCTAGAATCTCAATTTGAAGCTCTTCAAACATCAGTTGCAAAGCTTTCGGAAGAAAATTTAAATTTGAAATCGAGTCTGGACCGAAGTGAATCGGAGAAAGGCACTTTACATTCTGAGCTGAAAAAGGCTCAAGCTGAGGCAAATAAGGCTGAAAACGAACTCAATAATAGAGTAACTAGCATCCTTGAAACAGAAACCACTTTAAGAGACTTAGAAGAGAAGCTTCAAATATCGAACGAAGATTTAAAAGTTGCAAAGAAAAACAACGCCTTAGAAAGAAGTTTTAAGCATGAACTGGAAAAAATCAAGAAGGATTTTAATGAGACTCAGGTGGAACTCAAAATTATGCATGTTAAATTGAAGGAAAAGGACAAGAGAATGTTAGAATTAGAAGAAAAGTTTCATTTAAAAGTTGACCGATTGGAAAGTATGAAAGTAGAATGTCTACACGGAGAGATGCTCTCTAAAAAAAATGTAGAATTGGAACAAATCCTGAAAAAATACAAGGTAGATCTAATTGAAAGTGAATCCAATTACAATAAAGAACGACAAACGCTAAAAGAGTTGCAAGAGTCCACGAGTGTGCAACAACAGAAAAGAGACCAAGAAATAGATAATCTTCAAAACAAAATCAAGATCATTGCCGATAATCTTAATCAGAAAATTGAGCAACTCAAAACGGTTCAAGATACTAATAGTCATTTGAGAAAAGATCTTTCTTCTTCAAATAAAAGTTTGAAAAAAGTTGAAAATGAAGGAAAACTGCATTATTGTAATATGACCTATATGAAGTCTGATGCCGAGGAATTTGCTGAAAAAATTTGGTCAGAAACTGTACGATTTCTAAAAAAAAAAAATGAGGATCTGAATCAATATGGAAAACTCGGAATGGAAATTTCTAAAGAAATATTCAACACTAAATTTAACCCCTTTGTGAAGCGAGTCTTAAAAGATATGGAACCTCATATCAATTTTGGAAAAAGTGAAATTAGTAAATATTACAACGCTCATGTGTATCCCTACTTGGAAATTGCAAAGCTGAAAGTAATCCAAACTTACGATACCCATCTTAAACAGATATTGAACAATCACCTCAAACCTATGTATGAAGAGTATGGTGTATTGTGGATCATTAAATGTAAAGAAGTCCAAACCAGTGTTCGACTTAGCATTGTTTCTGCTGTGGAAATTTCCTCCGATAATGCAATCTCTCATTTGAAATCATTAAGAGAAAATGAAATGAAAGAAAAAAAGAGTTTAAAAGACGATACTCAATATGATGAAATCATATCTATCTTTGAAAAACTTTCTAAAAATTCAACATTAGTTGTTGATAGATTCATACAAGTTGTTGCAACAATGCTTATCTTGCGCATATTCAAACGACCCCTTATTGTAGTGGTACTACCCATCATGTTGTTACCTTTCTGGACCATCTTCGCTATTGTTAGGTTTTGTACTCTACCATTACGAGTCATGTTTGGACTTAACAGGAACAAGAAGACAAAAAAAGAGTAAAGAAAAAGAATCTAATCTGAATGATACATTGGTGCCAATACCTGTCCTGCATAATTACAATCCATAATCTATAGAGAAAAATATTTGTTTTAAATACTATGATTCTGCTTGATTTATCAGATCGTTTTTATTTTTTTTTCAGTTTATATCTCTTGTATGTTGTATATTTAATTTATTTCTCGTCAAATATCTTGGGCCAAAGAAGAATTTATATTTTTTTGTATAGCTTCTTTTACTAAATTACAAACCACATTCAGTTCTTGCTTCTCTTACTCTCTCAACCCAGGTAGGCCAGAATCTAAGGAAACGTGCCATAGCCTCTTTAGCAGTTTCAATTCCGCCTGTAAAAGTGTTAGTCAAGTGAGAAAGGCTTTGTATACGTGATCAAATATGGTATCATAAAAATATTCACTCACCTGCATAGGATATCCTTAGTCTCCTTTCTCCCAAATCACCAGCGGGGTCTTCAAAATCTACACCAGGAGTAATTGCAACGCCCTCTTCTTCCAAGAAATCTTGACAAAACTTCACAGTTCCCATTTTGGTCATCTTTTTGCCATCATGTTCCTCCACAAGACAAATTTCATCATCTTCCAAATTGACATACACATAAAAGCCACCATCGGCTGGTGCAATTTGGCTGCTTTGGAAAATGGTGGAAAGCTCATCTAGGATAATTTCACGAGATTTACGATACTTTTCAACATGTCCTTCCAGTTCCTCAATTGTATCCTTGTCCCAGCATGTGAGAGCAGCAGTTTGAGAAATTCCAGGTGCAGAAATAAACATGTTTTGTTGGAGGGAATTAATGGGCTCTACGAGACCTTTTGGCAGTACCATCCATCCTAGACGCCATCCAGACACTTTGAAAGATGAATAAATTTAGAACGACACGGTGATCAATTCATAGTCAAAAATGAGAATGATTTCTAAAATGGTTTAGATGAAATATATCAATCCCACACACATAAACACTCACTGGAATAGTACTTCGAAAAACTGTTAATGACAATAACCTTATCAGAATATTGCAAAGCAGTTGCTTCAGGAACACTTCCGTAGGAAATGCCATGATAAATCTCATCGCTGATAAACTGGATTCCCTCCTTATCACAAAGTTCACATAATTCCTTTAATTCTTCAGGTTGGAGCATTGCACCGGTGGGGTTAGATGGAGATGATAATATCAACCCATTCAAAGGTTTTTCTCCAGCTGTTTTCCTACGTGCAATCTCCACAGTCAATTCTTTGGCAGTTAACTTAAACTGATCATTGATAGGAATTGATGCAAGTTTGCATCCTAAGGCAGAAAGAATATTACGATAGCAGGGATATCCACTACTTGCAACAGCGATAGTGTCACCAGTATCAAAACAAGCAGTAAAGGTCAACAAAAAACCGCCAGATGATCCGGTAGTAACAACAATATTTTTAACATCTACACGATCCTCGGGAACATTGTCGTATTTATCCAAATAGTTTTTCGCAATGTTACTACGCAAATCCATCATCCCAAATGCATCTGTGTATCCCATAACTTGTCGTGAAGGACCACTTAAAGCATCCAATGCTTTTTTAGCAACAGACTCAGGTGCTCCTGATTCTGGTTGTCCAACTTCACAGTGATAGATGGTTCTTCCCTCAGCTTGAAGCTCATTTGCACGACATAACACATCCATAACCTTGAAGGATGCAACTGATTTGGCTCTTTCAGAGATGTGGCTACTTTCTGTTGACGAATCTGCTGTTAGAGTAGCTCCAGTTGCTTCACCATTTGCTCCATCCGCAGCAGAAAGAAGCGAATGTTTGTGTAAAGCAGTGTTGGTAAATGCTGGCGTAGTAAAAGCAGAGATTGCTTGTGTCCCAAGTAAGATGGCTCCTGCTATATGAAGTTTCATTTTTGATTCTCGTTAATTTGTATATTGAATTGAACTCTTTTCTCAATTTCGATTGAGATTAATTAAATAAATATGCAAAATGCCCTTCGCATGAGATTGTCTTTGGTCCAATAAATCGATCCACCACTTTCACTTGGGAAAACAACGAGACGCTTATTTTCTTCGCAAAATTGCGTTCTCTTTTCACAAACAATCCTACTGTGTCTGATGTAGGAAGGTAAAAAACATACTTATTTGTACGTGGACTCATGAATCACCGAATCGTGCGATACAGAATCAATATTGCCAGCTGAGTGCGTACTTTTATTCCCTGACGTCAACGCATTCTATATGACATCCGTTCACTTACGAGCAAAAAATGAGATTACGAATATTTTGGTGTAGCTTATCTGTGGTGAATTTGTTTGTTGGAAGAAGATATGCTGCTAGCTTTTTCAACAAAACAAAAGAAGAAATATTTACAATCGTGTTGTCCATGTTGAATCTTTATGTGTCACGAGCCTATATTCTTACAATTTTTCTGTTTTTATCATTATCTAATCTAGAAATTAGAGCATTCGGTTGGTTACTACCTTCATCTTCATTATCATCTTCTTCTCGCAAGTCCCAAAACCCCCAAAAAACAAACATTTCTTCTAAAATGAGTTCCAATATAGACACTGCTCAAAATACAAACAACCAACAAGCGACATGGTGTCCTGAACAACAAATTTATGTTGGTGGGACTGTCCCAGGAGAGATATCTGAATATGATTTTCAACAATTTTTGAATGAAGCTAATGGAAGTCTCCCTATATTTGGATATGGCTCACTTTGTTGGAATCCTGGAGATGGTGCAACTTTATCAAAAGAATCAGAAGGAGTAACAAGAACATTTGGTAGAGCAGTTGGATGGAAACGATGTTGGTGTCAAAGAAGTGCAGATCATCGTGGTACTCCAGAATTTCAAGGACTGGTTTGTACATTATTGAGTGATGAGGAAATACTGGACTTGACTGATAATGATATTTCTAAACCTACAATGACAGAGGGAATATTATACACCGTACCAGCATCACTTGTGGATGAATGTCTAGAAGAGTTGGATTTTCGGGAAAAGGGAGGCTACAGTCGTGATATTATTCAAGTTGAAATTGCTGATGAAGAAAATATTGGAAAAACCAAAACAATTAAAGCACTTTTGTACAGAGGAACACCCGATAATCCAGCATTTTGGAAGCGACCTTTGATAGACCTATCCTTTGCTGCAGCTACTATGTCTGTTTCTATTGGACCTTCTGGCCCAAATGATGCATACTTGTATAATTTAGATACTTTTCTCTCTTCCACGGAGGATGACACATCAATACCTAGCTCCTCCATAGGAGATCTTGATACCAAAACTCTCGCTTCTAGGTGTAGGGAATTTCAAACCAAGAGTTTATTCTTTCTTTATGGCTGTGGGTCAAATCAATATGAACAGTTACTTTTAGCAAATGGTCATCCATATCATAAATATCTACTTTCCGACGATAACAATGTTCATGAACTCGCAGAATCCATCCTAACAATTCCAAAATTGCCAGTGATGAAATTACCTTCATCTCCGCCTTCTACTACATCTACTGAGACAAACCAAGCTTCAGAAACTTCTCAACAATCCATTCAACCATTAAATTTATATGCTGGTGGAGGACATAGTGCATTACTTTTGAACAATGGCAACTTATATTTATGGGGCTGGAATGAAGACGGCCAACTTGGACGACCTACCTTCGTAAGCCCAGAAAAAAAGAATGGAGAATTCAATATTTCATCTCCTGTTCATGCACTACCAGATATCAGCGTTGAAAAGGCATCTTTGGGGCATGCTCATACACTCATTATAGAACGCAATACTGGGCATCTTTACGGGTTTGGGGATAATTCAAGAGGCCAAGTAACTGGTGATTCAATAACAAGCTGTAAGAAGGTAGATCAGCCAACAACACATGATTTACTCAAAGGGGAGACCTTCATAGAAGTTGCTGCAGGTTTATTCCATTCAGCTGGTATTACCACAGAAGGAGAATTGATCACATGGGGGGACGGAAGGCATCGACAATGCCTATCTAATGATACGACCGTAATAAAACGATGGAAGCCTGATGATGGTAGTAAACTAGTGAAGGTTGTTTGTGGAAGGAGACATACGGTGGTCTTGGACGAGTGTGGACGTATTTGGACTATGGGAGATAACAAATACGGCCAACTTGGTAGAAAGACTCTTGCAAATGAAAAATCTAACAATCCACAGTTGGCTGATGGGCTTTTTTCGAAAAAGAATTCTGGGTGCATAGATATTGCATGTGGATGGTCACATTGCTTAGCTGTTGTTCATTCTCCTGAAAGTTCATCTACTAGACTTCATGGTTGGGGTCGAAATGATAAGGGTCAACTAGGAATCGCAACCAAGAAAAATATTTTTAAGCCCACTTGGATCGAATTAAAAAACGAACATGAAATTAACGCTCAAAAAATTGATTGTGGTTCTGAATCATCCATGTTCTGGAACTCAAATGACAATTCTTTGTGGTCAACTGGTTGGAACGAACACGGAAATTTGTCACACGGTAACTGCACGGATATTGATGAATTCCGAAAGATTGAGGGTGCTCGTATGTCCCCTACCAATGTTGGAGCTAATGGCGGAAAGAAGGTTTTATTTGCAGTCGGTGGAGGACACATGCATGCATTGATGACATAATTTTATCAAATATTATGAACTGCTAGACATGAATAGACAAGATAATCTAACAAAAATTTCTTGAAATATAGAATACATTGAGTCAATAATTTAGCATCAATTTTAGTTAGCTCAAATTATGATTGTGTCCCATGAATAACTTTAGATAAATACATTCGATACAAATGATCTACATCCAATTCACCAAGGATTTTTTCGTTTTGTTCCCCTATACGTCCAGTTGCCAGTTCTCCTCCAGCATCTGTAATGGCTTTTGTCAATACAACTGAAATCGTTGGAAAAGGGGCACGTTTTTCAAAATCAATTGATTCGTCCTTGAAACATTTACTTTCAACTGATTCCAAGTAATCTGTGTCATCGTTTTCTGAAGCTCCTGTAGCAAAATGCCATAATGGATGAAAAGGAGCAAGAGTTACAAATGTCCCAAGTGGAGGATTTGAATCATGATTTTTTTGGTTCATCTCAAAATCTTCTGCCTCGATGAAGAAGTCATCATCTAAATCATTGAAGAAGTCGATAAAATTGGAAAATTTGAAATCACTTGGTAACATGGAAGACATTTGTGGAACATAATTATTTTTGTATTCATTGGAATCTAGAAATTCTTTCTTGGATTTGTATGAGGAAGGATATGGAACTGCTATGATAAATGTTATTGCGACGTTAGGATCTATCAATTCCCTCTCCTCTTTCATATTTTCACTGGATCCATCATCAACATTGTCCCATGGGAGATATCCTGCAAGTCTACCTAATTCCTTGGAACTCTCTCGAATTAGTTCTTCCATTTTTTCTACCAGAGAAATGTCATCATCACTATCTTCCAAAGGTAATATTTTCAATCTAATTGCATGATCAGTATTTATAGAAGCTTTTGCCCATGGACATAACCCAAGCTCGGCTACAAACAAATCACACCAACGAATAGTCGATGAAGTAGCATAGTTGGCCATTTCTAGTAGGGAATTTGAATTTCCTGTGTTCGGAACATATTTATCAAAATTAGAAAGGGATGGAAAATCAGCAGCATTTATCCGCCTCATCTTTGGTGAAAAGGAGGTGTCTTGTTTTGATGAATGGTTGTTTTTTAAAGTATGCGATACAACCACGTCTGCATAAAGCGCATCAAATTGTTGCAAAGATATTGACATATCATTTGCTAAATGGAGAGCTTCATCTGTATCTATCCATAACTTAGGTTTATTTTCATATGGTCGAAGATCTTCCAATGAGTTTTTCAAGTTGGATTTGGCAAATAAAGGTATACTATTATATCTCGATTGCCGACCTTGATATAATGTTGAAAATTCATGACATCTTTGGTGGTACTTTAGCGATGGGGTTGTCTCAAGAAGGAACGACTTGACTGCTTTATTATTCAAGAAACAAAGAGGGACCAGACATGTTAATAAAGATTGGATTTTCATTTTTCTGCAAACAACTCCATCAAAGTTTGACATCATTCTCTTCATGGGTCATGATTCGTCTTAAAACATTAACATTGTTGTTTACGGTACAATTTCAATATTTGTCAAATTTAGACAAAATTTTGACACTTCTACTCGTTGGACCAAGGTCATGAAAGAATCCTTATGTTTACTCCTGTTGTTTTTAAATGGATGTATTGACAATCTTCAAAGATTCATCTATAGAATTATCAATCTTCTTCGCCCAAACATGACGAAGAAGATTATATGTTATTTTTAATTTCTTAGTATGTATTGTATAGATTAGCAGCAATGATATCTTCATATTAGCATTCATATTCATGTTCACATTATTAAAGAAGAGAATTAATTTCCTCTTATTTTAGAGTTTGATGTTTGAGGAGAAGATTATTTTCTTATTTTTTTTTGGTAACGGAATCCACATTCATAATTCTATGGAAACAAGATGATCTGCTTACCCAGATACCAAAGAGAAAAGTTCTATTTTTTTCTTTCAAATGTTCGAATCTTAACCAAATTGAATCAATGAGGCTTAGGTACATGTCCATCCACATAAAAGTTACGAGTAGCACCAGGAAGTTCAAACACTGATCCATCCATTTCTTTTGTTATATTCACTTGACAACCCAAACGACTAGTAGTTGTCAATCCAAACGCCATATCTAACATATCTTCTTCATCTTCACTTGGTTCTCCACTAAGATCATATATTTCATCTTCTAATATAACGTGACAAGTACTACACGCACAAACACCTTCACATGCACCTTCCATTTCAACGCCTTCGTCTACATTCCGATGAGCTATTTGAAGGAGAGTTTCACCTTTTGCAGCTTTCACTGTTACAAGTTCATTTTTCTGAGTTTTGAAGGTTATATTAATATCTCTAGGGTTTGTGTTAGCATTGCTTTGATGAAAACGAATGGTGAAATCTAGTGCTGGTTTAATATGAATGGAATTTTCTGCATTGTTGGCATTCACGGCTTGCAAGTGATTATTGCTTCTTGTCAAATGAACGCGAGCTCTCTGCAAGAAGGATCGTTTTGTGATGGTGGTTATCATGGTTTCTATGCCCGATAGTGTGGAACCAGATATGATAGTGTGAAAAAGATTGATCAAGTGATGCCGATGAAGTTCTTATGGTTCAAGTCAGGATACTAAGAAACATTTAGGTTTCAGCACTCGGTTGTTTTGTCTTACTTAATAGGGAAGGTTGCAGGGCCGACGCTTCTTAAATTTGATGTTTGTTAATGAATCAGACGGAACTTCTATTTGTCTTCCACGTGGATATATTTCACGTTCAGGTTTACAAACTTTTATTATTTATTGACTTTGACGCTCGCAAGCCATACAAAAATCAAACAGAATCATGACAACTTTGAAGATATACCTCATTAGGTTATCTGCTGAAAATCCAACAAAAATGAGGAATGATGGTGTTTTTTGCGTCTCCCATCTATTTTTTCTTTCTTGGGTGTGGATGTTATTTCTTTTGTCGATTCAAACATGAACAGCACTACCCAAATTCAAAATCCTCCTAATGCAGGACCTTATCTGTCAAAAGAAAACTTATTTCTTGCCTTGAAAACTCTTTCTGGCGCATCATCATCAAATGCTATCAAGGAATCAGAAACTGCTTTGCTCTCTTGGGAAAATTCAAATCCATCTTTATATGTCGATCTTTTGATCGAAATAGTTCATGAATCCATTTTAGCTAGTGGCTCCAATAATACTCCTTCAATTCAAGTAAACCAATCATGTTATTCTATAGCTCTCCTATCATTGCTCTCTATAAAAGCAGCTGTCAAAAGGCACTGGAAACCGATTCTCTCAAAACGTAAAGTGATGATACCTTTCTCAGAGGACATCAAATGGAAACTTCGATCTTTCTTACTTATACTTGTATGCCCAACGCATATGAACAATTCAATGCCAAATCTTCCAAGTAATTTATGCGTTGATTATAGTCAATTCTTATTGTGGAGAAATCGTACTTTCCAAAACAACGTATCGTCTCTTTTATCAAAGATAGCGCGAATGGACCTTCCTCTTCAATTTTTCCAACTTCTCCCCATACTTTGCACAGCCAGCACTAAACCTGTTGGTCACTTATCATCGCTGCCAACATCTGTAATTCTTCTTCCAAATTTGATAGCATCTCAAGCTGTTAATGAAGTTTTATTTGAATTGTCCTCCAAAAGATTGTTGGGTGATAGAAAATATTTTATGAGCGTGGCACAAGAACAAATACCAAAGTTTTCATATTCTCAAAACAATAATAATGCTCATGATGGGTCAACCAATGTTTATTTTGAGCTCTTCAACTTGATATGCAGGTCTTCATCATCCAATAAATTTGATGAAAGTATTATTGAGCTTGCACTCATTTTGACACGAATACTTCACAAACTTCTTCTTGTATCGTTTCCAAACGTAGATGAAGAGACTTTGGAGTCAATCATGTCATTCTTATGTGAGGTTACTTCTCAGCTACTCAATATTGTGGTTGATTCATCACTGGCTAATGAAAAATCGAACATTGCTGGAGTGTATCCTCTTCTTGACTTACTACTTGAAATGCCTAGTCAACTACAAAAACAACACCCGATTTCATTCGCTAACTGTAAAAACAGATCTGCAAGTACTGGTGGGCATCAAGAAACTTTGCTTACTTCCTATTTGAAAGCTTTTTTTTCTGTTCTTATCTCTGTGAAGAATAGAAACACTCATGAAGATCGCCGTTGCAAGCCGCTTCCGAATTTCATCATCATGCACGCACTGCAATTTATTTCAAATGTCGTTAGTTGTACGAAATACAATAATGATGATGCTTCAATTCATCATCAACTTATTTGGAACCAATTCCTGACAGAGACGACTCTCGTTGAACTAATTGAACTGATTTTACACCATCTCATGCCTTTGTCGTCACAGACTTCAGTAATGCCAATTCTCGCAAATAATTACAATAATGAAATAAGTTTACTTGAATATTGGCATCGAGACCCTGAGAGCTATATTTTAATGGAATTGGGAGAAGGAACAAGTGCGTTTCAAGGAACTTCAGAATTTAATGAAAACAAAGAAGGAAATTATAGTAACGATGGTGAGAGTCATCAGGACGTCCGGTTTACTTCACAGAACTTGTATTTAGCACTTCTAGAATCAAACAGTAGTGCTGGATTATCACGAAAAATTATTGGTAATCATATAGCTAAACTTCTCGGAGATTTTCAATCCCAACTCAACGCATGTTGTGTAGAAGCTAGTGCTCAAGATAAGAACGGGAACGATATTGTTTTGGTATTAGATCGAATGGTGCTGATATGGGATGCTATTTTCACAGCTGCTGGAGTAGCTGTTAATTCTCTTGCAGAATTCATTGATTGGGATGTGTGGTGGCTAAGCTCATTAGGCCCAGCCCTAGGGCAAATTGTTCAATCACAAGGGGAGGTGAGATAGTTTGCAACACACCAAATCATCGTATTTTTTTCATCACTTGGATATTTTCTTCCTTTGTATTCTTCATTTCTTTTCCTAATTTTCTCATTGATGTTGATTGAAATCTATTTTGTAACTTTTAGAATACTTATCTTCCCATTCTACGATGTCGGATTATATGGCTTATTGGGTGCCATGCGCACCTTATCAAACCTGAGGTATATCTTTCGATAATAGAAAATTTAGTTCAATACATCCTGTCAATATCACACCCAAAGAATGATGCTGCAGTGAAATTTACAACCGTTCAGACATTAACTTCATTACTCTATGAACCTCCTCAAGGAGATGTTTACTTACCTTACTCTATCCCTGCCACATTAGGTACTTCCACTATTTCGTCGCTTTATCAATTTTTTCAGAAAGATAATTTTATGGAGGTAGAATCTCGTCGATCAGCTCTAACGCTCATATCTTTATTCTTAACACAAATCATTAGCCCAACCTCGCAGCATACGCCCGATTCAAACAATATCATCATGGAACTTTTAAGAGCTACTATATCACCATTGTATTCCATTTGGAAACTGTGTACAGAAAATGAACAAACGCTTCTCCACAAAGATCTCTTTTCAATAATATCATGTACTATTTCAACAATAGGTAGGCTGATTCCAGACCCACAGCAATGGGTAAAAGAACTTTATAGTATTGTTATTCCCATGATTGATGCATCTCTAGATCCATCATTCAGAGAAGAAAATATGCACCTTGAAGAAGATGCTTTATTAGCTTGGCTTGCTTTGATAAGAATGAGCACACAATATGATGAGCAGTTTCATCATTTGTATGGCAGAGTTAGTTCCTTGATTGATCGAGATTTGGAACATCTGCGGTAAGTCTGTATTCTCGGCTTTTTTAGTAATTATCACTTTTAGATGTATTATTTGATGGATCTAGATATTTATTTTTTCCTTCATGTTTCATTCGCTAAATAGGGTTTTATCACTTATCACAGAATATTATATCTTTTTGGGTGATGCAACATTTTTAAACGTTCATGCAAAAAATCTTATTCTTTTTTTTGATAGTACAATATGTAACGTCCGACCAAGAGGAGCACTCTGTGTCGCCCTGGTTTTAGAAGCTCTTCTTAGGAAGTTTCCGCTTGAAGGTGGAAGTTTGTTGATACATGGGGGTATAGCAGTAAAGATGCTTGAGAGTTGTATGTGGAATTTTGTCGAAAACGATGAAAAGAGAGAGGTGGATAGCGTCATAGTGGTAAGGTGGACAGATTACACAAATTATTCTGAATGCGAATCCTATATTTAGTTATTTTTATTCAAATCCATAATTTTTTGATCTTTCAAAATGTGAAGTTGCACTTAACAGTATTTGCAAGGATGCTGCTGGCGGATGTGTATTGTTTGGACGGGTGTTTTCCTCTAAAAAAAGGTATTGAAAACACTTTTAATCATGAACGTTTGGTAAGAATTATTTCTGTATGTTTAAATCTCACGAGTTATAGAAGAATTCCTGTACCTAATTTCTTCTAAAGCTTGGTTTATTTTTCAGACTTTTCGACAGCGCGGGTTATGGTCCATCAGGACAACTTCGGAGAAAGCTCTGGAGCATTTTTTTTGTTAGTCTTTTGCCACCAAGTCAATCTAAGTTTTCGAGCTGTATTTTAAACGAATTTGATCAAGTTGTAAATGTTTGCGTCGATGTGCTGACAGAAAATAGTGATGGAATAACAAATACACTGTCTCCACACGAGATCTCATATGACAGTGAAGATGAAACAATAGAAGTTGAGAGTAAATATTACAGAAAAATACTACAAGATCATAATAATAAGGTGAGATAAATGAAACTTTTTGGTTCATCTTTAATTCAAACTCTCTTACTTTTTATTATTTTGTTGAATAAAGGACATTGCCTTTGTCACTGATTTTAGTCAATACGTTCGGGAGAAACTCAACACTTGTTCAAATGCACTCGGATCAGTGCAATATCAAAATCTCGTATCAAGCGTTGAACCAGTTATTTTAAGTCAACTGCAAAAGCTTGTAGAATAATGAGTTAATCATAGCCATTACAAATTAAAGTGTTCCTATTTTACTTTAAAAACTAATGTACTACAGTTGTAAGAAATACTATGGTCTTACGTATCAATCGTCCCATGTATTCTTCAACCATTCCGGGGTGATAAAGTAAATGGATTTAGTTTTCTTTGATTCGCTAAAAGTCAATATTCGCTTATGAATGTAGTCAGCCGACTCTTTGTCGCAAAAAAAATCAACAGAAAGGTTCTTGTTCCACTCAATACAATCACGATGAAACATATTGCATAGAATATGAGTAATTCCATCGTGTAGGTGTGGTGAAATCTTTGATTGAAAGAAAAGAGACTCATGTTAAATTTTACAGTTTCATTATGATCTCATAATCCTGACAAAAGAAACTGATTACGGTCTTACCTGTGCCCCCATAAATTTCGCAAGTGGAAAACATGAAACGATGTCTAAGTGTTTAGAATAAGCGCTATTTGTAAGGCTAGATACATTCGATGCCTTCAAATTGGAGTCTCCAATAGAAATGTTTTTGTTACAGGCGCCAAGATCTATTTGAAAAATATCTGGGTAAATAATGATCTCTTGGGTCTTAAAGCCATGAATAAGACGGAATGGTAGAGCGATCTGTTTCTTATGTATAAATATGCTTATCTCTTCAGGAGATAAAGAGGAGTAAAGTAATTTTACTGGTGTTGGGATTGTAGAAGCTGTATGTGTATCTTCACACAAATCATTTGTTTTCTGTTTTTTTGATGACCTTTGTATTGTTTCAATTTTTGACTCCTCTTTCTTTCTTTGATCACCGATTTCACTAAGCATACGTCTAAAATTAGATGCAGCAGTATCTTCGTATAAATCGTCACCAAATTCATTTTCATGATGCGGTGTTACATTGTTTAGTTTTGCCTGTACGAGATAATCGTGCCTACTTGGGCAAATGAGATCTCGGGTAGAATTCATAGGATCATCGCTATCAAAATTTGCTCGGATTTTAGAATCAAGCCATTTTTTCACTGCAGCTAAAACGAAAGTCCACTTTATGATGCCACCCAAGTCAAGCATTTTTTGAAATACTATTCCCTTCTTACTTTGATCCCCTGCTTTCATTTTTGAAGCATTGAATGCATTCTTTTTATAGGTAATGACTCGTGCGTCATTTACATCACCACCAACAACAAAATTTGTGTTCATGTGCACTCCCATATCACATTTTCCACCATGCTCGCGAATAAATTGAATAATGTCGTTTCGGCAGGATATTTTCATGGCATCATCGATCCACCCTCCCACTTTCGCATTTTCTGCATCAGAAGAGCCATTGTCAAATATGTATTTCCCTTCTAAAACAGCGAAAACTAAACCTTTCAGTGCATAAGAAACAATTTTTACGTCAACTTCACAGTCATCTGAATTCTTTCTACTATCCTTTTGAACACGTCTTTTCAAACCATATTGTGCTGGCGTTAGAAAACGGCAAGCACAATTTTCGTCAGTTTGATGTTGGCTCAAATTTGATTGGGAAAACGCGTCATTTTGTGCTTCCTGAGACATCTTCGATTGTCTACTGTAGTAGGTTTGATGGAGAGATTCCACAGTTTCTATTTCTTCTGCTGATTTGTATCCTTCATCAAGCCTCAGCTTAATTATGCGTGGGAACCTAAGAGTAACACCTGCAGAAAATCCGTCCGATGAAACAATTTCTCCAGCATTCAGTGTAACGACGAAGGAATCCTCAGGGTGAATCCATAAGTCTGGAAAATCCTTTTTTGATGCCTTCCAACCAATTACAGGCTTCCCTTTTGTAGTTTGGTAGGACTTTTTTGAGATAAAGTGTGGTAAATTGCGACTTTTTTGATCTGCTTCAAACCAATTCCCATAATTTTCGCCCACCCTAAAACCTGTATATTCTAGAGCTCGATCAATAGTGTGCTTCTCAGCATGTCCACTGTATATTTTGCACATTGGCATATATAAAACAGAACCATCTGGTTGACGATCTGCACAGCCCACAAGAAACTTATTCACCAGACCTGCACGGCTCATCCCAGTTGCAAATGAGCCACCAAGTACAATAACATCAATATCCGCAGCATGGCCAACTTTCTCATAGTCTTGCTTTAATTTTCTCCAATAGGCATGCCCTCTGGATTTTGTACCAGGAAAGTAAGGGGATACAAAGTCTTTGAAAATTAAACCTTCTTTACATTTCCTTTCAACTATTTCAGTATAGAACTTGTCGACCGAATGAGCTCGATTAATCGCAACTGTTTTTTCATTTATTATCGATTTTCGTTTGGTATCTATTTCCTCAAGTCCTGGAACGATATCATCTAAAGCTGTAGTGATGGCATCAAGAAAGGGAAGAGAGTGTCCATATTCTGTAGATTGAGATAAAAAATAATCAGAGGCCAAGACACAGCTTCCATCAGGCCGGACAACAACAGAATCAACCACCTCAACTTGGTTTGCTTGAGGTTTTATCAAGCTTAAGACAATAAAATGAATAGGATGATTTGATTTTAAATGTAAGATTGTCGATTAAAGTGGTGAAGCACTTACTTATATAATAAAGACTTGCGTTGATACAATGGTAGATTCATGATGGAACCAAGATCTACACATTGTGCAGTTCTCAAAGTTTCCTCGTTAATGCAGGTAGACCGTTCAATCAACTTCTTCGCATCTTGTCCGTCAACATAAAGAATATCAAATATAACATACTTTAACCAGCACTGTGATCCAGCGCGGGGGTCTTCCATACCCTCCCTGTTCGTTTTCATATTTGAATGATTAGAGACTTTCAAAATATTCAGTCCGTCATCAAAACCTTCATGCGGGTCTATGTCTCTTTCTTGTATGAAACCATTTCTCTGCATCCATTCTTTTCTTTCTTTTGCAACAGTTCGATTATGTCCAAATGCGATGGTTTCTTTATTTCCATCGTCCCAAGATATCATCTCTCCATCAAGAATTACATCAACATCAAAATCCGATAAAGCATCACGTATAGCAGGTCCGATTGATGGTGCGTATGCTCGACTTTAAGGTAATGAAAAAATGCTCAAGCTATATTCTCTAGAATAAAAAATTGATAGTGTCAACTACAGAACTCACCTGTACCAAACACCATTTCTTGTCTTGAATGTTATCAGGTTCAACAAAAATGTTTTCAATCGTGAAGTTTGATAAAGATTCCTCAAAATATATAAAGACAGTCTTTTACTTACCTGCATGGAAACATTTCCTCTGTTCACGTGGATGATCATCCTCTCCCCATCTAACTTTTCTTCACATAAGAATGCTGGAAACCTCATTGCTAGACTATTCAAACCAATAGTAGAATCAGGAGCTTCTTTTCTAAAATCTGAATGTCTGAACTCCATATCATGAATAGCAGTTGAGAAAGAAGTTCTTTTAGATAACATAGGTGTAATTGTGTTACCTATTTGAGCTTTTTCTACAGGTTTGGGAATGTGATTGATGCGATAAGATTCTCGTTCTTTCTTTTGAAACTCATTGATTTGATTTTGTCTAATACTGACCCAATGTGGATCACTAAGGGTAGTACATAAAGAACGCAAACTCTTATTAGCACCATATAAATCTTCAGCCATGGGATGATAATATTTAAGAATTGAATTATGCTTCAAACCTATATCAAGTTTTTGCAGCAATATTCGAACGATCCACTTGTGCTCTATTGGCTACATGAGGGAATAAATAAATAAAAAGTAAGATGCATCAACAGACCAGAAAGAAAATATTCTGCACCTTACACTGAGTTTAAGTCTAAAGAGATTTTCTACCCATCTTTGTCTCTGTATTTGCTTCGATTTGTAGGAACGATTGCTAACATTATTTTTTCCCTCTTCAATAGCATCTTTCCTGATTTCTGAATTTCGGTGATATTCAGTCCGTTTTTTTTGACTGCTCGCATCAACCCCTCTCTTAACCGCGGCCAATTGATCGAGCAATTCATTAACTTGGCCGATTGTGATAGACGAGGGATTTTCACCATATCTCTCTTTCATGACTTCATAGATAACAAGTGAAAAGTCCCCGACAGCAGAGGAGCTGATTATCTCTGGGTTAGTATAATTTACAAGTTTAAGATACGATGTGCTCTTTCTGCTAAAACCCATGGCATCGCTCCAGCAATTCGCAATCATCTTTTCCTTCATTCCAACGTTGGGACGAAAGGTATCAATTTCTGGCATGATTAATCTAAGTAAAGGGAATGGAGATCCAGTTTCACCTAAATATCTTTTCAGATTAGAAGGGAGCAACAATTCAAGAAGTTCATTCTTGGTTCTTTTTTTGTTACCTTGTTTCAGATTGCGTTGCTTCCACAATTTTTCTAGTTTATTGCATAAAATACAGAACGGTAGTTGATTCGCTTTTGTCTCGTCGGCTGGTTTAGGTGCATACATCTCTTCTTGCGAGCCGTCATTTAGTGATTCGTTGCTTTCTTCTCTCGACATTTGTCCAATGTAAGTTAATACTCAGACCATGATGACATTTCTATTTTTTTTTCAGTCGGGAAATAAATCACCAAGATGCACATACATTCGAATGTGTACTGATGTGAAGATTTTGTATAGTAGCTTAAAAAAAATCTACGAAGAAGCACATCATCACCAAAACAATATTTTTAAAGATTAATAATACTGACAGCAAGAAATAAGTAATTAGTATCGAAAATATATTTCTTCCTTCATGCGCAGATAGGTCGCAATTATCATTTGATCATGAAATACTTGATAAGTATATTGCTAGCGCAATTATGCCCATCAACCACAAATAAGAAACATGAAAAATAAATTTCTGACAAGTACCACGCATACAAATAAATTGAGAAAATTTCAAATGAGTTCTACTTTAGCGATTGTAATGAACTCTTGAGGCTGGTCCATAACTTTGATCAAAACTTGTACCAAGACGGCCAGATTCCTTTGCAAAGTTAATACGAAGCACACCCCCATTTAATGGTGTCCCAATCAATGCATCTCTAGCTTGAACAGCTGTGACTTTGTCTGTGGTATTGATGAAAGCGAAGCTAGCCTTCATCACAACGCCAGAAACCTGTGCATGCTGTGCAAATATAGCTCGCAATTCCTGTTCATTTGTTCCTGGACCATAACCAGCAACAAAGAGATTTTTGGTAGCTGGATTACCACGATCATCTCGTACCTGAAGAAGCAAAGTCAAAATTAGATACAAATTAAATAAAACAAATCCTGCATTCATCATCTATTATTTACACACCTGATCATAATCAACTTGTCCAAGCGCATTCCGAGGAAGGGGTTGCCCGACTGGGTTATGTTGTTGAAATGGTTTTCTACCATAATTACTAACGTGTGCTGGATTAGGTGCCCTCCTCGTAGCTATGTTGATTCGAATAGGCCGACCACCGAGAATAGCCCCATTAAGGGCTTCACGAGCACGTTTTGCACCGGAGGGGTCACGCGTGTTTACAAAAGAAAATCCGTTCTTTGTTACTATTTCAGCAACGTGCACGTATGGAGCAAATAATGTCATAATGTCCGTTTGAGTCGTTGTTGGACCATATCCACTGATATGAAGATTTGTTTCAGAGCCATTTTGATCCCCGCGATACCCTGCGCTTGTTCCTCCAAACTTGTTCTGTTGATTTTGATTACTGTTCCCATAAAATGAAGTTTGAGACTGGTAGCCATTGGATGTATTTTGTTGATAAGAAGGTGTTGTTTGAGAAACTGGAGGTTGATAGCCAACAGATGAATTCATACCTACTTTAAACTGATTTCCATATGGATTTGGAGCTACAGGTACTACTGGAGTTTGTACAATAGGTTGTGTTGGCGTTAGATTTTGAGTAAGAGTCTGGACTAGTGTCAATAAACGCACTTGATCAAACATGCCATTTGAATCCACAAATGTATTCAATAAGTTTGGAGTTGCTGCAAGTGTTTGAAGTGCTTGTATATTTTGTCCAACTAGAAATAGAGGTAGTCCGAGAGCCTGCACTAATTCGAGAGTTGCACCCTGAATTATAGGAGCTGGAACAGCTCTAGGAGGTGGGGGGGGAGGAACCAGAGGTTGGGGCACTGGGGGCGGAATGTTTGCAGGAGGAGGTAGTGGTTGTTGCTGCGGGACTGGAATTGCTGGTGCTGGTGGAGGCATGACTTCTTTTTCTTGCTGAGGAGCAAAAAATGGTATTGTCTCGGGGTTCGACGATGCTTGAGACGTCATATCCAAAGCTTGCTCAATATCATTAAGTGGCATTGGACTTTTGGGAACGTCTTCATCCATTGCATATTCGGCTGGTACTACAGAGGCCATACGGCTAACTTGTTTTGCGAGTTCATTCGATGTCACTTGTATAGCATTGATATTTTTTAAAGGTTGTGGTTTCCTCCATGGTACAAGTGGTGGATTTGTTTTACCCATTGCATCTAGTTTTGCCTGCCTATCGCTAAGTTTAGACTTCCTATGAATTAAGGATATTTATTATGTTTAGATATGCATGATAAAATGAATGAATTGTAATCCACACGTACCTAGATTTGTCTATATGATCTGGTTTCCTTCCAGTGCTCATATCATCGTAAACAAAGAGCTTGTCATCTGCCCATGAAATTTTTTTTGGGCCCCCTGATTCATTTTTAATCTTGTTACCATTCTCAGATCTATTTTGTACATTGCTTAACAAGCTTGATGTAGACATATAGTTGTTATTATCCATTTTTACTTTTTTTATTGCATCGTACGCTGTTGAGGGGGTATCAAGAGGACGTTTCAGAGAGGAACTTTCGCCTTGACCCTAATGAAGAGGAACAAATTCGAATTCAGTATTGGTACAATAGTCGAGCTTAGGCACACATGTGACAAAAAAACTTACATTTTTGGGATGAGTAGATTTACTTTCCTCTTTGACCTATTAGGATGAAATACAAAAGTGATGCCCATTAAAGTCTGATACAAGAAAAGAAAAATTATGAAACTGAGTACATCAAGGGACTTACTTCTTTGAGGTGCTGCCGACATGATTTGCTCCATTCTCCTTTGAAAGTCGCAATCCTTTCTTTAATAGCATTTTCGTTTGCGCCAGCGTATATTTTGTGGGTTGCAATTGCCACAACCACCTTCCCTAAATTAGAATTTGCCACCATTTCTTTCGTTACTGGGAAATAAGTAATACTTGGTAGCAAATGTAAAAGGAGATCAATACCACCTGTATCGTAATAGAATATATTCATAAAATTATTAAGATGAGTTATTTCGTGCTTTTGATATTAAGATACAACTTAAAACTCTGACAACCAATAGTTGTTTTGAAAAATGATTCAATGCCACAAGTTATACGCAACGACTCACCTACAGTACTTCTTAAGATGTCTTCTAGCCACGCCTTTATGATCATGAGTGCACCAAGTGCTAGAATTTGCCTCAAGGCTAGATTATCCCTTGTAGTTGCGCCCATGATATTGAGAAGAATTGCTCTACGCTGCACCAAGATAACGAGTTTTTGATTTCGATCGATACTACCTGGAATATTTTCAAGGCTTGAACAAGTCTGCAATATGACAGTTTAGAGGAAAGTAAGATACAAATATTAGTGAACAAAATATGTGACTTTTTCAAGCATGGCATTGTTGAAACGAATGACAATTTCCCCTAAATCAAAACAGAAAGCAACTTCATCGCATCATACAAAGGGATTTCGACGTATTCCAAACCAAATGATAAGGCAAAGGTACTTCAAAATTCAATGAGTAATGCAATGTATGGGTTCACGATCTCAATGCAAGGATGAGAATGGCATTCACTACAACAATACGTCATTGTTAAGTCCCTCTTCTTGATTGACTTAATTTATATTGTCGGTATCACAATTCGAAGTTATTATACTTCCAATAGAGGCTTTCAATTGGTATTCCTTGTGCAGATTTGTTTGAGTCACTAGGTGAAAAAAGTACGTACGCCTCTTATCATGTGTAGACTTTCATGAAACGAATTAGTATGCAATTCTATTTCAGAGAAGATTACTTGTGTTTGATTTTTTTTGAATAACGTTAGTCATCTACCGAAAACAGCAACTTTTCACCACTGAACTGAAAATGATGAAAGTCATCAAATCTAAACCTAATTCTACTCAGAAATATTATCTAGTGACTAACATCGGCGGAACTCTAGGTGGTTCGTGCTTTGACTAGGCTAGGAAGTGTTCTGATAGACTGTGCTTCAACCTCTTTTGACAGAGGTGAGAGCTACAACCCGATTATTAAAGAAAGATGATCGTGTCATGAAGATATTTTCAAGACTGGATTAGCTACTTTAGTCCAATACTTATACTCTGAGAAGCGGTCATAGCTATATTGAAGCATCCATGCCACGAGGGCTAGTGGAAAACTAAGTACCAATAGTGGGAATTATGGCTATGATATATTGATTATTGACAAAGCGTAATCATTTAGGTAATGGAAAGAGGTGCGATAGATTGCACTAGTATAGACGTAACATGCCTTTGTACACCTTCTCCTTCTAGAGTCAAGGGCGGTGTGGGAGCTCAGACGAATATCCCGTACTTAATAAAGGGGTCGTAAACGAATAGTTTTGTAGAAGCGAAGATCCATTGATGCATGGTTTTGTTATTAAGCGCTCGTAAGAATGGAGCAAACTGTTTCCTCGTCGTAACTAAAATGATAAACGTATTATCACTGTGATAAAACCTAATCTTTCTTTTCGAGACTTCGGCCCAGATCGAGACCGAAATTTGAGCCTTAAATCTTGAATGACTAGAAAATCTAGGAATCTTTATTTATTGCAAGATTGCAGTGTTGCCATGTCTCTCTCGGATCACATTGAACATTGTTCCAAAGCCTTACACCTTCGCAAGTGCATATCGAGCGACAAAAACCGGCAAGTGCAGCACGGTTCGTGCACGCGATATGATCTCCTCATGTAAATAGCCAATCTTAGCTACAAACTTACCTTCAAAAGTTCGAAAAAATCCTGTGCAGCGTGGCGATCTGGCCGCAAAGATAGACCTTGAAGAGAAAAAAGAGTTTTGTCAAAGTTAACTTTACAAATGAGTCAAGATTCGTCTACTATAAAGATAAAATCATACAACAAGCCCAATACTTCCATCGACTAACAATTAGAGTTTTATTGTACGTTGAGGCTCTGTTCATATGTATGGATTTCTTGACAAACAATTTGGAAGAGGGGAAATCTCCCATATGAAAAAGTCGTAGGGAAAGTACGTTACAAAAGACCAAATTAGGGAGAATCCAAAGCCCTTGTTCTCGAACTCACCATTGTCTTCTAGAACTCCCAAAACCTTTTCATCAAAGCTATTTGGAAGGCCCCATTTCAAAAGTGATGGAGGGCAATTCCCCAAGCGACGCACCCTTTCCAAAAGAGGTGACGATTCGTGGGGTGCACTTGTCATTAGATTTTCTACTTCACAAATAAATGCGTTATATTGATATATGGAATCCAAAGAATATGTCTGCAGTTTCCGATATGATAGTATGGTTTGGTGGTATGGTAGATTACCTTTGAAGCATTCTCAACGCTCCCTAAAGTACATTATTAGTAGTAGTATTAATTAGTATTGCTTTCACGTACGATACATCGATTAGGAGTACATTCTCTCTATGTGAAACAGGATATCCCTTCTCGTAGGTTATTTGTTCCCCAAATGATGTAGTACCAGAATTAGGATAGGTAGGCATATCAGCAGATGTAGAGCAGCAAAAAATATTAAAAATATCAAAAACAAAATAAAAAATATATGTTTCTGATCGTATCTTTGTCATTGTTGGATGACACATTTTTACAGCAGACAACCACAATTTGCCAACACTCATTATCTGAGGTACATGATATAACATGCCTAAAACTATATTTCTGGGACAAGATCCCCTGGAAAATATCGAATCATCGAGTACTTTTATTACTACAACAAATGTATTATTGGCGATTGTTTCATGGGAAATTCTTTTCCGTATTTGTGCCGTAATTCTCAAGATTATGCTAACGATGTCAGGTTTCATTCTTGAAGAAAAAATCAATACGGGTGAAATGAACAAGCCGAAAGAAAAGATTATGAAATATGGGCCTTCGTATTTTGTAGCTGGGATCCATGCTCTTATTTTATCAACAAGGGGCTGCCAGCACTTTCTGCAACTTCTCCACACGATACCTAAGTATCAAATGCAACAAATTCCCGTATCGTCCATCTTAACCCATGTTGAAATATCAGCCGTTGATTATCGACACATCACCCAAGCACAGACCTCAGTAGAACTATCAAACCTCTTATTTTTAAGTTGGATTATTTACGATTTGATTCATGTCATTTCTTCATATCCTAAATTAGGTGGATTCGACACAATCATTCATCACTGTTTATTCATGGGGGCAGCTTTGGTCAATGGTTACTATGTAATATACATATTTCCTTTCTCTTGGCTAATTATGGGTGAATTATCTACAATTTTCCTTAATATTCGTTGGTTCCTTATCCAGACCGGGCGTGGATCAACAAAGATGATGAAATGGTGCAACTATATCTTTGCAATTTTTTTCTTCCTAACTCGAGTGATTTTGTATGGATGGGGGCTGTATCTTATGTCCCGCCCCGATGTATGGACAGTAATTTTGGAATTACCTGCTCCAAAATATCTTGTTCTTTCTGTTTTGGGATTACTTGTCATTGGCTATTTTCTAAATTTATTGTGGATGAAATCTATCGTAGAGATGGCAACAAAAAATAATGAGAAGGGCAGAAAATCAAAGAAGATTCCCACCAAGAATATCTAATGCAATCATCATTTTATTTGTGAAAAGAATGGACCTTTTTGTTTTCTTTGTAGTCACAAAAGTCCATATAGTTTATTACATGGCAAATAAATTAAAGAAAATATAAGTGACATATTTTATGTATATTTCTAACAATCATTTGCGTTTTGGATTTACCATTCTTGAAAGTCGAAGGCATGAATATTAAAATTTTCAATAGGATTGTTGGTGGTCATTAACTTTCATCCCTTTCTACAAGATGGCTGCTGAGTCGGAATATTGGATTTTCTTTCACACATTTGACAAAACATTCAGGGAAAACATGCGTAGACTACAATACATTATTTACGTACACTTAAAAACAACAAAGCATCGGAGAACACTGTATTTTAAACATAAAAATAATCAATATATCAGAAACAAAACTACTGAAAAGTAAATAATGGGTCAATCTGTATCTCGTCGTGTTGTTCCCTACCTGCAAAGAGCAATGCAAAGAGGTGAAGCTGAAGCAATTGAAGAAGCGATTCAAGACGTTGCCGAAAAAAAAAGACAGGCTCTTTCGGTATCGCGATACTCAGACCCATCTTCTCTACTGGGTGGATTTACAAGAGGACTTTCAAACAATGTAGGCGATTTGGGACCAAACTCCCATCATGCTCACGTCAGTAGGGAAAGAGATGCAAGACAAGAGGAATTTCTGAAAGAAAAAAATGACAATATTCCTGACGAAATGCCTGATGAACTTTTGAAATTTCTTAATGATATGGGACCAGCTCAAAGAAGCGTCGACGAAAGTCGAACTAGTAAACGAATTTTGAAAAAAGGGAAAGAGACTGGAAATGTAGACGAGGTTATTGAAGATCTTGAAAAAGAGCAAAGGAATCGTCGTCGCCAATTGTGGGCAACTCACACAGCCGCTAATACTGCAATGATACCAGAAGATAGTAGCAGTATTGAGAATATGGATGGTGGATCTGAAACAAAGGAAGAATGCCGGAATGAAAAAGAAGATGATATTCTTTTATACAAAGAAGAACAACTTTCTTCTCTCTTGAAGAACATTTTAGATGTAAACGATACGAACAAATCAGGACTTGACAACCTCATGAAAGAGTTAAAAATAGATAATGCGACGCTGGAAAAGATCTCGTGTAGTATCAGCTACCCTATAATCATGAAAGATACTGATGACGAGCTTGTTGGAGCCTGGCAAGACAAAATAAATGATTTAAAACAAATGGGATTGACAATTCCAGGGATTAATGCCGAAAAAACTTCCAATAAATTATCACCAAAATTCGCAACCATCTCTAAGTGAAAGGAACATAATTTTCAAGATGAACTATACATGAATACCTAGAATAAGTTTAGAGTTTGAAATTATAATCAATGATGTTTCGGAATTCGATTATATTTCGTTCAATGATCAAATGAATAGCATCCTTTTTCTTAGTCTGGTGTCTGTGTACGAGTTTACTTTCTTCGAATTGCATGATTTCGTACAGCTTCGCGCTAAATATTTCAAAATACCTCTGTGAAAAGATAATATCTTGCAATATTGCATCAATAATCATTTATTTGTATGAAGTAAATGAAGAGCATCAGACTGAATAAGTTATCCACCGAAATGAAAAACATTGTGGATGTTAAATAATTTTTTATCTTAGCTTCGTCAATCTTACACATTCGACAAAACACGACAGAAGTGAGATGGACTTTTCACATCTATAAACATACATAAAATTACGGAGTTTCCACTTAAGTCTGTACGTTGAATTAGGTTGTTCAAGCTTCATCCTTTTTTCTGCATCTTTTCAAATCAGCACTGGTGTACCCAGAAGACTTAATAGGGTCCCGGGATATTCGTCAAGAAATGGTATCAAAGTAGCCTTTGGAAAGACTAGAACTACGCAACCATCTTTCCCAGCCGCTAAGGCTTGACTATGCAATCTATCGTCATCTTCTCGTTCGTGAATTGTCATCTCGCTTACTTGCCTAGCTTCATATCTATACCCAAAGTCCTGATCGTCCTCTGTAAGCTCCTCGTTATTTTCAGAAGATGACATTCTAGTTGAAACCATTTTTGAGACGTCACCTAAAAAGTGACCTCTACTGAATATCAAATCATTAGTCAAACCTGTACCAACCCTGAATTTTTTGTTCGCTATGAGGTCACGGGAGGATTTTCGCCGAAGAAATTTTCGACCCGCAGTATCAGGTCCGTAACTATTCGAATCAGAATCAGAAATATCATCATCACTCATTAGAGAGATATAGGAGTCTGAATCAAAAGGTTGATTTTGGTTGTAACAGTTTACTAAAAGCGCCCTCTGTTTGAGATTTTCAGAAAGTTTACTTGGTCTTTCTTCAAAATCGTCATTCCCGTCACTTATTACTACAGCACTATCTAGCTCTGATTCGACTGAAGAAAGAGAAGAGTCAGATGAATGCCTCTCCTGTAGATGAAAATGAAAAGTGATGTAAGACTCATGACATATATATGAGAAGGGGGAAAAACATGACGTACCCTTTCAATGTTGTCTGAGTTACCAATAGAGGGAATTTCATTCAACGAGAAATTATCTTGAAATCTTCCATAACCTTCGTCTGGGTTCCAGCTTGGTGCAGAGAAGTTCCCAATTCCATTCCGGCTAAATGACTACAAAGAATGGTTATTATTTTTCATGAAATTGATGAGAAACATCAACACGGTCTTCCTTACCTGAAGTTTCCCGTTATTTATTTTGGCTGTTTTTTTTGTTACAAACTGAGCAGTTCCCTCTACAACAATGAAAGCTTCAACAACATGCGAGCCTGACTTCCAAAGCCGTTCATTGGGTTTAAAATACCTGGGACCTTCTGCCAAACTCTCAAGGTGCCGTTTCTGTACCGCACTAATTTTTCGAAAAGCTGAATTGCAATCAAGAAGTTCCGAAACATTAAGGTTCACTACCCCATCCGATTCCATTAATGCTGGGAGTTCGGCAACTTCTTCAGATATTTCAGAATCTCTTCGGGTCGCCTTCCTTTGATCTCTCCGATCTAAATATTTCCTATACAAAGAAGACCCATCCTTCAATATTTCATGTAGAAATTTGAATTCAATCAAAATCACCTTCCAACCAAAGTTAAATGTTTTCTAAGTTAGCATTACAGCTAAAAATGTATACGTGTTTAACAGGTCTTACTTACCTTCACTCCCTCGGAAGATATTGCTACAATGTCATATTTTTCACTTCTCGAACTCTCTCCACTCAGTCGTCTTTCAGGCTGCAAAGAACGAGGCCCTGTCCAATCTCCAGGTTGCCAAACGGACTCTTTTCTATATCTTCTGAATGAATCTATACTGTTCTCTGATTCTGCAGAAAATTCTTCTTCACTCAAATTTCCATCTTGCCGTAGTCGTTCAATGCAAGTTCCTTCCCATACAACACACAGAACACTCTTTCTTCTATGGGCTGGCACGACTATCTCGTCTTGATAGAATGTTACCACTTTTTGTGTCTCCAGAACTTCCATTGTAGCTGCATAAGAGAGACTGTTGAAGACATTTTATGCAAATTGAGATGTGCATTGAAGCATGCCAACGAAAAAAAAAAATAAAGTTTTAAACAACCTACCTTGATAGGAAAGGAACTGAGCTAAGAAGATTCAATATGAACCACGCGTCAGTGCTAGAAGTTGGACGCATCGCCACGAGTGGTGGTGGGCGCTCTTCCAACATGGATCTTGTGCTACTTGGTCTCATCATCATTGAAGTACGAAAATTGACCTTACGCGCACTACTTTTGCGCTCTGCGACTGTTGGCATATATTCATCGAATTGAGAAGGAAGGTTTTCAGATATACTTCCTAACCCTTCACCAAGAGAATGATCATCATCAAATGAATTTGAACTAAATTCTTCTTCAAATGATTGAGAACTAAAATGTTTTTCGTCAAGCCGTATTGAATTTTGGGTACCGGTGGGTGCTTGGCGCAATTCACAACCTGGCGGTAGCTGACCAGTATGAACCACATATAAACGATCTTTTACTCTTTTCGGCAGATTCAATAAAACTTCAAGTGGAGTATGAATAGGAGGAATTCCTGATTCGTGCAAAAGTAAATCTGTCTCCTGTAAAGGCAGATTCTTCAAATCTTCTGCTCTTTCAAAAGTCATGACGTTCTGATAATCGGGATAGAAACAAGGGATATTGTAAGAAAAGTTACAAACGCTGAATGAATAACGTTAAGTAAGCTTTGACGACGTACATTTTCTTGTAAATTGTCAATATCTTTCGGGCTATTGAAGTGGTCACCCGTAAAGACCATGGATCTACCACGCCATTCAACACGAAATGCAACACATGGAATGGTGTGCAGAGTGTAGGTGAAGTAAAATATTGCACCTTGAAATCGCAAAGGTTCACCTATGATGGCTGCTTTGTAACGATGGCTATGGCGAAGAAGGGCCGGACTCAGTGCAGAAAGAGCAGCGTACTTTCTGATAAAGCTTTTGTATATTGTAGGAGTTGTGATAACAACAACGGGAGAACCTGTCAATACTTTCTGAAATGCTCCAGCATCATGATCAGCATGACAATGTGTAAGAATAATACCAACTATTAGGCAGCGCCGAATGCCCTGCCTTTCCAAAGTCGCTGTAGAATATGGAGGAGGGTCAATCATAATGCCTCTACCATTTACCCATAACACATATCCCGATGTGGATCCACTCTTATCAAAGCCATGAGAGTTACCAAGAACTGTGACACCGAATGATGGAGGGAAAAAAGTTGGTGGAGGCAATGACATTCGTCTACCTCTTCCAGAAGCAGATAAAACTTCTACGTATTCTTTTGTGTGTTTATCGAAACCGTCAATACCCATTGACTCCGAAACACGAACATGACCATCAAACTCTAGTCTTCCAATTATTGTGTTATCTTCACTTATGTCATGTACGATATATGAGGTTCCAGCTTCTTCTTTAAATATTTCAACCCGCTTCACTTTACCACTTTCTATCTGCTTTTGGGTGGCATCGGGAGGGTATACTGTGGCTACAGAAGCTACCATGATTGAAAAAGAAATTGAATACTTTATTCCTAGAACAAGAAAAATAAACAACTAAAGAAATGTGAAGAAAACTTACTCATTGCCGTTGAATTCAAAAAAGGATTGGCGATGTGAGAACAATTTTGTAATTCTTGTTCTTCATTCATTCCAGATTCATCACATTCTATAATCGTTTTCTCAAGATCTTCTGGAAATCGTGGCATTCCTATTTTTTTGTTTTTTTCTCGTCTCTCTGAAAAGTGAGTAAATTGAATTAACAACTCAAGCCTTAATTCCGTTATTCCACCTTCACCATCTGGTATCTTACGAAAATGTTTTAGCTCTTCTGTAAAATTTGGTATGGTTTCACGATCGAAATCTGGTGCAAAGTCTTCTTCCGCAAATTTTATTGGATTTCTTTCTCTCCTAAATTGAGCTGGACCAAGGAGAGTCTCATTAAAAACTCGACATATATTTGTCTCTGCTTCTTCTTCCACGACGAGTGTAATCTTCGTTTTCTTTATAAAAAATTGAAAATAAGCAGGAAATTCAAACTCTGCTAAATTTATTCCTAGGGCAGGGCCCATCTCGCGACAAAAACGTTCCAATGGTACGATGTATATTGTAGGAACATCTATGCCAAGAGTTAAACTGTCTTTTATCGTTTCAGGAGGAATACCATACTGTATGAACATATAAAATAACACAAGATGAGCAACTATGAGACAAACAGCATGAAAAAGGTTTCTTGTACTTACTTGAACACGACCAACAGCTTCAGTTTCAATTGATATGCCACCTCGAGGTAATTTATCAAAAGGCAACTCAGGGATAGATTGATACGCAGCTGTAAGAAGTAATTCTTCTCTTCTTTCCAGCAATGCAGATCTGGAATCAGCCTCACTGGCAGGTTGCGAATCAGAAAAGCGTCGCGAACGCACAGGTCTATTACGCCTAGAGCCAAGTCGGTTCCTCTTCGAAGATAGTCTTTCAAGTTTTGGTGCTCGAGGCAGCACAAATTGTTTTTTGATTTGTGGAAGAGTTTTTTTTGTTTCTAACTTTACATTATTATCTACTTTCGAATCTTTCCCATTTGACACGAATTCATCTTTTGAACCATCGTACGGGGAAGTAGCACCATTCATTTCTTCTTTTTTCTGTAAATTATTAACGTTTGCTGTTCCATTCAGCCCAATGCCATCATTCTGCATATCTATTATATCTTCGTTATCTGAAGAAGTTTCGTTGGTAAGTGGTAAGTCGGTTTCTGCTTTCTTGCCCGGATCTTCATCTGTTGATTGCTCATTGATATTGGATGAATTTCTTGTGGAACCGAGAGCGGAAGATTGATTTTGCTTGTTGTTATGATTTGAAGCTCCACCGCTTCGCGACTTTTTCTTTTTCTTGATCCACGAAAAGCGCATTACTGTGGATTCTGCGAAGACGCAGTGGGCTACACTTTGAAGTACCTTGCGGATACCACACACGTTTTTTTGGGTTCAACACTTTCGGTGAAATCTAACCAAGGAAAAGCGGGTTTTAGCGATTAATGGTACAGATTAAAAAATTGCGACTTTTCCTTAGAAGGTTGGAATCTGTACCAGATTAAAAAAACTTGTCCTTGTGGGCTGAGCTCATCAATCCAGGAGATGTAGATCGATTTGATTTGCGTCTGTCCCGGAAAAGAAAGTCTTTTCACATTTATTTATCAAGCTACAGAGCCTCAGAAAGATGTATTTCAAGCTTGAAATTTATCTTACGTTTACAATAATAATAATAATAACAATAACAAACGAAACCGGATAGGCCTATTCTATTTTTTTACCCTATGTATTTCTAAGTGTTTAGAAATCTCACCAACGGAGTTTTTATATGATGAATCAATTGAATAAATTCCTTTGTTGGCTGTTTCTAAATAGAAGTTAGCATTGAAGAGTTTAAATAGAGATAACACAATAATAGATCAGAAAATTAGGAACAATCCCTCCTTTCTTCTGTCGTAAAACAAAATTTTCATAAGTTTTGATCACCTTCACACATGTTTTAATTCAAGTTTAAATCTGTTTTTTTTTACCAAGTTTCTAATTAAATTAATTATGCTTTTCATAAAATCGCATTACGGTACCTACCTACTAAATTTTTGTTTATTCCTATTGAACGTTCGGATGAGTCAATTCGGAATAAAAATATGGCCTATCTACTAATATAACAAATTTCAAAAGATCACCAAACTTTCTAACAGCATAATGAAGTATATTCTGTGGCTGTCACTTTAGTGAAAACAACTGTAAAATGATATGAAGAGCCGGTAAAGCTTCAACTTGTTTGTAAACAGCTAAGTATGTCATTCAGAAAAAAAGTTTGCCGATGATATTTGGATTAAATAGGGGACTATATTTTCTTTTTCTTAGGAAAATGCATTTTTCACGTTAATTAAGATTATGAATCTAACCTTGAAATGCAAATGAGAACCATCTCTAGAGGAAGTATTTCCCTATTTCAGCTAAATCTCTTCATAAGCCTGTTTTTTTCATGTGGATGCAAAGAGAACATCATCTTATCAAAAGTCTGCACTATCGAAAAAAATAATGTTCATCTTTTTACAGCAGTTGCTTAGTTTCGTGCCTTATTTTTTATTTCACTTCACAAAGACGAAACAATATTTCCTTGCATAGACTGAATAAACATTATTCGTTCGGGAATTGGTTAAGGTTCTGGCGCAAGTGAGTTCGAATCCCTCACAAATTATTCTCTATGGCACATGTGTATCTTCACATAGGATACCAAAAAGGTACGTA
>Ga0209092_10000622_pt1 | contig 35380 bp, 65 predicted proteins | sample FraStrMetagenome_FD_187446 | JGI IMG/M metagenome (GOLD analysis project Ga0209092, IMG submission 187446) | Marine eukaryotic phytoplankton communities from Arctic Ocean - Fram Strait ARC3M Metagenome (SPAdes) (version 2) | ecosystem: Environmental > Aquatic > Marine > Oceanic | place: Fram...
AACGCTACGGATTGAGATCAATTCACTAGGAGGATATGTGTGTGACAGTATCTAAAAATTTTCGGACGGAATCAAGTCCTTTCCTTCCAGGGTATTAATTAAATGAATTAACTCAGTAATACTTTGTGTTGATATAATTAGTGGGTAAATAGCACTAACAAAGGAGAAGTGCATGTCGGATGTGGAAGCATTCTTAAAGGCTAGTTGGGGTGATAAGTCAGAGCGTAAAGAAACATTAAGTGGGTCAGGTAGCACTATGGCTAACACCAGTAACATAAGACGTGAATTACCTCTATTAATCGAAAAGTATTCAGTGTCTAGCATATTCGATGCTCCTTGTGGCGATGGTAATTGGATGAGTAATGTGGAATTAAACTGTTCTTATGTGGGTGGAGACTTGGTAAGCAAGTTTGTGAGCAGTGCTAAGAGTAAAGGATTAAATGTATACGACTTTGATATACGATTACATCCTTTTCCGCCAGTAGACTTGTGGATATGTCGTGCTTGTTTGTATCATTTACCTTGGAATCACATCAGTCAAGCATTAGATAATTTTATTAAATCAGAAATACCTCTAGCATTAATAACATCACATGTGGGTGCAGGCGAGAACACAGACATAAAGCCAGGTGGATTTAGACGTATAAACTTTGCAGAGCATGATAACTTTGGATTAGGTGAGCCCATAGATAGATTTGTAGATGTAGAACACGGGCCTAGATACGGTAATATGACAGAAGAAATGTTATTGTTTCGTAATCCTAGGTTAGTTCGATGAGTTCATACACGAATAAAATGGCTGAAGCGGGTCGCTATACACAGTGTAATGCTATGCATGAATACACTCGCAAGGATGTTAGTTACCCATGTGTATTGGATTGGGCAGTGTCAGATACTCCACAAGCACTGGACAGTATGCCACTAGCACACAAACAATATTGGGCAAAGCAACACATCAGTTATGAATTAAATGAATATGGCTTTCGCTGTGGGGAATTGTCAGGTGAGGAACAGCCAGACTCAATAACATTTATAGGATGTAGTAGAACAGTTGGCGTGGGAATGCCTAAATCAAAGACATGGACACATCAATTAAGCGATCAATTAGGATTAAAAGAAATTAATTTAGGAATAAGTGCAGGGTCAACAGACAGTGCATACAGAGTATATGCTGCTTGGCAGTATGTGAATAGATCGCCTATAACATGTTTGCTAGTACCTCCGCCTGCTAGAATAGAATTAGTGCAACAAGAAACGTTTGTTCCAGTTGGTAATTGGACTGAATCTATACCACAAGACGTATTAATTAATAATTTATTAGATCCAGCGTTGAATGTAGTTCGCACACAGCGTAATATAGATGCAATTAAATGGATTGCATCACAAACAAATTCAAAACTATTAATAATAGAACACGGTTGGCAACGCATTGCTGAGGACACTAATTCAAAACAATTTGATAATATCAAAGCTCGTGACGGTATACACGGCGGTGCTAAATGGCATAAACATATATTACATCAATTTAACAATAAATTAAAGGAACATACACAGTGAGCAATAAATTCTACGCAAATGGTGTAGATCATTTACACTTAGAGCCTACATCGGCATGTGCAGCCGCTTGTCCGCAGTGTGAACGCAACTGGTGGGGCAGTAGTATTACTCCTACACAAATGATATCGGGTGAGTTTGATCCGTTATGGGTAGGCCGTTTTAAGAACTATAACTTTGCTAAAGCCACAATAAATGGTAATTACGGAGATATATGTTCGCACACAGATCCATTAAAACTATTAAATTCAATTAAATCAGAATGGCCTAGGATTAGTTTACAAATTAATACACATGGATCAGGATTAACAGTTGAGGATTGGAAACAAATAGGTTTATTAGGATGGATAGGCAAAGGTTGTTTGCCTGTGCATGTACACTTTGCTATAGATGGAACTGACCAAGAGAGTCACAGCAAGTACAGACGTGGCACTGAATTAGATAATATATTCGCTAACGTGGGTGCATTCATAGAAGGTGGTGGCATTGCTACTTGGGTATTCACAGAATTCGAACATAATAAACATCAATTAGAAGAAGCAAGGTATTTAAGTGAAACAATGGGCTTTGATCAATTCGTTGTTAGGCCCAGCATGCGACACATAGGCAACATGCCTAGTCCTGTGTTAAACGATAATGCAGATGTAATTGATTGGATAGGTCCGCCACGTGATAGTAATCCAGACTTTGAAAAGAAAGAAAAAGGAATTAGACGTGCAATGAAAATGAATCATGCCAGGCAAGACTATTCAAACACTAGAACAGACTGTGAAGTACAGTTTGCAACAGCAGTTAATTGCTGGGCAAAGAATAATAATGCAATTTATGTAGATGCTAGAGGATATCTTTATCCTTGCGGTTGGTTAGGCAAACCAATTGTGTGGGAAAATACTTGTAAAACAATGCACACATCTTATTCATTTAATAATACAGCAGATAATAATCCTATTAGCATACTTGAACACGAGTTTTGGAATAAATTAAATGCTACAACCACAGACAATAGTTTGTCACCCTGTCAACGAGCATGCGGAAAGAACAGTAAGTATGCAAAAATGCAGGCACAATCATCATCGGAGAACTTCAAGAATGAAGACGCTGTGGACGTTCGGGTGTAGTCATACACTAGGGCATGGATTGCCTGACTGTATAGATGGCTTAGACCCAATACCTAAACCATCACAGTTTGCTTGGCCTGTCCATTTAAGTAAATTAATGGATAATATTCCTTTAATTAATAACTCGCATGCGGGCATTGGACCTAAAGCAGTGTGGCACAATGTAATTAATTCAGATATTCAACCAGATGATGTTATAGTAATTATGTGGCCTTGTTGGGAAACTAGAATAGATTTATTAATTGATCCTAATGCTAAGAGCGGTCATGCATTACAAATACAACCAATTCGTATATGGCACGAGCAAGACGTTGACTATTTTGCTAATTATTATCATAAACATGATCGTTGGGTAGAATGGCATTTGCTGGCTAGACATATACAGGATAATTATCCTAATAATAAATTAATTCAAACAACTTACAATCTATACCATCCTATGATGAGAACAAATTTACCTTCTAATCTGCATGTTGATTTTACAAGAATTGCATTTGGTATGCACAAATACAATGAGCTAGGCTATGCATCAGATGGCACACACCTAGGTGTAGAAGCACACGAAGCCTTTGCACAAGACTTATACGAAGATATGAAATGAGTAAACTACAAGAAATACATTTATCAGTGCCTAACTTACCGTTCATGAATGAAACGCAAAGTGATGTGATGAGTCAAATAATTAATGCCAACGAATTCGAAAGCATACTAGAGCTAGGAACATACCAAGGTAAAGGTACACTATGCATGGCTGCTATCTGTGAGGACAGGGGTGCTGGACATGTAACCACAATGGATAGATCATCTACTAACACACTCAAGCCTGGGCTTGCCAAACTAGCAAAACGATTTAAATTAACTAAAAGAATTACACAAATTGTAGGGCAAGTCAGTTACATGTGGGATTTAAATAAATTAATTAAAGATAATAAACAGTTTGATCTATGCTACATAGACACAGCTCATATATTTGAAACAACTGCTCTGAGCTTTTATCTAGCAGATGAGATGATGAGTACAGGTAGCATAGTAATATTCGATGATGTTAATTGGATACCTAGACAACACGACCGCGGAGTATTCACAGACACATCTAATCCACGGTACATATCAGACGAGGAACTTGATACTCCAGCAGTGGACACTGTGGCAGACCTAGTACAATCCAAGAGTAATTACACAGAAATAAGCGATCAATACCCTACTATGTGTCCTGACTTTTGGAGAATATTCCGCAAGGACATGTAAGTTATTGTTTTAATTACATTTAATTGATTTGACATTTCCTGTATACACTGTATAATATACACATATTAACGCAAAAGGGTAGGACTTTATGGGATATTACACTTATACACAAGATCCGATTGGTAACTTCGTTGAGAAGGAACACGGCAATAACTTTGAGTATAGTTTAAACCCAGACAACATGGCCTTTTGTGAAGATCATCCTCATATTATATGGGTTGGTTCATTGCAGATAGCAGGAGACAGCGGCTATCGTTATGCTACTGTTAAGAAGACCGTTGCGTATGTGGTAGTTGACGAGGACGAGTTCGGACTTCCTGTTGTTGAAAAGTGGAACCTCAAGAAGAATACAGAGTATATGGTTGCGTAAGTTGTTGAATGTAAAGCAATTGATTTGCTTGACTTTACCTTATTTTACTGTATAATATACACATATTCGCAAACAAAGAGCAGAAGATTATGGCAACAGAATTACGCAACGTTCCAAGTACAGAGCTTAGTCAGACTAGATTCTTTGGCGGCGAGCATCGTGGCGTTTGTGTTCAGATTACTCAACGCAAAGACGAAGCACTAACTGAGTTTGCTGACAAGTTCTTTAACAAGATCCAGCTTACTCGCCTTGAAGCTCGTGAATTATCAATTGAACTAATGATGTTTGCTAACGGTAAAGAAGTTGAGGAAATTGTATGATTGAGATACTGCAAGAAGTAACGGACTGGGGTGATCAACAGATCAACAATGGCATTTATCATGTTAATGGTGCAGGGCAACTTGTTCAGTACAATGATAAAGTGTTCAATAGTCCTATGAAGCAGTTCTCTAAGAGTCGCAGGAAGTTCACAAAGATTGGTGAGCGTGAAGAAGCACTAGCACCTGGTGTTAAAACAGTGCAAGGTAGCAATGGAAAAGTGTACACTATCGATGATGGTAAGTGTTCGTGCCCAGGCTACACTTTTCGTGGTAAATGTAAACATGTGGAGGCCGCATAATGGGTTTTTTAGAAATCGTAGGATTTATTGCACTAGCATACTTGCTGTTTAAGTTTGCTCCTGCAATATTGGAAGTCATATTTAAGTTTGCAGTAATCTGTATAGGATTTATTGCATTCTTAGGAATATGCAATTGGTTGATTTATACAATTTAGGAGGCAGTATGCAAACCGTAATAGAAAAATTAATAACGGGTTTGGTTAATAGCGTACATAACAAAGTCGATCTAATATCAAACGACTGGGCTCGCAGGAGTGTAGGTTTGTTTGTATTTTTGTTGATGGCTGTTATTGCAGTAGTAGGTTGTTCAGTTGAGCTGTTTGTTCTTTGCATAATTGGAATTTTAAAACAAGTATGTCGAACAACAATAGAGTATGTGTCAGGAATTAAGGATGATGCAATTGCATTTATTGAACGTTACATTGACTTATGGTAAAGAACTATGAATGGGTTTAGAAAGTTACAAGAACGTCTAACCGCCGAAGGTTGGTATGTTGGTTGGGCAGAACTGTGCTGTCAAAGTTGTGCATGGGCATGTTTGCCAGAAGAGCATGAGACAGGCCCGTTCAAAGGACAAGACGTAGACTTCGCTAAAGTGTTATTCAATCACGAACAAGATTGTGAGAACGATGATGTGTTCGAAGAGATGGATGACGAAGAGATGGATGACTACGAGTACGAAGGTGACGGCACTATGGAAACATACTCGCCTGAGCAACAAGACTGTAGTACATTCTGCTTTGATGGTAGCAAAGAAGGCGTAAAGAATTTAAAAGCAATCATTCCTATTATTGAGGAGTGTGGCTGTGAGATTCACTGGAATGGTAAAGGAGATACCCGTCCTGATATTAGTTGGAGTAACTGATGCCTGATCTATTATGGGTAGTAATGGGTTGCATAATAATAATGATATTCTTTAACGGAGAAGATCAATGAAAGTAAATATGGGCACATACCCAGCCAGATTGGTGTGCAATATACACACAGACCATATGCACAAGAAGTATGGTTATTTTGACTGGACCGACAATTTAAGCCGTACTGACTCTGCTTTGGAATTCATTGAAGATCGGATCCAAAGTGTGTACAACGTGTTCAACTGGCTGTGGTTCGATAGACGTTCACAGAAGATCAATGTTCGTATTGATAAGTTCGATACTTGGAGTATGGATCATACCCTTGCATATATTGTTGAGCCCATGCTCAAACAACTCAAACTAACCAAGCATGGTGCTCCTGATGTCGATAATAAAGATGTTCCAAAAGAACTAAGGTCTGAACTAGTAGATGATAATATATGTCCTACTCACTTTGATAAGTGGGATTGGGTATTGGATGAAATGATCTTTGCCTTTGAGAGCAAACATAAAGATTGGGAAGAACAGTTCCATTCAGGTGAAGTTGATAGAGTATTTAAAGACCTAGAGAACGGCTATACCGAATGGCTAGAAGGGCCCAACCATACCTTTGAAATTGATTGGGAAGGTCGCAAGGCTTACCAGGATCGTATTACTAATGGGTTCCGATTGTTTGGCAAGTATTACGAAGGACTATGGGATTAGGTATATGAATAGATTAAGGAAATGGTGGTTAGGAAAGACTGTAAGTATTGTTCACGTAGGACTAAACTATGCAGTTAGGAAGCCTATTTTCGATTTGTTTCGTGTAATCACAACAGGTGATAGGTATGAATACTTGGATTTAGGTTTCAACACTACAATTCATAAACCAGTCACCGCTAAACAAGGTGTCTATGGTCATATAACTAACATGCCTCGATCAATAGAGAAGTCTGACGAAATTCTCATACCTAGGCCAACCAAAATACAGTGGTGGACCACTGACGATACCATAACTAAGTATTGTGTTGACCCTGATCTGCAGAAGATAGTTAACGCAAGGAACGCTCTACTAATCTGGAAGCCGCCATCAATGTCAAGGCTACCTAAGGTATCAAAAGTAGAAAACGTGCCAATGGAATTAGCTCAGCAAAAACTCGCAGGAGCAACAAAGGAAACAAAATGAAGATAGCATTAACAGGACACACCAAAGGCATTGGTGCAGAAACACTTAAACTACTAGAAGCCGAAGGACACGAAGTCATAGGGTTCAGCAGGACTAATGGCTACAATGTAATGAGGCCTAAGAACATTGTTAAGGATGCAATGGACTGTGATGTGTTGATCAACAATGCATGGCAACCAGATGCCCAGCCTAGGTTGTTGTATTTAATGTACGAAGCATGGGCAAACCAACCTAAGCATATTATCAACCTTAGTTCAACAGCAGGAGACTATCCAGACTTCTTTGGTATGTATGGTTTCAACAGTTGGGTTCCTTATGTAAGCGACAAGCAAAGACTTGATGCAGCCAGTTACAACCTAAGTAGACTTTGGAAGCCAGGTATGTGCAAAGTAACCAACATCAGACCACACTGGGTACGAAGTGCAGCCATCGAAACGTTTATGGCTATGCTCAAGAAAGCAGACCTTCCATTGATGGAACCAGTTGATGTAGCAGAGCAAATTGTTCTTGCTATTAACTACCCAGAGCACTTGCAATTGCGTAGATTAGACGTAGATGCTGGTAGCCACGTAGGTTAGTACACTGAAAAACTTACTCGTAGTAAAACTATATAACCTCACTGATGGCTTCTTTTGTTTTGACGATATGTCAAAAGTTAACAGACATTACAAAACAGCATTGGATAATTTTCTAGCAAGTGCTAAAAAATATCTACACGGCATAGACAAAATTGTTATACATCGTCGCACAGTGAAAAACGACCAAGAGATGTTTTTGCATCATGCTGAACTTTTAAAACAGTTATATCACAGTGGGGATTACAATATTCTTTATTGTGATTTAGATGTTGTATTTGTTAAACCTACTCGCATCTTTGGCGAGTTTGATGATTTCTCTATGGTAGGTAACAACTGCGGAGTAAGATATTATCCTGCAGGAGGCATGACAGATAAGTTGTGGCAGATTCAACAAGAATGGGTATCTAACTGGCAAACAAACTTTGCTAACCAAGAGGAAAGAATACACAATTGGCAGTATGAGCAAGATATGTATATGGAAATGCACCAAGCGGTAATGCAAGAACGTAAATATGTTAACCCTTTAAATAAAATAATTCACCAAGTGTACAATCCTCCCATCGAAGGTTTCACTATGGTGCATTGTTGTGGGACTAGCCAGCAGTTTAATGGTATAGAATTACAACGTAGGTTGTTTGATTTAAGTCTACAAGGTGACCAGCAAGGATTATTGAGATTGTTAGGCAATACAATGTACGGCACCTCCCATCCGGATAATGACGGTGCACCGTGGTTAGGCACTTAAATATTGATGTAAGTCATTGATTTTTATGCCATTATTTTTGTTGACATAGCCCTAAAAATTTAGTATAATATACACATAGGGTAACAAAAAATAGGGTAGAAAAATATGAAACTAGTAATAAACACACAATATCGCGAGAATTATGCCGCTCACAACGATGATTTCGTTGAAGGTGTATCGCAAGACCACTGGAAGTTCAAAGGTGGTACCACTTATGTAGTGGAGAACATCACGCCTCCCCAGGCTCGTAACATAGAGATGGATGGTATTCCTGAGCTAACCAAGCTCGTATCTTACAGCAACTCAGCGTCAGAAGAGTATATTTTAGGCTACGACATCGTTGAAGATGATGCAGTTGTCTGTGAAGAGTGGGAAACTCCGATTGTACTTGCGTTTGATCGTGATCACCAGGAGTGGACTGCTATGAAAGTAACTCACAATGGTGACATGGGTTACATGCGTTCTGAGATCAAGGTCAAGACTGAGAAGTGGACTATGCTTCCTGAGAATGATAGAGCTGACTATAGCTCATCGTTCTTGATGGCAGACGGCCAGATCCTTTCTTATGCGGAACTTGGCAAGTATTTTGAATTGGAGGCAGCGTAATGATTAAGGATAGAAATACAACTGTTCTTGCTTCTGATATTCAGACCACAGAGCAATTAAAGAAGTTCCTTGTGCATTGCACAGGTGCTAAGTTAACTCCGGTTGCTAACAAGACTGATGCATTTTGGATCAGTGGAGACAGCAGGGGTACGTTTTATGAAAACAAATACTACAAGGTAGTGTTTGGTTATGTAACAGAAGAGTTCAGACATGGTAAGCCAACCAAGTCAGGTTATGGATTCGACATTCAAGCAACAGGCGATTATAATGCTTGGGACTTGATGAATTCTTATCGTAAGATGATCAAAGAAGCAATGGCTAACTACAAATCAAATAAGGAAAGTGTATAGTGCAAGGCGGAACGTACTCGGTATATGTAAATGGCGATAGTCAAACTATCGGCACAGACCTAAATGAGAATGGTGCTTCATATCCATATCATTTGGTCAAACTCATGGGTGGTAAGATTATTGAGAACCCTGCAATAGGTGGTGCATGTATTGATAGAATTTTGAGGACCACACATCAATATTTAGATGACTGTGAAAGAAATGATCGTGCTCTAGCAAATAATGTTGACGATGCTTATCCTGATTTTGTAATTATTGGATGGACAGAATACAGTCGTTACGATTGGTTTTACAACGGCAAGATGAGAACTGCTAATGCTGAGTTAGATGGACTAGGTCCTGATGAAATACATCTAGAAGAGAATATGGCTCGTATTGCATGGCAGAATTTCCATCTAAGCAACCATGCTAATGCGCCAGGGCAAATGGCCTATTACTATAATCAAATGATGAACCTCCATGAACGATTGAAATATCTTAAGATACCGCATCTGTTCTTGAACGCTCATGCAGGGTTCTATGATTACTATGGAGCCGAACATAGAGGTAATGCAATAGCATCAGGATTGTTTGAAGAGTTTGATTGGCAGAATTGTTTTTGGAATGTGTTCTCTAAAACGGATTGCTCGTTTACATCTTGGTCAGGTAGACGTAATTATAAACATGTAGACGGATGGCACTACGAAAAGAAAGCTCACTTTGACTTTGGGCAGTACTTGTATTCGTATGTTCAAAAGCACAATTTAATGGATATGTACAAGGAGTAATCATGAGAAAAGGTAAAAAGTTTGCAATAGTTAATTCATATCAAAAACTATGCGTACCAGTTGAATTCCTGCCTAAGTTATTACAGGTAGGGTTTATGGTAGAGACATCATATGAAGACGGCAAGGATTCTGTGAAATCAATTAGTGATATTGAGAAGTGTGAGTTTATTGACGGTGAGGCAATCGATCTAGCTGAAGCAGTAGACAAGTTGAGTGCGTGATGGCTATTGTTTATTTCAGACTAGGCAATCCTAGACAAGCCAGTAAACCCGGCGAATCACAACATCCTGCAGGTAACTATTATATACAGAACATGCCTGGTATGAACACGGCTGTGAATGTTTGTACGGTGATAGACGAACCAAACCTAACACCAGTAGCAGATAGAATTAAAAGGATGTGGATGCAATATGACGGTGGTACAAAAACTGTTATAGATATGCACACAGGCAAAGAGTTAATAACAAACGAAGAGCTATCGGAATTTGCTGAGGCAAAGTTAACATGCTCTAAGTATAGTACGCACGATCCTGTATTCCCATTTGGGAGTGCTAGGTATTTAAACAGGACAGTCAAATGAACGGATTAGAATTCTTTCACAACTTATGGAGAACTAAGGTGGATAACACTATGCAGGCTGCTCCTAAAGAATCGTATCAAGAGGAGAGCAGTGAGCATGAGTTGTTCGAGGCTGATCGAACTCCGATAGCACTAGCAGATAGAATCAATGATGATATTGTTCTAACTACACCTAAGGGTAAAAATATAACAGTTGGAGAAATTAGAAACAGCAATAGGATTTCTAAAAGCTCAACACCAAAGCATGACTTGAGTTGGTATATTAAATGGACAGCAAGTTGTTTTATACTAGCATCAATGACCATGCGTGGTAAAGAAGCATTAGTAGACTACGATATTACACTGAGTCTAATTGGCGTGTGTGGATGGTTTGTTGTAGGATTCTTATGGAATGATAGAGCATTAATATTGCTCAATGGTGCTGGCATACTATTTTTTGTCAGTACAATACTAACAAAGATGTTTGGATAAGGAAACACAATGGGAAGAATAGCGATCACAGGTATCGGAATGGCAGACAGTTTGGGTAGCAACACTACCGAGTGTTGGGACAACTATCTACACAAACCACATCTACCAGAAGACTTTAGGGAACCTCACCCAGCAGTAGCAAACTTGAAATGCTTTTATGCAGATCACGAATGGGACAGACCCACAGACGAATTAACAGTTCCTATACCAAACGGAACATACAACGGATTGTACAAAGCAAACAAGATGACTTTGCACACTGTAAGTCAAGCACTAAAGAATATACCACACTCTAGTAATGTTGGTGTAGTTTACAGTTGTTTGAATCCAGAAGGTCCAACTAAACTAAAGTATGCTATGTGGCTAGGTGGTATGGGCAAACGTCTAAAGCCTAGACAGCAATTGCAACACTTACAAAGTTATGCATCAGGATTGATTAGCACACACTATGATTTCAATGGTGCTAGTTTAACACTAGGTGCCGCCTGTGCAACATCACTATACATCATCGACTATGCTAAGAAGTTATTAGAAGATGATGAATATGATTATGTTGTGGCTGGAGCAGCAGAGGGTAGCAATGACATTTGGGGACTAAGTTATTTTAACAGCCTAGGTGCTATTGGAACACACTCTGCACCATTTGATAAGAACCGTGATGGTTTTATAATGGGCGAGGGTAGTGGTACATTAATATTAGAGAAGGAAGAGCATGCGGTAGCCAGAGGTGCTAAGATTTACGGCTACATTCACAGTGTGGGTAAGAGCAATGATGCTGCAAAAGCAAACCCAACATCACCTGACCCAGAAGGAGTTGGTGTTAAGTTAGCAATGACTAGAGCTATGAGAAACAATTGGCTGTTTGATAAAAATCAATTAGCATTTGTTAACGCTCATGCTACAAGCACACCTGCAGGAGACGATGCAGAGTACGATGCTATACAAGATCTATTTCCAGGCGTGCCAGTTACAAGTTTTAAAAGTAAAGTTGGACACACGATGGGTGCAAGTGGTGTACTAGAATTAATCTATACACTGTTAGCACTAAACTCAGGTACAGTCCCACCTAATCATAATATCGAAAACTGTGACTTAGAGCATGTACCTACTAGACCAGGCAAGACAGATAAACGTTTTGCATTAAAGAATGGACTAGCATTTGGTGGTAAGAATGCAAGTGTATTAATTGAGAGAGGACCGGATACATGAAACTAGAAGAACGTAAGCCGTATTACTTTACAGACAAGGGCATAGCACAGATCGAATCTATGCGTAATGCAACCTACATGGGGTATTGGTGTGGTAAGACCAAGGACGGCCAATGGGCTGAAAGGCCATTAGACGTATTTTATCAAGCTGATCCAGATTTAGATGCAGGACATTCGCATTACTTTGGGTTGATTGTTAATCCTGCAACAAATGATGTACTAATCACAGACGCTAAGAGCTGTTTTGCTCAACCAATTGCTGGTATTGTAGAAGAAGGTGTCGTGTATGCTAGTAGATACAGACACGATATGGTCATAACACCAAGTGGTGGCTCTGTTGATGGTGGCAGAGACTACACAAAAACAGGTGCGTCACCAACGCTGGTTCACATTACAGTCAGCGGAGACACATTTGAATTTTCTGAGATAGAGGACGAGAGCGATGACGAAGGTGACAGACACTTGGATGACTCGTGAAAATTTCTACGCAACAACAATAAGCACACCTACAACGGCAGACACGATTACAGTAACAGTTGATAATACTACTGTAGATACACAACTTAATTTTGGCACTGACCAAACTCCTTCGGATCCGTTTGAAGAAGCAGAGCTAAAACTTGCTGGTATATGTCCTGCTTGTCGACATGAAGATGGTGAGCATCGATGGGATTGTAAGCATTATGATTACTCTACTACAAGTATAACCGGTGCAGGCATTACATTTAATTCAAACTACCAACCTGGCTTTACAATAAACACTGTTCAGGACACTGAAATAGCATTAGGAAAAGCAACACTCACCGAAGCAAAGATAAAAAAGTTAGATAAGTTGTTAGATCTATTTGAGGATGACGAGCTAGATCAATTAATTTTAGACAAACTAACAAAAAAGGTTGACAGTGAAAAGAAATAGTGTATAATATACACAACTTTGCAATAATGTGAAGTAATTAATGGAGAAGGTACAATGGCAACATCAAACGCTAACGTAGTAACTAAAGAAAGCAAAGTGCTAGAAGCACTACAATCATCTAGCAAAGGCTTAACCGCTGCTCAAATCGAAGCTCGCTTCGCTGTAGGCAATGCTCGTTCAACAGTGTCCGCACTTAGAATGAAAGGTTTCGCAATTTATGCTAACCAAAACACAGACACAAAAGGAAGAACCAAAACGTTTTATCGTTTAGGTACACCTTCACGTGCAGTTGTTGCAGCAGGTTATAGAGCACTTGCAGCTGGTCTTGTCTAAGTCTTAGACACCAGTAAGGAAAAAGGGCCACTCGGCCCTTTTTTCACGACTAAAATAAGATAAATAGTTTTATGAAACTTTATGAAATATACGAACAAGAACTCAAGTATGGTGCACCAAAACTTAGCGACAAAGAAGTAGAAGCGGCTAAAAAACGTGTGGCGGCTACCCTTACTAAAAGAAAAGAAGTTGAAAAAGATCGTCAGAAAAGTATAAAAAGCGGACATAATCCAAAAGTCAAACAACTATTGCATGATGAGGGAACGAAAATCATGCAACAGTGGATAACAGACTTCCACAAAGAATTTCCTAAAGTACCAAAAAGGCGTGGTCCGAGTGATCCGTTATTTAGTCCTGCTGATCTTGTTAAAAGTGTTATGGCAGGGGGTATAGAAAAAACAGCAAAATATTTCAACAGGCATGGAATAAACAGAAATGGTATAGATAACGAAAAAACAAGAGCAAACTATGATAGGGTAATTGTACCAGCATCTCAAGAAATATTGCTCAAATTATTGCCTCAAATTGATATTGACAAAATTAAAGCGGCATACAATGATCCTACAATTTTAGACTAATAGTCTAAAGAAGGCAAGTGCTGATCAACTTGATAAGAATTTTGATTTATAAATAGAAAAGGCCTGGGAAGGGCCTTTTTTTATGACTAAAATATCTCCAATGACTTAGTAAGTCATTGAAAAATAAGCCAGTTTTTTGGTTGACGTAGCCGGTATTTGACTGTATAATATATGTATAAACACAAAAAAGGTAGGAGTTTTTATGTATATAATAGTAGATAAATCGGATATGAGTATCCACAGAGAGCCAAGCAAAAGATCTTATGCAGGCACACAGTACAAAAATGCTGGTGCGGCTAAGGCTGGTATCACAAGAACCATCAAACATTACAACAAGGCTAAGGCACAGGTTGCTGAAGCAGTTGCTAATGGCGAGAGCGAGTATATGGCTCCAATGTACAATGCGTTTAGAGATGCTACTGACGAAGCGTTAGGTAGAACACATTGTGGTGATATTGATAACTATGCTGTAATGGGTGTTGAAGAGTACAACATCGTTGAACCTCAAATTACTAAGACTGGCATTTGCCCAGGAACTGGTAAAGAAATTACTGTAAAGTATTCAATCAACCAACCTCACTATTTGAATCCACTTAGTGAATCTTATTGGAGTGCATAATGGAAGATTATAAAATTATCGATGTCAATGAGAGAGATCCGTCAGGGACTTCTCTCAAAGGTTACATCACAGAAGATTACTCAACGCTGGTTCAAGCGTTCGGTGAGCCTCATTACCAAAGCAATGACGGTGATAAGGTATTCACATCATGGGAACTAGAGTTTACTATCCAGGAGCCTGGAGAAGAAGACACAACAACGTTCCGTTCAACAATTTACGATTGGAAAGAAGATAGTGCTAGGGTAGCCAAAGAAACTCCCAAGTACAAATGGCATGTCGGTGGAGACCACTACTTGTCAGTTGATGCTGTTCAAAAATGGATAACACAAACTTACCAAGCGTGATAGAACCTAGACTTTTTAAGAACTGGGTTCAGCGTGTAGATGTTCAGATTTTTCCACGTTGCGTGGGGGTTTGTACTGAACTAAAACAACAAAACCATTTGCATGCGGCTGTAACTCAGCTGGATAGAGTACCTGGCTACGAACCAGGAAGTCAGGAGTTCGAATCTCTTCAGCCGCGCCAATCTTAACAAAGGAAATAATTATGCACACAAAAATTACTAATAATAAACGGCGTAACAGTCGTAACGCTTGGTTCCTATCCAAGCAAACAGGAACTGCTCCGCACTCAGTTATCGTAAGACAACAGGATGTAGAGGATATACAGGATGAACAAGATTTATCGTGTATATGTGGGCTAAAGTTAGCTGATAATGGGCCTGATTGCTACTCACACATGTCTAGGGGTATGTAAGTCATTGAAATCTAAGCCAGTTTTCTGGTTGACTTTTAGGGCGTTTGGCTGTATAATATACTTATAAACAAACAAAAGAGAAGAGCATTATGATTATAGACACTAAATTAGCAAGAGCGTTCAACAAAGCAGTCACTAACTTGGATAATATCCATATGGGTACGCAAGAAGGTGAGATCAATTGGAACTTTGTAGATGCTGATATGCACATGGAATTAGGGCAAGACTATATCGACATGCTAAGTACTGAAGCAAACGACGACATTGGCGGCATGGACTATGCTGACCAGTTCAACTACCTAGCAGATTGTTTCCTAGGTGAGATAACACTCGCTGATAGACTGCAAACTGAATACCCATACTTTGACAAGTTTGACGGTGTACTGCAAGTGACCAATGAGGATCTAATACTTGATCCAACTAAGCCTGCTTACATAGTTAAAATGGATATCAATGCTTAATGGACTTTTTAATTCTTATAGGGTGCCTACTTGTAGTATCGTTAGTGCTACAAAAGTTTGACAACGAAGACGAAGACAATGACAAATAATCAAGAGGCAACAAAAATGAATCCATGGACTATTATCCAAAACCTAGAGGCAGACAGTAGCACTCTAGCAAAGCAAGCGATCCTCGAAAACAACATCAACAACGAAGAGTTCTTAAACGGTGCAAGAATGTGCCTCGATCCTCTCGTAACGTTTGGTGTCAAGCAAGTTCCTGTAAAGGAAGACGATACACCAGGGCTTAATGTTAATCCTGCACTGTTTAATACAGTTGCTAACAAACTTATTAATCGTGAGCTAACTGGACATGCCGCTCGCGATGCTATCATTGATCTAATGACACAAAGCACAAAGCAAGAATGGAACGATTGGTACAGACGAATCCTTATCAAGGATCTGCGTTGTGGTACTGGTGCTAAACTGTTTAACAAAGCAAAGAAAGACAGCGTTCCTGTGTTTGGTTGCATGTTGGCACACGATGGTGCCAAACATCCTAAGAAGATTGCTGGAGAGTGCTACATCGAATACAAGTATGATGGCGTAAGAGTTATTGCTATTGTGGTTAACGGTGATGCTACTTTATACTCACGTAACGGTAAGTTGTTAGAAAACTTCCCACACATCAACGAAGCATTAAGTAAGCCTGAGTTTGAAGGGCTAGTGTTTGATGGCGAAGTGATGTCAGCTGACTTCCAAACACTAATGAAGCAAGTGCAACGCAAAGAAGGTGCGCAGACTGAAGACTGCTACCTAGCTGTATTTGATATGCTCACAATGGACGAGTTCAATGCTAAAGGCACTAAGATGTCTGCTATCGACAGACGTGATCGTTTAGTAAGTCTAAGTGGTTCGTTTAACTACAGGATTCAGTTAGTTGACGCTACACTTGTTAACCTTGACTTAGACGAAGGGCAGGCAAAGTTCAAAGCAATGAACAAACTTGCGTTAGACGAAGGCTATGAGGGTCTAATGATTAAGCCAGCACACTTAGGATACGATTGTAAACGAAGCCATGCTTGGTTAAAGATCAAACCTTTCATTGAAGTAACACTCACAGTGGTAGGCGTTGAAGAGGGTACAGGCAAAAATGCTGGTATGCTTGGTGCGTTTATTGTTGAAGGTAACGATGATGGTAAAAACTTCCATCTTAATGTTGGTAGTGGCTTAACTGATGACATGCGTAAAGATGTGTGGGCAGTTAAGGATAGTGTTATCGGACAGTTAGTTGAGATTAGAGCTGATGCGGCAACGCAAAGCCAAGACGCTGACGATGTTTGGAGCCTAAGGTTCCCAAGGTTCAAGACCTTTAGAGGGTTTGAAGTAGGAGAGAAACTATAATGACCGAAGAACAATTAAACGATTGGATCAAAGGCCAATTAGGATTTGGATCATAAATGAAAAAAGTACGGCATCGCTTGCCATTAGGAATTATATATGATAGGACATTATAAACCAATTGAGATCTTATGCGAAGACAACGGCAAAGTTGTCCTAGGCGAAGTAAAGACCTATGCTATAGGTGTATACATGACTGTTGACATGGGAGGCATGGACCTCAACATGCAATGGGATAAGAAACTACAACAATTTAGGGCCAGCATGGTTGGCTTGGACTTTGTTGCACAGAAACCGGTTACTTACTAATGACAGCCCAATCAAAATTCTTAGTTAACACGGTAATTTTTGGCGAGAACGGCGATGGGCTACAAAATGTATATAAGTTTCCGAATGGCTACGGTGCTAGTGTTGTAAAATCTAACTTTGGAGATGGTGGCAAGAAAGGACTCTGGGAAATCGCTGTATTAGATAACGACAACAACTTATGTTATAGCACTTCTATAACATCAGATGTTATAGGACATTTAAACGATCCGCAAATGGATCGTATACTCGGAATGATTAGTCGACTCAATGAGCACGGCTGGTCAGATGAGATAGTTTAACGCTACTTATTTCACTAACCCTCAAAAAACCTATATAGTTTAACTGATGTGTTAATGATCGATAAATAGCGTTGGAAGAATATAATTGCTAACCATCTTCCACAACAAGCAAGTTTTGGCATTGGGAATTAAAGACCAATCACTGTACGCTTCAATTGAAGGTGCTTTAAAAAGTTAGGGAACTTTTTTTTACTGCTTGAGCTGTGCCTGTAAAGGGCAGTGAACAGGTTGCTATAATTTATAGAACCAGGAGAACCAAAATGACGACCTTAATCAATAAGGTTGCTAAGTCAACATTTGTACAAAAAGCCTCCAAAACTGTAAACCAAATATGTCCAGATGGTAGTCAATGTGACGCTATCTTAACATACGGGTTAATGGTTTGGGCTTTTGCACTAATGTTTTTAGCACTAGAACCAATCTTGTAATGCACTAATGTACCAATCAGAGTATCCTGCTTTCCGGAGCAGGATCACTCATTCCCACTAAATATCTATACTAACAAAAAGTCATTGACAACAACACAAAAGGCTGTATAATTAACCATATGAGTGAAAGCAAACTAGATTTTTATATTAAGATATTCGAGTCACTAGAAGATAGTGACATTTACGATGTTGTTCTTGAGACAGGTGCTAACGTTGAAACTAACGTTGACCGTGCTACTGCAAACTTTGTACACGGATGCCAAAGTCAAGTTTGGGTCATTGGGGAAGACACACCAGTAGGTTGGAACTTCTCAATGGACAGTGACTCATACATGGTCAAAGGTTTAGGCAACATTGTATGTGAATGTTTAAGCGAGATGACCTCAAATGAATTAGCGCAGGTTACCATGGGAGACTTCTCAAGTTTCGCAGTATTCTTTAGCACACAAAGAAGACAAGGTATGCAGGCAATTATTAATAAGTGTAAGCAAATCAGTAAAGGAAATTAAATGAACTTTGTACCATATGTAATCGAAAAGACAAGCGGCGGCGAACGTAGCTATGACATCTATAGCAGACTGCTAAAGGAACGTATCGTGTTTCTAAACGGTGAAGTAAACGATGCAGTATCAAATAGTATCTGTGCGCAGTTTCTTTTCTTAGAAGCAGATGATCCGGATGCTGATATTAGTTTTTACATTAACTCACCAGGTGGTGCAGTTACAGCGGGTATGGCCATGTACGATACTATGCAATACATCAACCCAGATGTAAGCACAATCGTTATGGGACAAGCGGCTAGCATGGGTTCATTCCTGGCTAACGCAGGCACAGCAGGTAAGCGTTACATGTTACCTAGCGCAAGGCACATGATTCATCAACCATTAGGTGGAGCTCAAGGGCAAGCATCTGATATTGAAATCCGTGCTAGAGAAATTGTGCGTATTAAAACAGAACTAACTGAAGCATACGTTAAGCATAACACAAAAGGCAAGACATACGCTGACTTTGAAAGCGCAATGGATCGTGATAACTTTATGACAGCACAAGAAGCATTAGACTTCGGCCTCATAGACGAAATTATCTCCAGGCGTGATGCTAAGTAAGCATAAGAACATACTAACAGCAACGCACTGCGATGAACTGCTAGACCTTTATCGCAGTGCTAATAACACAGTTGTGATAGATGGTGTGACTAGAGATAGACATACCATGAGCGCAATCGGTAAGTTTATGCTGTCGGAATTTACCAAAGAAGAATTCGAAAAGTATTGGACACATATCAATAGTCAACTAACAGAAGACTTTGAATTAATATATGTGAGGATACTAAAGTATACAAAAGGATGTGAAGTAGAAGTGCATCAAGACGTATACGCACAGTTCGTCCAAGAATCGGGCGATACTAGTATGATAATAGCATTAACAGATCAAGATGTTTACGAAGGCGGAGAGAGTATTGTAATGAATCGTTCATTAAAACAAAAGAAGGGCGATAGCATTTACTACTCATACGATACTATGCACGGTGTTACACCTGTTACAAAAGGTATTCGATACGTTGTTAATTTACGACTCAAATCGGTTAAATAGTACTATAGTATAAGTAAGTATATAGGTACTGTAACAAGGAGTAACATTATGGAATTATTAAAAACATTTAACCCGGACAATCAAATAACGTTTACGGAAACAGCAACACAACATCTAGTAGCGTCTATAAGAGACAGCGAAGATGCAATAGGTGTTAGTCTAGCACTAAAGCCTGCAGGATGCGCTGGATTCGAGTTTGTTTGGAAGATAGTTAATGAAGAAGAAGATGGATTCAAAGTTTCAGAACTAGGACCATACAAATTTTTATTATGCGACATGAGTGTAGACATGCTTGCAGGTAGCGTCGTTGACTTAGTTAACGAAGGATTAAAAGGAAAAACTTTAACTGTTAAATCTCCTAAAGCATCAGGCGAATGCGGTTGCGGTGAATCGGTGACATTTTAATGAGCAACGCAGTATTCCTAGAATATAGATATAATCCAGAGATAAATTCAGCTAGCCTGTTGATTAATAGACTTGTCAGCATGGGATTCAGTATGCGTAGTAAGCATGCTGTAAGCGAAGTCGAAGTATGGACACAGGACAGAGGCATCATCATTGTTAAGCCTGACCATACATTTAGTGAAGAAGGACAGATAATGGGCATAGGATGTGTTTGCTCCGGTCATCCTATGGACACAGTTGATAATGTATTCTTAGATGAGGACACTGACTTTTATGTTCGCGAAGCTGACAACGGCTTTAGGTTTTACTTCACAGAGACAGATAGTCTCACACACTTATACAAGCCTACTAGTAACGTTAAAATGGCTACTAGTGGTATTAATGCATTCACAGGCATCGTGCTAAACACAACTAACGCAGATATGTTACAGGTGCTTGGTAAGATTGCAGAGAAGATCGAACACGTAGACAAGTATACAAAATATATATTTGAAAATAAGTTTACAGTATTCTCAAAGAGTAGCACAGGCCCAGACACAGGGGTTGAGCTAATTATAAGCGAGACAGTTGATGTTTTTAACACAACAAGTTTTATGCTTACTAGGGGAGTCGACACACTGCAATTTGATAATTCAGATCTAGTAGACTTCGGCGAACTCACACACAAAATTGTAGGATACAACTGTAAAGCATTCGGTACCAAGGATAGCTATACGATTGAGAACTACATTCCAAAGTTAGATTTTAACGTAGACTTAGTATTTAGATCTAGGAAGCGTTATATTAAAATTAAGGAAGAGACACTTGATTACTACGAAACTTCAGCCTCCTAAGGAGTTGCAACCCTGGCAAGCAGAAACGCTTACTAGGAGTGAAACATATCAAAGGATGTGGCCAGATGATAAGATGCAGAATGCATTTGGCAAGTTGAATCCTAGCACATCAGAAAGGACAGCATACTTTTTTGATCTATGGATGATTAGAAGACAGTGGGAGTTAAGAACCAATGCACCACACATAGCTAAAAAGATATGTACACAACTAGGACTGCAAGAGCCATGGGATTATCAACTTCGTAATAACTCAGTTATGCGATTCGATAATGCACAATTCCTAGGTATGTATAAGTTAGCAGAGGAACAGTAATATGGACAGAACACAATTTGAACAGATGGACCAATCTAAGCTCTTGGATAAGATCACAGAGTTAAATAAGAAACTATTTAAGATGAGTCCAGGTAGTGCAATCTATCCGCAATTGCGAGCAATCATAGGTGAGGCTCAGCAAGTGTACCAGGAGAGCGTAGCAGTACAGATGTACAATGCACAAAACGAAGAAAAGGATGATGTGTTAAACATAGGCGAGATAGAGAGCGTTGTTTACACACCTGACTACGGGGACAATACTATCCTAGACACAGTAGTCCAACAGTACACCGGAGGCAAATAGATGCCAGCAATACTAGAACAATCACACGACATTAGACTTACACTGTTTGATTCTATTACTAGACTTATTCAGCCACGTAAATATAAAATAACATACCAAATGTTTTCACTACCAGCAGAGTCAGATGAAGACATTCATAGCATGCATCAAAACAGTGCATTCCTTAAGATAAACTTATTCCTGACTAGGCTACTAGATGAGAGTGTAGCATTTACATTAACTGATATGTACATAGCAGAGAAGTTTTTAGTAGAGTACGATAATAACTTCGTAGTGCTACCTGACTTAGATGATGTTACATTGCTCGATTGTTTACACAGAAAGCTACAAGCTATTGCAGGTGAGATGTCTATTGTAAGTAAAGTATCTATACTAGACACTGACACTGAACTAACATACCATTCGTTCTACGATGACGAGGACGAGGGTGCGCTAACCTTGCCCATAGCAAAGGACTGGTGTGGTGAGTTAGCCTTTTGGGAAACGCCATGGTGGGATAGATATGATGTAATGACATTTGATAACATTGCAACGGATATCGAAGAACGTGATGCCCACAGAGCCGATGCAGATAAAGCAAGCCTTAGAGCTCCGTTTGATGATATCGATGAAAACATTAAAGACATCCTAAAGAAAGCAAAGAACCTCATAGTAGACGAAGACGAACATAAAGAAGATTGCGAGGTTGTTGACTTAACTAGTGCAAGACTTCGTAAGAAAGAAAAATGGACACCAAAGATAGTTTAATTGTTGACACAACAGAAGTAACCTGTTATAATGTTTGACATGTATAAAGCTAATGAACAACAAGGCATTGAAATGCTGTACAGAAACAAAGACATCCACGATGTTCCCTTTGTTGATGCTACACAATTTAATGAGATGTGTGCAGACTTAGACATAGATAACTTGTTAACTGAGCAATCTTTTAGCAAAGAATTTAATATACCCCGGCACTATAAAGACATTGATGTAGAGAAGTATGTAAGAGACCTAATTCCCAAAGGGATGGACGGCACTGATAACGCCGGGCCCAGCCAAAGGGTAGAAATGGAATTAGCGTTATACGAAGCCAGGAAATTGTATCCTGTACTACAATTGATGATATATATTGTAGATACACTACGAAAAAACAATCTGGTGTGGGGTGTTGGAAGAGGTAGCAGTGTTGCGAGCTATATATTGTATCTTATAGGCATACATAAAATAGATTCGGTTAAATATAACCTAAATATAGAGGAATTTTTAAAGTAATGGGAATTAAGAAGACAAACAGAGGTGCTGTAATCGACTTCGATGCAATGCAAGCATCACAGGGTAATAGATCCGCAGTCGGTAACATGCGTACTGATGGTCAAGGTAATGTACTAGGACCGGGCGGAGTGATTATTGAAACTAACGAACAGCGTGTTCGTAAGTACTTGAAAGACAATCCTGTTATTAGCGAGCATAATGTTACACTAGCAGTTGATGATCCAATGGACATGAATGTTGAGGGTGCTGGCGTAGTTGAATCAAAGACTGCAAAAACAGAAGCTGAGAACGTTAGAACAGCAAAGCCTAAGGCAAAGAAAGTACAGCCAGATCCAGAGCCTGCTCCAGTAGCACAGCCAAGTGAATTCGATGAGCCTGAACTAGAGCCATTAGGATACAATGAAGTAATGCAAGACAATGGCGATATCGAAATGGTACCGTACTTTGTAGAGGCTGACAAAGCATGAAGCTAACACCATTAGGTGACCGCGTTGTAGTTAAAGCAGACGCCGCAGAAACACAAACAGCAGGCGGGCTATTCATACCTAGCGTAGCCGCAAGCAAGTCAATGACTGGCACAGTTGTTGGTGTAGGACCTGAAGCAGAAGAGTTTTCCGAAGGTGATAAGGTGTTGTTTATCAAAGACGGTGGCGAAGTATTGTCACTAGGCAATGACGAACAGTTCACAGTATTGCACATCGCTGAAATCATAGGCATCGAACGCAAAGACGGCCTCGAAGCAGTTAGAGATAACATCATATGCATAGGCGCAGAGTTCGGCGATCAAAAGACTCGTGCAGGTATTATACTTAAGAGTAACATACACGAAAGCCAAGGCATCACAGCACGTTGGATGCAAGTATATAAGGTTGGACCAGAAGTAGACTTTATCAGCGTCGACGAATGGGTACTTGTTCAATACGGACGCTGGACCGAAGGCTTTATGGTAGATGGGATTGATAAGTCATACCGTGTAGATCCTAAAGGTTGTTTGGCAGCCGCACCTGAAAAGCCTGACACAGTTTACTATAACTCAGATGTTGTAATGACGGAAAAGAAAATACTATGAAACTAACATCACATTCAGGATTAGGCACAACAGGCTTATTAGGAGTTGTTGTTTGCGCTGGTGTGATTTGGGGCCAACTTGATGGCTGGTGGCTAGTTGCAGGCATTGCGTTATGCTTGGCTGGCATCGGAAATGAATCACCTAAAGGTAAAACTTAATGCCTTATATCGAACAGACCGGTAATAAAAAAATACAAGAACAAATTTGGCAATGGGAGCAGGTAATGCATGATCCCAATATTGATGGTTTCAATGGCTGGGGTTGTAAGCAGAAAATATTAAAAGTCTTGTGGGCCGCAGAAAAAGCCCTTAAAGATGCACCTCACTACCACGGTGAGGCAGAATGGCTAGAAGAGCAACGATTTATACGAGCACAAGAAATACTTTCCGGCCGGAAATAGTTCTTGACATTCCTTACACAATAAGCTATAATAGTCGCATAGACTAATACTGAGGCTTTACTATGATTGATCCTAAACTACAGACAGAAGCTGTTATTAAACTGCATGACATTGCACGATATGTTGAAAACGATTTAAATGCCGGCGAGCTCGGAGTTGAGATACGAAAGTGTGCAGACGCACTTAATATACTGCAAGCTGAATCAGATGCAATTATATAGATGAAAGCCTGTGACGTACTAACTAACGAACATCATCATAGCGTTAACAATAACATACTGTACCTTAACCACTGGTTCACAGCTGAGTCAGCACAACAGGCAGTAGCGGGACTAGATGCAGACCGTGATTTGTATAATCGACTACTAGGTTATCCTGATCTAATTATTAATTATACCGAGTTTGCTAAACTTGGCTCTATTAACGCAGTCAACGATGAGTCGCTTGAAGTTAAGTTTAGTGCATTTTGTGCATACATTGATAGTGTAGACTACATTGTAAGTAAAGCACAGAAAATAGCAATTGTTCTAAATGCCGGCGCCGAAGGGTTACCAATTGAGGCTGTAAGGCTTGCAGGAAAGATTGCAAGACATTATAGTACCTGTTCAGTTTATTATGTATCTGGCGCAAGTCCTGTTCCTATTACATTTAATTATTTTAATAAGTGGAAGGGCGATACTACTAACTTAAAATTGATAACACAGAATACATTTGAGGCTGATAAGCATTATAGCTCAGGCTATATGGATTTTAAACAACACCTTAGCACAGACAAGCAAAAGAAGTTTCACTTCTTTATGGGTGCTCCTAGGATGCACAGGTATATGTTACTAGCATTACTTGAAGAGCGAGGAGTACTTGACCAAGGTATTTTATCATATGGTTGGTGGAACGGTGATTCTGAAGTATCACATGCGGATGTTATTAGGCAGTTGAATATGGCCGTAGATGATAGTTATCGCGATGCGTTTAAGGATTGCATTAAAGTAGCTACTAAGCATTTACCTAATATACCACAGCGACAGAATCCTTACTTAGGTGGATGGAGCAACATGGAAAATCCTAGCAGGTTCGCAAGGACAATGCAGTATAGAGACCATGAGATATATAATAGTAGTTGGTTCCATGTTACAACTGAGACATCGAATATAACAAGCACACAACTTGAAAAGGGCGGGCAGTATCCTTCAAATAATCCTTTGTTTATTACTGAGAAGACATACAGACCTTTAGTAACAGGACAGGTTGGCATAACAGTAGGGCAACAAGGCATATTAACAGAATTAACAAGCCTAGGGTACAGGCCGTTCAATCAGTGCGATAGGGGTAATATGACAGAAGACCCCGCTGATGAAATTTATGATGATCAAGAACGATTAATAGCACAGGCTGATTCTATTGCAAGAATGTGTTCATGGTCAGATCAACAATGGCGAGGCAAGGCCACTGAGTATCAGGCTAGAGACATGATGCACAACAAAAACAAACAACGGTACGCACCGACCACGTACTTATTACATGACACAATTTAACACACTGAGGAAAACAAAATGAAAGAATTATGGACTGAAAAGTATCGCCCCGATAACATAGGAACTTATGTTTTTAGAGATGATAAACAAAAGCAACAAGTAACAGGATGGGCCGCCGATGGCGCACTACCTCACTTGTTATTCTCAGGTGCACCCGGCACAGGTAAGACCACACTCGCTAAAGTATTGTTAGCAGAGCTAGGCGTTGATAGCATGGATGTGTTAGAGATTAATGCTAGTAATGAAAACAACGTAGACACTATTCGTAACAAGATTACAAACTTTAGTAGCACAATGCCATTTGGTGATATGAAATATGTATTGCTAGATGAGGCTGATTACATTACCCCTAATGGTCAAGCGGCATTGCGTGGTGTTATGGAAATGTATCATACAAGCTGTAGGTTCTTGTTAACGTGTAATTATCCTCAAAGAATTATTCCTGCATTGCATAGCAGATGCCAAGGCTTCCACATTGAAAAGTTAGACGTACAAGAGTTTACTGCTAGGCTCGCAACTATCTGTATCTCCGAAGGTGTACAAATTGACCTAGAGACATTAGATACTTATGTGCAGGCTAGTTACCCAGACTTGCGTAAGTGTATTAACCTTGTTCAGCAAAATGTAGTTGACGGTGTACTGAGAAAACCACAGGACGGAGACAGTAGTACATCAGACTGGATGCTTAATGCTATCGAAATGTTTAAATTAGGTAAGTATAAGGATGCTAGAACACTGATATGTAGTCAAGCAAGACCCGAAGAGTACGAGGACGTTTATCGTTTCATGTACAGGAACTTAGAACTTTGGGGTGCTACTGAACAACAACAGGACCAGGCAATAGTTATTATCCGCAATGGAATGGCCAAGAGCAGTCTATGTGCGGACCCAGAAATAAACCTAGCCGCAACGCTCATAGAGTTGCAGTTTAACTCTTAAGGAAGAAGCACCATGGCATTTATTGTCGGAGACAATTGTATTAATTGTAAATTCACAGACTGTGTGCAAGTATGCCCAGTTGATTGTTTTTACGAAGGACCGAACATGTTGGTCATTAACCCGGACGAGTGTATAGACTGCGGACTCTGTGAACCAGAGTGCCCAGCTAATGCTATATTCGATGAAGTAGACTTACCTGCAGACCAAATAGAGTTCATTGAGATCAATGCTATCTACAGTGAGAAGTGGCCAGTTATTGTTGAAATGATTGATAAGTATCCGGATGCCGATGCAAACAACGGCACACCAAACAAACGTCCTTTATTGGAAGAGTAAGTATAAATAGTATTATGGCAAAGAAGATAATACAACAGCAAGAAGAAGAGGTACTAGTTACGGTTAGCCTGTGGGCTAAAATCAAACACTGGTGGCGTACTCTTTGGCGTGAAGAATGGGAATTAACTATTTTTTTTGCTGGCGATAGTAGGACATTAGAAGACGGGTCGCATCTTAAAACAGTAGCACCAAAAACCTATAGAGCTAAAGCAATTAAAAAGCTCACTACTACTCACATTATCTTCATAGACTTACTGGGCGTAACTCATGAAATTAGAGTGGTCGAACCTGTAGGTTACGACGTCCGTAAAATATATTAATAACATGTCCAATCGCGGCTGTATTGTACTTGATTGCAATCTAACTAAACCCTATAATTTAAGCAGTGGTGTTGACACCAGTGCAGGCTACTATAAGCGTAGTGCCATTTGCAGACCTGTTGCTCCCTTTGCCCTCCATGATGTATGTATCAAGCATAACATTCCTAGTACCGTTGTTAATTACGTCGATAGATGGAAACCTGAAGAATTAGTTAAGCATTTGGCTACCTGGTGCACCATCCATAGCTTAGACAGCATTATAGTAGCTTGTAGTGCCCAATTCACCAGTGATGTGATAGCAACCAATGAGGTGTTTAAGGATACAATACTATTATTAAAAGCCAAGTACGATGTTACATTAGTACTTGGCGGGCCTATTGCAAGTCCACAAAGTCACAACTGGGGCGATGTTAAACCTGACGTAGTGTTCCAAGGCAGGAGCCTACATTTGTTTGAGGCATGGCTAATTGGAGAAGCACCTGAGAGATACAGAAGCGTTGTTAATGGTATAGTTAGCTTTAAGAACTTCTCTGGCGCAGTTGTAGAGGAGCCAATTGTTCCTAATATGTATGACGATTACTGTCTGCATGAGAATGATGTTGTGCAATTCGAAGTACGACTGGGTTGTAAATTCAACTGCACCTTTTGTAACTTTGAGTTCCGGAATGCAAAGATAACAACTACAGCAGAAGAAGAACAGTTGTATACTATGTTCAGAGATGCAAATAGCAAGTACGGTGTAACTAGATTTGGATTAGTTGACGACACATTTAATGAGGACGATGAGAAGATTGATTTGCTGTTATCAGCAGTGGAACGATTATCATTTAAGCCTAAGATTATAGGATACACTAGATTCGATGTAATGATGAGGCGCCCATGGCAAGCACCTAAGCTAGATAAGATTGGGTTTTGGTGTCACTTCTTTGGTATAGAAACATTGCACCCCGAAGCCGGCAGACTAATTAAAAAGAATGTGCCGCGGGAAGAAGCATTAGATTACCTACAGCATTTAAATGACGAGTACCCGCATTGGTGGATGTCCTCTGGCTACATACTTGGACTACCAGGTGAGCCAATGCAACATAGTAGAGACGTACTAAAAGAAATAAGACAACGTCAACTGCTACAGGCAGTAACTACTAGCGCATTAATCTTGTTTCAAATTAGTGGCTGGAATGAAAATGAAAGCGACATGGTAAAAGATCCTGAGAGGTTTGGTATTACAGTGCAAGGCAGAAAAGAAGAAGGCGAAGTCTTTAATGGCATACACTTCTTAAGCTGGCGTCATGAACATGCCTCAAGCGAGGAAGCAAATAAACTTAGGTTGAGAGTGAACATGCAGAACGGCAAGGCTGGCATTGCTAACATTGGTCCATGGGAAGTTATTAGCAGAGATGCTATAGGTGAATACAACTTGTTTGATGTGGAGCAAAGAAGAGAATACACCAATGCAATTAAAGACGATTACACAATGATGTATTCTCCTACATGGAAAGAGCTAGAGAGGCAGTTCTACGTTAACTATGTTGAACGTAAGAAACAATACTTCACTGACTTATACCAATCATTCCTCTCCGTATAGTTTGAGTACTTCTGTTACGATTGGGTGTCGTTCGATATCACCCTGTTCAAATTGTACTAACTTAATTCTGTCAGAACCTTTTGCGGCTAACCTTTCTATAAAGCATTTAAGACCATTACTCTCAAAGCCTCTATCGTGTTGATTGAGGTCTCCTGTTACAACGAGTTTAGATCCTTCGCCTACTCTAGTTAGCAACATTTTCATTTGATTGTCTGTTGCGTTTTGCATCTCATCAGCAATAATCCAAGAGTCTTTAAATGTTCTACCGCGCATATATGCTAGAGGGGCAACTTCGATCTTGTTGTCGTTAATCATATACTCTAGCTGATCTGGGGTGTAGTACTCTTCGAATACATCAAATATTGGTCTAGTCCAGGGCGCCATCTTCTCCATAAGTGTGCCTGGTAGAAAGCCGTGCTGTTCGTCTACTGACACAGCTGGTCGGGTAACCACATACTTGTTTATTTTATTGTCTTTAAGTAGTTTAAGGCCTGCCAGTGTACTGATAAGTGTTTTACCTGTACCTGCTGGTCCTACAGCAAAAACTATATTGATATTACTATCTTCTAAATGTCCTAGTAAATCGTCCTGATTAAAATTGCGGGGTGTAATTGTTACTGCTTGCTGACGTTGGCGGGTAAACGCTTTTTGTTGCTTTCCTCCGTCTAGTACTCTCAAGTGGTCTTCTCCTCCTTGGCTGTTGCGATATTTGTTGCACTTTGCTTTGCGGGCTTTTCTCGACATAGTAAGTCTCCTTGGGTCATAAAAATACCGTAGAGGGTTATTGTACTACGGTAGGTTGTACTATACTGTATTAATAAGGTATTGATTATAAATTGGCGAATGCACTTCATATACTTTTATTTAGCAATGAGAACTTTAGTTCAAAACAGCTCTGTTTTCGGAAAGCCTGTTATTACTAGTCATTTTAGGGATAAACCCACTATAAGTCATTGATATTAATATGGTTTTTCTGGTAGACTTTTCACTATTTTACTGTATAATATACTTATAAACAAACAAAAGAGAGTAGAATATTATGACAGCATTTGTTAAAGAGAATTTTAGTTGGGACGGAATGTACCTCATGTATAAAGGTGACTTCGAAGGCGCTAAGTTGATGACTGATGTTCATCCTGACTGTCACCCAAGTTGGAAAGGCATGTTGAAGCCAGCCTTTGTTGCACGTTTCAAATATGGTTACAAGCCGTGGAAAGCATGGGTTAACTTCTTAGTTAAGAATGCTACTGTTGAGACGTACATGGCGCTTGCAGACCACAACAATAAGGTCTTTAGCGAGAAGTACGGTTACGAAGTGTGTGGCTCACCAGTTCAAGCAATGGAGCAGTTAGGCTACAAGGGGAAAGTGTAATGATGATATTTGAAGGTGATTTTGTAAACTTAGGCTCCGCTAACAACTGGCTGGAAGTAGTAGAAATACTAGGACCAATGCACATTAGATTGCACAACGGTCAGACAGTTGAAGCAAGCGAGAAGCATATAACCGACCATAGAAGCATGTATGAGCACCAGAGAGAGTGTGTAAGTCATTGATTTGTAAGGATTTTTAAGTCCTTATTGGCTTGACATTACCCGGTTTGACCTGTATAATATATGTATAAACACAAAAAAGAGAGCAGAAATTATGTACAATATATACCAAGTTAAACTAAGCGAAGCAGTATACGACTTTGTTAACGGTCCAGAAGGCGGACACACAAAGACAGCTGAAAAGTTTCCAGAGTATAACACTCATATGGAAGTAACCATGCGCGGTTCAAAAGGTTACACTCCTGAGATGTTTGCACATTACAGCAAGGTTTGTGAAGTTGCTAACTTTGAAACTGAAGGTAGCAAGTTAGAAGAAGTATTCAAAATCTTAAACGGTTACTACTTTGATGAAGACACTGACACAGACGAGACATTTGATGCTTTCGTTAGTGGTTTTAAAATGAAGACTTTCTTAAACAAAAAGACCAAAGAGATTCGTCAGGTTAGAGACATGCATTCACTGTCAGTTGGTGACATTGTTGAGGACACTTCAACTGGTGAGTTCCACATTGTAGACGGCATGGGCTTTAAGCAAATTGAAACTAAGTCGCTGGAGGTAGCGTAATGATTATAGGTAGAAACACAACTGTTCTTGCTTCCAACTATCAAAGTACAGAGCAAATGAAAAAGTTTATCAAGCATTGCACAGGTGCTAAGTTAACTTCTGTTAGAGGCAACGACGATGCATTTTGGGTTAGTGGCGATCAACGTGGTGATTACTACGAGCAAAAGTATTATAAAATTGTATTCGGTTATGTCACAGAAGAATTTAGACACGGCAAAGATACTAAGTCAGGATACGGATTTGACATCCAGTCCACAGGCGACTATAATGGTTGGGAGATGATGGGTAGCTATCGCGGTATGATCAAAGAAGCAATGGCTGAATATAAAAATAAGAATGCTACAAAGGTAGATGCATAATGGATGACTTAAGAAATCACTGGAAAGGTTTAATTGTTCTTACAATTATTACATTAGGTATAAGTGCATGCGCAGAGGCTGTTGAAGGTACTCCACCAGACTTATCTCGCTTTGCATTATCAATGGGGAATAAATAATGTCACATCCAATGGGAACATCAAACCCTTATTTTACATATACCGAAATTACTAGAAGGAATAATCCTTTATCGTTTCCGGGCATGTATGCACTCGATAAGAAAGAGGATACTCTACGCCCACTAAGCGAAAACATTGCTTCGCTTGAAGAAGGTCGACTGTTTAAGAAAACAGTTAGGACAATGCAAGACGCTGGCACAGTTTACAACTCTGCACACATTCCAGACATTGCTCGTATACCATTAGGTGAGTTTGATTACATAGACGAGGACGGCAAAGCCGTATCTGGCTTCTCTAATATGGTACAGCGTAAACTAGATACTGCCCACGTTGGTAGATTTATGGAGCCAGGGGTATATGTTCCTCAACTAAGCCAAGCAGTGTATGCAATTAAGTCACCAGTGACAGGTAAGTTTACTATCATTGACGGCCAACATACTGTATCAGGTGTTGCGGCGGCAATCAAAAACAAGATAATGTCATTTGATGGCGAGTGGCAAGACTTTTGTTACCCTGTACTATACGTTGAGACAGATGATTTAAGTTTTGCACTTAGGTCGTTTGGTCTTATCAACGGTAAAGGTAAGATGAAAATTACTGCATACAAAGAATTAGAGTTATCTGTTTTTGTAGTTCGAGTTTGCGGCAACACAGATGACGAAGATGATGTCAAAGTTGAAAGAAAAGTTACTATTGCACAGAACAATGGATGCTATGCAATGGATCCTAACTCAGCAATGGTTGGTAAGCCTGGTACATTTACACACATTAGCCAGTTTAGGTCACTGTCAGACAAGCAAATTGAAATGGCTACAGCATGGCACAACAAGTACTTCCACTACAACAATGTTGATGGCGCACTTTGGTTTATGTTTAAGTACTTCGACAATGCGTTTAGTAATGCTAAAATTAAGATTACAGATGAGTTTTTAGAAGAGATTGCAGGCATGATAACTAACTTGTTTGCAGACTACGATCAGTTTCACCAAGACACCCACACAGCATGGAATGCTTGGGCAACCGCACGTTATGGAAATGTAAAAGCTAACCCGTGGAACGACAATGCTATTGCGGCAATGCTGTTACAAATATACAAGCGGTTAGGTGGCGAACATCCTGTACCACAAGTGAGTTTAGATGAGTATAATAACTTTGCTAAAGGTACATCACTAATTGACTTCTTCTCAGAGGAAGTAACAGGACTTTTCGTTGAGTAGATATCTATATGTAGTTTTAGGCCTTAACGGCAGACCTGGCTTTGGTGTCACTGGCAACATTGATACTAGAGCCAGGCAGTATACTTCGCACCAAGGGTGTGTTGCTATCATGCCTAAGGTTTGGAAAGGTTCTGCTCCTCACATTAATGCACTTGAAAAAGTATTAAAGCGAGACAGAGAAAACCTTTTTCTAATCGAATCTGACTCAGGTGTATGGGAAACAGAGTGGATGGATGACGGGTGGACTGTGGAAATGCTCATAGACACAATAGAAACTCTCATCCAAGAACGCTTTAAAATGCTAGAAGTAGCACACGAGCACTTCAACTTTACTGATTAGTATCTAACTATAATGATAAATAGTTGTAACGAGAGGTACAATTATGACAATCGCAGTGAAGATGCTCAATGATCAGATAAAGAAGGTCAGCGAGACAAATACATTATTAGATATGCTACTAGAGTTTGAGAAGACCCTAGACGGCATGGATCTATACGCATTTAAGAACTGGGACGAAGGTGAGGTGCTGGAAGGCCCAACACTAAGTCGCCACTTTATGACTGTGAAACTTATGTACCCTGCGGCACAGATGCCCGATCCAGATGGCGCAAAACGTTTGGTTGCAAAAGATTGTCTAGTTGACTATGTAAAAGATACACTTATTACCCCTAGAAAAGTACGCAACTTTGAAGACTTAGTCATCGAAGAGCGTCCAGAAGGTGGGCCAAGATATAGAGCCAAGACAGATACTAGCCACATTTGGATAGTTGAAATTAAAATGCCACGCAGATATGTCGACGAATTCAATGCAGATATCGTAGAAGTAGACGAAGAACAGTTTGTTGACTTAGGCGATGCTGGCACTGATGCGCAGTTACAAGCTAATGATACTGGCGCAGTACAAGCTGGAGAGATTTAATGGCTCTTAGAGAAGAAGATTTAAAAGATACAGTACTAAAGAAGATTAGTCTAGATGAGTTTGAACCAAAGACGGGCAAGGAAGAAGATGTTGCTGTTATTGGTTTCTACTTAAACTCAGAAGAGTCAGGTAAAGACTTATATAACTTTTTAGGTAGTAGTATCATTGAACACAGAGATATCGAAGTATCACCTAACCCAAATGACGAGGGTTACTACATGGTGTTTGCTGAACTAGACCGCGGTGAGAATCTATTAAATGATATCACAGGTATTGTTGCAGAAGTAGAACGTGTATCAGGTAAACTTGTATGGGAAGTTAAGACACCATACATAGATGAATACGTTGCACTTGCTGAAGTAGAAAAGTTTATACAGGTTGATCCTGCAAAGTATTTGTCAGCAAGTGATATGAAAGATAGCTTAGAAGCAGACCTCAAACAAGAAATCGATAAGCAAGAAGATGATAAGGCAAACGACATTAAGAAAGAAGCAGTACTAGAGTTCTTATTTGACAGCAACCTTACTAATGCAATGTTTAACGAAGATGGGCAACTATCGATGCAAGATGCTAGAGGCAAATTAAACTTAGAATTTATAAACTTCGGTAACGGCACAGCGATTATGCAAGAGTTAGGCATTAGCGAGAGCGCCATTAATTTAGATCCAGACCGCTTTGTCTTCGATAAATTAAATAGTATGCTTGGAGAAATGAAAGCATTACCGATAGACAATTACGTGGTTATATTTAACCCGAAAGACACAGACATTATAGTAGCGAGAACATGTTAGGATTTATAAAGACATTACCGATAATTATTTTACTAGGCGGACTAGCTTTTGGTGCTCACAAGTTTATTGTGGGACAACTAGATGATAGGATCGAACAATTACAAGTGCAGGTAGATTACACTACTCAGCAGAACGTAGTGTTACAAACAGCACAAGCTGTCCAAGTAGAAACAATCAAGGACATGGAAGCAAAAGCAAAGCAACAAGTACAAGCAATGAGCGCAATGACTAATCGTAATAACGAACTTAACCAAGAGCGTGATAGTTACCTTAGAATATTTAAAGACCATGACTTCACTAAACTTGCAAGAGCCCGTCCTGGTTCAATAGAAACAAGAGCGAATAGAGCTACAGAGGCAGTGTTCCGCAGTGTCGAAGAAGATAGTAGAGAATTAGATACAGCAGATACACAGACAGGTGAACCAAATGAATAAGTTAATATTAGCGTCAGCAATATTATTAATGACAGCAGGTTGTAGCACATTACAACAAGGCCCTTCTCCATTACCTCCAGTTAGAATTATAACTGAGTCAGTTGAAATAGAGATATACCAACCTCCACTTCCGCAAGAAATTACAATGCAGGATGTACAATGGAGCGTGTTAACTAACACCCCTTGTAAGCCAGCAACTGGTGAGA
>Ga0209092_10000623_pt1 | contig 35363 bp, 46 predicted proteins | sample FraStrMetagenome_FD_187446 | JGI IMG/M metagenome (GOLD analysis project Ga0209092, IMG submission 187446) | Marine eukaryotic phytoplankton communities from Arctic Ocean - Fram Strait ARC3M Metagenome (SPAdes) (version 2) | ecosystem: Environmental > Aquatic > Marine > Oceanic | place: Fram...
CTACTCCTGTGTTGTACATAACTGTCCACACTATCAAATTTGGGTTTATTTTCAAAATCGGCTCTAGTAACGGGCACAACAGATTCGGTATGAGCTTTCTTAAGGTCCTCGTATTGGAGTTTACTAAATATACCTGACGAATACTCTTGGGGCTTTTCTCGCGTCAAACTATAACCAGAATTTGTATCTGTGTCTTGAATGCCTCTATGAACAATTACACTTTTGCATTCCTTCTTTTTCTTCTCAAATTCTCTCCCAAAATCACTTAATGAAACTTTGTTTTGTTTTGCTACTTCTCCCTTTTTATACCAATCTTCATATCCATGATCTCTTTCCTCGTCACTTACCTTAACTTTTTCAAATGCCTTGTTGAACCATTCGTTAAATTCGGAAACACTCTTTCCATTCAATGAGTGCAGTAAGCTAGCATTGTTTTTATCCTCTGGTGCGTTATATTCGGGTGGTGGTTTTTCCTTACGTTTCTTTCTGAAATAATAAACATTCTCCAGTGACTTATAAGCTTTTTTGAAAAATATAAAATACTTCATGTCTAAATTTGATCTGTCGGGATGTGTCTTCAATGCTACCTTTTTTGCGTTTTTCAAATCTCCTTCGCTAAATGTATAATCTAAATTAAATAAATTTAAAAGTTCATCGAGATTGTAATTATTTATATCTAAGTCTAGAGATTCCATAGATATAAATTAATATTATTTCTTTTTATTTTATTTAACTTACTTTATTGTGCTAATAAGTAAATGTTAAAGTAGCGACACCGTCAAAGGTGGGCCAGCTTGCGGTGGTGTTCCACAATGGCTGGTACGCATATCCACCAGATAGTATATTCTCAAAGTAGAAGGTTTCGCTGACGCCTTCATACTCAAATTTGACATCTGTAAATCGCGGGGCGGTCGGGGGGTTGAAGCCCAACCAAAATCTCCAAGCTCCTTCAACGTATTGCACAGTCAGGGAATTCAGTGCGATACCATTGACGAGATTTGGTGTGAACGATGTGGCGTATCCGACGGCTGCTAATCCTTCTGCTTCTTGCGCCATTGTGACGTTTAAGGTTGTGGTTGTGGTTGTGACGAGAGATACCGGGGCCGGAGTGCAACCACTTTCTCCAGCACGGACTTTACGATTAAAATATGGTGCGTTAATGCGACCAACACCTCCCGCCGCTTGGGCGCATTTGGTAGCAGGTTTTATACAAAAAGGTGGTCTATTTCTTTCCGTGGTTTTCCATATTTGCCCATTCATTCTCGCTCCACCACATAATCCTTGCATGCAATTCACACGCTTATTGAATGATCTTATTGTTGCGCCTTTGCGACCCACGCGAGAGGGGCACCCCGACATTTTTAATCCTACTTGGTTGGTACTCATAGTAGTCATAGTGGTTCTTGCTCTTCCAACATATCTAACCATTATATATGTATATACAATGTATAATATTTTTTCTAAACCTTTGCCACAACATTATCAAAAAATTTCGCTACTTTGTCCCCATCACCACCCACTAAACATATATCAGGATATCCATTGTTATAAAACATAAATGTCGGAACATTTTTTATTTTCAAAGCGCTCGCTACATCTCTGTGTTTATCAAAGTCCACAAAAACCACCTTGATATTATTAGGCAAATTATTGATTTTCTCTTCTAAAAGTGGTTTAATCCTTTTACATGGTCCACACCAAGAAGCACTTACTCTGATTATGACGTTCTTGTTATTTCCTATAAATGTTTTAAGTTCACCTCTCTTTTCAAAACTAATTTCATTTACCATTATTATACAATATGGAAGTTTTTTTAAAAACTTCGTCAAAACGAAGCGCTCAAATATTTTGTATTATTTACAAAACGGCACGAGTTTTTTTTCTAAATCTTCAAAGTCTAAATGAGGAAAATCAACATGCGATTCCCAAAAATATTTACAAAATGACCACTTTATCTCCGGATTCGTTTCATAGTTTTCACTGTAGTTTTTTAAAAGAAAATCCTTTACTTTGGGAGGCAGTAAATGGAGTCCCTTTACAGGCAATACATACGATAACTGAACATATGGGTGAACTGCATCTTCAGGTTTTACAGTCAATAAATTTTGTTCCCATTGAGGGACGTATTTAATTAAATCTTTCATCAAAGGCGGATAATGATACCTGTAATTCCATTTCCAATCTATGCAACCATGTGTATAATATTTTATTGTCCACTCCAACCCTTCCAAATAATTAACACATATTTTCTTTTTTTCGGTTGTAGTAATATCTGTGTCAAATAATTGTTTATAATATCTATTTTCCCAATCTCTTGAAAAGGGGTCTATCTCTTCTTCCTTGTCTCTATTATACATGGGGATCATTGAAAACTTATACAGTTTCTCCTCATCAGTGTTTGAACGATACTTTCGTTTTTCTAATTTACGACGAATGCTATACTCTTCCTGTAATAACCCTTCTTCTTGTTCCGCTATGTAATTTAACATTTTTCTAACATTTCCCCAATATATTTTATTACCATCTGTTAAAACATTTTGAGTTTTTCCAACTGTGTTTTTATATGCGGATATCATTATTTCGATGCCCCGGGTTCTAATATTTACTGCTGGAAAATGAGGCATGAAATCATTGCCGAGAAAAAAACATATGAATATGTAGTCATGCAATCTATTAATCGCATTACCATTCTTGGTGTTATTTAATTCTGTTTTTAAAATATCACCCAAAACGGGTATATCCAAGACATACGATTCATTGGGTTCTAAGGTTTTATCTATTGACTTAATAAATTCAGGAGTTTCTCTGTATAAGTAAATGTTTTTTGAAATATGTAAATGATTCAAGCATAACATAATTAAATCAGCATCCAATCCATATATAAATGTGGTTTCGTCTTTATGTTTTTCAGGATTTTCTCTAATATACTCAAAAATTTTATGCTCTCCTTCTCCAACAGAGTCGCTATCACTAATAATTATATTTTTAACACCTAGTTTCTTAGGCTTGGTTTTATAATAACTTGAAATTTTTAACCCCAGCTTTTTCATAAACTTCGTGCCGGGAGTAATAGCTGTCTTATCCCACGATTGCGATTTCGAAATACCCAAATGTTTCATTATAATAGAGTCCAACGAAGACTTATATCTACGATTTCTTTGTTGGTCCATCTTTGCTACTGGTGCAACACCGTCAAATGCTATTATCAACGTTTTATTTGGTTTGACGATTTTCACATACTCATCAATCGTTTTACACACATTTAATATCAACTTGGATTCAAACTCATTTTTTGATAAGTTGGAATCCAATTTACGTAAACAGTCGTATATTATGGAATTACTGTCCAAATAAAGATTGTTTGTTTTTTTATTCAACTGTTTTATTTTTTTTATTATTCGCCCATGGTTCTTTACAATATATGAAAAATAACTAGGTATACCCATTGCATATAGTATACTCTACATTTTAAATCATATTAAATATACTTTTCCAGATTTTTTTTTTGTACTACATATATTTTTTATATATAATACCAGTTTTCTTTTTAGAAACGTGTATTTTGAATAAAAATATAATAAAACACAATATATAGTTTAGGAAATGCCGAAAAACGAGAAAATATCACCAATAATTATCAACGATAATGAAAAAATCGATACTTTAAAATTTGCTAAAAAAAAAATAGCTTTTTTCAAAGAAATGATCAGTAAATCTACAATATCTATACAAAGGTATAAAAATATGGATATTGTAACAGCCAATGAACTAAATAAATACACTCTTGTATTGGAAAGTTTATATTCAGATTTGTCTAATCTAAGTATTATAATATCAAAAAAAAATATTGATTTTACAGACGTAATCAATCGTCTTCAAAAATTAAACAATGAGTTATCAAGTTTATTTAAAAGTTATGGTACTTCGGATTTCGATGATTTAATTACTGTCGCTTTGGGTTCTAACTTTATTAATAATATTAAAAAAAAAAATAAAAATATTTATTCCGTTATTAGAAAATACGTTCACCCCATTAGCTACAAGGTATTGCCGTTTAAAAAGAAAAACACTAAGGATAAGAAAGAAAAAAAAGAAAAGAAAAAAAATCTAGCAAAAAATAGAATTGTTGAAGATTTTATGATTGTAGAACAGTCAAAGAACTTTGATTGTTTTGATTTGGCCCGCACAAGCACCAAATTCTTAAAAAAAGTATACGGTATCAAAGTTGTTATACACAGCACTGTCGAAAACAAAATTATAATAATTTGTGGAATTATCGACGATGTTGTTATATCGTGCTTAAACGAACCTTATATTGAGAACAACATTTCTGAATTATTAAAAAATAGACCAAAGGAACCTGAATTTCATACTATTGATTTTGATAGATTTGTAGAGACACTAACAATCAAAGAATTTCTTATTTTTAACAATAAAGAATTATACCAAAAATATACTGGTTACATGAGTCAAATTTCTCTATTAAAGCAAAAGCCTATATCACAAAATGTTAGCGAGTTTGTTAATGACCCATTATACGCACAAAGGAAGACATTAATACAATTGCTTATAAAATACAATGACCATGAATTTCAGTATCTAGCTTATCTTTTATATGATTTATTATCAGGTGAAAACAATGATAAAAACATCGATACCACAGAGCAAACAATATTGTTTGATAGTTTGCCATGGGAAGTAAAAAAATATTTCCGCGAAGCAATGCAATCCACGATAAAATATACACAAAGTCTTTCCAACTACGATACTAGTAGAATACCCATAGAACAACAGATTTGTTTAATGAAAGCACCCGATAAAGTAAAGGAGAAAGCTATGATAAAATTAAAGGAAGTGAAGGCCAAATCAGAAGATTCTGGGTCAAAAGCAAAACAATATTTGGACGGATTGTTGAAAATACCATTTGGTATTTTTAAATCGGAACCAATTCTCTCCAACATGAAAGAAATTCATGTGTTGTTTCTAGAATTAATTGCTTATATTCACGATAATTCGTTTACTACTAGTTCGAAAATTCCCAATAAAGAAAAATACAGTAGTCTTGAAGTTGCTAACTATTGTAGCTACATTAAAACAACAATGCTTCCGCAAATACAAGGCAAAATTATTAAAAACATAGAAATGAATTTTTGCAAAGGCAAGAGGGATACTTTAATAGCAAATATATGTTTCATAAACGGATTTGCCAAGCGCATGTCTATTAAAAAATTATGCCATTCTGGAAAAAAAAATGCTTATATGAGGGATACTATAAAAAAGTTTCTCGAAACACACAAAAACAATAACGCAATTATAAAAGAACTTCAAAAACGTTTTCCCCAAATATTTAAAAATGATTCCGAGCATTTTATACTACAAAAATTAAATGATATAGAAAAATCTTGGACTTCCGTTAATAACACAATGACTACTATTAACGACAATCTACAAAACGCTGTACACGGACACGATAATGCTAAAAGACAGATTGAAAGGATTATTGGTGAGTGGATGAACGGTGAACAAAGTGGTTATTGTTTTGGTTTTGAAGGCCCACCTGGAGTTGGAAAAACATCCTTGGCCAAAAAAGGATTGGCCCAATGCCTCCAGGATTCCGATGGTAAATACAGACCTTTCTCATTTATCGCAATAGGCGGTTCTAGTAATGGAAGCACATTACAAGGACATAATTATACATACGTTGGTTCAACATGGGGTAGGATTGTTGATATACTCATGGAAACTAAATGCATGAATCCCATTATATTTATTGACGAACTCGATAAAGTCAGCAAATCTGAACATGGTAAAGAATTAATAGGTATATTAACACATTTAGTTGACGGGACACAAAACGAAGCATTTCAAGATAAATATTTCAGTGGTGTTGATTTGGATTTAAGTAAGGCATTGTTTATATTTTCATACAATGACGCTCAATTAATAGACCGCATTCTATTGGATAGAATTCATAGAGTGAAATTCGATAGTTTATCTGTAAAAGATAAACTAACAATAACTAACAAATATTTATTACCTGAAATTTACAAAAAAATACAATTGATTGATACAATTAAATTTCCCGATGACGTTATTCAATACATCATTAAAAATTATACATATGAAGCTGGTGTAAGAAAATTAAAAGAAATATTAACTGAAATTATTAGGGAAATTAATTTAGAGATTCTCACAAAAAAACGCTCCACTGAAATTATACCTATAGTAATCACAAAAGATGAGATTTGTAATAAATTTTTAAAAAATAGACACGAGATCATACCAAAACTTGTGCACCCCAAACCTGCTGTGGGGATTATTAATGGCTTATGGGCTAACTCTTTAGGAAAGGGTGGTATTATACCAATTGAAGCATGTTGGTCTTTGGCGAATAATCCATTGGATTTGAAGTTGACTGGACTACAAGGCGATGTTATGAAAGAATCGATGTCTGTTGCTAAAACACTTGCTTGGAAGTTGTCTAAGACAAAGCATAATACATTATGCAAAAGATTCAAAAAAAATAAAATGCAGGGAATACATGTTCATTGTCCAGAAGGTGCTACGCCGAAAGACGGTCCTTCGGCGGGAACAGCGATCACAACAGTTATTTATAGTCTATTTAATTCTAAAAAAATAAAGAATAACATCGCCATTACTGGAGAGATAAATTTACAGGGACGAGTCACAGCCATTGGTGGACTTAATTTAAAAATTTTAGGGGGTATTCAAGCAGGTGTAACTGAATTTATTTATCCAAAAGAAAATCACAAAGACTTTACACTCTTTATGGAAAAACATGAAGATAAATCATTATTTGAAAATATAACGTTTCATGAAGTTGTTGATATTGCCGAAGTTCTGAATTTGGTTTTCATATAGATATATTTTTTCGTTTAATATATATATATGGCTTTGTTATCGAGTATTCCAACCACAATAAGATTTTATGTGTTAATGGCTCCCATGATTATTATGGGAGGAGCTCTATGGGGAGCATTTTTAAACCCTAGCTGGAAAGGACCACTTTATATATTGGGTGCGCTTCTGACCACCCTTTTAGGAAGGGCATTTTCATCTTCATTTCCAAATAGAGTTCCTGGGTTTATAAATGGAGCTGTATTGGGAGATAAAATACTCACAGATGGAACAAGGATGTTTGACCCCGCTTGTAATATTATTGAAAAAGACAAAGGAGGGTGGGGTACCTTTTATAGTAGTCCGGAACCACATGCGCTGTTTTTTGCTTATTCAATCATATACTTGACTGTTGGTATGTTTATAAATTCACAACATAATTGGATATTGTTTGGGTTTTTAATAGCAATGACCATCGCTAGCGCTTATTTAAGAACATCTGCGCCACTTTTATGCGCTAGCAATATCGATTTGTTTTTAGGATATATAGGAGGTATAATATGCGGATTATTATGGTATGTGTGTATTTATTCTTTAGAAAATAGTTCTTCACCACCTCTTGATTTAACATATTTTAACAACGCATCTTCTAGCAGTCAAAAGTGTACCATGAATAATAAAAAATTCGTATGTTCCAAAACTAAAAAATAAGCTTTGAAAAGCTTTACCAAACATGAAGCGTCGTTTTGGTTAAGCTTTGAAAAGCTTTACCAAACGTTTGAGCGTTCGTTTTTGGTAAAGCTTTTCTAAAAAGCTTTGAAAAGCTTTACCAAACGTTTGAGCGTTCGTTTTTGGTAAAGCTTTTCTAAAAAAGCTTAGTTGAAAAATCCCCAATACTTTTTAAACCACGTATTTAGATTGATTCCCAATTGTTTCCTTTTTGAATTTCTAGAAAATCTTCCAGCCAATAACGTGCTGTTAAATTTTTTTGTAAATGACGTTATAAAATGAACGTATATGATATCAAACCTACCAAATTTATATTTTTTCAAGCCACCAGCGCTAAATATTTGTTTACCCGTTCGAGCATTTACTGAATTGTGAAAATTAAAAAACATCAACCTGATTTTATCTCTACTGTTAATATGACCGGGGGTAATATGTTTCATATAATTTTTAGCGTGTTCGCTACATGTTGGACATGGTAAATTAACACATATATTTTTAATCATGTTTAATACGTCCAATGTGTTTTTTTTTAGAAAATCCTCATTTATTTTTTCCGCTAAACTATGGAAAAATAGCCAAGTTGGGTGAGACCATGTCTCTAACATTTGTATAATATATATAAAGACTAAAGTTTATTTAATATCAATGCAGTGTAACGATACATGGAACGAAACCAATGTAGCAATTTCAACTATAAATTTTAACAAAAAACTAATGGAATTATTATGCGAAGATGATAATGGGGGCAATGGTGATAATTGTTGTTTAATTAGTGGCGATACATTAGAACCTAATCACGTCGCGTTGAATTGTAAACACACATTCAATTATCAACAAATTTTTCAAGAAATTAAACATCAAAAAAAAAATAATCAATTGGAAACCACTAAACTAAAAACCAAACAAATTAAATGTCCTTATTGTAGAGAAGTTCAGGATGGTTTACTTCCTTGGAAACAAGGATATGATAAAGTTAAATATGTGAACTGGCCTGTAAAACTATCTTTCAAACCTAATAAATGTAATCATATTATGAAAAGTGGTAAAAGAAAGGGTGAATCATGCAACATTGCCTGCTGCTTTTCCATGTGTCCAAAACATTTGAAAGTAGTGGAAAAAAACAAATCGTCCGTTTGGAAGAAAAAATGTACTTGTATATTGAAAAGTGGAAAAAGGAAAGGAGAAACATGTAATGCTAATATTAAACCCAAAGATATTAATGGTAACAAACACCATTTATGTCGTCGCCACATTAAGAAAGTTAATTGTATTATTGTAGATCAAAATATATTAGTTGATTTATAATGATGGAGTTGTTGTTACTATTTAAATTATAAGAAATATAATATAAAAATTTTACACAATTTATATTATATGCACGACAATGAAAAAGACCAACTTATACAAGAAATAAGAACATGGATTGGGTTTGATGAAAAAATTAAAAATTTACAAAAACAAATTCGACAATTAAAGCAAGAAAAAAAACAAGTTACAAATACTTTAGTAGACGTAATGAAAACAAATGATATAGGAGAAATTAATACAGGAAATGGAAAACTTATTTATTCACAACAAAAAATTAAGAAATCCATTTCTAAAAAATACCTTAACAGCATTCTCGCTAAATTTTTTGACGCTGACCCCGCAAAAGCTAAACAACTCGGGACTTATATTTTGGACAATCGAGAAGAAACCGTAAAAGAAAATATCAGAAGAAAACAAAAAAAATAAGCTTTAAAAACTTTACCAAAAACGAAAAAAAACCGACACTTCACGTTTTTGTAAAGCTTTTTTTTAAAGCTTTATATATAATGAATGTTAAATCAAAATTTACAAACAGTAAAAAAACCTCTAGCAAAAAAATAATAAATATTGATAAATCAATATCCAATACGCAAAATCCACAGACCATTATAATACAAGAACCATTAAACAAAATTACTAATAAAAATTCAACAGTTTCTTACCCAATTGCTAATATACTTAACACTAGTTTTAAGAATATTAGTGATACTGTTAAAAATATAGCAGTTTGTATTTATAGGATAAATACTAATAAAAATAATTATTTTACCAATTATCCATATTTAGAATATCTTTTATTTAAATATCCACAAAACGAAAAACAACGCGATTCAAAAAATAAATGTGTCTTTCCATTTGTTAAAAATATTAAAGGTAAAACTATATTGTCTCAAGCCAACGAACTGACTAGTAAATTAACAAATCAAAAAATCACACCCGAAGGGTTTTTAGAGAGAAATAACAATATTTATGTTTTTTATAAAATATCCGATAAAAAATACAAAAATACAAGCATTAAATATTTAGATTCAAATGTTGAATTATGGTGGACACTCATTGACGAAATATGTAATCACCGAAAAATTATTACTTATGATATACATAAATCTGTATATCAATTATTTTATACAAACCCTATTCTAATTTTTATCAGAGACAAAAACGGTGATCAACTAGATATCCCTATTGTGGCGTATAGCGGTGGATACAAAAACGCACTACCTTCTATTGTTTTATCGATAGACACTTTACAAGATTCATATTACCACAAGATTTTTGGTTCTTTTAATTACAGTATACGACAAGGAGGTTGGTCTGAAAAATTTGAAAAAATAGAGTTAAATAATAAAACTATCGCAGATACAAAAGGTAAATATACACAAGGTGGTATTGTTAGATTCGCTCTTTTCACTATAAATAACGACAGTTTAATTAATACGGGGAAAAATATAGCAGAATTCAAAAAACATACAAATGAATGGAAAAATAATTTTGATTCTTTCACAGTAGGAACTATTAAGCAAAATAAAAAATATTTTTCACATCTCCCGCATTATCAAATCAAATCTTTTCTGCAAAAAACACCATTGTCCATGCATTTATTAGACATGAAAACATTAAAAAAATGGAATCCTTTTAGCAAAGAATATAGAATAGAATAATCTATACTAATTTTATATGAAGAAAGTCATTACATTGATCGCTATATTAGTTATCGCTAACTCGTTTTTTTCATTATTACCCAGATTTATGCCGCGCTTGCCTAAAGCAGCATTTTTACCTTATCAATTATGGTTTAATGTTTTAGCATTTTTTTTCCTTGCCTTGCCAAATACTACGGGGAATTTTTCAATGTTTTATAAAAAATAAATTGAATTTAAATATTCATCATATTTCATTCAATATAAAATCATGCAAAAAAGACTACAAGCTAAAACTGATATATTCTTCAATAACTTTAAAAATGATATAAAGGAAGAAATGGAAAAACTTAATTTGTCTCCTGATAATAATAATAAGTTACTTCAATTCGTTTATGATTATAGCAAATTTGAAATTACAAAAGATGATTTTCTTAAACGAAAAAGGGTGAAAAATAGCGTTCCATGGCACGATAGATGCTGTGCTCTTAAAGCTGAAGGTATTCAATGTACCAGAAGACGGAAAGATAATTTAGAATTTTGTGGGACACATTTGAAAGGTAGACCACATGGCGTTATTAATAGTGATAAACCCATTGAAAGCAAATTTAAAAAAGTCAGCGTTTTCGCACAAGAAATAGAAGGCATTATTTATCACCTAGACGATGGTGGTAATATTTATGATCCACAAGATATCCACGAAAATATTGAAAATCCTAAAGTAATTGCTAAATATTCCACTAATTTAGATGGTAAATATTCTATTACCAAGTAAATCATAAGCATACGTTTAATAAAAATTTATTGTTTAATAAATTTTTATTTTTATTTTTTTTTTTCTGAATTATTTTCCTTTGTATCTTTTTCCGGCATATTTTCTTTTATAAATGTACTAATCGTTTTTAAACAAGGTTTGCAATTATAAAAAGTTCCTGCGTAAACACCCGCTCCAAATCCACATAAAAACTGCCACATTTAATTTAATAAAATATTTTAATAAAAGCTTTTTAAAAGCTTTTTTACACCTTTGAACATTTAAAACGCCGACTTTCTAATATTTAGGGATAATTAACAAAAAATGTTAATTTAAGTTAATTTATAAAATTGATTTAAAAAATGAAATATATTAACAATATATAACGAAAATGGTTAAATATTCATGCGAACGTTGTGGAAAAGGATTTTCTCAAAAATCTCACTATGATTCCCATAATAGACGCAAAACGCCTTGTGAAAATAATGCTGATAAAATTAAGGCTCTTGTAGATAAAGCAGTTGAAGAAAAAATAAAAGAATTAAATAATAAAAAATTGATTGTTGAAAATGAAGAAGAAGTAATTGTAAATACAGACACTATGGCACATCAACCACAAGAACCTAAAAAATTTAAGATTAAGAAGAAAAAGCTTAAAATTAAGAAGAAAAAGCTTAAAATTGTTGATAATAAATTAAAATTTATTGATTTATGTTCTGGTATTGGTGGATTTCACTTTGGTTTAAAAAAACATAAATGTGTATTAGCGTGTGATATTAATAAATGGTGCAGAGAAAGTTATGAAACAAATTTCAATATTAAATGTAAAGAAGATATATTTGAATTAAATGTAGATGAACTTTGCGATTTTGATATTTTATGTGCAGGATTTCCTTGCCAACCATTTAGTTCAGCTGGTTTAAAGAAAGGAATGAAAGACGATAGAAGTAAAGTTTATGATAAAATTATAAATATTGTTTTAGAAAAACAACCAAGAATAGTATTACTGGAGAATGTTAAAAATTTACTTGTAATGAATAAAGGAGAAGTAATTAAAAAAATTGTATCTGATTTAGAAAAAATAAACTATAATGTTTCATTCTCTTTATTAAATACTTCTAATTTTGGATTGGCTCAAAATAGAGAAAGAGTTTATATTGTTTGTATAAATAAAACTAAATATAATAATAGGTCTTTTGATTTAACTAAATTAAAGAGTATTAATATAAAAAAAAGATTAAAAGATATTATTGATTTTAGTAATACAGAATACTTAGAAGAAGATAGATATGTAATACTTGAAACTGATAAGTTAAAAACTCAAAAATCCGGTTTAATATTTTGTGGTTATATAAAAGGTAAACTTAGAGGAAAAGGAGCGTTGCCAAATACAGAACACTTATCAAGAGTGCATAAACAACCCAATAGAATATATCATGCCGATGGTGTAAATCCTACTTTAAGTTCTAGTGAAAGTTCTGGAAGATATTATATATATGATGGAGTTGGTGTTAGAAAATTAATACCAACGGAATGTTTCAAAATTATGGGATTTCCTGAAAACTATATATTCCATCATAAAAAAAGTGTTAACTATAGACAGATAGGGAATGCTGTTTCTCCAATAATAATAAGGAGTATTCACGACGAACTTTGCCGTCAAGGGTTTATCGAAGATCCTCTGGTGTGAAACCAAGACGGATTAAATGTTTAATAATTTCTTTCGTTGGAGCATCTCGTAAAATTGCATATGAATTAAAAGTGGGTTTTCCGGTTTTGGGATCCCAAGATATTTTATCTTTGTAAAAAGAGTTACACTGTTTACACTGATTTCCCGCCGTCTCATTGCCTCCATTTATATGTGGATCAAAATGCCCCTTTTCAAAATTACAAAGATTCCCAAAGATGTTAGTATCACCTTCCTTGCAGCCGCATGTAAAACATTTTTTTTCTGTAGATGTAGATGTATCTGATACTATTGCTTTTCTTTTAGGATTAATACGACATATAGGAAAGGGGCATTCAAATAATCTTTCACTGTTTTTCAAACTTTTCTTTGTCTTTGGAGTGTATAAAGGAAACCCTAATTTGTAATATACCTCACGCGGCCGTTCTCCTCCCCAACCTCTTTTATCATTTAATTTAACATTTTCTTCTAAATTTTTAATTTCAAAAGGTTTATTAAATTCTTCAAGATTTAATAAGCAATTAAGTATATTTGCCCAATCTGGTAATTTTTTGTCAGAAGTTATTTGTACCTTCCATTTACTATAATCCCATTCATGTTTAGATAATTCAATTAATGTTTTTTTATCAAATATATATTGCAGGATTACATACATGTGATGAATATTGTTTGATTTGATGGAAATATTATTATAGGTAAAATTTATTATAGGTTTTTTTTCTGAGAGTGGCTCAGTTTGATAATCGGTGTGTATTTTCTTAACAACTAATTTAGTGTCATTTGAATTTTCTAAGTTATAAGTTTCAGAATTATAATCAATTTCTATATTAGATACTAATTTCTCTTTAATCTTAATCTTAAGATTTTTCTTCTTAATCTTAATTTTTTTTGGTTTATAATTAATACCTTCGGTTGAAATTGATGTAAATTCAGAAGACATATTGGTTTCTTTAATATTAATTAAGCATTTAATTTGAATCAATTTTTTAAAAGCTTAAGTTGCTAAACCCCATAAATCCAAAAAAAGCTGATAATGCCGTAAAAAAATGCCACCAAGCATGCATATATAAGTGTTTAAACTCTTCGCAATAAAGTTGATCGGCTAACCAACATATTAATCCCAGGGCAAAACAATTAATATACAATACTAACATTATTTTCTTCTTCAATCCAAAATTTCGTTGCCTTATTAATTTTAAACTTTTATATGTTAAATATAACTGCGACCCGGCAAAAACTACCAAAAAATAAAAGAAATAAGAATGAAAATAATAATACAATACTACTATTGGTATCAAATACATTTTTGATAGGTTTTTTTTGATTTGCTGCAAACCAAAAAAACTTGTTATTAACATTGATATTTCATCGATCCATTGTCCATAGTAACGCAAAGTCATGTGGAGCATTATTGAACCAATGCCTACCAATATTACGGAAATTCCTATTTTTTTTTGGTGTTGGAATTTCCATAATACAAGTCCCGCTAAAATATAAAACAAACAACTTATCGTATTATAAAATTCTGCTATCCAGCTAACATGCGTATATTTTGATTCGCAAAAGTGGACGCTAGTATCTTCTTGTCCCCAAAAATAAGTAATATTATTCATATATTATTTATTTTTTTTTGTCTAAATCTATTTGGAATATTATTTATGTTCTAGCGATGAAGATTAAAGGCGAAGTGTAAAATTATATCTTTATATAATATATAATTATGAGAAAAAGAAAAACTCGTAGAAAAAGAAAAACTCGTAGAAAAAGAAAAACTCGTAGAAAAAGAAAAACTCGTAGAAAAAGAAAAACTCGTAGAAAAACTCGTAGAAAAAAGGGAGGTGTAGGTGGTATTTTTGGTAAAGCATTTGCGGGCGCTTTGGCAACAGGATTAACACCGGTTGGTCTTGCAAACGCCACGACTACCAGACGTTCCAATTCTAGTTATATTCCATCTGTTAATGGCATCGATACAACAATGCCTAGCACTCAACTTGCTACTACTGATAATTTTTCTACCACAGATTATGATGGGTCTATGTCTTATAATACTGGTTTTACCGATTATAGCAATATAGACAATTCATCTTTTTCACCAGTGAGTTCAGACTATAGTTTATCAACTGAGTACGGACCTGTTACTCGCCCTGAACTTGTAGAATTAATTAAAGAAATACCTGATGATGTTAAAGAAGGTATGGAAAAAAACATACAAACTTTTACTAATAAACATGATAGACCACCTAAGGTTACGTTTGTTTGCGCAGGAAATACATGTAGATCTGCTTTTTCAGAAGATTTAATACGAAAAACATTCGGAAAATCTGTCGAAGTTAATTCAGCAGGTGTTAGGATTTATGCGGATGAGGGATCACCAATGACTCCCGCAGCACAGGTATTTGCTTGTGGTGGTAAGACTTGCCAAACAAATCATAAATCACAAAGGGTGACTAAAGATATTGTAGGTAATTCTGATTTAGTTATATTCATGGAAGAAAGTTTGATGAATGATGCAGCCGATCATTTGGGATATGATATCAAACCTGATAATTGGACTGTTATGAGATCTGATGGCGTCCCCGACCCTTGGTTTCCTAGTGATACGGCACTACCTTATACATCACAATTAGGTGATTATGAAAATATGACCCGTGCTGTTATGGAACCAATGGCAAATCATTTTGAAAATCTTGCGACTATGTAAATAAAAATGTTGGTAGTTGCATATATTATAATTGTATATAATATATGCAAGGACTGGTAATATTGATTTTATCTTTTATTTTAACATTCGTAATATCTAAAACCACAGATTTGAAACCGTTGGTTAATTACAAAAATCGTTTTGAATACATACCAATAATTACTTCAAATTTGTATGCTGATTTATTGATTGTTTTTATTACATTTAGTGGTATTTTAGGATATAAAGCACAATCATGGAAAATTCTAACTCATTGGTATAAGAAATACAGATTATCTGCTATGTTAGCTGATATTATAATTGGAGTATTATACCTGTTGCTTGCTAGATACATAGCATACTCTCAAAAATGGAAACTAAATTTATTTGAATTTGGCGCGTTGTCTGTCGCCGTGCAGCTTGTTTTTGATTTTGCATTTTATTTGATGTTTTCTCTCATCCCAAAAAATCAAAACCACATGCTTGATATGTTTAAGAACTGGGCGAGATATGCTAAATTAGATGCTCTTTGGGGAGATAGTATATTGGTATTATTTGGCGTTGTTGTTTCATCATTATTAAATCAAAAATCTTTTGATTTCAATATAGTAGCATTGATCATAGGTTTATATTTGGTTCCATATACGATATATATGAAAAATTAAACCCAAAATCAAAAAAATTGAAATACTTTTTGCTTTTTTTGTAAAACAAGTAAACAATTCCAAATATGTCAGAACATAAAGAACTCCGAGAATTAATTTTCGAACAAGTCAAAAGTCTTAAAGAGAAAGGATATGCCCATTTTGATCTAATCGAACTAGGCTATTTTACCGAGGCTGAAATGCTAGAAATGCAAGATATTTGCCTCAATTACTACTATAAATACTTCACTGATAGAGGCATCGCACGCGAAGATATTGAAATCGACATCAATAAAACGATGACGGAAAACCCATACTTCCAACAACCTAGAGATTCTCCAATGTTCAAAGCGATGTATGGCGATATTTCCAAAGCAGGTAACGAATATATTAACTGTCGAAATCCAGCAAACGCTATGAATTGCGGAATGGGTCGGGCGACCTCGCAAAAAGAGGTTTATTACGATTCAAAACTAATTGAATATATGGAAAGACTCAGACAACTTTACAATGCTTTATACAGACATCCGGTTAAAAGACACCTAACCCGATTTGGTCTTAAGCTACCTCATAAAAGTTCAAAAGACATGGTTGCTCACGCAGATATGTCCTACTGTAGAGACGTCAAAGAAAATGGTGCCCCCTTGAAAGACGCCGACGACCCAGTTTGCAAAGCACCCTATTCGAAAGAATATGGTGAAAATTGCAATGGTCAAACTAAGGCACCCTATTCGGATGGAGGGATTAGTATGAGAATACAGTCGGTTTTAGGTTTATCAAACAGTGAATCTGGTTGGTATGGGTATGAGGGGTCCCATTTGAAATACGATGAAATTGGTGAAGCGATTGACTGGCCCGGTGTCAAACGCGCCCCCCAACGAGTCCCAATTGAAGTGCTCGAAAATCTTGGATTAAAAAGGGTTGATATCCCAACGAAACTAGGGCGACTGATATTGTGGAACTGTGGTGTAATTCACGGAAATTCGTCCTGTAAAAATACCAAACCAAGACTAGTAAAATACATCAACTACATGCCCGATACTGAGAATACCTCAGCGGACCGCATAATCGGATTGGGAAATCAACCCAACGAGGAGAAAAAATCAAACAAATGATAATCGATAAAATCAGTTCAAAAAATTAACAGAAATTTAATGACGAATTGTAGCCATATACTACAAATCCGAAAATTTTTTTTTTATTAAATTGAATAATTATAATACTTATTTTATAATTATAATTATACCATTATGAAGTGCAACTCTATTAATGTATCATTATGTATTTCACTATCACTGTTATTAAGCTCTGTTATTTTGGGAATTTTGTATTTAGTTTATATTGATATGGGAAATACAGATAACAAATTTGGAGAAATATCTTTGTATTTATTTGCTATCGCATTTTTGGCTTGTATACTCAGATCTAGTATCAAAGATGAAGAAAAAAACCCCCGTTCAGCAAAGGTAACCCCTATTTAATATTAACATTTCCCACACAACCCAATAACACCGCAACCTATTCGTTTTCCGGCATTTCCTGTAATTAAGCTTTCTTCGTCTCCTCCTAAACCTAAATCATCTCTCTTCGCATGTATTACCACACTGCGACCGATAATATTGTGTTTTCCGTTTAATTTAACCAAAGAATCATACATCTTTTTTCTGACACGACCACTTTTGTCTGCTGTAATATTGCCCAAATCTCCCACATGACGGTTTTTACTAAAACGACCACCGTGTTCACATTTATGTGGATTATAATGAGCGCATAAACTACCACACCCTTCTCTTAAATCACCCGTTCTATGTATGTGAAACCCGTGTTCACCGGGTGGTACATTGTCTAAACAAATATTTATTAATGTTTTATTGTTTTTACTTTTTTTAAATTCAATGTATCCGTCAATGCTTCCATTTGTAATAACACATACTGCTTCCATATATTTTATATTTTTAATAATTTAAAATATATCAAACGAACATTAATACACTGTATCAGCTTTTATTTCGGATTTCTCAAAATTAAATTTGAATGAGAATTCGTCATATGATAAAAGTTAATAGTAGTGCTTAATATTTATAAAAGGTTGTTTGAGCCTCATCCACCTCCTCTTTTCATTCTTCTGCGGGTTTTAACACGTCTTCTTTGTTTACCACCACCATGTCTTCGTCGACGAGTTTTTGAGCGAGCTCTTTTACGGGTTCTTTTACGGGTTCTTTTACGGGACCTACGTAGTCTTTTTCTTCTTTCGGAACTCATATATATATATATATGGTTCACATTTTATTAAAACTTAAAGGAATTATTTGTATATTTAACAAATGGATTCGAAAACTATTGGTATTGCTGTAGGAGCTAGTGCTTTAGGAGCCGCGTTGGCTTATCTAGGATACACAAATATGAACGATGACGATGTTGTTACGACATCGGTATTGGATATTACCGATACGTTGTCGGCTACTGTAGATAATGTTGTCGGATTTGAAACTGAAAATGAGGTGAAAGCAGACGATGAAAAAATTAAAAACGAAGTGAAAAATGTTATATCACAGCAAAAATGGGGACAGTTTTGGAAAAGTGAATATGGAAAGGTTGATAAAACCGCGGAAGTCAAACCCGGTATCAATGCTGAAGGGTTTAGTCAATAGACGTTTTGTTATCTAGGATATCTGTTTTAATCGGTATTTTTTTAAATTTTGTTATGATAAAATACCTACAATATATTTTTTTACCATCCTTTGTATACCCAGCGCTTTTTCTAATGGGTTTCATTTGATAGTCGCATGCTTTCAATATCTGTCTAACTAAATTAAGCAGGGGCCATTTTTGGTCTTTTGATGCGCCTTTTTGCAGGGCTGTAAGTGATGACGAGCTAAATTTTTTTTTTAATTCTATAATTTCGGATTTTATAGAATTATATACATCTTCAGACAACAACATACTGCGTGGTATCATAAGACCTTGTAATTGGTCGGCGTTGTCTAATTGTAAATTGCATTTTTTTAAAAAATTCAAAACTATTGAGTCCATATAAAAACAATATGTAAATATTTATAAATTATTAAACGCAATTTCCTAAATTTAACAGAAAAAAAAGAACTGAAATCGGCAAAACAAAACAAAAGAAAAATAATAAACTTTCTAGAAAAAATCGATTTTGGACATTTTAAAATGTCCAAAATCGAAAAAAACGAAACAGTTTATTATTTTACTTTTGTTTTGTTTTGCGCTTTACTACAGAGTGTAGTGAAAATTTTGGAGTATAAATTATTTTTACCCACTACATCGCTTAAAAAAAGGCACTAAACATCAATAAAAAAAAGGATTTAGGCGATTTTTTTGTTACCATTATATAGGATAACAAAATGTCGCAAAAAGTCGCCAAAAAATTTAGTTGTAAAAAGTGTGACTATCACACTACAAACAAATACGATTGGAAAAAACATATTTCCACTACAAAGCATAAAAATGGTAACTCGATGATAACTCATTCTCATAATTTGTTGAATAATGTATGCGAAACATGTGGAAAAATATATAAATTTAAGAGCGGGTTATCCAGACACAAGAAAAAATGTTATATTGGTGTGGAAAACGGAGTGTTGAATATTAATGCTCAAAATCGCCAAACCATAAATGCTGCGAATAACCAATATAACTCTGGTTTATCGGAAAGTATCAAGCTAATGGCGCAAACAATGGCCAATCAGGGGAATATTCTTGAAAAACTTATTGAATCACAAAATGAGATGATTCCAAAATTGGGGAACAACAATAATAACAATGTTTCTATAAATATCTTTTTAAATAAAAAATGTACGGATGCTATGAATTTAACAGATTTTGTGAAAAATATCAAAATCTCTCTTGAGGATCTAGAATATACGAATGAACATGGATATGTAAAAGGCATAAGTAATATATTTCAGAAAAATTTAACAGATTTAAAAGCTACTGAAAGACCGATTCATTGCTCTGATAAAAAACGTCTGCAGTTTTACGTAAAAGATGAGGATAAATGGGAAAAGGATATAACCCATGAAAAAATGAATAAAGGTATAGAAAGTATAGGTAAACAACAAATATTACAAATCAAAGAATGGGAAAAACATCATCCAGATTTTTTAGAACACGAAGAGCAGTATATGGAATGGAATCAATTGGTGAGTAATATGATGGGGGGTGAAACAAAGAAAAGAAGAGAGAAAAACATTGAAAACATTAAAAAAATCATTTCAAGTGATGTTTCCATGAAAGATGCCTTAGTCACGCAATAATCGTATAAATATATCGATTAAAAAATATTAATTAATATAATGGAAAAATTGGAAATACCTACACCGCCAAAACCTTTTTGGAAAATGAATATTGAAGAATTAAAAGATTTTTCTTTAGTAACTCAGGAATATGATAAAAATGTTAACTCAACGGGCGTTAAACAAAAAAAACCTATTAAAAAAAGGAAACACAAAACCCGGAAAGTTAAAATAAGATTAAAAAAAAAATTTATAAGAAAAACCTTAAAACGCAAGTTGATAACATTATAATAATAAATATATAAAAATTATTTTTTATTATTATAAAATGAAAATTCTAGTAACAGGTGGTTCGGGATTAGTAGGCAAAGCAATGCAAGAAATTTCAAAGGAATATAGCACCTTTACGTTTTATTTTTTGTCTTCTTCGGAATGTGATTTAGAAGATTATAATGAAACATATCAGTTTTTTTCAAATTACAAACCCGATTACGTTATACATTTAGCCGCTTGTGTGGGTGGACTCTATAAAAATTTAGCTAATCCCAGTACAATGTTGGAAAAAAATCTATTAATAAACTCAAATGTGTTGAGGTGCTCACATGAATTCAAAGTTAAAAAATGTGTCTCTTGTTTATCCACGTGTATTTTTCCAGATAAAGTTAACTATCCCATTGATGAAACCATGTTACATAATGGACCACCGCATAAATCAAATTATGGATATGCTTATTCTAAAAGAATGTTAGATATACAAAGTAGAGCTTATCGCGATCAATATAATGATAATTTTATTTGCGTCATACCAACGAATATTTATGGTAAACACGACAATTTTCATTTAGAAGATGCACATGTTATACCCGCTTTGATACACAAATGTTATCTAGCAAAAAAGAATAAAACACCATTTGTAGTAAAAGGTTCTGGTAGAGCATTAAGACAATTTATTTATTCGGTTGATTTGGCCAAGTTGCTGATGTGGACTGTAGAAAAATACACTGAACGTGAAAACGTAGCTTTATCAATATCAGAAAAAGACGAGAATACAATAGAAAATGTTGCTCGTATAATAGCATGCGAATTTGATTATGAATTTGAATTAATTTTTGATACTGCCTTTTCCGATGGACAATATAAAAAAACATGTTCTAATAAAAAATTATTAGAAAATATTGATGAATTTGATTTTACTGTAATTGAAACAGGCATTTCACAAACTGTTAAATGGTTTGTCGAACATTATGATGAGTGCAGAAAATAAGTTTTCATTATAAAAAACAAAGTTTATTCTACTTAATGTATTTTCTTCTTTGACGAGATTTCCTTTTTCTTCTAGTTTTTCTAGTTTTTCTAGTTTTTCTACGTCTAGTTTTTTTTCTTTTCCCACCCGTTTGTGTAAATTCAGGTGAAATATTGAGAGCATTGATATAATTATTCATTAAATGATTTTTGAGAGATTCTGTTTTAAATTTTGCCTTAAGCATATAGGGGTCTATCTTAGTAATATTACCGTCGCTCATATGGTAAACAACTCCAGGGTGAGAAGTAAAAATTTTATAAAACTCTCCATTTTGTTTAAATTTCTTTTCAAAATTCAAATGTATTTTTTCGTAAATTGTATTACAAAGTTTGATTATATCATCCCCGCCTCCGAATAATTGTTTTCCTTTATTTTTAATTATATTTGTAACATGCGACTTCTTTCTATAAGCTTTTCCAACAAAATTCGAGGTCGCTATGGCTTTTCTAATAATGGGGTTTTTTTTTAAAAATATACCCCGATCCTCTTTGGAAAGTTTGAAATTTGGAAACAATGTTAAATTTTTTTGTAAAAATATAAGTTTACAAATGGAAACACACGTCGCTAAGAATGTAAACATTTCAAAAGCAGATAAACGTGGCACAATGTCGTTTTCATATACGAATGTAGAAATTGTTAATATGGGATATTCTTTTAAGTATTGTTCCAATGCCTTACCATTTTCTTGCGCTGCAAACGACGTCCCTGAAGCAAACCCGCATATATTAACTGGTGTACTCCTATTAAAATGTTTATCAAAAAGCAATATACCCGTTATAGTAGCAGTAGCACCTCCCAAACTATGACCAGTAACAGTCAACGTATAACCCGGGTTTTCGTTTAATAATTCTTTTAATTGAGACGCCGTTTCATTTGCTATATAAGACGATGCTTTCAGAAAGCCGGCATGTGCGTAATACTTGTTACCATCTAAAAAAATGGATTTTGTGGTAGCCAGTCCATCAATTAGGGCATCTTGGGGAGTTGCTGTACCTCTAATTGCTAAAATAATAGATTTTGTCTCAGCATTCTTAAAAATACCATAAACTGGTATTAGGAGTTTTGTCCCTTTTCCACTTTCTTTGTCTACTATATGTTGTTCTTTGAATAATTTAATTAATCCAGGTGGTTTCGTTTTAGAATATATACCATTTGCGTATTGTGCTAAAATTATTTCATCCTTCAAATTTTTTTTTTGTATAAAGTTATTATTAGTATGTTTTTCTTTTGAAAATTTATAAGATTTGGCCAATAAATACGCAGCTGACGATAAAATTAATTTATTATCATTTATTTTAAACCCATAAAAAATATCACCTTCGTTGCGATTTTCCCGTGAAATTAGAGTTTTAAGTAATTCGGAAGATTCTTTGAATAATTCTTCGGTGATATTTTTCATATCCCCAACAGATGAGTACGTTTTACTAATATTTTTTTTACTGCGAGATATTTTGCTCATACCTTTTCGGGTAATATTTGAAGAGAAGCTCTCTGTATTTTTCCTTGTGTTTTTTTTAAGTTTATTGGGCCATTTCATAATATATTAAACATATATTATAAAACGTTGATAAAATAAATTTACAGTATGAAAGGCCAATATGGGTCATCTAAATAAAATTTAAGTGTTTTATTATCGTATATTTTGTTGTCGGTAGGTGTTTTACAAACTTCACTACCACAATGGTCGTGGTTTCCCCAATATATATTTTTTTCAATTACATTATTGACGTTGCGTGTTTCTTTTTCATTCACTATGGTATTCCATCTACCAAGATGTTGTTGTGCGCTGGAGCGTTTGAAAAATTTAGAAAATACTGATTTCATCGTGTGTTTATTGAATATAAGTTTTTAATTCCTTAAATTTCAATTTTTTTCTGTTGTTATTTTAATGATGAATCGTGAAACAAAAGGTGAAACAAAAGGTGAAACAAAAGGGACTGAAGAAGGAAAAAGAAAAAAAAATCCTGGGGTAAAAATCGTTGAAGCAATTTATGATATTTTATTCGATTTGCAGGGGGACAACGACAATAAGGTGGTGGTGGCGAACAAGAGAGAGAAGAGTTGTTTTCAAGATGGGGCATTTTTATTTGCTGATGCTGATGGACAATTATTTAATTATTTACTATATTTAGATCGAAAGGGCGGTCAACCATCCGGAGACATTACAACTATTGCTGCCTCGCCGGCCTCCTGGAAAATATGGAAGCCCAACAAATTAACACATTTAATGTCTCAATGTAGTTTGAAAAATAACCATGTTTTGGCTAGTAATTTAAGGCATTTATTGGACGAAAAAGTACCAGTTGCTGGAGTACATGCCGATTATAGTAGTAGAATAGTTTATCATAATTCAGGAACTAATGGGATTTCTGTTCAAATCACAGATGAAGGTGGTGCAGGAAACCATAGCAATGTTTGTCAATATGAAAGGAACATTGAACCTTCGATTAATATTGATTGTGGTTTCACATATATACCAAAAAAAAAAGGAGTAATGAAATTTTATTCATATACCGTACTAATTTATACTGGTCGACCAGCGGCAGAAAATATAGAACAAAAAAATATATTATTTGAGCAAAGATTTACTTACGTAAAACTGGAGAGTGAGGGGACATACCAAAATACAAGTCGCCACGCCTCGAGAACGCTCGAGAAGTGGTGGGGAGAAACAACACATAAATCAGTACCTGGTGGAAAAACTATGTCTTATGAGTCTGATACTCTAAAAAGCAAAATAGGTAACAAGATGTTATGCGTGATGAAAGGTCCAGGAAGGAACGCAGCAGTAAATATTTGTTACAGAGCTGAAGATGTAGTCAGAAAACCAAATTCCGAAGAGTATGATGCGTGGATAACCGCTTATAATCCTGAAGAAAGAAATGAACCCAAGCTGCAAGACTTTAAGTTAAATAACGAAGAAAATATAACCTATCAAGATTTAAGAGTAGGAGCAGAATATTTTGTTCCACAATCTTACACAACAAACATTTTAGATTACCTAGATAGCGTAGCAGACTCTCGTCTCGTCTCGGATCCTACAGTTGTTCCGGTGGTTGTGGGTGGTAAAAGGTATAGAAAAACCCGAAAACGTCGAAAAAAGAAAAGAAAAAGAAAAACTAAAAGAAGAAGAAAAACTAAAAGAAGAAGAAAAACTAGAAAAAAAATTTTATAATGTGCATAAGGCGTATGGGATGATATATTTAAAGATCTTCTACGGATAAATCAACATTATCGGTTAAAATATATTTTGTTGGGTATTTACCGGGTTGAATAATAAACCAATTTATCTCATTCGTGCCACTACAAGGCCCTGTAACCCAGTGTGTTACATACCCAGTAACAGAGTCGCCATCAACAGTAGTCACTGTTATACCTTGTCTTAATTTACGACAAGAATTGTTTTCGTCGCTGCCCGTAGCAGAGTCTTCCCACCATGTACTATTTTCATTATCAATATCGGAATTGTCGCTCATTTTACAAAATCGAGCACCTTTGTCTTTCATGGCTCTAATTAATCTTTTTTCAATATTTACATCAAATGATTGATTTTCTGTTGTCCAAGAATCCATAATAATATTAAGATTTGTGTTTTTCATCCATAAACACAAACTATAAAAACATTCAATTTTTTTATTCTGCTACAATAACAACTACTCCTTTTGATTCAAAATCAACTTTTTCTCCTCGCACAATAGGTATTATAGGCGGTACAGTTATATCTGCATTTTTTTCAAAAATTTCCCTGTTATTCCGCGAAAATAAATAATTATCAGCTATAGTAATATCACTATTTCTAGAAGAACCCATGGTTCGATTAATTCTCTGCTGTATATTATTACGGATGCAACAATTAAACCATATAGCACTAATAATAGCAACAATACAACATATAATTAGTAAAATTATAGTAGCTGTATACATAAAAAATAATATTAAATTTTACTTAATATTATTTTGAAAACCCTTTGTCCGATATTAAATTTTTACAGTATAGGGAAAACAATGTTTCAATTCATTTTTTTCATCCCCTATTTTTTTGTCTTTAAACATGCCTATAAAAGAGCTATGACTAACAACGGCTATTGTTGTTTCCGGTCTCTTTTTGATCCATTGTTTCATTTTTTCAATTCTTAGGTTTAAATTTTCATATGTTTCCCTCTCACTTGACCAAGGCAAAACCTCGTCTTTTATTTCAGAAAAATCTATTTGAGGATACAAATAAGTCAAATCTGATATATTTTTTCTTTGGTTACAGATCTCATCACCTCCTAACGGGTATTCAATTAAAAAATCTTTTGCTATTAATTTTACATTGTGATTTTTAAATGTAAAAAGTGCCGTATCTAGCGTTCGGACACAGGGGGATACACATACCAACTCCACATTTTTGAGGTTTTTCCAAGAATTACGCAAATCTTCGCATTGTTCGTATCCATCGTATAACAAATTAGTATCTCGGAACTCTCTATATGCTCTTTTACCAATATCCCAAAATAGTTTATTGTGCATTGCGTGCCCGTGTCTAATAAAATAACAAGTTTTTTTCATATAGTTATTATTTATATTAGTCTTTAATATAAATAATAACTATATTAAATAAAACTAAATATTAAATATAATGAATGAATCAACATTAACTTGTGTATCCGGTTATTGGGAAATCAAAAATAAACATGGTGACAAATTTAATAATTGGTTTCATAACACTCTACAAATCAATTGTCCATATGTATTTTTCGGAGATAAAGAAACTATTGAAATGATAAAAAAATACAGAGGCGATTTACCGACGCATTATATAGAATGTAATATAGATGATTTTTATACATATCAATATCGTGATAAAATGATTACACATCCAACGCACTGTCCGAGTATTGAACTTAATTTAATTTGGAATGAAAAGGTTTTTTTAATACAAAAAGCTGCAAAACTTAACCCTTTTAGTTCATCCCATTTTATGTGGGTTGATGCTGGTATATGTACTTATCGAAATAATCCACCACCGAAAACGCCATTTCCTAATTTAGATAAATTAAACAGGTTACCAAAAGACAAATTGATATTTACAAATCGTCCACATTATAACCCAAATGATAATAACTATTATTATAAAATGTCTTACATTACAGGAACATATATTTTACACCATGATATAATTGATAATTTCGTAGAAATTTATAAACGATATTTAGATAAATTAATAGACAAAGGTAATATATGGACTGATCAAGTAATATTAACCCACATTTATAACGACAACAAACATTTATTTTATAAGTTATCGGATGGATATGGCATAATAATTCCTTTGTTATATTAAAAAATCAAAAATTATAAATAATCTTATGTTTTCTGTTTAATTTATTAGCAACAATAATTATTATAAATATTTTTGATATGATTAATATACCAACTATTATTAATATTATTATTCTTATATTCAAAATTCCAATATTTAATATCATATGATGTATGTGGCCATTCACCTGGTAAATTACATATATTTTCAGGATAAGAAAATTCATCAAATTTATGATTATGCCCCAGTATTGATAATATTTGATTCACACAATGAATAAAAACACAAGTTGTTGGATGATTTTGTGTAAAAAAAAGTTTATTCATTATAATTTAAATACTTTATTAGTTTTAAATATTATTATTTAAAACTAACATTTGAAATTACGTATATGTTATATATATATACTGTTTGCTATAATACACCTCAATATATTGAACCACAATATAAATTATTACAGAAATATATCAAAAACAAATTTGAATATATAGTTTTTAATAATACAATGACTAATAGTGCTATCTCACAAAAAGATATTAATAATAATAATATGTTGCAAGATGTATGTAAGAAACATAATATAAAAGTATTTAATTTACCAAGAGAATTATTTCGCGGCATGTCCGATGGCGCTGCAAGTGGAAGAGCGGGAACGGCGATAGACTTTGCACATCGCCTTTTATTTTCAAATTATTCTTTAGATTCTACATTTTTTTTAATCGATTCAGATGCATTCTTATTAACACCATTTGATATTCACAAATTTATGGAAAATAAAAAACTATCCGGTAGAATCCAATACCGAAAAGGTAGAAATAATACTATAAAATATATTACAAATCATGTCGTAATTTTTAAACCAGCTGTATTTGATAAAAGTTTATTTTTAAAGTATTTTTCATTTCTACCTTGTAATATAGATAATGTTGCATGCGATTGCGGTGGTAACATTAACTTCCTTTTTAACGAAATGGAAAGTAATGATTTTATAAATTGGAAAAATAAACTTTTTAGTGAATATGGTAACACTAAACAACAATGGGGTACCGCACCAGATTCAAAAAAAGATTTTAGTAATGAAGCATTATCATTAATTAATGATTCTAACTTAAGAAAATATATATTACAAGACACAACGATATTAAAAAAAGATTTTCCATTTTGTGAAGTTTTAGAGAACACTAAAGATAATACTATTTTTTTACATATGAGAGCTGGAACAAATTGGATTAATTATAATATAAAAACTAGAAATGAAATATTATTAAAATTTTTAGACAATTTATAAATTTTATATGATTAATAAATTAAAATATATAAAAATATATTATTTATATTATTTATATGTCAAGAATACAACCACAAACATTTTGGAATAAATTTATTTCTGATGATACAATATCAACCTTTACAAACTGGGTAGGTGATCCACAAGCTGAAAGTAAAATATACTTTTATCATTATCTTAAAAATAAAGATTATAAAACTTTACTAGATGTTGGTTGTGGAGATGCTACGATATATGAAGGTTTAAAACACAATAATATCAACATTGATTATACTGGGGCAGATAGTTGTGAATATTTTGTGGATTTAGGTAGAAAAAAAAATTTAAATATACTAAAAACAGATATTAGAAAAATAAATACAGCTGATTCTAGTTATGATATAGTGTTCGCTAGACATATTGTAGAACATCAACCTGATTTTGAAACATTATTTACAGAAATGATCAGAATAGCAAAAAAAGAATGTATTCATATTTTTTTTATAAAACCTGATATGAGTGATAAAAATGTGATTAACTATGGTAAGGATGAAGATTTATATCATAATAAATTTGGACATTTAAAAATTGTTGAATTTTTGAACAATAATCCAAAGGTGAAAAATTTTGAGTTTAAAGATATAAATGAAAAAGAAAATATGTTAATTATGAAATTACAATAAAATATATTTCAAATATAAATAATTATCATATCCTAGTCCATCCCAATCCATTAAACATACTAACATTTGATGGTAAAAATGTTAAAAATATATGCATTGTAATTACTTCTTTTAAAGCGATGCAATACAAAATGGTTAAAGAATATAAAATTTTATTAAATGAATTGTACCCCCAATAACAATTACTTTTTCTTAACTGTTAATGTTGGCAAAACTCCCTTCATAACTAAAGATCATATAAATATTATAAATAAGAGAGCCGAAGGATTTTGGTCGCGTGATAAATGGATTGGTAATATATATAATAAACCCATCGAATATTCCATTTTTTTTCAAAATATTTATCTTCAACTAAAATTCAATATTTATCAGGGTCATAACACTTATTTTATAGGTTATCGGAAGGATGGGGTACAATAATACCTTTATTATATTAATTAGTTGAATATGGAAACCCCTTTAATGTATAGTCTATTTTACTTGGTATATTAGGCATATCTAAAGGTGTAGGTAACTGATTTTCATTTCTTATTTTTTTTGTAATAAATTCATTTCGTATATAAGTTAATTCAAAGACGTGTGGTATATTTATTCCGTCTATAGTATTCATTTTACAACCATTATTAGCATGTAAATGGACTAATGTATGTGTTTCATTTATTTTATTCAATACATTAAACATTTGCTCATTTTTTATGTCTGACAAACCTTTAAAATAATTAGGATACAACTCTATATCTGCTGGACTATGAATTTCAATTACTAGTTGCTTAATTTTATTTATAAGATTATTTTTTATTATAGACGGCATTAATCTAAATTCGTGACCCTCAATATCTATTTTCATAAATATATCATTGAAATTATTCATGTATTCAGATAAATTAGTAGTTCGTTCATCAATGCCGTTTCCTAAATTTTTTCTTACAAATTTTAGATTAGGAATATTATTAGGAGGTAAAGAATTTATAGTACCATCAAAGGCATAACAAATTATATTTGGAAATAAACCTAATAAATCTTTCTCGAAACTTATATCATTTGCTATACCACCGGATATAAATAAATCATATTCTCCTGGTAAATTTATTATTACATATCCTCCATCATGGTGTCTACCGATTCTTTGTTTTGGAAAAGTTGTTGTATACAATATTAAATTTTCCATTATAGTTATTATTTATATTAGTCTTTAATATTTATATCTATTGATTAAATTTTTTATTCTAATCAAAATATAAATGAATGTGAAAAATTTAGTAATATCTGGAATTACCATGTTAGCATTAGACAGTGTTTATTTAACCTCTATGGGTAAAACATACGGAAATTTAATTAAAAATATTCAAAAGAGTCCTATCAAGGTGGGTCCAGCGACATATTTAAGCGCTGCGTTCTGTTATATTTTTTTAGTTGGTGGGCTAAATTATTTTATTATAAGAGAGAATAAATCAATATTCGATGCCTTTTTATTGGGAATGGTAATATACGGTGTTTTTGAAACAACATCGTTTGTAATGTTTAAAAATTGGACTGTCCCTATAATATTACTTGATACGTTATGGGGAGGTATTTTATTCGCATCAACAACATACGTATCTCGTAAAATAGTGACTTTTTTATAAAATTGAACATAATTAATTTTTTATTATAATATATAAATAATAAAAAATGACTACAATTTCACACACATTGTTGAAAGCGATGTTGATTAGTACACCAGGTTCCCAAGTGAACGGTTTCGAGGTTGGTTCTTGGTGGTTTGGAAAGTCATTGTTTTATAGAGACTTTCGAAACGGTAAAGAAAATATAGGACATGATTTATCGAATTTAACTGAAATTAGTGGTTCTATACAGCGTCAATTAGTCAAATGGAAACTTTTAACTGATTGTAGCGATGACTATTCAAACCAATTTATATGCATAGTTTACAATCTCGTAAATAAATATCAAGACAAATTTTGGACGAACGGTGTTCCTGAAAATGTATTTAGCATACCCAGTGCTAATTTGGACGAGTTTGTTTCACTGCTTTGGTCTGCGGCAACCAGTCACGGCTCAACCTCATATAATGGTTCACCCCAATATTTATATAAAAAAAAATTAAATCCTCTTGCCGCTTCGCAGTAAAATATTTTTAGAAGGACATGTTTCACATTTACAGCCCACCCCGTGAAATCTCAAAAAGGCATGAAGGGTACACTCCTTTTTGATATCAAGATCGTATATTAAATTTAAATGATTTTTATCGAATGCTTTCCCATTACAAACGAATCGTTGCCATGTTGAAGGCAAATTTGTGCGCCTGAATATGAATTTTTTTAAGTCTCCAACAGTGGTTGAATTATCAATATCAAATGTTAATGTGTTCCCTACAGGCATCTTAACAAAAATCTGTTTATAACCATTCATTAATGAAACTATGGTTTATACTTTTTAATATATTTAATATATATGAATTTTTGGGAGACTATTACATGTTGGTATAATACCAGAGAAAAAGGAATTGCTCTAAGTCGTTCAAATAGTATAGAGAGTTTGAATGAGAAATATCCAGATAAAGAAAATAAAATCAAAAATGATATTTGCTGTGGGAATTGCTGTTGTTGCTTAGAAACATCAAATAAAAAAAAAATAAAACAGGCAATAATAAAAGACAAATGTTTTTATTTTTGCACCGAAGAATGTTATCTAGAATGGCTCAAAACACCAGTAAATATGTGGCTTGGGTTTAACTTTTCTACAGCTTCGGATCAATAATAACTAATATATTATCCATACATAATCATTTTATGCTTTTTAAATATCATTAGAAAAGGAAACCATATAATTCAATGTATATAATGGTGCTTCAAATATGGTCATTTTAACACTTGTCAAGAAAGCCGGTCGATTTCCTTCAATTGCGTGTCCGATAAATTGTATTACCCAAGCAGCCATAAAATAAACAATACTGTGCTTTAACCATTGTATATCATTATTTCTCCAAATTTTAGCAAAATTGTAAAGAAAAAGAATAAAAATAGACATGTAAATTCCTATTTCAAGAGAATAATTTATAAAATAATAAACAGGAAATAATAAAGCAATAATCTTATCAAAATTATATTCATCAAATCCGTGAATTATTTTTGAACCTAATTTATTTCCCTTGTTATTTGATAGTCTGATATTTAAATAAGAAAAAAAATTTAATGTTGTAACCATGATAATGGGGATACAAAAAACATGCAACATTTTATTGATTGTATTTTGATGAAAGGTTTTGTAAGTAGACATTTAATAATATTAAAAAACTTTGTTTATATTCATTCAAAAAATATTATCATGTAAGTGTATAATGTTTACTATCAAAAATATATTATCTAGTTTTAAAAAACAAAATTTGTTTTTACCTTTTCATTTATTATTAATTATAATATTTACATGTCTATTTTATTTTTATGCACCACACACAGGACACGAAGAAGATAAAAAAAATTTCACGTCGCTATTTGAAACTTTTTATTATACTACAATTGTTCATTTTACAATAGGATTCGCGGATATAACACCAAAGAGCAGATTATTGAAAATAGCTACAATGGTTCATGTATTTTTGACTTTTTTACTTTTCCAATGTTAATTTATTTATTTTTTATTTATTTTTCGGTTTTACATACTTATTAGCACCAGTCGCATGAACCAAAGTTACTAAACTACTTTTTTTCCATTCTGTCCCAACAGCCCATTCGCTCATAACCATAACATCGCCCGCATTAATATCCCATTTCATAATTTGTCCAATTTCTTTATGCTTATATTTCCATCTATAATAAAACGGCATGCTTGGGTTTAACCCCAATCTCATAGATAAAACCCTTCTTCTTTCAGAATCACCATGCCAACCAATACCATTCTTTTTTTTCCCACCATCCATATATTTGTTACCCTCCGCACAAGCAAAATTGAATTTTTCTCCAATTTTCATAAACTCTTTTTTTAAAATATCCATAATCGTCATATTTTCAAACGCATGAATTGTTCCTTTTCCTTCGGCATAATTAGCAGTCTGTGCTTTACCAGAAACAACATTATTTTCTCGAGCATGTTTATTCAAAACTTTTTGTCTTCTTGTATCCCAATACTTATTATCCCACTTTTGTCCCATTACTTCTTTCATCAAATCATTCATACTAAATTTATATTTATTCAAAATCGCAGGAATAAATCCTCGAATAACAAGGAAATGAGCACTGTTTACTTTAACAATTTCATTTATTTTATTTTTAATAATTAATGGTTCTCCGGTATCATTAATTAAACCCACTTTTTTTAAGTTAAACATTTCAGTGTCGCAATTATAATTTTCTTCCGCAAAAGTTTTTGCTGCTACTAAATCAGCTCTCATAAATCCTTGTCCAGGATCAGCAATTTCTCCTATCTGTTGATTTCCATGATGATTCTCCCCACATTCGCACCAAGTATACGTAACAATATTATCACCATAATCAACAAATGTCGTCTCGTTATTTTTTGAATCTGTATTTTTTTTTATTTTTAATTTAGTTTTTCTTTTTTTTAGAGTTTTAAACTTGAGTTTGCTTTGTTCCATTTTGGCGGTTTATTTTTTCCAACACTTGAAAAAAATAATTTATTTCAATTTTTTTTGATATAAATTATATATCAATTACTCCAAATACGTTATGAATGTGTGTTAATGCTGTCGTTCCATGCGTAACAGGTAAAAAATGTCCATTGATACTACAGCTGATTATATAGTGAAAATGATTGATGTCCCACTCTTCTTCCATGCGGATGGTTTTCCAATTTTGGTATTCGCAATCATATGACGCCCTGATTGGGATTGAATCCTTGAACATCCCTGGATTTGGAGAACGGCGGTAAAATTGCACTTTATCGTTTATATTTCCGTTTACATAATATTGAATTGTGACACCATACTGATTAGGATGTGTATTACGAAAGCATAATATCTTGTTAGATAGTCATTTTATAGAAGTCATATTTGTTGTTATTTCACTTTTATATTCATTCATAACAACATCAGTTTCTTGTTTTTGTTTAAGAACAATCGCATTATATTGAAGCTGTAGTTCGGCAAGTTTAAGACATAGTTCTCCCGGGTTTCCCATATTATCATCAGTATTATCAGCTAATATTTGCTCGGCATGACTTCTAGCTGTTTCGGCAATGACTTTTTTTAAATTTTCTCTTTCCTTTTTGTATTTTATATTTATTTCTTCAATCTTGGTTGTAAATTTGATTGTAGTTATAGAATTAGCAGTTAGGATATCCATATAAATATATATTACTATTTTGCTTTAAATATTTTAATATAATTCAATTAAACAAAGAGAGAAAATAGATTAATAAATAAAAGTTATAAAAAAACAATATAATAACAAAAATAAGATAATACTATAAATGTTAAAATTAAATTATTTCAATGCGAAAAGGTATGGGTGAAACATCCCGTTTGATTATGGTTGCGGCTGGTGAAAAATTTGAAGATTTTAGATATCCCATCAAAATTATTGACTGGGCTACTTATAATATGGAAAGGAAAGAGTTTGACGATGATAAAGCTGCAGGTAAATTGTGGAAATCTCTTGGAAAGCTACCATTTTTAAATGTTGGTGAGGGTGTAATTTCACAATCAAAGGCAATTGAAAGATACCTAGCTGATCGTTTTAAAATGATGGGAGATACAATGGAAGAAAGTGCATTAATTGATAGCTATTGTGAATATATCAGAGATTTCAAAACGGCATATCAGGCTGTTAAACGCAAAGAAAATCGAGAAGAGGCGTTAAAAGAATGGTTTAAAACAACTTTACCAGAAAAACTCATTGCGTTTGATAAACTTTTGTTTGGGAACATGGATTTTCAAAACATGGTTACACCACCGTCCGATAGACGATTCGCGGTTGGTCATAAACTATCGTTAGCAGATATTGTTATTTATTCATTTTTAGTAGACTTTTTTGATAACAAAGAAGGTGTCGCAACGGCATGTAACAATTGTGCGGTTTTAAAAAACATTGTAAAAAATGTTAGTGAAAATCAAAAAATTAAGGAATGGGTTGAGAATCGGGAACAAACTCCTTTTTAAAATTTTTCCTGTTGTAATTTAACATATACTTTTTCATTAACATTAATAGCAAGCAGCCCTTTGATTCGTCTACTAATCATGGGAAATGGTATATTTATTTCTAGTTTATTACCTTCATCTATATACTGTTT
>Ga0209092_10000624_pt1 | contig 35361 bp, 27 predicted proteins | sample FraStrMetagenome_FD_187446 | JGI IMG/M metagenome (GOLD analysis project Ga0209092, IMG submission 187446) | Marine eukaryotic phytoplankton communities from Arctic Ocean - Fram Strait ARC3M Metagenome (SPAdes) (version 2) | ecosystem: Environmental > Aquatic > Marine > Oceanic | place: Fram...
TTTTCTCCCTAAGCGACCCATGCAGCTTCCATATTCCACGTTTTTAGGTCGGTTTTGTGTAATGGCTGTTTACGGCTGTTTAATGACAGCCAAGGGCCTTGGCTGTTAGTCTGTTGGCTGTGGCTGTGTGCACCTCTAATTCTGAATGGTACCCTCTGCTATTTCCAGCGCATGCTGCCTGAGTTGCAGCTTCTTTTGTCCTTCGTATAAATTGTGCGAACTTTAATGCGAACTTTCGCACGCTATAAGTGATTCACTATAAATAGCAAAAAACCTAGTCCTAAGGAAATAAGGGGCTAAAAACCTATTTTCTCTTTTTCAAAATATGAAAAATAGCGGTTTTACGTTTTATATGTTAGTTAAATTAGATTTATGAGGGACACGATATTTGTGACGTCAGTTTCTTACCCGAAACTTTTTGAATACCCGTGTACATGTAACCTCGGCTCTCCGCTTACGAGTACATGTCGTATGAGGTATGAGGAAGGATGAATCTTCTTCTCTATGCGTCTACTTGTTCCGATGATCGATATTATTGATGCAAAGTTCTTGATCAGGAGCGTACATGTAAAAATAGAAAGTTGAAGTAGAGTAAATTATACAGCGGCAACACTTTAATGTCAATCTACTATTTCGTTTATTTCCTTGCTATTTTATAACTTTTTGCTGTAGTGTAAAGGTGAGCTTTTTGAAGCCTAGGTGAATCATCTGGAATGTATTTTATTTCCTACACAATAGTGACATTTGACTCATTTGCAGTTCGGTTACGATCGTGTGAATTTGGTTTATAGTGGGTATTGTAATTATCACATCGGATCTCTTCACCTTGAGGACTACGAACCTATTTTAGGTACAGAAAATGCGATAGTACGCAAGCTTAAAAGTATTGCAGGAGACCAGGAGGCAAATATTTGTTACGCAGTGTACAATATAGAAAAAATAGTATGAAAATGGAACCCACTGAAAATGAAATCAATAAAAGGGAAGAGGACTTTATAACAGAACCACGTATAAAATTACTTCAAGAGCTGTCCGACACAGTGTTGTCACGTCAGGCAATCTTATCAATTGACTTCAGCCAACAAAATTTGAAAGCATGCGACACAGTTATCTTGAAGTTGGCTCTAATGTTTAATTGTTCGCGCCTTCATAGCTTAAAGTTGGCCTACAATAATTTTGGTGATGATGGTATTAGATCAATCTCTTCTTGCTTAGGAGCTGCTGCTGTATCTTTGAAAACGTTGGATCTTGGGTTTACGTCTTTGAGTGATACTGGATGCATTATGATCAGCCGCGTTTTGATGGGGGAAAATGCTGACATTCCAGCGACGGTAGTGCACCCTCCATTCATGCAGCTAGAGACTTTGTATTTGGCTGGTAATTGTATAGGACAAAGCGGAGGGATTGCACTCGCGTCCCTTGTTAGATCGAAGGCATGCATGAAGCTCAAAACTATCAATTTATCGGCAAATCGAATCGGGCCCAAGGCAATTTGTGAATTAGCCAAAGCATTTGAAGACACAGCAGCAACCATAGAACATTTATGTCTGCAGGGGACCGAAATGAAAAGTGAAGGTTGTTTGGCAGTTTCAAACATGTTGTTAGACAATCTTACCATTCGAACAATTGATTTATCGGGAAATGATTTGACGGACAAAAATCTTGTGTTGTTGTCACAATCGTTGTCAAGAACCAAAGCACCTTTAACAGCTCTACGTTTATCGTTTAACTTATTTTCTTGTACTGGAACTGAATCTCTTATGAATGCACTTTGGGGATCAAAGACTCTTCATGACTTAAAAATGGACAATAACAAGATTGGAGATCGGGGAGCTCAACTAATCGCAGTCATGCTCACATCTGTATCATCGATCGCTGTTCTTGATATCGGCTTCAATAAGATCTCATCAGTTGGAGTAAAAGCGTTGATGAAGGCAATAGCTGAAAGTAAAACTCTACGCGATTTGACTTTATCCGGAAATAGACTTGACGTCCTTGCAGCTAAGACGGTGGCTTTTATGTTGGCACATAATAAATCCTTGGCCAATCTCTTTATCGATCATTGCTCTGTAAGCTATCAAGCTCAGCGGCACATATCGGCCGGCGTTGTTTCTAACAAGGACTTGGCGTTGGCTTCTCTTACTGGCTTTCGGCTTGGTTCCATTGTAGTGTCACTTGGCTTCCCAGCGGATTTAGATCAGTGGCCAAACGAAAAGATATTGGCTTTTATTCGTTTCATGTGGGACAAGCAAAGAAAAAATGAAGCTAATAATCTGGATGAAAATGGACCGATGAATCCTGTAGCAGTTATCGATGTGGCGCGGAAAACTTTTTCGAGCTTTAGAAATGATGGTGTCAGTGAGATACTTCGAAAGCCTCCTTATCAAGATAAGAATAGAAATGGTTGTCCAGTCTCTGTTGAGGAGGCAAGAATAACTATATGTGAGCAAGTACAATTCGACACTTTACAAAGGGCTATACCAAAGAACCAAAATGGTCTAAGTGAAATGAATTGTTTGTTTCCTGATGGATTGACTACATATCCTTCTGATACAAATACTGTTTCGACAGCGGACAATGTTACTGTATCAACTATTGGTACACTGCCGTCTTTGGCGTTACATGATTCAATTGGGGTAGAAAGATTCCAAAGAAATACTTATTGGGTTTGTCGAAACTTTAAGAATTTAAACGGTCTAGTGAACAAGCCTTATGATTACAACGAGTTAATGGCATTACACATATTCGTGTTGTCTGTACCAGAGGGAGAATGCTTAGACTTTGACGAGGCAATAATAGACAAGGACGTACCTATTATAGCAAAAACCTCAACGAGTGTTGATCGACCTATGGTTCAAGAGAAATCGGATTTTATATCTGGTTGCGAGCAGATTAACTTGAGCAACGCTACCACTCCTCGCTTTCACGTCGACAGTGCAGGTGATGTTGCAGTCACGAAAAGGCGTTCGTTCTCAGATATATCCCTGTGTACAAGTTTGGAAAAATGTAAAAAGAAAGACGAAATGCCAATGAAGCGAGCTCGAAATAGTAAGAAGCGCATAGAGTATTATCCACGGGTGAAGGTTAGTCATTTTTCATAACACTATCATGGATCCTTCCCTTTCACCTAAATGTGGGTATATGCTATAATAGGACAAACTTGAAGGAATGAGGAGTGTTGGAGCTAAATTGTATCCAAAAGCTTTGATCACTATGAGACTACTGAAGTACATAGAGGAAAGTCTGTTACCGTTTGGTAAAGCAAGTCTGAATTCAAAGAATAATTCTCTATTTCTTCGCGCCGACATTGAATCTATGATCGTCGATTTGCTAGCGTGAAAGCTATGTCACATCACGCTCATATGCATATATTTGCGATTGAAGTGTAATTCTGGATTGTTGCGCAGGTTTGAGATCCAAAATTTTCATTTTGATTCTTTGAAACAAATATTTTAAAAATGCTTCTGCACATTTCCTTTGAAATCAAGTTAGTTTGTATGAAATATGTCTCTTCCTGTGTGAATCATTGATGAATGACGGTGCAATTTTTATGTATTGGTCTACACAAACTGCAGACCATGTCATAGTTTTTTGTGCCTGACACAATTGGTGAATTAGCTCACTAACGGGGTTTCCTGAACTAAAGTTATTTTAATTTACGTAATATTAGATGTGCTATTGAAACTTGTTGAATTATCAACTTATTGGGAATGGTCAAGTACTTTTTTGGACACGAGCAAGTCTATCAACGTAGAATTGCACTATTCCAAACAATTAAATTACATATCCATCGGACTCTCATCTCATCTTTTGAAATAGGAATATAATCAAATTTAACGAAGCATTACTTTGTATGGGTAAAAATTATAACAAATGATTTTCTAAATGCATACATCGCTCGCCCTCCTCAATATCCCACAAACACACTTGATCGAAGAAGAATGTTTTGAGCTGGTAAGTTGGCTACGTTTCACAAAAAAAATCAATACCATAGAATCCTGTCGCAAAATTACGCTTACTCGGGACAATTAAACCATACCCGCAGGTTACCACGACGATAGCCATTGGGACAGTGAAACATCGTGGAGTAACCGACAAGGCATAGCGCTGCAATAAAAAGAAACCTTAAAGAGAATTGTAGAATATTTCAAAATATGCAATATTTGAACAGCTGCAAGAGTAGATGTTATTATAACAATTATAAAAGTATACAGTGGCAAATAATTGTAAAGTACATTTAAAAAGTTGACAAACATTACTACAATATTCACTATCCAGAGACATTTATTCGAATTGCACTCGTATGCCTTACGTGTTACACAAACCCTCCTCGTCGAATACATTGTAATGGACATGTATCAAATATAAGTAATAGCATACATGCCCCTTTTGACTACCGGCTCTATTTCTGGTGCGAAGGTCTAATATTTTCCCTTTAATTGAATCCCCTTTCTGAATAAATTAAAGAATATCCTTTAGCTGAGCTATTTGCACGAAGTCAAAAACTAGATATTAGAATAGATGCTAAACTAACCAAATCGTTATTTATAATAGAAAGCAGCTATTGGCGCAAATAATCCTTTCGAAACGGAAAGGCTCATAACGTGGATGCGCTTAACGAACAGCAAGCATACCTCCATCTTGTGGTCAGTTCGCCGAAGGAGGCGTTAAAACAATCCTCAGCTTGGAATGGTTCTCCAGACCATTCTTCGCCACCTTTTTCAAACTCGACGCCCTACCTTTTTCTTGAAAGACTATGCTACTCTAATAGTCTGTTAGGACACTTAATAATCACTTTCGAAGAAGGTTTCATAAAAAAGCGCGAAGTCGATGCAAGTACGTAAACGATGGTCCTTCACGTCGAAAAATGAATTCTTGATAATTTTCTACTCTAGAAAATTCCCAAACCCAGTCACGATTCGCAAGCAATGCCCGGACCGGGTAATGCTAGCCAGGTAGCCAGGTACATGACTACCGGTATTTGACATGTGAGAAACGACTGATTTAGCCAAAATGTGCGAGAACTCTATACGTTACGAACTTATGGACAAACCGCATGGTCCACCAAAAGCAGAGCAGCAGTAGAATCTAGCAGCAACGAAAAAAATATTTCGAAGTAACACCGTAGTGTTTTCGGTTTGTTCACGTTGTAAATGGCACTTTGAATAAAGCCTGTGAAGACAGCATATGCACTACTTAATATAAATATTAGATCTTCCTTGACTAATAATAGGGTTGTTGAGGATATCCGAGTTGATAAGGAACAAGAAGAATACCGATACATTTATAATTTAAATCCTACACCAACTCTACGTACGTTGAATACTCGTGGACAGTCAAGGATTGGGCGGAGATAATTCAGGTTTCCTCATTTATACATTGATAGAGCGTTAAACATTAATGCAATCGATGGCTGGTGTCAAAGACACAGCTAATGCTGGATGTTTAAAAGACAATGCAACAGGAGGCTTACTAACAACAGAAGCATCACAATCACCAGAGGCAGACAAGCTCAATGGACGTATATTACTGGACAGCAAATCATCTGCAGAGGCTGCCGAATCATCTTCTGTGGAAGCAGAAGGACCAGGTGATTTACATACTATGATCGACAATGGAGATGATTATAACGAAGAGGAGAATGTCCCTACGACAGATGGGTGGGGGGAGACTGAGGATGGAAGAGAGAACGATAATGGCGAAGCTTCGTCGTCGGGCGATCATAATGTGACCACCGATACTTCTAATAGAGAATATGACACAAGATCAAATCAAGATGCTAATGATATGCGATCTGCATCTGTGACACCTCCCTCTGCAGCGTCTCCACAACAGAATATAATCAATGACCAGCAACAGACTGAGGAGGTAGTAACAACAATTGTACCGAATAGCGATTCCAATGAAACGGGACCCAAGCGCAAAGCTACTAGAGGCCGCAAACGACGTGGACGACCACCCAATAGAACTAGAAAGGTTACTAAGCACGCTGAAGGTTCTGCACAATCCATTATAGATTGTAAGTAGGTTTCATTTAGGGCTAATTTCGGAACGACAGGTATATATTTCATACAATCTCGTAAATTCACCTTTATTTCGAATACAGCAAATCAACCGCAGGCAACAACTCTTGTTATGCCTTTGACAAAAAAGTTTACTAGTGCGCTCCCAGGAGTCGAAAGTAAGAGGAACAACACACAGATTAAGGAATACAGGTGGAGAGGTAAGTTTCGTTTGCAGTGATACAAGCGTTACTTCTGTGTAGGTGTTCAACTCTATGTTGTTTAGCGCATCGGGCAGCAGAGGATTACATAAGCCTAGTCGGAGATATTATGTATCCAGGAACATACTTTGGCGCATTTGGTTATAACAGCGACAAAGGAAATTATCCCGTTGAAAGGCCAAATACGTTGGGACTTTTGACGAGTCCCCTTCGACGGCCCACTGTTATTGAGAAGTGGAGTCCGTATGAGGTAGCATCGTTTGAAGCAGCTTTGACGCTCTATGGAAAAGTTTTCCATTCAGTTCAGAAGGTCGTTAAAACAAAAAGTACTAAAGAAATTGTTGAATTTTATTATGTGTGGAAGAAGACGTCTCACTATAAGAGATGGAAGCAGCAACATGAACCAGAGATAGATGCAGATGAAATGGAAGAATTGGACTGGAGGCGACCAACTACTAAAAAAACTAAATAATTCTTGTTTGCTTGTTTTTTTATCAAGCTCGAGTACTCCTGTTCGAGAGGAAATGGTCAGATCTCCACACTAAAACATATTCAAAGTCCAGGCGCTGGTAGTTAGTTGGATCTACTTGTAACGGAGCAACTATAGCTTTTTGCAGGAACTTTGGGAAAATCGGCGAAGTGTGCATCCAACGAGGACCATCAAGATACAAACTACGGATTTGAAGGACAAAAACGAAAGGACTTAGGATCGCGCAAAAATCTAACTTTAGACAAAAAAGCTTATCTGTAAATATGGTATCGTTTCGAAAAGCGATTACCTACTTGTAAGATGTAAATAAATGTATTTTTCAAGTTTTATGCTATACGATAGAATCGTTGAATTTTTACGCGGCCCTTTATGTGTACTTCGAACTTCGAAGTATATATATTACATATACATTCGTACGGTTCTATATGTAAACGAGGTTCTGTGTTCTGTGCTTGTGCTAGTGCTAGTGTCGGTCCTTCGAATAAATCGATGGTACTTGGAACTCTGCTCGGATCTTCAAATATTGCTTGACTTTCAAGTGTCGTTAAATAGATAATATATATGGAAGATGAAGCTCTTAATTTTATAAACAAACTTCGGTATGAATATGTATCTACCATTTTTCGATAAGTAAGCTTCTTTGAGAGTATTGGTAAAGAGAACTCCGGAATGTCATTAACTTAATTCCTTGCTCGAACTGCTCGCCGAAATCTGATATAATAAATAGCGACGAAACTCGCATGTGGAAGAAAATTATCGATCATCATGTCGCCAATAATTGGCATTTTTGTTTGTTCTATTTGGTCGATAATTGTTCTGTCTGGAAATTATAAACATCTCTTTGAAAAGTAATACTTTAATGCGTCCGGTCTAATTATCAGCGCTCTAACAACTATGCCGTCTGCCTGCGACGATGCGAGAGATGACATTGACCATACGCAAAGAGGCTATCTCTCCTCGATGGAAATAATGTCGGGTCCAAAGAACGACGAAGAGCCAGAACTCTGTCCTACAGCATCAAGTGAAAGTTGTTGTTCTAGAAAACCTGTAGAAGTTTATGACGAGATGATTGATAATGCTTCATCTTCTGCAAAGATTCCTTATGACTTTACTAAGACGCTGACCAATATTTTCTTACAAGGGTGCAGTACCTGTGTTGTCTCACAGAATGAAAATGCTGTTAATGATATTAGTACACATGACAGAAAGGCATATATCTCTCAAGCTGCTGATAGTAAGAAGCCACAAAATCGAAGTCAAATATCTTTAGTAAAGCGTAGAGACCGTCTTCAGCGGATGATATATAATACGTCCATATCAAGGAAGTCTAAATCTCCTTCGACCAACCTTAATGGAAGAAGTAGAGAAAAAGCAGTGATGCATTCTTTTGATGAAGCGCTTTATCTTTTAAGAGAAAGTCGCAATCATAATCACTTGAAAAATAGCGGACATGAGGCTGGCTCTTTGCAAGATAATCGCGGTTGTGGAATATATACAAATACAGATGAAATTAGAGAAAACTTTCCGTTTGAGGATTCTATAGGCATAGAGGTCTGTTACGATCGAGATCCGATGTCTTCCATTTATTGCGTAGGGAATAAACAGCTGATTAATATTTCTTCCTCTACTTTCAACGATAATTCGAGTAACAGCTTCAAGGGCAACAGCATTGACGGTGGGAACAGTGAACTTATGTATGATTCTGACCCAGGGGACTTGAAACGATCTCGTAATCGTGTATCGAAGGGGAAGTCCCTTAGCAATTCGAAGCGAGCTACTCGTTTAGTTGATTACGATGAATCCGCGTTTGATAGTAAAAGTGTTGTAACTGCTGGTAAGAGCGTTGCAGACTCGCTTACAACATTGAGTATCATGAAGGAAGTAAAATCGGATCTCTTCATGAACTCAGATAGAGTTCTGGAACATGTAGTAGAGTTTATGAATAAGAGAATGATTTTTATTTGGCACTTGCAAGTAGGTACGGGTGGGGCCGAAGGTAAAAAGGAACGAGATCTTACAAAGAATGTCAAAATGTGGATTGAATTAGGATCAGTTTTACGAGATCAGGTAATTCACCCAAAACTTTGCTGGATGGCACAAGAGTCGACGTGTAAATGGCACAAAAGACTAAGTAATGGAATTATGAGGAACAAAGAAAAGAAAAGAGAAGAGATTGGAAAATTAAATTCTATCGACTTGCTAGATATCACAAGTGTTTTGGAAGGTGAAAATTTAAGCCGAGATTGTTATCCTTTCGCAATGAAAAGTAGAAGTATAGTTATTGCTGTAAATGAAACAAGAAATGTCTTCGAGTCATCAAGCCGGAAAGAAAGAGATCGTATAATTTTTTCGTTGAAACTTCTTATCAGCCATTTCGGTGCTGGTATTGTTGCAAAGAATGATGAAGTCTTTGATCAATACTTCAACCCTCTTCATGCACAGGTTCCAGGAAAGTCTCCTTTTGGTGTTGACTCCAGTTCTTTTTATGAGTGCTAACGTAGTAATTTCTATTTTATGTTCGTCAACGATTGGAACAAAGTTCATGCGCACACCTATTCCTACAATTCATCGCTTTTTTGTCTCCTATTATTTATCACTGTGGAGAGATATTCCAAAAATGAGTATAAATGCACAATTAGAATCGCCTACAAATGGAACGTAATGTGGTGTTGTTTACATATACTGGACTGCGCATCAGAAGTTTTGTGTAAAATGTATTAATATATTGTACCGGTATATTTCATAAAAAATGGGGCACAAATGAGATATGAGATATGAGCGTATGTAGATCTACAAGCGTAGGAGATCCACTATCGGTACTGCCCCTAACCATGACCACAATTTACGAGTCAAAATGAGTAAGGGGATATCTTATATCTTGGCATCAATTACCGTATGTAGCTACAAATTCACATTCACATTCACACATACCCGGTACGAGTACTCCGTACATTCAACTGTATCCGTGTATCTCTGAAGTCTGAAGCCTCACGGATTAATTATTTTTGTTGGCTTATGTCCTCTCTCTCATTTGCACTTTGGATTCAATCGAGAAAGCGTATTAAGCAAAACAACGCCATTAACAATTAACGATCGACCACATACCTGCAAATAAAAGACAGTATTGAGATCATAGTACCATAAAAATAATTTAAAAAACGTGAATAAAAAATAGAAAAGTATATAACAATGATGGACAGCATTGAACAATCCTATTACGGCGACGAACAGCTACCGCCCAATGGAGATGAATACGGATACGGAGAAGGAGGAGAAGAAGACTACGATGACGTTCCAGTAACGCAGGAGGATGCATGGGCCGTCATTAGCGCCTACTTTGAACAAAAAGGTCTTGTCCGCCAACAATTGGATAGCTTTGATGAATTTATACAGAATACGTTACAGGAGCTAGTGGATGATAGTGGTGCCATACGCGTGAGTCCTGAGGTTCAGTACGGTGTGGGTTATGATCGTGATCGGATTGAGCAGGAAATGATTGAAGATAGGAAGAAAATATTTGAAGTTAAGTTTGGTCAGGTCTATCTCTCGAAGCCAACAACTGTAGAAAAGGATGGTACTGTTACAAACATGTTTCCTCATGAGGCGAGGTTGAGAAATCTTGTCTACAGCTCGCCTCTTTATGTGGATATTACGCAGAATCAGTACGATGTTCCAGCCAATACGAATGTCAGTGATCCCAATGTGGAGCTCGGTTCGCCAGTTGAGTCGGAAATACATAGGCATGAATTTTTGGGGTATGTACCCATTATGCTTCGATCCCTCTTTTGCGTGTTGAGCAACAAGTCGGATGTAGAACTTACCGATTTAGGCGAGTGTGTATACGATCAGGGTGGTTACTTTATAATTAATGGGAGTGAAAAAGTGATTATTGCGCAGGAGCGTTTGAGTAATAATCATGTTTATGCATTTAAGAAGAAGCAACCGAGCAAGTTTAGTTGGGTGATTGAAACAAGAAGTCAGGTAGAAAATAGTACCCGACCAACAAGTACCTTATACTTACAGATGTATCATAAGGTCAGTAAGGAAGCCATAGATGGAAATCAAATTCGTTGTACATTGCCCTATATTCGAACAGATCTTCCTGTAGTTATTGTCTTTCGAGCTCTAGGATTTGTTGCCGATCGTGATATCATTGAACATGTCATTTACGATTTGAGCGATGGTGAGATGATGGATTTGCTTAGGCCATCGTTAGAAGAAGCATTCGTCATTCAACATAAAGAAGTGGCACTGGACTTTATTGGAAGAAGAGGTTCCGCTCGTGATGTCACGAAAGACGATAGGATACGATACGCTGCTGGGATTTTACAAAAGGAGGTATTGCCGCATGTCGGTACTGAAGATTTTTGTGAGACCAAGAAAGGTTTCTTCTTGGGTTACGCTGTGCACAAACTTTTGATGTGTAAGCTGGGTCGTGCAGAAGAGGATGATCGAGATCATTTTGGAAAAAAGCGCCTTGACTTGGCTGGTCCACTTTTAGGAGGTCTCTTTCGTATTCTTTTTCGCAAGCTTACAACTGATGTTCGTCGACATTTGCAACGTTGTTTAGATGAAGGCAAACGTTTTAATGTTGGCACTGCCATCAAGAGCAACCATATTACGGACGGCTTAAAGTACAGCCTGGCGACTGGCAATTGGGGAGATAAAGGAAATGCCACCAAAGCTGGAGTTTCCCAGGTACTAAATAGGTTGACTTATGCATCCAGTTTGAGCCACTTAAGGAGATCGAATACCCCTTTGGCAAGGAGCGGAAAGCAAGGTATGTGTTTGTTTTGAATGGGTTTGCAACTTCTTCATACGTAGGTACTCAAAACATTGGTTTCATTAGCAAAACCTCGGCAACTGCACAACACCCACTGGGGTATGGTTTGTCCAGCAGAAACTCCTGAGGGTCAGGCTGTAGGATTGGTCAAAAATCTTGCGTTGATGGCCTATATTACAGTTGGAACTCCTCAAGCGCCTATTATCCAATTTCTTGGTGAATTTTCAACTGAAAACTTAACAGATATATTACCGAGTGTAATTGCGACTCCAGGGACAACAAAAATTTTTCTAAATGGAAACTGGATTGGCATTCATCGAGATCCACGTCTTCTCCTCGAACATTTTTTGAGTTTAAGACGTAAAACAGATATCGATGCTGAAGTTTCTATTGTAAGGGATATTGCTGAGGGCGAAATTCGAATCTATACCGATGCTGGACGAATTTGTAGACCTCTTTTCATTGTCGATCAAGACGCGCAAGAATTGGTTATTAAGAAACATCATATTGCACGTTTGCAGAGCGATAAAGGTTACGAATTTAACCACCTGATGGCGGAAGGAATTGTTGAATTCATTGATACTGAAGAAGAAGAGACAGCAATGATTGCAATGGAACCTTCAGATTTACTTGGTGATGATACTTACAGCAGCACATACACACATTGCGAAATTCATCCTTGTATGATTTTGGGAGTTTGTGCCAGCATTATTCCCTTTCCCGATCACAACCAATCTCCTCGTAATACTTACCAAAGTGCTATGGGAAAACAGGCAATGGGAATTTATTCAAGTAATTATCAAGTTCGAATGGATACTATGGCGCATGTTTTACATTATCCTCAAAAGCCTCTTTGTACAACTCGAGCTATGGAATTTTTGCATTTTCGGGAGCTGCCTAGTGGTGTGAACTGTGTCGTTGCCATTATGATTTATACGGGATATAATCAAGAGGATTCTTTGATTATGAACCAATCTGCGATTGACCGTGGTCTCTTTCGTAGTAGCTATTACAGATGTTACAATGATCAAGAAAAAAGTACAAGTAGCGGAAGCATCCAGTCTTTGCTCTCGGAAACTTTCGAGAAACCGTCATCAGATAATTGCCGTGGAATGAAATTTGGTGACTACAGTAAACTTGATGATGATGGCTTGGTCCAACCAGGAACGCGCATAAGTGGTGATGATGTTTTGATTGGGAAGACTAGTCCTGTGTCTCCTGGTCTAGGAGTACCGAGTAGATACACGAAACGTGACTGCAGCACTTCGATGAAGAGTACAGACAATGGTATTGTAGACAATGTTCTTATTAGTACCACAAAAGAGGGATATAGATTCACGAAAGTTAGGATTCGAAACATCCGTGTTCCCCAAGTTGGAGATAAGTTTGCCTCACGTCATGGCCAAAAGGGTACGATTGGTATGACTTATCGTCAAGAAGATATGCCTTTTACAGCAGAAGGAATTGTACCAGATATCATAGTTAATCCTCATGCTATTCCTTCTCGAATGACAATTGCACAATTGATCGAATGTTTACTTGGAAAAGTTGTTGTATTCCAGGGATGTGAAGGAGATGCAACACCATTTACTGATGTTACCGTAGAAGATATTAGCAAGCGCTTACATGCAATGGGATATCAAAGGCATGGGAATGAGGCTATTTACCAGGGTCATACTGGTCGTCCTTTAAACGCCAGAGTGTTCATTGGGCCTACCTTCTATCAACGATTAAAACATTTGGTCGATGACAAGGTTCATTCTCGTGCACGTGGACCAGTTGCAATGTTGACTCGTCAGCCTTTAGAAGGTCGTTCGCGCGATGGGGGTCTTCGAATGGGAGAGATGGAACGTGATTGTTTAATTACTCACGGATGTGCAGCGTTTATGCGTGATCGCTTCTTTTGCAACTCAGACCAGTATCGTATTCATGTTTGTCAGCAATGTGGCCTCACTGCGCAAGCGAACCTTAGGAAGATGACTTACGAGTGTCGCACTCCGATGTGTGTAGGCAAGCCATTCAAAATTAATCAAATTGAGATACCATATGCTTGTAAGTTATTGTTCCAGGAGCTTCAGTCGATGTGCATTACGCCAAGGATTTATACTGATGTAAAGCCTACAAGGGATAACTCTTATTAAATGGATGATAAATGCTATCTATATATAACATAATTTAATGTTTTAGATTCTTAAGACTACATCGATAGTCTTAAGTCATGAAGGAATTGTCAGTGCGGACTGTTTCATGCATGAACCCATGAAGCTTAGATATTTTCAAGTTAAATCGATTGTATTATTAATAGATAATAATCAATTCAAAAGCAATTAGATAAGTGTTCGTTTTTCGCAACCTTCCTCATCCTTTAAGTTACGAGTGGATTTCCGAACAACAACTATTTTTGTCGACTCCAGTATTGAACCTCGTTGAAAAAGTATTACGTATGAACGTAGAGCGGCGTCAATTAGCACATGATAATGTTTGCATCGCCATACCCGAGCACAGTTCCCATTACCATCGATTTAGCCGAATGACTAACACAAGCACTGAACCTCGTTGATGTAAAGATCCATATGAATGTAGAGAGATGAAAATGAGCGTAATTCATAACAACTAAGATTCTTAAGTTTTAAAATATAAGATATCGACGTTGTATCTCTAATAAGAGCAAACACGAGTACACATGTAGCGCTAAAAGCATAATGAAAGAACGGATGAGAGAAATGGCGTGAGTCTTTTTGCATGTAATTCTAAATGGTGCTGTTTTTAGGAGAGACATCAAAAACGTAATATCTTTATTCATTCAATATTCTTTTTGTAATTATTTTTCATAAATGCCTATTTTTTCATCTTGAAAATCTTTCATCATTGCCTGATTGTGGACTGCTTGAAAGGCTTCTGTACCATCACGACCAGCAAGTTCAAAAATTGAATCAGCACCCGGTGGGTGTTCTTCAGCAAATGATGTGAGATCATATACCGTCCCATGGATTGCTACCCAACAATCATCGCTGTTATTGTGCTTTGACAATTCAAGCCTGGATATAAGACGGTCCTTTTTCTGCGCTGGTGCCTCATTGGAACCTGTCAACCGGTTTACTTGAGATTCTCGTGGTACAATGGGAACATTTTCACCGACCAAAGATCCAAACACTGTGCATTCAAGGAGTGAATTACCTCCCAGACGATTGGCACCATGTACACCACCTGTTACTTCTCCGGCTGCTAACAATCCTGGAATAATCTCCAAATTTTCATTCAGAACATGACCTTCAGTATCTATTGTAACTCCACCCATACAATAATGAAGAACAGGCGTAACAGTTCCAGCATAAAAAACTTCACTATCTAAATCACTGGATGGCACACCTCTAAATGAAGTCTTTCCCCACTGATCGTTCCCTCTCTCTGCATCTTTGATGTAATCAGAAATCGTTGCTTTTACAGTTTCAACATCAATGTTCATCCAATTCGCAAGTTCATCGACACCATTAAGTTTTGTTAGTAACTTCTTGTGTGAGTACAAATCGACATGTTTACGACCATCATCAGCTGCGCTCGACGCTAATATAAGAGAAAATGTGGGGACGGAAGAATCTGTTGACCACTGACCAGTTATTCTGTAGCTGTCGTCGTGGCGAAGCATCATATCTGTCACGTAAGCACGGGTACCGAGTTCATTACAAAACCTAAAATATCAAAAGCTAGTCAATACAGAGAACAGGAGTTATAGCCTTGATGAAGCTTTACAACTCACCTTGAACCTTTACCATTAATCAAAATCCCTCCGACACCACGCATCAACTCTGCAGCAAGTACCTTGCTGGGATTATTCGGATTCGCTGGATCAACCCAGCCTGTAGGATGTATCTGTATTTTTTCTAAATCGGTAGTTCCTGCTCCTAGTTCTGTGGCCATTGTAATACCGTCACCTGTCGAAAAGTCTCCTGCAGTAGCAGGAAACTGAGTCAATTCGGGTCTATGTTTTGACAAATAGGAACCGACCGAACGATCCGAAGCAAAGCCACCAGTGGCCAAGATTACGCGCGGTGTATATAATGTCCCTCCAGCAACACCATCGAGATTCGATTTATACTCAATTCCAACCACCGTTCCATTTTCCTGTAAAAGCTTTGTAGCTTGCGTGTCCAACAATATTTGAATCTGACTAGATTTTTCGTATGATTTCACAGCCTTTTGCATAGCATAGATAATTTCTGCCCCGGCCATACCATTATTTGGTCGATGAGTGCGCTTATACGAGTGACCACCAAGTTGCGCCAATAATGAAAGATTTACGCCAGCTCGTTCCTTTAAAAATGAAACAGCTTTTGCACTATTTCCTACCAAAGTTTGAATCAGAGGCAAATTTGCTGCGTCACCAGCAGATTTGATGGTGTCTTTCTGAAACGAGTCCAAACTGTCTCCGTACGTCGCATTTAGTGGGCAACATGCGTTGATTCCGGATGAGGCTTTGGCCGAGTTTCCCCCAATCCTGTGCTCTTTTTCTAGCAAAACAACTTTTCCGCCCCGATCTAAAATCTTCAAAGTCGTAGTCAGACCCGCGAGGCCGCTTCCAACAACAACTGCATCAGGTCTCTCCTCTTTATCATCTTTCTCGATAAAAGGCTCTCCTTTGATGTGTTGAGTATGAAGGAAAAATTTGTCCAAGTCGGATGCGTAATGCTTTGCTAAAATTAGAAGTGAAGTGTCCTTCTTCAGAGCGCTAGCTACCAATTCAAACTCTCTTTTTTCGCTGATCATATCCATTCTTGCCATTGCTGAAATCGATTCTATTGCTGCATCCATCATTTCGTACTGATCGATTTCGTCACTAATTTTCCAAGTGTGCTGTTTCCTCGGATCAACGAGAGGTAATTCACGTGCGAACTTTTCGCTCTGTTCAAAATACAAATGTGATAATTCTCGGACTTCTCGCATACTTTCCGACATTTTCGCCAATGTATTGATAAACGCAACAACTTCGTTTCGCGACAAAATTAAATCATCTTGAGCCATAAACAGAATCTTCAACGCTGTTCCGTAGCCAAGCATGGCCATTTTCCCGTGCAACTTACACTGCTGACACTGAACGCAATCAAGGATAGAGCTTACATTATGAAATACTCCTTTGAAATTTTCCTGTAGCGAATAGCTTCCCTCAACCGCATTTTCGAACATTAGAGTCTCATCAAATGCTGAAAATACGGACGAGCACGAACTAAGTACGTGAGAATCAAGCAAACGTCGGAACAATATTTGGGTATCTTTGTCTTCGTCCGCACTTCCAGTACGAATATCGTATGAATCTAAGTAAGAGGAAGCTCGACGCAACGCGCGAAGCAATACCACATACGAAAAGTGTAAATTAGATATATATTCGGGATGACCAGAAAATCGTTCCATAAAATATTGCGGATTCGGTTGCCAATCCACCCTTCCCTTCTTCTTACTCGGCGGGAAATAATTCTTAGCAATACTAACTGTCGTCGAAGTATGCAGTCCGGACAAAAGACGATACAACACCTTCTCTTCGAAACACATTTCACTATCATCGTCATTATTATCAATTTCAAGGCAATTTTCCTCATATATGGCATTCCAGATATGCGTTCCATTATAATAGGTATTCCGCTCCGGGTTCAATGCTAGGTTCACAGCCTTGGCACCCTCTCCTTCTTTAATATGCGAACACATATCCAACCAGAAATCATTCGGTAGCATCGATGCACCATCATCTTCTTCTGCCATAACAATCGGATCTGAAGGATGTGTCCAGCCAAATGCCTGCTTTTGATCTAACGAACTCCATTCCGATTGCGATTGAATATTATGCAGGGCATTGGACGATGACGTAAAAGAAGTCGATGAAGGAGAACCAAAGAAATAATCATCAGCTCCATCGGCAGCATCAATGGTACACAAAGGAACTGCATCTTCATCCAATTCATCCTTTCCACCATCACATTCAAACTCTTCTTCTTCTCCTTCTCCTTCTCCTACTTCTTCACCAGTACCATCAGTACCGACAGCACCCGTATCACGTTCCTCTCCATGCTGATCCGACGAACTAAAATTTATCAACGGACATCCATGATCCAAATCCACCACAAACGTTCGAAAAAACGTCGTATTCACTAAATCTCGCAGTATCGCAGACAGTTGCGAATCGTTGGCATGTTCTAACTGTTCCACGCTACACTCCGATTCTTGAATGTACCCCGCTGGATGTAGGAATTCTGGTTGTTCTTGTAAATGATCGTTCGTCGATGGTGTTTGGAGTGACGGTGTGAGAAGGAGTGTGCATAGAAATGATGTTGTGATTGGATGATTGTTTCTTCTCATGGTTTCAATATGTGTGTGTGTGTGTGTGTGTCTATACCAATATATCACAAATATGAATTATTTGGTATTAATTGGTATTGTTGGTGTTGATATATAAATGTATAGGTATGAGAGTTGGTGTTTGTGAGATTGTGGGTATGTTTCGTTTATGTGCGATGATGAGTCTCTTCTGAGAGGTTCAGGATTCAGGAGAGAGGGATATTTGAATGAGGCACGATACGATTTTTTGGTTTCCAGTGAGAGACTTTGTTGCCTTGTTGCGCGGCCGGAAGGAACGAAAACTTGTTCCCAAAAAAATTGATATTTTTTCGATGACCTTCGCAGGATTGTATGTAGAGTTTACACGTGGAATTTGAAGGGGGCAAGCGGCAAGCGGCAAGGTTTGTCAGAGGTTAGAGGAGAGATTGCCCAAATGGCGATTCGAATGAATAGGACATGTACAGACGTACAGATATTTACATGATGTATGATGTACATTGTACTTCGAAGAGCTCTTCGAAGTATGATTCTGCGTACGAGCCTCCATTACATGTACTCTTTTTTTGAAAGAAAAAAGGGGAAACATTGTGGAGGAACTTGAAAGACCATACGAGTAGTGTAGTGTTTTTGTACGCTTTTGACCACAAACGCATAGAATGAAACTCCTTTTGATGCTTCAAACAATAAGTTTGGTTTCGGCGATGTCATCCACGAAGTTTGTTACAAATAAAATGTGTCCTTATGGTGAGAATGTATGCGCTTTCATGAGAAAAAGATACGGGGTGTTAAGATGCGTGGTTTATATACTGGTGTATGACATTTGACATTTATGAACGTTGCACTAATATTCACTGACCGTTTTTATCCTAAAGCTCAAAAGGCTTGGATTGCGCTTGAGGTGAGTGGAGCCGATTACAATATGGAGGAAGTTTCCCTGTATGGGGCTGGTGGAAAACCGAAATGGTTCCTAAAATTAAATCCTGCTGGAACTGTTCCAGTTCTAGTAAATAAAGACGATGTGGTGCCGGATAGCGAACTTATTTTGGACTACATAGAAACGGGGTCGTTAGGCATTGCGAATAATTTAAAGGGAGACGAGGTCGAGCTTTCAAATGCATGGAGAAGGACAATTAAAGAACGCGTAGCCCCAATAGGTAAAAGAGCAGTTTTAGGTGGTGGCAGGTATGAACTTGTCGAGTTACTGAAAGAGATTGATAATGATGTGAAGGGTCCTTTCCTTTGTGGAGAAACTGCTTGCGTTGCCGATTGTGCAGCGTTTCCATTCATTTGGAGGATAAATGATGAGTTTGGTCTTAACGAATGCCCGAAGCTTCAGAACTGGTTAGAACACTGCGTGTCAATTCCTGAATTTAATAAAACGATTCAACGAAGTTGGTGGTGGTGGTGGTAAATAGCGGTTGAGCTAAAATTCAAAATAGTATATCTGCATCCGGATAGTTTGCGTAGCCTAATACATCTAGCAGTTCCGATTGCATATTGTAAGGATACTTCAACGAGGAACAAATATTGATTGTACGAAGAAATCAAATGATATATCTGAAAGTTAAAAGAATCAATGGTAAAATGTCGAATATTTTCGAGAACTTATCACGTAAGTTCTCTTGTGAAAACCCATGGTGACTTATTTTTCTTTTTGAGGTAAGCAATTGGTAATTTAGGAGATTAAAGGCTAGAAAATGTAGTAACCATCATGATGCATCACATATCATCTGTAAAATAAATGGTTTTGATTTTGGCAAAGAATATGGAGGAGTTGATACACCTCAGGTATTGCAAAAGTACACTTCAACACTAACATTCATCGAACTCGTTGAAATGACAATCAACACCATGACTGACTTTTCAACTTACATTAAAATGCAAATATATGTAAACGTCGCAAAAATCATCATTGTATCTCTTAGATTAAATATGGAGGGTGAAGCGTCAGCACATTGGTCCCACCAAACTAAGCTTCATAGACAGAGCTCGTTTACTTGAGTATTTTCAACTTTTTCTGTAAATGCTAGCATTTCATGACTACAAACTAACCCTGACGTGCATATTTCTGGTTGGCTCCGTCACCTGCTTTCATCTTATACTTGCTATCATCTCGTAAACCCAACTTTTTCCTCCATTTTAAGCGCTTTTCAGGCAAAAGAGGTCACTACATGAGATCGACACTTCCCGAAAATAATTTTTCATAGATTATCAACATAATAAATACAAACGAAATTCAAGACACCCACCTGCATATTCATAAACCTTCGAAATGACTTGGGCTGTTTGCTGGATCCAAAAGACAGCCAGAGCATGAAACACGCAATGAACAATAGTAACGTTGGAGTCCACGATCCTCCCGTTTGCGTGCTACCTGTAGACATTGTAGAGGAAATTCTTGCAATCACCAAAGACAATGCACACTTTCATCAAAGGTCAAGTGAGAATTCGGACTAATTATTTTAAACTTTGAAGTAATAGGTCAAGGCCGCACCCTCAATTCGATGATTGGAATGAAGACAATGACAGTGTGCTTTCGCATGAAATCATTTATGCTGTGCACTGGTAATCAACAATCCACACAGTTACACACTACACACTCTAGTTGACTTTTGAAAAGGCTTTTTTAAATCGATGATGTTTCTTATCAAACATTCAAACATTCGGTGTGTCTGTGTGTGTGCCAATCAAAAAACACAAAGATCAAAGATGCCAATCTCTTCAAAAACACACACGGATTGTGTTGAGAGTTGAGAAAAAGACGCATCTAATACACCCGGTGTGGGCAAAAACTTTCATTGGACATATCAACATTATAATATCGCCATCGTTATCATGGGTGATGAAACTCCTAGCCCTAGTTCCAGTCCCAAGTTAGGAGAGGATTCTCCCGACAAGGAAACGGTTCATGAAGGAGCTGATGAATCACCAGACCATAACAACGACCACCATCGCGACGAAACGCTTCCAGCACCATGGGAGGCATATCAAGACGATGAGGGTAGGACTTATTACTTCAATGCTGATACTGGGGAAACGACTTGGGATAAACCAATGTCAGAGGTTGAGGTGGATGGAGGTGGTCAAGATCATGAGCAGCAGCAGGGGGATGAGATGGAGTTGAAAGAAGAAGAAGAAGAAGAAGAAGGAGGAGGAGGAGATGTGGGTGAGGAAATGACACCTGGTCAATCTATAAAGGAGGAGGAGAATCAGGAAAATGAAGCTGAATGGATTGCATATCAGGACGATGAGGGGAGAGAGTATTATTACAATACTGTGACTCAAGTAACTCAGTGGGATAAACCGGAAAACTTTGAACCTCCTTCAGGAAATGAGACAACGGATGATGTCAGGGAAGAAGCAGATCCCTCTGTGGATGAATCCAGTCGAATTGGTAATGACAATGATAATGATGATGATGATAAATCCATGGTAGAGGCTGGTGAAGTTGCAGAGGAAGAAGCAGAAGAAGAAAAGGTGGTGGAATTGAGTGAAGAAGAGAAAAAGCAAATAGAAACAAAATCGACTCTTGACACTCTTTCTTCGTCAGATATGATGCTTGAACCAGGTTCGTATTAACACATTTTTCGAACATAGGATACTTTCACGTCTTACCTCGTCTCACAATTATGAATATTCAATAAATTTTGGAAAGGATGCTTTTCGAGCGTCGTGAAACTTGTCACTTTACTTGGCGCAGAAGAAGGTAGGATCAAAGCCGTACAAAGTTTGACAGATGGATTCCAAGGCCAGTCGGGGATTTGCGCAATTTTATCTGTATGGTTGCAGAATATCTATCTCAAAGTTGGGATGAAGAGTAAGAGCAATTCTTCTGAAAATCAGAGTTCAAATTTCGTTCGTGATTTGGTTGTGTCAGTCATTGAAAATCTGGTGAAAGAAAGATTTTCGCAACAGGCCGATGAAATTTTGAATCTAAGCCAATCAGAGGCTGTTTTCTTACAAAAGATGATGGATTCAAAAAAATGGAGAAGAATGCTTATAGACTTGACTGCCACACATAAAGGCAGTGCTCTTCTTAACTACTGCTTACAGTACATATCTTCTCAGGGTTATCATAAAGAGATTTCATCCCGAGTAAATCAAAGCGATCACTTTGGAGTTTTCAATGGTATGATATCATCAGAACTTACGATTGTTGGCAACGTAAATGAAAATAGACTTAGGGAAGATTTTATGGATCAAATATCAGACATTCGTCGTTTGAGCACGTCAACTTCCTACACATTCCTATACGCTACAAAGGTTCTCGAGAAACTCCTAGAATTTTGTCGCGATAAAAAAGATTGGTATCCGAGCCACATTTTGTATCGTAGATGGGGATTCCTTAAAGAAATGTTGGAAGAAGAAATGATGACTTCTTCTTCTTCTTCTAAGGATTCTTCAATGTCTTCATTGATCACAAAGAAACGGTTAGTCGCAATTTGTTATGTTCAATGCGAAGAATCTATATTTCTCACGTATTCAATTATTAGACGCTTAGATATTACTCTCGGTATAAGCGACTTACGAAAACGTTGTCGAATTAGATTGGAAGCAAACGAATGCTCTCCCCAATCTTCTAATATCAACTTAGTTAAACAAAAAATTGATGAAGCAGTCTTAAATTTTATGCGAAAAGGAGCGATAAATATGAAACTAGAAATGTTTGATATCCCTGAAATTTTACCTGGCGAAACAGCATCAGAAATCAATAAATATGTTGGCGAAACATTAACGCTTCACCCTTTAGCAATTGATTCGCTACTAGGGGGTCTCTTTAAACCTGGCAGTGGTCGTGTAAGTTCTCCCGACCTTAAAAAGAGAATATCTGAACTAGTCGGTCTTGCAGTTGTAGCTTCAATTTTAAAGTCGCCGTTCCCAAAATCATCATTATCAGCTGATGAAATACAGGACAACATTTCGAAGGTAATCTACGTCATCTTCATCAATTTTGATCTTCATTCAATTTTTAGTTTAATTTTTCTATTTTTTGATTGAATTTTCAGGGACTATTGTCGGCATGCCACCTTTGCGAATCAATCGAAAATATGATATCTTTCAGTGTAGCAGAAAATCCAACCAAAGATGATTCTTCGTCGGGTCATAGGCTATGTTATCTTTGTATTAAATTCCCTGTTGTGGCACAGGGTGTTCTTCTTTGGGCTGCTGAGCTGGCAACGGGTGACGACTTTGTTTCATCTGCATCCTACGCAACTTTAACGCCATGTATTTTGGGTATCGCTCGTGTAATCGCTAAATCCCACAGGTCCGCGAGGACATCGGTCACTGATCTTGCAACCATATTTCTCAAACAAAAAGTTGCGAGTTCACGTGAAATGTCCTACCAGCAGTCAAAATCTTTAAAAGAACAATGCATTAGACTTATGATATGGCTTATCGTTCTAGGTGAAGCTCCTTCAGTTTTTACGACAATTAAAGAAATCATCAAGAGTAACGAATCCATATTGGATTCTTCCCTACTGCGTTATTTCATCAGTGGAGTTCTCGAAGTTTTAGGAGTTGGTAGAGTTCAAACTTTAGAAATCTCGCAATCAACAGCTATAACACTATCCCGGCTTCTTTGTTTGAAGTATTGTTCCCGTGCACTCAATGCTGCGTACTTCGAGCATAAGGCAAATCTTCATCTATTGCTGCGGTATCTTGTGAAGAAGAGAGTTGAGTCAACGGAATATTTATCGCTCTCATTGACGCTTAAGAAAGTCTACTCAAACTCTTGAAATGAATATCATATTGAGAATAAAATAGGTATCAAGATGGTGCGAAGTCCCACATCGGTTTGAAATGTTGTCCGTATAGCTAGAGGTCAAAAGATTTCCCCATATACTAACACATCTAATAAGGGATGACGGCTATTAAAATGAAAGCTGATCTTATCATTCGCAGATTCCGTACACCCGTATCAATATGGATATAGCGGAGAGGGTGGGGTTATTCACTGAACACGCTGAACTATAATATATTTAATTGATTATGTAACGGGAGACACAACAAAGATGCTTTCCGTATACGGGATTCATTTATGGGTGGCTTTGAGCGTTATCCCTCGGAAGGTAATGATATCCTCCAAAGTTTATTTTAATGATAAACCTGACTCCTTAGGATGCTAGCAATCTTACTTGATTAATTGTTGCGTTAAAGAAAGATTTGGCAAAAAATTGGGAACTCCTGACAAACTGCATCGCTAATATTATTACGAGGTGGAGATTTAATTTGGCAATGCACGAGCAGTTTGTCAGGAGTTCTCACTACAGTTAGATAAACTAAGAAACTATTTCAGAAGAGATTCGCGCTATAACGTTCAAAAATTATCAAGTTTACGCTACAAGAAATCGCCGAAGTATTCGTCAAAATCATCCAATCTGAGTCCTAAACCACTAAAATCACTCTTAACCTCATTCCACCTGTTTCCTTTCTTTTCCATCTTATCTGCAAGCTTAGATCTTCGCTCAAGTTCTTCAGATGAACAACACGCATCGCCATCAGAGGCAAAGCAACCAAAGAGACCATGAGCAATGGACAACCCCAAGGGCACGCGGGTTATAGGTCCGCCCTCAATACCTTTTGCATCGAATATCAATAGTTCGCTCTCGTTTGACTTTCCATCAAATAATAGCGAAATTATATAACCATCATCTTCATCTACCGATTCTTGCGTCTTTTGGCGACTAGTAAAGATAGGCTCACCAGCAAACTGGTAAGCTTCTGGCATCCATCGCTCAACCGTCTTTGATTCGCAATTAAACTTCGCAATTCCCTGCGGCGGAGATGCTTTATTGCTAATAGCGCCAACACTGGCGTAAATGTACTTGTGTTTTTTCGAGCTCACTGCAGGATTCACAGTGCCAAAAGCACAGCTATAATCTGTGAAAAGTGGCTCTTTCTCAACTTTACCATCTATTGTATTTACACGATACCTCCACAATGACTTTCTCGACACGGAACTCGAATATTCCTCCAGGGTTGTGATCCATGGCCATTTATTGAAAGACGATTTGATGTTTGATGTATCAGATCTTATTGCATCGAAAATGATTGTATCTTCGTCCATGTAGGCGTTGCAAAAGTGAAGATCGATGTCTGTGCAACCTTCAGCGTCCACAGGAATTTCAAAACTTTTCATTGACATGCCGTCGAATCCAAGCCTAGGAATAAGATGTATTGTTGATGGATATCGTTGCTGTAGATCAAGCAGTTTAGATGGATCCTTAGACACCATGAAAGGAAAAGCACTTTTGGTTTCCGTTTTTGGCTGCACAAAAATTGAATACTTTTCTGTGACAGCAAAATCATTCATCACGGCAAGGCCCGGCAATTTGCATTTTCTTTGATCAAACTTGTCCCCGATTAACTTGAAGGACTCATCGAATTCGTATATCGTGAGCAAAGAAGACTCAACATCTTGCTCGTTGGAATAGAACAACATTCGATTTTGATTGGAATCGAGCGTCCCCTTGCCACTGAAAGGAGCTGCCTCTTCGAGAACTCCACCTAACTGAGATTTCCCCTCTGTTTGCAACGCTAACGAATCCATCTTATAGGGCAGTCCTCCCTCCCAAAGACTCATTAGGCGGTTGGCCCAAAATACTGTTCGTGTATTTGATGTGTTTTTTCTATTCTTGTTGAGTCCAGATTGAAGATGGTGACGATAGAGAGGTAGGGGATAGTCATTCGCTGGATGATTGGATGCCACACTGGGATCACTCCTTGTCGACTCCATACCACTGTACAACTTCTTCCCCTTCATTCGTTCTTTCTCGAATCCAGTAGTCTTCACAAACTTGTATCGAAGCGAACAAACATTCTCATCTCCCTCGTGAAACGTTATACCAACAATCGCACCATCTCCCTCAAACGGATGCGAAACCATTCGACTCATATCCACCCCATCCGCAACTGGCTTCTCCTTTGGATTCACCGCACTAAAGCCCATCGGTGGGATACTCCCCGCAGTAAACATAGCAGGCCCATTCCGAAAGTACGTGCCCGATAAGTCGGATGGTATCTTCCCAACCGAGGGTTCGCACTGTCGAAAGCTTACTTCGGAAGTAACAGTCGAAAATCCTTTCGCGTAGGCTTCCATATCGGGCATATTCCCGTCCTCCGCAGCAGTGGATATGGTGGAAGGACTGTTATTACTGCCGCTTGTAGTGGAAGATTTCTGAGGTATGGTCGAGAACCCGATGCATTCGCGTGGCAACAGGCAAATCATTAGGGAGCAGAATCCTGCGAGCGTTAGCACCGCCTTATTATTACCAATCATTACGTGAAGCTTGTAGTTGTTGAAATAGATAGTTAGTTATATTGTAGTTGTTATTGCATCTGCTATTGTACCGAATTCTATGAAATGGATGATGACCTGGTCAAAGAGTTGCGTTCATCGACCCGACGGATTCCTCTTTCACATATATACGAGTAATGTATGTAGAGATCTGAAATATAATGAAAATGTGACATCAGTGAATCAGCCGTTAACGCGGTAGTTAATTTATCTTGAAGGTCTCATTGTCCTGTTCCCTGTTCCGGTTCTGCGCCAAGCGCAAGGCCAAGCGCCTATGTTAGAATTTAGAATATCATCCAAATCGATCTCTCTATAAAACCAAATAATTCAAAGATTTTAAGATGAAATGATTTAATATGGATTTAGATAAAGATCAGTAAGATATTGAAATCAATCGAAAACTTCGTACTATATCAGTTCCGCGGTGACGCCAATTCAGATAAAATGCTTGATTAACCGGTAGCCCGCCGATACATTTGTGTGTGGTGCTAATGGTTTGCTTTCAAAAATCCATATAATCATTACTCCTTTGCCAATTTATTTCTATGTTCTAGGCGCATTACTATTTCACAAACTAATTCCAACGAAGTGAAAGTACTCGAATCGAAGTATTGATTAGACATACTTGACCCAACGTTTTCAGTGCCATCTGTCAGCTGTCAGCTCAAAATTTAGTTTGTTGAGATGTACAACGAAGTTTCGAAAAAGTGTTTTTGGACTACCTAGTGAAGATATCCGAAAACAATCAATCGTGCTGTCATCACCAAAGAGTTAACTCCTTTTGTAGCAAAGAAATAGCATTGGTCAACTCTCCGTACGAATTTTGAGTTGGACTTGGATTTCCAGCTCGCCATGACTGAAGTTGAGTCATCGATGAGTCCAATAGTTCGTGAACGCATTTTGTAGATAAAGCTTCATTTTGAGAGGCAAGACTGGAGCATAAATTTGACGCCAAGAGAAGTGTAGTTGCTGTTGAAACTCGATTCAGTAGCATGTTTTCGCGAAGGCCTGATTCGAAGATGCTGCAATTATGACTAGTTTCTCTGTCTAATTCCCTCACAATGGAATTTCCAATTTGATCGAGGTATTCTGACGTGTTCTGAGCCCACTTCTTTGACCAAGGTTCACTTTGGTCATTGGGTCTTAATCCAGCAAGCGGCGGGTGGATTTCGTCTAACGTTCTGTAAAACCAAAACAGGAGATATTTGTTAGATGAAGTTTCTACATACAAAACAATTGACCGCAAAGTTACCTTTCTACATAAGCAGAACCATACATTACTTGCATATGCATAAGTGAAGATTCAAGTGAAACATTGGTTTCTTTGAGATTGTTCACAAGCCAGTGGTAATGTTCTTCATAGGACTCAAGAATATCCAATTCGTCATTAGGCTCGACTGCATACGGACCCTCAAAGACTGATTCATGAAAATCCTTTAAAGCTTCCAGTAGAGCAGATTTTCTCGAAATGAGGCTCTCGTGAATGTTAATTAGTTTAATCAAAAGTTCCCGTTCAGCACGATGCTCCATTAAATGCAATTTTCCTAATTTCCCAAGAAATGCCCCGTTTCTTTTTTCATTGGACAACAAATGAGACGTTGTATGCTTGTCATTTGATAATGGCGATTTATTAGTTCCATTTTGGTTTGCTTTCTTTTGCGAGTCTTCACGAAACGTTATGAGAATTTAATCAACACGAAATTATTCGGCGATAACTTACTAATTAGAGGTCCGTATGCGGTTCCGTAAGGGAACTGTCCTTGACAGTTGTTGCGATTTATCCCATCCAGCGTTCTTTCTTCGGATGGCAAAAGGATGCTAGGTGGTCCATGTGAAGCCACTTTAATATCACTGCAATACTCTAAACCAAGTTCTTTCCGTTCAAATTGTATATGATATCGGATATGATCGTTGTAAAGAGTCCGGTCAAGCACAAGACCACGATGTATCATTTGCGCAGATTTGTTTACAGCTGTTACCGTCGCCCCAACTGAAATAGCGGGAAAAACATCGTATCCGAAAGGAGCGATCGTTTCTACATCACCATTCCAAGTCTGTATCGTCCTTGCGTCCTTGTGATAGGAGAGCAGTTCATCGAGTTGCGATCGAAGAAATCGTTGTGAAAACAAACGCCTTTTTCTTGAGTGCTTGTGCGCCCCAATTCCACAACGATTTATCTCTTTTCGGACTAAGCTCCACTCCAACTTTGTAAGTTTCGCATTACTTGGTATTTTTACATGATCTCGCATTCCTTTCGCGAAAGGATTGTCGTTGAACCTAAAGTAATAAAATGAGAGTTAACAGTGAACTAGCAAGAAGATATCGGTTGTGCTAGATTGTAATAACGTACCATCCTTTATCGACATCGCTATAAAACCACTCATGAAGCGCCATGTTCCTTCCACTGCTGCTAAGACAATTTAAAAGTTCGTTGCACCAGCGCGCGTAAGTTTCATCTTTATGTCGTCGCCTCGGAGTTTCTAAAATCGAAGGTTGTTTCGGAGCGTATTCTTCTTTTTTGCTTAAATTGTAACTTGCATCATAACATGACAACAATTCACCGAACTCGCTCAGGATACTCTTCTCGGAATTATAATTAGTCATCTTTAAACCACAATGAGGGCGCAAAGGAACATTCCATTGCGCAAGACGTCTCCAATCCATAACGTATCCTGAACAATTATTTTGCAAAAAATCGTTGTACTGAAGATCTTTCAGAAATAACTTTAAAGGAGTTTCTGCAGAGATTATATTTGTATCATTTTTCATATGTTGTTTCGTTGACACCGGACTGGATGGAACTATTTTGGAAAGGCGGGGCTTCCTACTGGGTACCAATGAGGTAGAGCTTACCTTTCTCTTATTATTGTCTGGTGGATTGATCGAAGACTTTATCGACTTTTGCGAAAAAAATAAGAATGTATGATATGAGAGCAGAATTGAACAAATTAATCAGTACCTTTAATTCCTTCTTTTTCTTGTCTTTCAAGAGGCTTGGGCGTAGCATGATAGGTGTTGGTCTCAGCACTTTTTCTTTCTTAAGCCGTCTAAATCTTTTACCATTAACTTGTATCAAGACTGTTGCATCTATTATTGACGGTCCTTGTTGTCGGGGTATTATTGCAAGTAATCGTTTCGAATAAATTGACTTGTAAGGATTTCTTTCCTTCCCTTTCTTCACCTTCCGTTTCTGGACCACTTTATCCTCTTTTTGACCCACGTTATTTATGTCAAGATTCGATGACAAATTTTTGTTTGCAGATCCTTGAGCTTGAGGCAACATGTTTTTTTCTGATTTTCTTCCCGCTTTATTTAATTTACTTGGAGTGGCAATTGGAGATCGATTACGTGGCGATTTCTCACGATGGCGTTTTCTACTTTTTGTTGGCGTTTCTAGATCCTGATTGAGTGCCAACATAGCTGCACACAACTCACTCAAACCACCTAAGTCACCATTACTATCGAAAAGATCAAACAATGATGTTTGGTCGATAAAAGAGTTTATATTCTTCTTGCGTTTGGCTCTCTGAAGCCGTTTCATCTTCTCTTTCTGTCTCTTCGATTTTCTTTGTCTAAGCGGCTGAGACGAAGCACAATTCACAATTTTATCTGTGGAATATGCATTAGCTTTCCTATCCATTCGTCGAAATATTTCCGAGCTTAAGTCCCCCTCTTCGATGCACGTCTTAAGCGCCGCGCCGACACTATCATCATCGATATCTTCTTCTTCGGTAGACGACGTACATGAAGATAAAGCATCCGATGTTTCCAACTCCTCCTCTTCCTCTAATTCAGCCTTCACCAAAACTTTTTCTCTATCACTGCCATTAACATTCTTTCGAGCTTTATTATTGCCATGAACGCTTGTTTCCACTTTACCATCTTCGTGTAACGTTTGAGCTAATGAAGCTGCTTGTTGAACCGCCTGTTCAACATCTTCCTCGGTGTTTTCTTTTTGAGCTCTACTCGCCACCCTGCTTCTCGTCATACGCAGAGTTCTACCATTTACGTTGCTGGAGTGCCTTGTTGGGGTTACCATGTTGCAAATTAAGTGCCCGCAAGGGCTAGGAATAGAATACGAGTCAAAATGTTGAATTTTTTTCGGATGAAAAGGCAACGAGCGGTTTGGAATTAAAAAATTCGAAGGGTTATTACGATAGCTAAAATAGGTTGGTCGACTGGATTATTTATGGCAGAAGGAACTTCCAAACAAAGTTAACCCTATACAGTTGGAAAAAATTAACCCTTTTCTGCCCCGTGACCCACGATCGCGTTTGTAGTGCTATTTCACTGCATTGGTTACCAAGTTAGTCAATACCTCTCCTGGGATGTGAAACAGTCCTTGACAAGAAGCTGTGGCTGCTTATTAAGGATATTGTTCGGTAAGCGGTCATGAGTCATGGGGGATTCCCGGCATGCAAATTATAAGGGAATGTCAAAAACGCAAGAAGGTACCGTGTAAAATATGGTAAAAAGGATTTTACCTGGCCTTAAGTCGGAATGTTAAAAAACTGTTGTGGCGCTGCCTTCAATTCTTTGGTTTTCATCGGATACGCTAGAGGCCAGGGGTGGAAATCATTTTTTATGAGAATATAAATATGCCCCCTGATCAACTAGTCAAACGCACTTACTTGGTAGCCGAAATGCATACGATAACCTTTTTCAACGTAAATGTTCAATTTGGACGAAGCGTTTGCGCATACCTCTGTACATTGCTCGTACAAGTTAACAACAGTCAGGGTTGGGTGGATAGAAGAAAAATGCATCCCTGTTCGGAAAAAGGTGTATGACGTTTCCTCTTAGTCTGGAAATAAAAGTACACGATAACAATCCTCGTTCCTTGAAGCAAACGACGTTTATTATCAAAATCTCTCGATAAGTCGCTTAGTTTGTTCAAGTAATTAACAAATCTGAGCCTATCCGATAACTACAAGAATCGCGTTACTTTTTCGAACATAATACGTACTTCGAAGTAGAATAGTTAAGTTTATAAGTATAAGAGAGATATCAATAAAGTTTCTTCTACTTTCAACTTAATATACACTGTAATCCAGATATTGTACTCATTCTCAAACATCCTATATATTTTATGTTGTAAAGTAGAGTCTACAAGAAGAGTTGAAGTGACATTGATGTATATGATGTATGATGTGAATGTGGCATCATACGTAACATCACATCTCATCATGCACATGTGCACATGTACACACTGTAAATCATAACACTGACAACTGACATGACATGCGAGTACATCAGTTACAACAGTAGATTCTACAGCTCGTACATCATGCATAATTCATTTGCGTCGAACGGTTACTGCAGCAGCTAATATACATAATGGGCCTCATAATCCTGAACAACCTACCGATGCTCTCTCTACTACCGGTAGCTAGAGAGAGAGCCCGACAGCCCCTCACGTAATGGAAAGCTAGTGATACTACACAAGCAACAGACACACACGCATTACATCATTCCGTCCGGCGTACCCTATGAGATCATCTTTACATCTTTCGTTGCAACTAAGCGGGACAACATCTCAACAGGGACAGCCCACCAACAATAACAATGCCCTTCCCTCTGGCTGTCCTCCCATCGATCCCGGCGGCCCGGCCGATGCCGTCTCCTTCACAGCACTTGACATGGCATTGCGTTCGCACCCTGAGCTAGCACGGGAGAGTTCTAGCACGTTAAATCCTACGGCTTTGGCGAAATTAGTTGAGGGGATACGTCGATTTGTTCGAGAACATTTGGGAAAGGTGTGTACTGTTTGTTTTGAAAATGGTATTTATCCAGTCGAGTTTAAGACAAAGTGTAGAAGGAAGATAGTGGCATGATATTTGCTTTTTTAAATTGAGTCCAAAGTGTAAATTCTGACTCCTGTTTTCATTTATTTTGTTTTTGTAGGATGCCAAGGGCGCACGCTGGCCATTGGTAAACATACCGGATTCTATATGGCGTGATCGATCTAGAACTGGACCACTTTTTGTGGCATTGGTTGCAGCCTATCGACATCGACAGGCTTGTAAATGGAGAAATTTCGATATGGACGTAACTAAAAGACACGACGATCACATTGCCATGCTCAAACGGATTGAAAAGGATTTGATCGAAGCAGGACATTTAGTACGTCCAAGGGTTTTCTTTGATGAAACTGTACCTCGTGACCAGCTTTCAGGTTTAGAGTCGATCGTGACACGGTTTAGTGGTGTGGTGGTGGAAAGTCCCGCGGAAGCTACACACGTCGTGGCACACGATGAAGAGGTCGATACATCTGAAACTTTGGATGATAATAAGGAACCAGAACGGATGTATCTGCGCACGTTATCTGTGTTTCAGCCGAAGCAGCCAGCGGGGTATCCACAGATGGCTTTGGTGCATTGGTGGTTCTGGCCTAGTTCCTCGGATGAATGGATGCCAGCAGCGAACGTGGATGGTGAAGTGGAGGATCCACCGGATAAACCTCCCGGTGTGTGGTGTGTAGCGTGTCGGTTCATTCGGGATGTAGCCAAATTTAATGAGTGGGGAAATGAAATAGATTACGCTATTCTGGACTAGTAAGTGGTTTGTTTCGGAAATTTTTGATTTTTGTTGAATAGTAACTGATCATATCTTTTGAAAAAGTCAAAAGAAGGTTGCGTGCTATTCAAAAAAGAATAGCGCTGTTCTCCGTAAAAAAGCACCGGTACCCGAAAACATTCCAAAAAATCATGTATATGGTCAATCGAGTTTCATACCAAAATCGATTACCACTGGAACACGCTCTCAAAAGCGTACTGTGTTCGACGGGCCGTTGACTGTTATGACGGATGTCATCGAACGATTGAATCGGGCATATCAATCCAAAAACATCGATAATAGCAAGTCACATGATTTATCCTTAGCTCCTGCAATTGTTCGTCCATTGGAGGATGTAACGCTAGGAGAGAATCTAAAGGTGATTAATTTGAGTGTTGGCGTTGATTCTCAATCTGCCGATAAGGATGAGTTGGACGTGGAAGACGAAGAGGCTGAACAAATATTTGTGAACACAACTCGTTGCTTGTACCAAATAGTGCCAACGACTAAAGTAAAGACACCACAGAGAATTCGTGGTGGTGGAGAGACTTCATCTGAGGGGAACGGCACAGCTATGGCTGCCAATGGCGCATCAGACACGACGGCTCACTCTGGGCCGAATGCAGCGTTAAACGCGGATACAAAGCAGACGTCGATGCCGTCTTCTAGTACGAAGTCAAACGCAAGCACTGATAATACAAAAGGAGATAATAGTATCGGTACTAAAAACAATAATGTCGTCAGGACGAAACGTCCCGAATGGTTTTTACCTTCCCAACCGTCCGATTTCGAGAAAGTTGTCTTGCCGGAGTGGTTCGATAGCAGCGCACCGCATCGTAGCGAAGCGTCATATATTCAAACGCGAAACGAGATGCTTCGAAAAGCTAATGAGAACAACGACTTTTACTTAACAGCCACCGTCGTGAGACGGACTATTGCGGGAGACGTTGGAAGTTTGCTACGACTTCACAAGTTTTTGACGCAGTGGGGGTTGATTAATGGCAAAGCGATAGGAGAATCGACACCAAGTAGCACGCTGCCTACTTTAGTCTCTATGCGGGAGAAAGTAGTTGTGGACTGTGAGGATAGCGATGTTACGATGGAATGGAGCGAAGAGGAGAAGCTGATTTTGGTGAAGACGGTGGTTGGTCACGCGGCCAAGCGACGTAAGTTGGACGGAGCTTCAGATGATATTGATTGGTCAGAAGTGGCACGTAATGTTGGAAAACCAGCGGAATCATGTTGTAGGTTTTTTTTGGAAACTGACCTTTCGACCAAAGTGGAAAATGTACAAAATGAGTCATCGAGCAAAGAAGCCTGGATTCATGAACTTCTAAGTGGTGTCCATCCCGATGTACTTACTGCAGCATTCAATGGAGCCATGAATGTAACAAGTAATGTTGAAGAAGCCAAGAAGGCATCTCTTCTAGCTGTATTGGCTCGAGACGCCGTCCGTGGTATTTGTAAGGAAGAAACCCAGATTAATGACATGATGCACGAGATACTAGATCAGCGCATGAAGAAGATTGAGAATCGAATAAGTACTTTGGATGATGTGGAGCAAATGTTGGAAGCGCAAAGAGTTGCATTGGAGATGGAGCGGCGAGATTTATACGCCATGCGCTGTCGTTATTGGCTCGGAGAGTAGTAATTTATTCTATAGCAAATGTTTAAAAAAAAATACATTGAAGGTCGGAATTTTATCTAGTGGTGCCGATGTGTCAAAAACAATAACTTAATGAATAGTTACTTTTGAAGAAAAAGTTCATGGAAAATGACAAAAATAGGAACTTTTACTAACGGGGTTTTGCGACAAAATGAGTTTTCAAAAAAAATCGTAATTTCCAGAAATATTAAAAATATTACTGTTACTACCACCTAGGTAGTATTTAGCCACACTACCGTTAGTAACACATGACGACACAATGAACGTCGACTTGTCACTCCAAGACTAGCGGTCACTACGATAATCTCATAATTATTATAAGTTGATCTAAATGACCTCAGTTTCATCTTAGTAATACAGCTTTTAAGTTATCATTTTATTGAACAATCAATTCAAATCTATTGAACAATCCATTCAAACTCCAACCATGGCCACATACCCACAAGACAAATCCATCAACTATCGCGAGGTGTACTTCACTCACGCAACCCTCCGCACAATCAACGGAAACCCCGCGTATGCCGACATCCAACACATGTACAAGCAAGTCAAAGCCAATGCTGCATCCGTACCGAGCACTCTCGGTGGTGGCCAACATGGACATCTAGGCCTCACAACCAACGCCACAACCTACACGCGCATTGCATCCACCCCAGATGTACGTCCGACAGCACCAGCACCTCTCGAATCCAACAATACGGGAACGGCAGCACAAATCGCCGAAAATCGACAAACATACAACCTAGCCGTCGCCATTTATCACCAAGCCAGCCTCGTTGAGAAAATCATCCTAAGTCAAATTCAAGAGGCACTCGACGACTCTGTTCTAATGCCACTACTTAATGACTATAAGGGAACAATCAAGTCATCCATCCCTGAAGTCTTTAAATATCTATTCGACACCTACGGCAACATCACTGACCAGATGATCCACGAGGAGCGAGCCACCTTACCGCAACATCAATACATCCATGAGCAGCCAGTCGCAAATATTTTCAGTAGGATACACACATATGCGACA
>Ga0209092_10000625_pt1 | contig 35358 bp, 24 predicted proteins | sample FraStrMetagenome_FD_187446 | JGI IMG/M metagenome (GOLD analysis project Ga0209092, IMG submission 187446) | Marine eukaryotic phytoplankton communities from Arctic Ocean - Fram Strait ARC3M Metagenome (SPAdes) (version 2) | ecosystem: Environmental > Aquatic > Marine > Oceanic | place: Fram...
AATCGAGCTGGTGGGCAGCTTGATTTTCGGGAGTCCTAACTTGTGGGCTAGTGCACGTTTTTATTCCCTGTTTTTCATATTAATACGTAGCACTTAAAATATAATTTTCTTATTATTATTATTATTACAACAATGATAAGATGAACCAGCCATATGATCCAAACACTCCAATCGAAAATCTATACGAACAGATCAAACAAGCAGTGGACTTGGCAGTAACAGCAGGAGCTCCATAGAATGCAACACAAATTGTAAATGTAGCATAAACAATCATCTTCAACACAAATGTTTTTCAAGAATCCTGCAGAGAATGGCGAAGATTACCACAAGCAGATAAAACATGGACACGATTTAAAAGTCTTTTCACCGAAGCCCACAAGGATTACATGCAGCTACAGACACAAAACAACCATCGTTTCCATGCAGCAGCAGCAGCAATACCAGTTGAACACACAACCGCTCCCAATGATCAACATGTAGACGCACTTGCAAACCTGGCAGCAGCAACAGCATCAGATCGCATGGCCTTAGCAAATCTTACAGCAACAAATGAACGTCTCTCCGTACACATCGAGAAATTGACGGCACAACTTGCAGCGGCAAACCTGCAAATTAGAACCCTTCAAGCATCTAACCCAACAGCCCAGCCTGCAAGGGGAGACAAGAGGGCCTGCCAACAAGTACATTATTGTTGGACCCATGGTTTCAGAGTAAAACTTGACGGATCACACACAAGTAAGACATACACAACACGTCGCCCATGCCACAAAAAAAAGCCACCGCGAATAATAGAATGGGAGGATATGAGTATGGATTCAACCCACAAGTATGACATAACCTAGAGAGTAAAATAAAGAATACCGTTACACATCAATATTGTAATTCAACATCTACAAATGATAGTACTTTCAATTCTAAATCTTACTCTCACCAATATGCAATTGCAGATACAGGTGGTGCATCAGGACATTATATCAACAACGAAACAGCATGCACTGAAAAACGCCGCACAACAACATGCCCCATCGTTACTCTACCGAATGGAGCATGCATAAAATCAGCACAAGCAGCACAGTTAAAACTCCCAGGATTCAACAAAGAAAGCCTCAAAGCGCACATCTTTCCTGAAATCCAAAGACCTTTATTTTCCATAGGAAAATTTTGTGATGACAACAAAATTGCCATTTTTCATAAAGATAAATGCATTATTCTGAATGACATTCTTGATAACCCAGAATTGAAAAGAATAATCCACTACAACACTATATTAACTGGCCCTAGAGATCATAATACAAACCTCTGGTCACTATCAATAAAACCTTCCCTCCAACCTCAACACAATGTGAACAGTGTGTACCACTTGAAGAAACTCCAGGACATCATGATATATCACCATAGATCACTATTTAGCCCGGTCCAATCTACTTTAATCCGAGCAATCAAAAATGGAAACTTAACAACATTCCCTAATCTCACATATCAACATGTTCAAAAGTACCTACCACCTTCAATTGCGACAACGAAAGGCCACATCCGACAAGTAAAGCAGAATATACGATCAACTAAACCGTTAAACATAACTAACTCATCTACTTGTTTTTGTTAAACATTATGAAATGACAGGACTTATTTGCAGCAATCAGACCGGCAGATTTCCAATCACTTCCAACAGAGGCAATAAATACTTGATGATAGTTTTAGATTATGACAGCAATGCCATACTATCAGTACCGATACCATCCCATGCACAGAACCACCTCCTCCATGCTTTCTCTACCATCTATGACAAACTAGCAGCAGCAGGTCGAACACCAACATTCGTAAGACTTGATAACAAAGTGTCTCACACAACAAAAGCATACATGACAAACAAACAACTGAAATTCCAACTAGTTCCACCCCACAACCACCGCAGAAATTATGCAGAAAAGGCAATTGACACTTGGAAAGACCACTTTATAGCCGGTCTCAGCAGACAAAAATTTCCCACTCAAACTATGGTGTCGACTAACAGAGCATGCCGACATATCACTCAATCTCCTCCGCAACTCTAGAGCAAATCCACATCTATTGGCATACGAAGACCTATTTGGAAAGTATGACTACAACATGCACCCACTGGTCCCCCCAGGCACAAAGGTTATCATACACGAAAAAACAACACAACGAGGAATCAATGGATGGTACCTTGGCCCATCCATGGAACACTACAGGTGCCACAGAGTCTATTGCAACGCCACATCTGCAGAACGAGTAACAGACACCATTAAGATCTTCCCACATTATGGAAACTTGCCAACATTGACAGCACAAGAGGCAGCGGTCCTGGCACAAGAGAACATTCAAGCACTACTGGAAGACAAAACAAACCAAGCACAATTCGGGGCAAAACAATTAGAAGCACTGCAACAATTAGCGGAGTCCTTGGGCAAAACAGCAGCTACTCCCCATACACCAATGCACCTCATCCCACAATTGCAACAGCCTACACCCACCAACCACAGCCGCAACAGAGGGTGCAGGTACCACAGTCCACACATTCCTACAATCTCAGACCCAGAAATAGACCTCGTCTAACAGAAACAGAACAGAACCTGTGCAATCACATCTATGACAAAAGTTCAGGTAAAAAACTTACTTTCAGAGAACTTAAAAAGAGAAACCCTGGGATCTGGAACCCAAGTATGTCAAATGAATTGGGCAGACTCGCACAAGGCAATTCAAGAGTCAGTGGCACTGACACCATACACTTCATCAACAAACAAAGTATACCATCAGATGCAACAATCACCTGCGCTCGTGTTGTCCCAGACTATCGTCCCCTCAAAGATGAACAATATCGGACCCGTCTCACCGTATGAGGACGCCACGAAAACAGATTGCGCAAGCTTACCAACCATCAAAACACACCTCAACAGCACCATCTCTAGACCAAGTGCAAGATATATGACGGCAGATATCAAGAATTTTTACTTAGCAAACAACACTCTCAACAAACCAGAATACATGAGAATGCACATCTCCGATATACCAACAGACATTATCCAACAATACAAACTAACAACACTTGTAGACAGTAAAGGATATGCATACATCCGCATTGATAAGGGCATGTACAGACTCAAACAAGCAGGTCACATTGCTCACAACAATCTTCAATGGCATCTCAGAAAACATGGTTATCACCCATGTAAATACAATAAAGGCCCCTGGAATCATATATCCAATTCCATCACATTTGTATTAGTGGTAGACGATTTCGGCATACAATACTCTTCGCAAAAGGATCTAGACCACCTGCTCCACGCCCTACGAGAACGATACACCATTTCAACAGACATGACAGGCGCAAACTATGTGGGCCTAGATATAACATGGAATTATAAAAACCACCACGTTGATATAGCCATGCCAAACTACATCCCAGACCTGCTTCAACAAATCTTATACAAACCAAGAACACCAGAATATGCCCCACATGCATACAACAAACCAGCATATGGGACTAAAATACAATATGCACAAAACCATGATGAATCTCCAGTACTTGACCATGTTCGCACAAAACGCATTCAAAAGATAATTGGATCCCTACTCTACTACGGTAGAGCAGTAGATCCAACCATCCTGGTAGCCTTGGGAACACTAGCTTCTCAACAAAACAAACCTACAGAAAATATAGAAAAAGCAGCAAACCGCCTCCTCGACTATGTCGCCACTTATCCAAACCCTGTCATACGTTTCAACGCATCAGACATGGTATTGCATACGCATAGCGACGCCTCCTACCTCTCCGAATCAAAAGCATGATCTCGGGCCGCAGGACATTTCTACCTAGGCTCCATCCATCAGCACAAAAACAATGGACCCATACACACAGTGTGTACGATCTTCAAAAACGTAATGTCATCTGCACCTGAAGCAGAGATCGCAGCAGCTTTTCTCACCGCCAAAGATGCTGTTCCAATCCGAAACGCCCTTGAGGAAATGGGACACCCACAACCGCCCACCCCAATCCAAACCGACAACAGCACAGCCAACGGTTTCCTAAACGAAACAATGAAGCAAAAACGCTCCAAAGCAATGGATATGAGATTTTGGTGGTTAATAGATAGAGTAAAACAAAAACAGTTTACTGTTCACTGGAAATCTGGCTCGGAAAATCTCGCTGAATACTTTTCCAAACATCACTCACCTGCCCATCACTCGACAATGCGCCCAATATTCTTACACACCAAAACAGAAAAAACTGCAACATACAATGAAGTCTTGCGAGGGTGTAACAATACTGGCTCTACGTAAGGCTACGTGATCCACGTCATCAGCCAAGACATTCAATGTACAATAATAATAATAAAAAATTTTTATTTTATGTGGAGATCACAGCCACATACAAAGTAGAGGCGGCGCGACCCACAGTTTCTAGTCCTAGAAACTCTAAAGGACATTCAATGTACAAGCCAGACAATTGACATAAGCATAAATTATTAAACAGCAATTTATTGATACATTACATTGTTAAAATCATCAGGATCAATAACAAGAGATTCTTCATCAGAATCTTTATCAAAATCAATTGCCAGAACACGGTCGAGTAACAAATCATCTTTTTTTTTGGATAAGACTTCTTCTTTCTTTTCTTCCATCCCCTTTCTTTCTCTCCCCCCCCCTCCACACATTCTCTAATATTTGCATTCTCTTCAATTGCATCTTTCAGTTTACCTTCAGCCTCTAGTAATTGGTCTAATGAAACAATACCTCCACTGTTAAATAACTGGTGTTTCAAAGAAGACACTTCTTTCTCTAAACTTCGTCTCTCTATCCTTGATATCTCCTTTTCTGAGTCAACTGATTCATTATCACCAAATTCTATTAGTCCGTTAAGGACCAAGTGTTGATTACGTCTTTGATAGTCTGATGCACTCTTTGAGGGTCGGATCTTGTTTGAAAATTGTCTTGACATTGTGTTGTAATATGATTCAGAAAACACGGAGCGCACATTTAGAAGGATCAAGGGGAGAAGACACCATTTTCGGCATCCTTGTTGAATGTAGAGTTCAGTAAACTGGAATACTCCAAATGCAGCATTCAGGAAACTGAACCAAAATTTGATTAAAAAGCGGCGCGGAGATCAAAACCTGGCACGGCGTATCTTTGTTTCACACATAACTATTAGCCTAATTAAGTTATAACTTGTTATTAATTTATGTATATAACTATAATTATCACTTACAAACGAAACATTTTGAATTGTGAGAAAAAAAAATAATATTATTCCAAAAATAGAGAGATTCTCTGGACAGGACAAATTGAAAGATTCCAAAAAGAGGTAAAAAAAACGGATTTATAACCGGACCTTTTAAATTACGTATCTTCCAAGATGCTCGTGTTCTGACTTGTTCCGTCTAAGTACTATGATGTCAGATGAACCTTGTAAAATAAAATAATGACGCACCAAACTACATGAAGAATGACTTTTTCATATGTTTTAGAGACTATGTAAAACCATATACCTAATTAGCTTACACACATCTTCAGAAACCATTGTTTCAGAAAGAAAAAATAGCCTAATTTTTATTTTCTTGTGAGCAGAATGAGTTTACTTAAGATGGACATACGTCGTGAAGAAAAATATGAATGACTTTAAGAATTTATAAAAACATTTAAATGAAAATATAATCAAAAGTAAGCATCAAGAAAACAAACAAGTAAAAAGCACGCATAATAATCATCATTCTTCTTCATCGAAGTCATTTCAAGAATTGCGGTAATCAGGAGTTACAAATTAATTTTTATTTCAAGATATGATTCTAATATAACAATAATTTCAATCTGCCACGCTATCACGCTGGGTTGAGGACGTACTGTCGTTCTTTTTTGTGTTTTAGGCAAGAGGTAATTAATGGTTTCATCAAAAAGTGTAGGACGATCAAGAAGAGCATCTATACCTGCACTTGTGACAGTTTCAGGATGAAAGCACCTCTTCAGTCCACTACTACTTGGAGAAACAGATGTGCTCAAGAGTTATTCATCCATGGTGCTACTGCTTATCGGATAAATTCAAATAGTACTCCTCATTCTTTATTACTATTTTTGAAGGAGCGCTTTTTCCGACTTCTTTCCTTTCCTTTCCTTTCGTTAGTTCTATATAGTATGTATGTATGTTATATTATTATCCGTGTTGCTATGGGAATCACGCTGTGGTGTGTAGCCTGCCTTCACGTGCCTGCTGGATTTCCTCCTCTCTATCCCTGAGAGATAGTGAATTTCCCCGTGCGTATTTCAAGAATACCATCAAGGAAGTCAGTCGAGTGGGCCTCCGTACTCCGATCAATAATATCCGGATATAAAAAAGAAAAACCAAAAAAAAAATCAAAAAGTCCAAAAGCCAAAAAAAGAAAGTCCAAAAAATCAAAAAGCCAAAGAAAAAGTCCAAAAAATCCAAAAGAAAAATAAAAAATGAGAGAAAACTGTTCGTCCCAGATAAAAACTCTCTTGCAGGTATCTACATCAAAAACCGTTCGTCTCGGATAGAAACTCTCCTGTGAATGTTCTTGTCGAAAACCGTTCGTCCCGGAAAAAGATTACCGAAACCCCCCACGAGCATACATGAACCAGACCAACTAAATCTCTTAATAAATAGCACTTTCCAGCATCAAATAAACACTTTACTTAGGAAAATATTTATCTTGTAACGTAGATCACTTAGGGCTTTGATAAATAAAACAATCTCCCACTTAAGAGAAAGCTTGAATTGTGGAATGCGTCTTGTGGAGCGTCTTGGTGAACGAAGATAGATCATCTCCGTAGCTGCTGTTGAACATAAAGATCTTGGTAGTCAAACAGAAGGGATATCTTCATTTTTTTCTCTAAATCAGATTTTGATTCTGTTCTGAAAAGAGGATTCCAACGAATATCGGACTTGCTTGTGGAGCATTGTCAGTCCTGAGATATTGTGCCGCCAGTGATTTCGCCATCGAGGAAAAAATTTAATAGTAGATTAGGTATATCTGAACTGGAGAGCTTTTTTCTGTGATCTTGGTAGTCAAACAGAAGGGATATCTTCATTTTTTTCTCTAAATCAGATTTTGATTCTGTTCTGAAAAGAGGATTCCAACGAATATCGGACTTGCTTGTGGAGCATTGTCAGTCCTGTTTTGATGTCATTGCCTTCCAAAGCTAGAGTATGAAAATCCCGATTCGTTAGTTCTATATAGTACTACCGTACGGTAGGTTTGGTAATTATTTATTATGATTACCAGTAATTAATAGACTTCTATACAATTCATATACAAATTAAGCTGTTAAAGTACGCGAGTAAGTATAACTTGTTGAATTCCGGGAGGCGACAAAAATGAAAAAAAGCATCATGACGGTAATGGAAAATTCGCAAATCGAAACCTGTACAAACCAAACTCAGGAGGATTCAAGTGATCCACCAGAAACAGATAACCAAAACGAGAATCCAGTTGTTCAAAATGATGAACAAGAATCCAGCGTAATCAACATCGATGAAAACCAGGAAACAGAAGAAGAGAACGTAAGTTCTGATCCAGACTCAACAGAGCAAGTAGATCAAATACTAGTACCCGAGGATCAAGTCATAATGGTTGCAGAGACACGGCCCATGGTAAACGGAATAGGTTTTGGACCTTCGACTCACGTGATTGGGCTCGAAGAAGTTGAAGTTCTAGACGCAAACTCGGGACTGCTCGGAGAAGACGACGCTGCTATAGCGGCTACAGCAGATTACCCTGTTGCTTCTTTTGTTGTTGGATCTGCTACAACTATTGGTGAAAGCATCACAGATGACATGGACCCTGAAAACGGCCCTGTATCTTTTGCGATAGGAGAACCTTTCGTTCAAGAAGCTGAATCTGTGAAACCCATTTTTCTAAGGCGTCGAGCTGTTTGCTTGCTCAGCGTGATGCTTTTTAATGCTACGCTTATTCTTATATTGTTGAGCGTTAGAGGCGCAAGGGATGGTGATGAGGGATCAACTGTGCCTGCACCACCAATACTAAACTTAGCAGATCGAGACACAATAAAAGCATACATTCTCAAGCATACGAATTCATCAGAGGAAATAATAGATGACTCTACTACCAACCAGTTTAAAGCATTAGATTTTTTGTCGAAAGAAGACATATTCTACGTGGACATGAATCAGGAGTTGCTGTATGTGCAACGTTACATTGAAATATTAGTCATGCTTACTGTTTCGGGTAAGCCACATTTAATTCTGCCAGAATATGTTGCAAGCCGAACAAATGATGATTTTATTGATACGATGCATGTATGTGAGTATTTGCTTTGATATCATTTATTTTATGTATTGCTATGGTGTGCAAGTATCTAACTTTTTTATGACCGCTGCGCCTTTTCTTACTCTTACTATAGCTTTGGCTGACATACCGACTATAGCAGGATCGATTCCGGAAGAAATAGGTCACTTGTCAAAACTACGAACGCTACTTTTGAGAGGCAATGGCATTGGAGGGTCAATTCCAACTGCAATTGGATTATTATCGAATCTAGTGACCCTGGATCTAAGTAATAACCGTATTGAAGGGACTATTCCAAATGATTTGGCTAGTCTGACGAGAATAAAAACAATCAATTTTAATGATAACAAATTAACCGGAGAAGTTCCTGAAGAGTTTCAGAATATGAACATATTGTCGTTGACATTGGAAGGAAACGATCTCACAGGTAATTTAACATTTCTATGCAATGACAGTAGGAGTTTCGAGAATGACATCGAAGTTGGTGGATTTGCCTTTGAGGGATTCACTGCAGATTGCATTGAAGAGATCACGTGCGATTGTTGTACCAAATGTTTTTAAATTGAGAATATGTTTCTTATTTTTTCTCGTATTGGTGCTAATTATATTTGTCTATGGTAAAATTCATTTTTTCATTTACAAAACGTGTCTACGATTTTTCGTTTCAAAAGTTGACTACTGTACTGTAATATTTGCAAGAATGGTACAAACACAGTGAAAATTATCCATATTCACTGTTGAATATCTTCAATCACTTTGTTTTCATTTAACTGCTACTTCTATACACAATATTTTCAGTTTTTTAGCATATAATCATCAAACTTCGCAGTAAAGGTTCTAGTCTAGATTATCTTTGCAATAAAGATAGCGAAACTCTAATATGTCACATCAAGTCATGAACTACTTGAATGCTGAAAAAGTAATGCTAGGTGTCAGCTGCAAGCTGCAATATAATAAATTTAAGACTAGATTAAGAAACTGGCTCCTTTCAACAAAAATGAACCACTTCTGCGTCTTAAGCGGAATTCTGTGTTGTGCTATACTTATTCAGACTTCCAGTACCATGAGGTTGAAAATCTCCAACGATTGCGTCATTTTCTGTCTTTCCTTCCACGTCGAATTTATTTTCATTCTATAAAAGAATATGTAAATATCATAAAAACAAAATTAAATTTTTTGGAAAAGGCGAGAATAAAACATTACTCTCGAAAAATATGTTACTTACCCCATATCCACCACCACCTGGTGTTTCGATTCTAATCCTATCACCAACATCCACTTTCGTACTGCACCGTCCACCTATATTGATCACAATGCCATCTGCCTTTACGAGCAAATTTCTACCGTTTCCCCCAGATTTTCCTCCGGCCATTCCATAAGGCCGCAAAGTTCTCCTTTCAGATAAGATGCTCATTGTGAGTTCTCTTAGGGGCTCTATCTCACGAATCACACCCTCTCCACCTGGATGCTTTCCATTTCCTCCGCTGCCTTTGCGTAAAGAGAACTCGCGGAGCAGGACAGGATATCGTCTTTCTAGAATTTCTGGATCTGTAATACGTGTATTTGTGCAATGGGTATGAACGCCACTTCGTCCAATCCAATGCGGCCCAGCTCCAGCACCTCCTGCTATAGTCTCGTAATAACCAAATTTTTCATCTCCAAAAGTAAGGTTGTTCATACATCCTTGACTAGCAGCACATGCTTGGAAAGCAAGCAATACGACATCTACAATGCGTTGTGAAGTAAGAACGTTTCCACCAACAACACCTGCATTTGATGAGGGATTCAGTAGAGTGTGTTCTGGAATTACGAACGTAATCGGAGCCAAGCATCCTTGGTTCAACGGTATGTCTTGGCCAACCATGGATCTCAAAGAATATATAACCGCAGAATATGTGACAGCTGGCGGGGCATTGTGATTTCCTAGTACTTGTGGCCCTGTACCACTGAAATCGAATATCGCATCACCTGTCTCAATATTGATACTAATCGTAAGCTCTATGGGGGTACCATCATCCATAAAATCTATTGCATGAACACGTGGTCCATTTTTGCTTGCGAACTCTTTCAACATTCTTCGAACAGCTAGTTCTGCATTCTTTTGTATAAATACCATATAAGAATGAACTTTGTTTAAACCATGCTCCATCACTAGCTCATTTAGCAGACGCACACCAGCATTGTTAGCAGCTACTTGAGCCTTAAGGTCGCTAAGATTATCCCGTAAATTTCGTGTGCCGAAATTTCCGGGCAATTTTCCAGGGCTATGGAGGATTTCAGTAATACCCTCTTCTTGAAATATGCCATCCTCAACTAATTTAAATGCTATTATCATTGCCCCTTCTTCTTCGAGTGATTTTGAATGAGGGGGCATTGAGCCAGGTGCGATCCCACCAATATCTGCATGATGCCCTCGGCTCGCAACAAAAAATATTATTTTTTCCTCATGAAAAACTGGTGTGATAACCGTAATGTCTGTGTTGAAATTGATTTTGAGCTTATAATTTTGTCTTTGATATTTTATACAGAGAATTTTGAACCTTAATGGCACTTACCTGGTAGATGGGACCCTCCAGCGAGCTGAGGATGATTAGACACTAAAACCTTTTTCGATAAGGTCGCAAAAATCGTTAAGTCTTCAAAGCATGAGAAAAATGATTCACTCTTTAGAAAAAACTTACATCACCATCATGTATGCCTTCTCTCCCCTCCGAGTTCCAATATTTAATTTGGAACCTGACTGCACTTTGCATCGCACCTAAATGTACCGGAATATGTGGAGCATTTGCGACTAATCCACCATCAGGTGTAAACAAAGCACAAGAAAAGTCTAGACGCTCTTTAATATTTACTGATATTGAAGTTCTTGCCAAAGTTCTGCCCATTTGCTCTGCAATCCCCATGAAACGATGACCAAATATTGACAGCTGAACTGCATCTTCTATTATTTCTTCTTCCTCTTCAATGGATGATTCCTTTTCAAACTTTTTGTCACTTTCAGATTCTATTGTTATGTCCAAATCTCCATCAGACGTAACTTTTACATTACAACCTACTTCCAAAACGACTGTGCTTATTGGTTGCACAATAATGCATGGACCAACGATTTCGTGACCTGGTTTTAAAGCTTCAATTTTGTAGACATTGACTTCTTCCCATCCATTTTCATAGAATACCCGAGAAGTTCCAATTGCTTTCGGAGCACCAAGGGAGGTGACAGGAGTTGCAACTTTTGGAGTGGCACCTTTAACCACCGCACGGACACGAAAGTCATCAATGAGAATATCTCGACCCTCCAACTCGAATCCGAACTCCCTTTTATACTGTGATCGGTAAGCTTCACCGTAATTTCCTTCATCGTCATCTGGTGGTTCTTGAATCATCATTGCATTATCTGTTCCTTGATATCTCATATTGATGTAGCGTTCTACACAAACCTCTTTCTTTTCATATCCCTGTTTGATCAAAGCATCCAGGGCTTTTTGCTCTAATTTTTGTAAACGAATTTCCCTCAACGCTTTCGCCTCATCCATCAATGTCGAGCTTTCCGTGCAATCATTGGATCCATAAGAATACACTTCTGCGGTTGGTTCTTGTTCTTCATGAACCGCATCAGCCATACTCAAACCATATGCAGACAAGACTCCTCCGTAGCGATGAACGAACACTTTTTTCATACCAAGATTTTTTGCCATAGCACATGCGTGTTGTGGACCTGCACCTCCAAAACATGCTAGTACATGAGTAGTGATGTCGAATCCTTTCATTTGGGTTAGGTTTCGGATGGGACGGCACATAGCTTCATTTGCCACCTGCAAAAAACCGTAAGCCATTTCCTCCACTGACTGAACATTGTTCTCATTCAAATGCTCTAAACGAAGCTTTTCAAAAGCTTTCCTTGACCCTTCAGTGTCCAATGCTTCATCCTCATTCGGTCCAAATATTGATGGAAAATGTTCAGGAAGAACTCTTCCCAGTACTAAATTTGCATCCGTTACAGCTAGATGGCCGTTTTTACGATAACACACTGGACCAGGATGAGCACCTGCACTTTCGGGTCCAACGACAAAACGTCCCAATTTGAAAAAAAGTCTGCTTCCTCCTCCTGCAGCAACTGTATTTATATCAAGTTGAGGAGCTTGAATAGCAATGCCCGCAGTAGTTGTCTCAAAGACGTGCTCTAAGTTACCTGCATATCGAGAAACATCAGTTGATGTGCCTCCCATATCGAATCCAATCACGGGTGGAGAGGATGTAGACGTGTAAGTGGTTTTGGCATAGCCAATAACACCACCTGTATTTGACAAAGAATACAAAATTCAGTCCAGTCAGTCCCATGAAAGAATTAGGCGTTTATGATTTATATGTTGTTGTATTGAAAAAGTCTTACCTGCTGGTCCAGACAAAATTGCCTGATGGCCACCAAATTGATCAACAGGCGTCAATCCTCCATCACTCTTCATGAAAGTCAAACGAACGTTCTTGGTCAAGTTGTCATCGAAACCACTTTTAAAACTCGTAAGATATTGTTTAATAGATGGAGTCAAATAAGCTGCCGCACATGCTGTATGTCCTCTAGGAACCATCTTTACCATTGGCATAACTTCAGAACTCAATGAAATTTGAGTGAAACCCATTTCCGCTGCTAGTTTTCCAATGATATGTTCATGGTCTGCGAAAGTAAAGCTATGCATAAGAACTATAGCAATACTTCGAATACCTTTATCGAAAATGATCTGAAGGTGACTACGGATTATTTCAAGATTAGGAGTCTCCAAAACTCTAACTACTTCTCCAGTGATTCCTTTCACCAATGTTCCTCTTTCAGAAGAAGAATTTGAATCTACTGATTGGCTCTTGTCCGCCCAGTCCGTGTTTTCAATGAATTTATTCAACATTACTCTTTCACTAATTTCTACTACATCTTCAAACAATAAAGAATCGCCTTTCACCGACAAATCAAAAATATCTTTCCGACTCTGGTTCCCAATAGAAAGTAAGTCCTTAAAACCTTTCGTAGTCAACAAAGCAATTTTTTCTCCCTGTCGCTCCAGCAAAGCATTGGTAGCGACTGTGGTTCCCATTCGTATACTCCCAATTCGATCAGTGGGTAAAGGAACATAACGATCATAATTGAGTCCCGACGCATCATCATATTTTTCCAAAATTCGTCGAATTCCTTCTGTGGGTGCATCAGCATAGTTGGAAGGGTCCACTGACAATAATTTTAACACCACCTCATTTTCATCGGAGTCGGAAACTTTCAACGTTTTGGGGAGGATGCAATGAACGTCAGTGAAGGTACCTCCTCTGTCAATGCTGAAATGGAACTTGAAGTCACTACTAGACTCAGTTGCTGACATGGCAAAGAAATCCTTTCTTTTCACTAAGGAATTGGTGTAGCTGGCTCGGAGAATAAGGCTAGGTGAGGAACGGACTGTGAATGAAAATGCCGCAACTCTGTATACACCAATGAAGAGGAAAAGAGTGAGTCCATACATGAACGGAAACCTCTTTCACAAATAAAGTTTATATCCAAAGGTGATAAACTCACTTATTTTAATTCACCTTCTTTGCTAAATTCTGATTGAGATGGAGTGACAAAAATGAGTGTTGTCTGCAGTACAGTACTTTTTTACATGCATATGATTTTGATAGATTAAGCTAAGTACGCATTACTTTGAGAGAAGTAGAGATTGGAGCATTTATTCATCGCTCACTATGTACTACGATGATGAAATTAAAAATAAACAAGAGTAACAAGATATAAAGTATATAATTATCCACTTTCATTGTAAGAATAATAACATTGGTGACTTGCTTCTGCTCTGATTCGTTTTATTTTTTCCAAAGTCACAAGGGATTCTCTTACTTCATTTATGTCACAGCATTTGCATGTCTATTGCCTTGGGTGAAACTCCTCTTTAACTCTAATATTCGCTTCACCATTGCTATCATAGGGTTTAGGATCCATACTACATTTTGTGAGACTTCCATATATCAAATTTTAAAAAATATCGACAAAACCTTACCTATCATCATTTTCCGTGCTCACCGGCCTTCTCATGGAACGGAGCCTTCTCTTCTTTTTCTTCTTTTTTCCAAAAAGCAATCTCAATGGACTGAAAAACCACATCACACGGAAAGGAAGCAACAAAATGGAAACCATGGTTCTTACAAGAAACCATCTAAAGACATATATCATAAAAATGTTCCAAATTGGGATTGCCTTATCAACAACATCATCCGGATTTTCAGCAACATATTTCAACGAGTTCTCTACAAAACCTGGAATATACTGTGCTTCAAAGTTTACCATTGACAATCCCGAAACCGACCCTACAATCACGGCAGATACGAGATACTCCCGACCAGTTGCGTACATGTCACCTAGTACAACTGCCGAAATCTCATAGGCTTCCGAGGATTTTATTTTGGCGGAACCAATAAGCGGCTCAACAACTGGTAATATATTTGGCATGATAGATTGTTCAACAACATCTTTCAAATTTTCATCGTATAGATCCGTCACTACTTTACGTTGGGGGGCTGTCAAGTCCAATGCTTTTGTAACATATTCATTTGCGATAGTCTTTGTTTTTGCCGATGCTTTGTCCAATTCTTTTGATGCCTGGGTTTGAGCTCGAGTAAGGAAAGATGATGAATCCTCACGAATCATGGTAAAGTTTACGTATGGTCGATCTATATTCTCATAGAATTCAAGGCTCTTTTATATGAAAGAATGATAGTGTGAGGTGAAAGTGAAGTATTTATAATAGAACTTTTGTACAATCCCAATCACTTGAATAAAGTGAACATACCTTTGAAGTGTCTATCAATTTCTTCTTCAATTGATGACTATGAAGTTCCAATGATTTGATCTCGTCCCTAAGACCCATGATAGTGTTTGAAGCAGTTTCTTGGTCATTTTTCAAGATAGAATTAATATCTTTGACTTTCATGTCTGCTTCTGCAGTAATCATTTCGACAAGTTCTTGAGCTTCTTTATCTCTTTTATCAATTGTTGCTCTTGCATCTTCTTCTACCATCATCATCTTATCCTCCATCTTGTTCTTAAGTTCTTTTGATTTTTGTTTCGTATCATTTATTTCAGCTTCAGCTTGAAGTTGAATTTTTGCAACTGTTTGATTTGTCTCCTTTTGAAGCAATGTCATTTGGTCTTCTATTTCAGTAACATGATCAGCGGCTGCCTTTTTGGCTTTCTCGATGGTTATTTTTGCAAGGTCTCTGGTTTTCAAGACTTCATCCTCAGCTTCCTCAATGACATTCGTGATCTTTACAGCAGTTTCCTCCTTCATATCTTTCATTTGTTGCTGTATAGATGCTACAGAGTCATTTGCGGAACCTTGAATCATTTTGATTTCTGTTGCTCTTTTCTCCATAGCCTCATCAATTTGTTTCTGCGTGGCTGCTTTCAAGTTTTCCATTTCTTCTTGAATGTCAGCAACTTTAAAATCGGCCTCCTCTTGAATTATTTCAATGCCTTTTCTCGCATGTTCCGTAACCTGATTAATTTTAGCTTCTGTATCAGCTTCTAGTTTTTCCATTTTTCCTTGAATTTCTTCAACTTGAAGCGATGCTTTAGTATCAGCGGCGTTAATTTGTGCCTCGGCATCAGTCTTAGTTTTGGCAACGATTTCATCAGCTTCCTCAGTGGCGCTTTTGATAGCTGCCTCCGCTTCATCTTTTGCCTTCTGGATCTCAGCGGCTGCATCATCTGTAACTTTCTTAATTTGTGCTTCTGTGGAATTCTTCATTTCTTCAATCTCCTTTTCAGTTTTTGTTTCGCTTGCTTTGATTCTATCAGCTGCATCTTGTGCAATCCCTTCAATTTTATCAGTAATATGATTCTTTGCTTCAATGGCTGTATTCATACGAGTTTCCATTTCATCCTTAGATGCAAAGGCAATTTTGCTAGTTTCAATAGCAGCGTCTCGCTCTAACAATGCGGATGCACGCTCTTCATTAGCTACGACAACTGCTTTCGCCATGATTTCATTACAAGTCGTTGGCCTTTTTTCCATACCGGGTGAAAGTTCTGTCACAGTACCAGTAGAAGCATCTCCGTATTGCACTGGAACAGTCGCAGCAACTGCCTCGTTGTTTCCATCCTTATTGTTACCTTTGAAAAGATCAAATGATTGAGTTTCTGACACATTGCTGAAGATTAGAAGCCCCAAAGCAGAGGCATGGAGGAGAGAGAATTTCACCATTTGTTGTTACAATTTGTCAATCTTATCCAAAACTTCCCCAATGACCGGAACAGAAGCTTTGTGGTTCCTTAACGCACGATTTACTGTTCACAGGATTTTGAAACAAAACAATGAAAATGATTCCGTGTAGTATGTAGCAGGAAGGATGATGATCGTAATGTATGGTAGATTCAATACGTAAGTGAACATTGCAGACTGCTCGTAAGTATCATATATATGGAGGCATATTTTAGGATCGTTTGTTTAGTTACGGTACAGCAGTATGTATTCATAATTAATTCATACATACATAGAAGATGAATTTTCGTGATGACAAATTTCTATATATCTATTCAAAATGATCGTGTATGAGATATATGCAAAGATGACGTAGGTCTCCATCGGCGTGTTGAACAAAAATCTCAAAGGGCGTTTCCCAAACTGTTCACTTCTTTCCAATAAAAAGAAACATATCGGCACGGCGCCTCTTATGCGCGGAAATTGCGTGAAAGAGATTATGAATAATTAATAGTATGATGTGGGTGTTTCGAATCTTGAATGGAAAAGAGCTTCGTTTTGACATTATCATTCCGCAAAGTTTACCAAAATCATTTGAACATTCCAAAACAATAACAGTCAATACAATGTTATAATTAAAAAAAAGAAATGCAAAAGTAGAAATCTTGATACACTTATATTTGTTTCTACTGCAATATATACTAGAATATACTTTCCAATGAATATCCTTCTTCCTTCATATATTACTATTGGAGACGGGCGGGTTAAGATCAACATCATCATCCTCTTCATAAAAATATTTCGAAGGAACAGGAATCACATAACGACTTGGAACTCTTCGAAACGGAGTACGGCCATTCTCATCTTCATCATCTTCAAATTTTAAAATCAATTCTTTGACAATGGGCTTACTGGACCCAGCATCTAATTTCCATACGGGTTGTTTGGACACCACCGCCCTATAAAACGAGGTAGTTTCCGGGAAAATCGCCATCACATGTGTCCCCTTAATAAAACAACCTTCATCTCCATTACTTAAACGCATCACATGATTCCAGGGCAAACGGATATATTTGCTTTTTTCATCTTCATCCCGAACATCGTAGTTTTCCGTATCGGGATAAAATCGTACCACAGAGGCTAAAATCCAGGATCCGTTTTCATCGGTGCGTGTGACTTTGGCGGCGACTTGTTCTTCCGGTCGTGCGGCGTTGGCAGCATGACGTCGTTTGATTTTGGATTCTGTGGGGGCTTGGCCATCAAAATGAGAAGTTAATCTGCCATATTTGGTGCAAGTGGGTGTTTTCAACCTTCGTAAAAACCCTCCAATCACGTCTTGTTCCGTTACCTCTGTCATTCATATAATCAATATCATCAATATAATCAATAGAGATTAGTTTCGTTTCGTTTCGTTTGGTAAGATGTAGGACGAGTGGGAACGAACCAATCAAATGATCAAATGATGAAATGAAAATGGAATAGACTTACCCAAACTTTCAAAATGACGTGCCACTGCGACAGCATGTTCTGTTAAGTTAGCATCGTGTCGTACACTCAAACCTATGTATACCCAAATAAAAAATCCAAATACAATATCAATGTTTCATTTTTCATTTCCAATCATCCTAATCCAATTCTTCCAGCAAAATTCTGCAACTTACCATGATGATCAATGTAACTCATGAGAGTCATACTCGAAAGCTTTCTAAAATCCACACTGATTCCTCGAGGATAGCTTCTGGATCCAGTTTTACCAGATCCTCTTCCACGTTTGCCACTGCTCATTCCTTGCGATTGTCCTGATTGAGATTGAGATAGGGAATGACCCCTTCCTGTCACGTAGCTCTTTACCTTGTTCACCATGGAATTCTTTCTTCTCTTCCTCTCTCTCTCTCTCTCTCTCTCTCTCTTTGCCTTTGGAGTGTGTTTGGATAACCGCCGTATTCTATATATTTCTAATAACTAATACATAATAAATACTCTATTTTTAATTTTTTGACATACTAATAATCATCTCATGTGGAGTGTAGTAAGTATGCCATACTTATTGCGCATGTACATTCCTCCTAGTAAGACACTCCTCTAAGTAAATGATCATTATTTCATTTCAGTGGAATGAATCCATGATGTATGTCTATCCTATGTGTATACTATATGTACCCTTGTGTATGGAATTCATCGTCGTGGATTCGAAGTAAGGACTCGTACGTACACGAATTCCCAAGCTATGACATCATCAATACGAATCGTAGTTACGTACACCATACTATGGACATTTACGAAACATCAAATTCGCAACTCCAAGACGAAATAAGATGAGTTTTTCATTTTCATTTCTATTTATTTATGATTCATGTTCTTTTTCAAGGTGTCTCATATTATTGTATATTATTATATATTTTTTATATAGTATTCCAAATTCCGATCCTTATAAATAGAGAGATTATTATTATAATTGAGAGAGATATTATATCATTGAGACAAACGAAATACTTCATGACGAACAACGACCAAATCTATCCTCATTCCTTTCATCCGGATGATGGAAAATCCATCTATGGACCTGATGGATCCTCTCGCAATGTCGTCGGATACAGCTATAACACACCTACTGTGCAATGGCCGAACAATGCCAAGGTAGCACTCAATTTAGTCGTCAATTACGAGGAGGGAGGTGAAAACAGCTTATTGCATGGAGATCACGAATCCGAAAAACTCTTATCCGAAATTGTGGGTGCTGGAGCTATTCCTAATCAACGACATGCCAATATGGAATCGTTATACGATTATGGCTCTCGTGCAGGATTTTGGAGACTGTATGACTTATTACGACAAACTCCTGTCACTGTGTTTGCTGTCGGAATGGCATTGGAACGAAATCCAGATGCCGCCAAGGCCATGATGAAAGCTGGATGGGAAGTGGCGTCTCATGGATATCGATGGTGGGATTATCAAAATGTTCCGGAAGAGTTAGAAAAAGAACATATCAAACGATCGGTAGATATTCATACACAAATGTTGGGTGTCCGACCAGTTGGAATTTATCAAGGGAAACCCAATGTAAAGACACGAACTTTGGTATTGGAAGAAGGTGGATTTTTATATGATTCCGATTCGTATGCCGACGACCTTCCTTATTGGTTTACCGCCAATGATACCTTGCAAAAACCGCATCTCATTGTTCCCTATACTTTGAGTGAAAATGATATGAGATTTGCAAGTCCCAATGGTTTTTCTCATGGAGGAGAATTTTCCACCTATTTGAAAGATAATTTAAAGTAAGTATCCCTATGGTAACATCCATTATATATATTTCCTATCCTATGTTTCATTTTCAGCAACTACTAATCCTATTATCCATGTTAGATATCTGATTGAAGAAGGTAAAAAGGGAAACCCCAAAATGATGTCTGTAGGTCTTCATTGTCGTCTTGTGGGTAGACCTGGCAGAACAGCAGGATTGAAAGATTTTTTGGAGTTTGTCAAAAGTTGTGGTGATGATGTTTGGGTTTGTCGAAGAGATGAAATCGCCAAGCATTGGTATCAAAATCATTACCCACCGAATTATGGGTCTCCACCCAATCTAGATCATGTTGGGGGATCTATTGGGCCTAGATCCAGTCTTTAAATTTTTTTGGAATGATACTGTTGCAATGATGCATATATTATTGACTGTTTTGGTTGGATGGGTGGATGGATGGATGGATTGTACTATATCACATTTAGGACGCAAAAATAGGCTAACAAAATTAACATATGGTAAATAATTTAATTTGTGTTTTGAAAATGAAGAAACACTGTGGATGAAATTATAATGAAGGATATTTATAATTATTTGGTGAAACATTTATATTTTATTTGAGTTTTGTATTGCGCAATTTATTTCACGTATTGTAAAAAGATTGTTGTGATTGTTCCGAAGGAGACCAATTTTCTCGACACGTCAATACTTCCATAAGAATGGTTGGAAATATATTCAATATAGACTCTGGTGATGTCACTAAAGGAACATTTCTAAATTGTCCATCGCGACCCGTAGATTCCACAACCTTAGTTCCATCATAATGGTACCCTTCATACGATATACCCTCACCGGTGAGAACAAACGGTTGAAAAAAACCTATGTAATAGGCATATGGGAATAGCTCTAAAACTGCTGTACATGGTCGAATGAAAGCAAGATTTGTCAATGCTGCACCATGAGAGGCTATAATAATATCCGCGTTGTGAATAATCTGTGCTTGATTTTGCATATTACCCACTAGATTTGATATTATATTGATATCCAATATATCATTGTTTTTCGTATTCCATGTTGTTTCTAACATAGCCTTGGTTTCTTCCGCATATACCCAATGTCTTGTTTTACTTTCTCTATTATTTATCATCACTTTGAATGGCAAATCATGGGAGGGCCCAAATTGAAATTCCTTTCCAAGAACATGTTGTTGAAAAATATCCATATCTCTTCGCGACAATAAGATGTTGAACAGAATGATGAATAACGCAACAAAAAGTAATGAATCATGCAACATTGAATTCTATGATGAAGAATAAGCTCACCTGCGTCTTGTAAACCATTTGGCGTTTCCTACAGGATATAGATCAATGTCATATCCTTGAATATCTGGGGCATTTATCTCATCCGGCCATCCTGATTTATCTTCTGAAGCAATACTTGGTGGTATCTGAGCAATCCAATTACATGATCCGTCAATATTCAAGGATTCAGAATCGCCAATGGCAACAAATTCTACCTCCAATCCTGACTCTTTGGCCGCGGTGTAAAATCCTTGCGCCCATTTTTTAGCTGAAACATCATAATTTCGAATCAATGAGTTAATAGTATTTTTCACTGCTCCTCTGTCATTAAGAATTACTTGTAATTGAAAAGTCCGTTTATTTGATTTTTGAGAATAGAGAGATAATTTATCTTTGGCAATTTGGAGGGCACTGAAACATGGAAAAGCGATCTTATGATCGGATACCATTACATTTTGTCGGAGTTAGCAGTGTAGTTTGATGGAAGAAGGAACATTAAAAAAATAACTTACTTGGGCAAAATGGGGAAAATGCCTCGTTAGGGGGCTCAGAGTCATATCAATTTGACATATAATGCGCTCTTTTCCTTGACAATGTGAAATCTCTCTCATGTCATTTTCTTCCATACTACTTGACCAATGCAAACCTTGATTTTTGGCATTGACATATTCAAAGTCAAAGCCCGATCCATGATTCATAGAGAGCTGATATTTTGAAAATTGATAATGTTGAATTTCTGTTTCATCGCTCAAGTCTGATTGAAGGGCTTGCTTGGAATTCTGGAGCATTAGACGAAAAGCTTTTGATTTGAGTTGAGATGAACTTTCGTTTCTTTGGTAACATTGTTCCCACTTCGTATGTGTGCCTCGCTTTACATTTGTCGCTGAATGAGTTAACATACGATTGAACACGATGAATTGAAAGACAATACACAATGCAAGAAGCGTCAGTAAACCCTTGAATTTGTAGATCGCCATCGTTCATTCTTGTTGTGAATAATAATAATTTAATTAATAATAATAATAATATAAGTAAATATTAGTTTTGGTATGACGGTAAGAAAATCTGACCTATGTGGTCAGTAAATGTTGAATCGATCGTGCCGCGTACGTAGTTGGGGTCTGTAGATTTATACTACAGCACTGAATTTTTGTTTTAGGAGTGGATATGTTGGGTCGAGAGGAAACGATCATCGCTCGTGTGATGTGCCGGGCGCTTTCTATGGAAAAGGTGTTACCGATAACTTGCTTTGCCCATTGGGCCGGTGTTTTCGCATGGTAAGTGTTGGTGTACCATTTATCACCGTATAGGGCGTGCCAATTTTTGTTTGCTCTTTTGAGAATTTTTTTATGTCGTTTTGGGTGTAAAGAGAAGGAGATGAGTTTTTTGATTTGCGCTGATGTTTGTGAGGTTTCATAGGTGATGTTATTTGTTTTGAAAAGGGTTGATTGTTGGCTGAATAGGAATTCTGCTGCGAGGGGACCAAGCATACCTTGGTGATCAATTGTAAACGGTAGGTGTCTGTAGCGTTTCGTCACAGATTCTTGTGCAAGTTGATCAGCTGTTGCATTGGAGGTGCGATTGTGTTTGAGTTTGAATTTTTTGTATTCATGTTGTTTGTGGTGCGTATTCATATCCGATATGATGTCTGTATACGAAAGTGTTTCGCATGTTGATTTGCATGGAGGGATCATGTTGATGTCGATGAGGGTATTGGAATGAGGTTCACTATTGGTGTGTATTGGGTGGCGAACAACTACATCACCTGGTCTCATCTGAGGTGCTAGGTCAAAAAGATGTGGGTGCTCTAGGAGTGTGTCTTGGGTTGTTGTTTGGGAGATGAGAGGGAAGACGTGTTGGCAGACTGTGTATACCGAGTCGCGCATCCTGTTGTGAAGTTCGATTTTGCTTGTTCGTGAACAGGTGAAGAAGTGATCACCATACTTGTCTATGGTTTGGCCACATTTGCATTTGGATGGGACAGGCGGCCATAAAGGCAGCCTTAGTTTTCGTTGGGCATAAGATCTGAACTCGACGTCGGAGAACCGATTACTGGCGTCTGTCCGGGAGATCGTGCTGAGGGGCAGGGATGTCAGTAAAGACATGCAGGATGGTAGGTGTTTTTTTACCTCTGGAGGTATTTGTGGCCATATTGTTTTCATTCTCATAACATAAATCGTTTTTTGTATTTTGCTATTCGATGTTGCAAGTGATGTGTGGAGAGTATAGTTTCGAATGGGTGCATCATGTAAATCTGTGCATGTGGCGGAATCTAAGCTTGAAGTGTATTGAGCGGTGAGCTAGCGATAGGTTTGGAATACTTTCAAGTTGGAATTCTTCCAGCTGCGGAAGGAGTTAGTGATGTACGTTGGGAGCCTTACAGATATGGGGTCATCGTCTTCTATGTTAGGGGAGTCTATTCTTTGTGGGATGAGGCCATGTTGTGTGGCTCGAATTGTTCTGGCTAGTGGGGTGATATAGCACTTTATGGCCTTAGCTGATACATCGTCAAACCCTAGGCCTCCTAGTCCAGTTCGCGTTGTGGCTATGCACCACGCATGGTCCGGGAAAGGAGTATTAGAGTCTGGGTCGGATACCATTTTGGAGAGGAATGTTTTGGTGATGTTGTTAACGTCTGTGATGAAGTCAGTGGCATAGTGTTTGTGGTGCGATGAGGTATTCGGGAAGTGGAGAACATTGGTGGGTAATAGGTGCGTAGTGTAATGTTGTAATGAATACTTGTATAGGGTGGTGGATATATGGGGGTTGTTGGGTAGGAGCTTGTGCATTGTGGACACTGCTTGTTGGAGTTTTTGAAGTTTGTTTGTTTGGTATTTGTGGACAAAGGCGGAGTTTCCGATTGGGGCGCCAAGTATACGGATGCCGTCGATAATTTCCCCTGTTGGTTGGCCACCACAATATGTTTCAAGTACATATTGAAGGCCATATCTGTGTTGGGGTGGTAACAAGGTCATAGGTGAGACCCCGCTCATTGAAGTGAATACTTTACATTTTTGGGGTTTAAGTGTGCAGCCCATTTGTTTTCCTAACGCATTAAACTCGTCCATGAAGAATTGTATATCCTCATAGTTTATGCTGACGGTGCAATCATCGATGTACGTCATGGTGATTGCCATGGATCCCAGTCCATCATCATCATTTGTCGGATGATTGCGGCGTCGGAGAGCCCTTTCATGGAGTTTGGCTATGATCGGTGTGAGGACGTCGTGCATCACTAAGCAGGCGAGCATTGCCGCAAAAGGGCACCCCTGGCTGGATCCTTCTAGGCGGAGAAAGAATCGTCTTTCTCCGGTTTCAGTTCTGTACCAACATTTAGTGGGGTCATAGTAGAGGGTGTCAAAGAGTGGGAGAAGGTAAGGAAAGCGTTTGTAAATTATTTCGCGTGCTCTTGCCATACTAATGCTGTTAAACATATTGGTAAGGTCAAGCATGAGGATGGCTCGGGGTGGTGGGGTTGTAGATTGATGGTCTTTTGGGAGGTACCTGTCAGCTTGGAGCTGCATCGTTTGAGTAATGATGTCGATTCCCGCGTTGTATCCGATGGCGAATTGGGATGGAGAGAGATAAGCAGCGATGTGGTCTTTGGATACCATCATTGCGTGTGAGGCAGCTATTCGCCTCCATGCAATGCCAATGCCGATGGGGCGGATGGCGTCTGGGTCGTTAAGTTTTTTGTAAAAGCTCACACTCTCATTATATGACAATAGGTCCTTGATATTTTTGGGCACGTCTCCTACATATATTAGTTCTAATATTTTAATAAGAGTTTGGATATTGTTGTGTTGTTTTCTAGTAGTGTATGGCGTTTTCGTTTTCTTCAGAAACACATCTTTTAGAAAGTCAATAGAGTCCGCCTGCGGTCCTGACGCTGTGTCTCTGTTCATTTTGCGCAGAGTTTTGAGCATGAGGTGCTCATCCCTCATACGTTTGCGGATGGTTTCATCTGAGTCAAAAAAGGTGCGGTGATGGAATTCTGCAGTAGGCTTTTGGATTTTTTCTTCGGGCTGGTAAGGTGCTGGTGATGGATGAAGTTTTGAGATTTTTGGCAAGTTGAGGGCATTATATGGCACCGATGGCATGGGTTGTTTGAGAATGGAACTGGCTTTTTTCCAGTTATCATTGTTCGCTGCTTGTTCGAGCTGTTCGGACCTGGTTTTATTGGAGGGGGCGTCATATTTTGGTCTAGCTGAGTAGGACATGGCGTTCTTGTGAAGAAGGTCAAATCGTCCTTTCCTAAACAGTTGGATTCGGTTCTTGATGAGGTTTGCATAGCCTTTGCACTCGTGACCTGCAGGTGGGGCCATGAGGGCTGTTTCGAAAAGTATTGCCATTTTCCATACTGGTGATGAATGGGTTTCGGCTGGGGGCATTTGTAGATTTCTGGAGTTGACATGTCGTTGATTACACAATGTAAGCATGTAATATACTTTGTATGCTATGTCATGTAACTCAGATTTACTACTATATTTAAGTTTATGATATACAGATTTCCTAAACCTGCATGGTTTTGGGTCAAGTTTATGAAGGTAGAGGAAGGATCTTTTCCAATTTTCCAGTATTTCATCGCGAGATTCAACTGAAGGGGGAAAGTGGGTTGTCGCTATTTCGGTGTTAGTGGCAGACCTGGTTGATTTCTTGTGTTTGGTGTTGATGTGGGAGGTCAGACGCGGTTGAGAGCTGGTGATATGGATATTGGGAGCTGGGCATATGGGGCATTTAAGCACTCCTGCTGTTTGATAGAAAGAGGGTGGGATCTTGCGGAGTTCAGTGGTGGAATGGTGGTTGGTCAAATGAGTTTGGATTAGAGAGGGGAGTTTATGTGGCAGTAGTTCGGTGCAGTTGGGCACAGGGCAAGGGATAGAGGGTCGGGGTTGTCTGGTGGTGGAGGATAATAATTAACAATAATACAAGTAAAATTTTTATTTTAGTTGAGTCTACTTGAATGAGTATACCTTTACCGTATTTGTTATACGTGATATATTAATATAAATATAATGAATAAAACTTTCGCATGTTTTCGGCTGACGTCAAAAGAATTACTCCTGCATCATTATTGTTGTAATCCTCAGGTTGACCAATGAAGTCCTAATGAGAATGACTTATAATGTAGCAATTAACTTGATTATATTATCGGTTATCTTGATTGAATGAGAGAGGCTATTAATTTACTTTTTCTCTCTCATTCAATCTACATAGTCATTCATATTTTGCTTCTATTTATTACTTACGCATATATCTTTCTTTTAGCTATATCTGCGTACGTAGCTTTCTTGTTATTAAGTTCTCTGGTTTTTCCATTGTTATCTAAGTCGCTAAATTTCACCCTTTTATCAATACGCTTCTCTTCAATTTTCCCAACACGCTCCTTGCGACTGGACAACAATATCCCTTTTAATTCTTTATCTTCGATTTCTTTCTCTTCTTCCTCATTACATATGGCTTCACTACTATTCTCATCCGTTGACACCTTGCTCTGCTTCAAATCTTCGATCGGTCGCAAGCCTTGCACGATATCCCTCATTACTCGAAACAGCGACCCCTGGAGCGGCTTGGTAAAGAAATCCCCGAGCATGTGATGGGTGGAACAGAACTCGACAGCGATGTTATGTTTCTTAAGGCGATCTGCAATCCAGAAGAAACGAATATTTATATGCCTACTTTGTCGCCCTGACGATCTCCTACCATTTTTGAGCCATTTCATTGTGCTCTGATTATCTTGTTCTAACACTGTTTTTGCTATTTTATAACCTTGCTTTTCATAGAAATAGATCAGCCACAAGGCGTACGGTAGGTAATCACTAACGGCTATAAGCTCCGTTTCAGTAGAACTTTTTGAGTTCAGACCTTGTTTCGAGGACCTTGCATGAACAACTCCATCCCCCATCACTATGCATCCGCCTGTGTGTCCTCTCATATTAATGTGAGTAGCGTGAGAACCATCTGTATATATGTGCATGTGTTCAAAATTATTCAGTGATATCACCCTGCTCATACTTATCGTTCCCTTGATATATTGCAATACCCTCTTCAGCTTAATCCAGTCCTGCAAATTTGGCTCCCTTACTCTGGTGCACAGAAAAGCTATTGAAACCTGTAAGTCTAACCGTGTGCGCTTACAAACATGTAATAATTTTTGCACTATATGATGAAACAATTTTGACCTTCTTGTATCTAACACTTTTGAATTGCCATTTACTTCGAAAAGCCCCTTGTTCGCTGGCGTGGTTGCAACTGTATTTATAGCCTCCCCATATGCCTCAATACATTCAGTTAAATATGCTTCCATGCGTAGATACACTTTTCTATCTTTCAGTTCGAAATCAACTCCAAGATAAGTATGCTTCAGTCCATTAGATACGTTCATTTTTCCAAATTTGTTTTCTAACTTATTAATCATGTCGCTCACAACATTTTCTTCTGCATGTGACAATTTCAGGTCATCAACATACCAACAGATGGTGAATTGCTTCCCATTCACCATTCTGTTGGCGACGCATTCATCGTAGGGATTGATGGCAAAACCAAATTCCTCTATGGTATCCACAAACATTTGGTACCATAGCAGGGCAGCCGTCAAGGTCCTGTACATTGCTTTAAGCAATTGAAGGTAAAGTACTTTTACTCCTTTGATTTCTGTCACATACTTCTCATACTTTTCTTTATTTGCATTAACTATAGCGTCGACTGCATGTCCAGTGAGTTTGACGATAACGTGATCGGGTTGATTTGCTTTTAGGAAAGCGCCGGAGATATCGCAGACCGCCACGCTCCTTTCTTCGTACGCATCAATAACAAGCGTAGCAATGAATGAGTCTATGGACAAAGCTGGTGAGGATGTGTCTTCCTTCTTGTATGTTGTTCTTTGTGCTCGTCCATCAACCACGGTTCTACCTTTTATCTTCCCACACCTTTTCTCTTTTATGAGGTCAATGGTGTATAGCGCTTCTTTCTTCTCTTTCTCACTTAGGCTATTCTTCCATCTAGGCACAAACACTTCAAGCTCATCTAGTTGACTATATTCCTTAGTCATAGCGTCGATGGCCCGGCTACCATACATTTTTACCCCTTTCTTTGCGCTCATCTGGTTCAAACAAATTCCCATTTGTAGTGCTTCGCTGTTGTAGGTTTTTCCAAGCAATTTTCTTACCAGCGCATGACGGTAACTATTCATGTGATCTTTTTCATTTTTCATGCGTTTGCTGTATCTCATTTTGCTTTTATTTGCATATATGGTGAGGAAGTTATAGTTCTTCTTATTGAATGCTCCGTCTCTGGTGTCCCTGATGCGTTTCCGCAGGTTGTATCGCAGTTGCTCAATCTTCTTGTCACCTCCCGTTTCGGCATCACCGTCGTCGGTATCTTCATTAATGACCAGCGGATTAAACACATCATCGCCATTACTTTCTTCAACATCTTCGTTCCCGCTCCTTTTGTCTGCTTCTTCTTCTTGGTTTCTTGTACCCACTTGCTTCTCTGTCTCCTGAACGTTGGAAGCGAATATCTCATTGAAACTGTCCTTTTGTTCGTCATCTTCTGCATGATTAGTAGCTTCATCATTTAAACTTTCTTTTTGCGTTTCGTCTTCTTCATTAATATTATAATTATCTATATTATTTAAATTCTTTTCATTGTCGTTGTCATCATCATCGTCATGTTCAATCACATCATCTTCGTCGTCAGTTATGTTGTTGAACTCATTGTTGTTTTCATTAAGGTTATTCTCATCGTCATTTGCATTTCCATTATCTTCAAAATCAATTACGTTATCGATTTCGTGGTCTGCATTATTTTCATCATTGTTCTGGTTTTCTTCATTTATATTTTCATTGCTAATCACATCTTCATTGTTTGCATTTAGATTCTCCTCGTGCGCTCCTTCGCTTCCAACAAAAGGATTTGAAAAATTAGCGTTCTCCGTCATTTCAGGTTGATTTTCCGATTTTGCAAGAGTAGTAATTCGTGCAATCACATCATCAGGAGTGGGTAAAACAGTCCATTTTGATCTTAGAATTTGTTTTCCTGTGACGAGGGACATAAAACGCCAGGTCGCAGGAGACAGGCCAGGGCGTAACGCGATCGCACCAGATGTTCTTGCCGCAGGTGTGTTCGAAATAGAATTATTGTTGTGAGTTTGGACATACGTACCAAACCCAATACGAAAAGCCTTAAAGTCTGGTGGCGGTATACCAGTAACAATAGAAGTTGGACTCAAATGTGCACTCACGCCGGACATTTGAGGAATGATATTTAAAAGGCGGCAGCATTCGTATATAAGTGATGAAACCATGAGTTTCGTATAGTATACATATGGTAGACCATGCACCGAACTACGGAAACGCTCCTTTAATGTTCTGATGGATCGCTCAATTTCTGGCACATGGTCGTTTTTGCCGACAATGTAAAATTGTGTCGGGCGAAAAGATCCCGAAAGAGATTGGAATTCTGGATCGCCGTGGACGTGGAGAACTGGAAAACCGCGTGATTCGTATAAATCGAACACATTCTGTAAAGATTGAAGAATGTGTTTATACTTTCGCGAAGGTAAGAATTCCACTGTTCGAAATTTGAGATTTCTAGAAATTGTATGAAAATATGGTATATTCTGTAGGAAGAATATATCAATACATAATGTCACCGTATTATGCCAATATTTAATGTGATGAGGAACAGGTATCAACATGTGATTGCGCGCATGTGTTGGTGTAGCCCTCGTCGTTTTTCCCTTCAAGTTTCCGAGGTCATGACCGTAGATATACCAAGCTCTCTTGGCATGATCTTTTGTGATTGGACAATCACGTATGAAATTTTCATCTAAAAGTTTCAAAAAAATTTGTTTAGAAGGACGTCCTAGTTGCACGTATAAACGATTGGCTTGTCGTGCCTCTTCAACTTCACGTGAAGTAAACTCATTTTCAAGTTGGGCTACGGTAGTAGTAACGAACACGTAATCATAACTAGATTTAAGTAGATGATTATCGTTACGTTTATTTGCGTCATGTACGTACAAACCTACGTCGAATTCTTTGAACTCCATGACGTCACCGTTCCTCTTGTCCACGATGATGGACGGGTTTGGATCTTTAGGGCCGGTTGACATATGCACGTTGAACTTCTTACGTACATTTGCAAACGAAAGAATATTTGCAAGGGAGTCCGGGTGAAACCAGACCGTGCCGTAACCACGTACATCTCCGACCATTTGTACTACCATCGATCCTCCATTTGAACGTAGTTCGAGATGGTTCCCATCGGAGACTTTGCGAATATTCGTGAGAAGACGACGATTACAAAAAATATCAATGTTGGACTGGGTGTCCAAAAGAATCCAGTTTTTGTTGAGGCCTTTGTATCTACCCTCAGAATTTTGGGTCATAGTGAAACCAGTCTGCAGAAAGCCAAAGCTGAGGACATTATCTGATAGTTCATCAGTATCGGTACTCGCACGTTCGTTTGTGACGTCTTGAGGAGGTGCCGGCGCGCATTGTAGCATACTCATAGGACATTTATCAGAGTAATGCCCCTTTTTCTGACACCTGAAGCACGTAATGCGTTCATGTACGATTCCGTCCGTACCGGCAGCAAGATCATGTTTCTTCGCTGCATTTTGCATAAAGCCAAGGCCTTGGTGAGAACCAGATCGGTGTTCGAACTTGTTACGATTCGTTTGCGTGCCACGTCTCTTTAAACCATAATTCGCCATCAAATGATACGAATCAGTGACGCTATCAGGGAAACTGTCCTTCCCTTTCAAGAAATCGTTTTCAAGATCGATGATTAAATCACCATAGACATCTTGACGTCCTCCCATGAGGAATGCGATAGCAAGAAATTTCTCTTTAGCCTTTTCATTGTACTTCTCAATCATCTCTTCATCTTCTTTTTCGGCGTCTTCAATACCATCCTTCTTCATCAAATCCTCATGAAACTTAGGGTGTACGAAAGACCCTCCGATATGATCGATGTTGTCCACCATGATCCCAAAGACCTCAAAGTACTTGTGAAGATCTTGGTGATCACGTTGGCGATAGCTATAGAAGAACCTCATCTGACGAAAGAGAGTTACCAAAGCATGTTTTTGATGTTCATACTTCATCAAGATGCTCTGGATAGCCAATAGAAGCTCTGCACATTCGCCATCCTCCTTCCAATCGTCGATCTTTGGTAGCTGGGTAAGTTTTGTAACTACATTTGGAGAACATTGACCCCAAATCACTGCAAACATTGCTCTCATTGCCTTCCTGAGTTGTCTCTTCTCTTTCACGAACTGCTTGATCTCCTCGTGATACACTTGCTTATCAACTTCATCGACATCATCACCAATCGGTTCCTTGGGTTTCTCAATGGTAGGTATCTCCATTTTATCGAATAGCTTCCTGAGATCGCATTCATATGTCTTGTTGGCGAACCTTTCAATTGCATTTAGAGTTTTCTTGAACTGTCCAGGATCTTTGGACTCTTCTTGGAGTTGGAAAACATTTCCATTTACACCACTTGTTTCTCCTTTGAAGACTGATGAGCTCCTATCACTCCTGTTGAACCTGCCTTTGTTGCCTTTCCTTTGGCCACCTTTGAAGTATCCACGCTTGTTATCCATTTGGGTACCATCGCTTCCGTTGGGTCCCCCTGTGGATGACTGAGGTGGGCTGTTGTTGTTGGGTTTCTGATTGTCAACTACACTCATGTTGAGATTGTGAGATAAAATTTGCAATGTCAATATTTAATATTTGAATTGCTCAGGATGTTTGTTGTATGAATCCTACTGTTTGCAATATGATTTACTGTTCGTTGCCATTCAGTAGCTCGAGATTGTGAGGTGCTCTTCGGACGTCCTGATACCTTTCTACGCCTGTTCTACTTGGAAGTGGGACTCGTACGAAGACGTATGAGTGACTGAATCTGATGATGGTTCCTTCAACCCCTCGAGTGTTCCTGATGCTTCCACTGAGTCTTACTCCGTTCAGAATTGTAACTCTGTCACCGATGGCCAAATTGTTGAAAGCTTCCTGAGGCTCCCTTTGTGCTTGTTGGGGTGCTTCGGCTTGGTTGTTGATATTTTCCCTAACTTGATTTAATTCTGCCTGCGTGCGTGTGAGAGAAATCTGGAGTCTTTCAATGGTTTGGATTAGGTCGTCGATCTGCCCTTGGTTCATTTAGAATCCTTATTTGATAAAGTATTTTTCACGAAGTATTTCAATCAAGATAATGTTGTAATCCTCAGGTTGACCAATGAAGTCCTAATGAGAATGACTTATAATGTAGCAATTAACTTGATTATATTATCGGTTATCTTGATTGAATGAGAGAGGCTATTAATTTACTTTTTCTCTCTCATTCAATCTACATAGTCATTCATATTTTGCTTCTATTTATTACTTACGCATATATCTTTCTTTTAGCTATATCTGCGTACGTAGCTTTCTTGTTATTAAGTTCTCTGGTTTTTCCATTGTTATCTAAGTCGCTAAATTTCACCCTTTTATCAATACGCTTCTCTTCAATTTTCCCAACAATTATCTCAATTAAAGAACCTGCATAAATGGTCACAGCAACAACAAAATTACCATCATAACAAAATACTACAACATCCCCTATTCATTATGCCACCAACAATAATACCACCACCATCGTCTGCAAAAACAGCTCTTAAGCACTTGACATCGTCCAATACTCGCAGAGAAGCATTATCACTCTACAGAGAAATTTTGAGAACATGTCGTGCTTTTCACCATTGCGATGATCAGGGACGACCTTGGAATGCTCGTCTTCGCTTAGAAGCCCGAAAGGAATTTGAAGCCAGTAAAGAAGAAAGGGATCCTTTGATTATTGCCAGGATGTTAGTGGCAGGGAGGGATTGTGTACAAAGTATTCAAATGAAATTTAATGAAGCGGATAGACAGATTATGCAGAGGATAGAACGCGAACGAGAACGAGATAAGCGATAAAAATTACATAGTTTCCATTTCAGCACTTATCCTAATCAAAATCTTAATTATTTTCACTAAAGCATTAGTTTCATAATTACTTATTATGTAATTAAAAATCATTTTATGAATGATTACTCCTTCATAATCAAAAGAGACTTTATCATTGTATGATTTATGAACTGCTTTTGATGCAGTTGTGGCTTGATTGTTTGGAGTAATTTTTTTGATTATATTAAGAATATTCTTCGACAAATGCGATTTCTTTAATCTAAAAAAGTTTTGATCTTCAAATCGTAAAATAACCAAAGGTTGCTTGGTAGGCAAGGAACACAAACTTTGCATACAAAGCGAGATCATTCCAAAATTTCCTGAATGTGGCAAATTTTTAATGATTTTTGAATCAATTAATCTTTTAACAAGTGACGACCAAAGAGAAGAGAAAATGTCACGAGCGAAAGCGATATCATTGCCTTAGCGGAAAACTTTGAAAGATCCATTTTTCCATTCATGTCTGGGACATTCAGAGAAACAGGTGGTAAATCTGGCATGTTTTGAAGAATTCCACCATCCTTGCCAAGGGATTCAACTATTTTTTGAACTAAACTTTGAACTTGTACAGTCCTAGCCGACACAGCTTGCAGCACTTCTTCATGTGAAGCAGCTTCACCTTCGTCTCCACTGATAATTACCTTATTTGTGATGAGAGAAAGACAAATCACTTTCATTCCACTATGATGCGCCGCTAAAATTTCAGGTACCTGTTATTGCACAAAAAAAATCAAAAGGTCAAAAATAGATGTCAATGTTAATTCAGACTATGAACAGTCACAATTGAAATAGCACTTACCGTGGACATTCCAACAGCATCTCCTCCAACTGAATTTCTTAAAAATTTACATTCAGCTTTGCTCTCATATTGAGGACCACTCACGAAGCAGTAAGTTCCATTTAATCGAACAAATTCTTCAAACTTTAAATTTTTAGCACAACCTAAGACGATTTTTTGCAGTTCTTCATCGTATGCATTACTGGTAGGAGGAAATCTTGGTCCTAATTCATCATCATTTTTTCCTATCAAAGGATTCTTTCCTGTTAGCATTGGTAGAGCAAAATGATCCATGATACAGACAATATCACCAACATTATAAGAAGAATTGATTCCTCCCGCAGCATTCGTAAGAATCGTAGTTTTAATTCCTAAACATCTCATAATGCGAACCGGAAGAGCTGTCGTATTCATACTATGACCTTCGTACGAGTGAAATCTTCCTCTGAAACAAAGACATGGCACTCCTCCAAGGTACCCAAAAACCATTTCTCCTTTATGACCAGGCACAGTACAATGTGCAGGAAATCCAGGAACATCAGAGTAAGGGACAGTGAAAGGAAAGCTTAAATTATTCGAAAGACCAGAAAGACCAGATCCGCAAATAATACCAACTTTTGGAAAGGGAATATTGTTTGCTTTCAGAACAGAAACAAGGTAGGAAGACGCGAGACGATAGGGAATGAAGTTTGGATCCATGCTGTGTTTCTTTGTTTTTCAAAAATTATGAAAGGCGAAATAAGCTTGGAATCCTTCATTTAATTTTCCTCCATATGGATCTACGGAGATTCTACGAAGCTATCGTAATGGATGCCTTATTCCTTTTATTCTTTTCAACTTCTTATTTTTATTTAAAGGCAGTCATTCTTCCTATCTACAATATCATTTCACGCATGCTTAGTAGATTGATGTCATCCATTTTTATCAATGAGAACTTCTAAATCATATGAAATTTAGAATACCAGAAGCGACGTGTAACTCTCATCCATGAATGAGGATTTAGAAAATATTTACGTCTACTTTTGAGAGTGATTTCACGCAACAGGTTCGCTTATTTCTGAATCTCTTCAGCCAATGTATATTTCTTTTAGAAACTTTATTGCTTACGATACAACATTATTTGTAATATGTAGTAAAATTCTCTTATGTTATGTTATGTTATGTTATGTCATGTTATATGTTATGTTATGTATCGCAAATGACTTCAGCCGATGTATGTTTCTTTCAGAAACTTTATTGCTTACAATACAACATTATTTGTAAAATATAGTAAAGTTCTCTTATGTTATGTTTATGTTTATGTTATGTATCGCAAATGACTTCACCCAATGTATGTTTCTTTCAGAAATTTTCTTGCTTTACGAATGCAACATTATTTGTAAAATATAGAAAATCTCTCTTACGTTATATGTTATGTTATATGTTATGTTATATGTTATGTTATATGTTATGTTATATGTTATGTTATATGTTATGTTATATGTTATGTTATATGTTATGTTATATGTTATGTTATATGTTATGTTATA
>Ga0209092_10000626_pt1 | contig 35346 bp, 19 predicted proteins | sample FraStrMetagenome_FD_187446 | JGI IMG/M metagenome (GOLD analysis project Ga0209092, IMG submission 187446) | Marine eukaryotic phytoplankton communities from Arctic Ocean - Fram Strait ARC3M Metagenome (SPAdes) (version 2) | ecosystem: Environmental > Aquatic > Marine > Oceanic | place: Fram...
TGTTATCATGCTTTTAATATTAGATCTGAAGATTCGTCATGATGAGGTGATCTTTCAGGTTCTTGCTTGAAAAGTACATAGTGTTGCAGAACAAACATTACCTTTGTGGATATTGTATTTGATAAGTATTTTTTGTGCGAAGGTAATGAATGAGCGTCAGTTACAATTCGAAAAATTTTGATAGCATGAAATACACTGATGATTCGAGCAAACTTACATCAAATAAAAGCGAAACGAGTCCCAACATGAACTTTGCTAAATTACCGACAACTCCACCCCAATCCCTATGATTCCAACAATCCAAAAATAATTGTAAGATTGATAAGATACCCCCATTGATGTCCAAAAATACCGTGAAAATACTCCACCCTTTAGTAGACCTACGCTGAAAATTCAAAATTACTTGAGGGATATATTTCAAGAGAACAATTATAATTTTGGCCCAAGACAAGGCGTAACAAAAGTCAAGCCAATTGAGAAATGGATAATCTTCTTGAAACTTAGGGGCAGAAAATGATATCGATATTGCATATAATATTGAAGTTAGTAATACTGTACCGATTACAACAACAGAACTTTTCAAAGGAGAAACACCCGTTCTGATTGTTGGTTGTTTGACTTTCATTTTTCCTTCTTTTGATAAATCTTGTGTCACATTTCTATTTTTATGACCATAGTATACAATCTGGCATAAAATTAGGCAATTCATAAAAGTAGAATAGAGTGCAAAAGCCACATCGTTCCCATCAACCCTACTTCTGTTTCCATTGTGCCGTTCACTATACAATGTTTGTACCGTCTTGCTATAGAACATTCCAGCATTATATATAGAATAACAAGTCGCAGCTAATACTTGGTACATGGAGGAGTCGATAGACAACCCAACGGTACTTTTACGCTTATAATTGAGGATGAATTGAGGACACGGTCCAAATCCCCAAGATATTGTGTAAGTATATCCTATTGCAGTCGAAAATGATTCTATCCACAAATGCCTCACATCTTCGTCAATAACATTCTGTGGAGCTGATAATTTCCGTACAATGAAAGATATAGAGGAACCCACAAAGAAAAGAATTAATAGGAGTGAGGAAACTTGAGAAAATGTTCCTTCTTCCTTAGTGAGAGCAGCTATAGAAAAATATCTAGATTCATTGCCATTTTTTCTATCATCAATATTGTACGTCCGTGAAACTTTAGGATCATGAAGAACTTCGTGAGATCCATAGTTCACAATCTCGGAATTGAGCGTTGGTCTATTTTCATGGTTCAAAGGACGAATGATATTTCCCATTGTTTGCGCAAGAACTACCGCAGGATTATGATGAAAAAATGAAAAAGATACTTTGACATGAGAATCGAATTCTTTTCTTGGTAATTCTTTTTGACAGCAGTAGACAACTATGAAATCAAGCACCCGCAAAATTCATTTAGAAAGTAGCATACGTATGATATTATATAGGCATAAGGTAATCTCCAAATACAAGAATCCTACATACGCAAATTTGAATGGAAAGGATTTTTGAAAATAAGAGATTTACTATGATTTACGAAGGTTTAGGGACATCCACCCATTACGAAACGTTAGAACAACATTTTCTGACATAAATTAGACAGGCTGCACTATTTCTTCTAACAACAATTAATCCATGTGTTGACACAGGAGATCTATCTCGAAGCATCCGTTTATTTCCATGTCAATTTACGAGGAGGTTGAAATAGAGGATCTAGATTACGATCCTGAAAACTTCGTTTATACATATCCATGCCCATGTGGAGATAAGTTCCGAATCACACTAGAGGAACTATGGGATGGTGAAGATATTGGAACGTGCCCTTCTTGCACATTGCGTATCATGATTATTTACGAAGAAGATGACCTTCCTGAACTTCCAGAAGACTTTGACGAGGAAGATGAGGAAATAGATATTTTGACAGCAAAAGCGAAAGGTCTTGAAGTCAGTTAATATCAATATATTTCGATGAGTATTTGACCACGTTTTCATCGAAGTCTTTCACATTAGAAGATGTTTAAAGGTGAGCAAATAGTTATATGATGTGGTCGTTTCGATTGCGCGTTATTCAATTTTTTGTACAAGCTCGGACAGCTGGCCAAGAGACAATTTATTATTTATACCACTCTCTACTGGTTCGTTTTATCTGAGCAAAATTAAAGTATCTTGCCTATCTGCATCCCTAGCAGCAATATATAACTTGAAATATATCATGAGCCAAAATGGCATTATGGAGACCATATTTCAACTTGTTGCTGTGTACATTATCAATCATGAATGTATGTTCGATGCCGAAATTAATTTGTACCATTCCTCACCCAAACATTTTTCTTCCTTCTGAATTCTCTGATGCATAATGAATCTTTAGGATATAGTAATGATTATAAATGAGAATTGAGACGCAGGTTTTTGCACTCATACACGCTTCCATGAAGAAAACATGTTGTATCCTAATGGCAGAGAATAGGGATGGGTATCATGCATCCTTTCATGAAAAAACGAATTGTTTGATTTCGTCATTTAGAACAAAGAATACCTGCCAACGCTCTTGTTGAAATAAGCTCATAAGCATGTCAGCAGTCTGTAGGACACTCGACAATTCGCATTCTAATCATGTGTGTTTCTAAAATTTACGTTGCATAAAATTAGAAGTGCTATTCCACCTTATTATCCTCTAATGTAGCTTCCCTTGTGTCCTTCTTTATCAATAGTAAAAAGGCTTTCAATATCCTTCCACATCTTTCTTTCTGCAAATTTCCGAAGTGCTTCATTAGTTTAGTTGATACCCTTCATAAGGTTAGCAATACGATTTAGAAACACCAGATGTATTAGATACAGAAATGTTTTCATGTCATTTATACTTTAGGTATGTAGGTCGATTCTATTTAATGAAAATTTGGACCAAGTAAGAGCCGTCCATTCTTTTAATAAAACTCCGTAGAATATAGGTTAGAGTTCCTATGGGACCACAGAAAATAAAGAAATTAAAAAAGAAAAAACAAATTACATAGTGTCCATACATAATTCACCATACGCATTGGAGTTCTAATAATTTTGCTAAGTTACTAAAGGAATTCATTTAACATATTGAATCCACGCACGAAAATTTACTCGTGGTAGCAAGGTTAAAGGATGGTACGCTCCAATAAATAAGTTTGTTCATTTCATCTTTCTCTTTTCATCTGTGCCAGCACTAACAAACGATTTTAACAATGTCTGACGAAGATTACGCCATCGAGACCGTTGACGCCGGTGCCTCCCTCACCATCCCTTGCGAAGCAGGACAGATCAAGAAAGGAGGGTAAGTTTAGTCATTTTCGGATGATGGCGATAGGTTCATCTCGCTTCAGCAGGTACCACGTACATACGCATGTTTTCAATAGATGTCCGTTTGGTCTATGGAACTTTCGAGGTGTTTTTTCAAGTGGCTTTAATCTTGTATGGGGAAAGAACTTTTTGGAATCGTTTTCATAGTCTATGGGCTGTCTATAATGGAGTTTGTCATGATTAAATCCTAATATAGAACAACTAACTTTTTGTTCCTTTTTGATGCATCGATTATAAAAGATACATGATGATCAAGGGAAAGCCATGCAAGGTTCTCAGTATCTCTGTATCTAAGACAGGAAAGCACGGTCACGCTAAATGCAATTTCCTTGCCGTGGATATTTTCACTGGAAAGAAATACGAGGATATGGTACCCAGTACTCACGGAACCACCGTTCCAATTGTCAAGCGTTCTGATTGGGAAATCATCGATATTGACGGAGAAGAAGTCACCCTTATGGACGACGGTGGAAACCAAAAGACTGACCTTAATCTTCCTACCTACCCAGAAACTATGGGCAAGGAAATTGAAGAAGGTTGGGATGGCGGAGAGAACCAAATCATTGTTACTGTTCAAGCTGCTGTAGGACAGGAACAAATTATTGCCTGGAAGAAGGAAAGCGCCTAAACACAGAGTGTGTGAAGTCGTAGGGAGGGCGAAAGGCTTTCCAGAAGGAAAGTCTTCAAGGAATGGAAGTAGTAATTCTTCTAAATGGAGGATGTGGCACGAACTTTCTTCGGTATTGATACATTGTCTATATTGTCTTTAGTTCTACCGTCTTATGTATTGTAGCTAAGTTTTGCATGACTTGATAAGTCCACCACATCCAAATGGACATTGGTGTAAATCTTTATACAATTTGTTGCTTTAAAGTATAAGTACTCATTTTGAAACCTTATCCCAATTTTTTTACAAAAATTGAACGTAGACTGTCTCCATCAACTCTTATTTTAGTAAAATTCGTGATATCAGGATGAGCAACAAGAGGTTATTTCTCATATGAAAGATAACTTTTGCCGCATATTCTGAAGTATGAAGGTTTTAATTCTCATCCTCTAATTTGGCAAGACCTCAAAAGGTCTATCAAATTATTCTTAGAGTTTTATACAGACTTAAATTTTAATTTCGTAGATGTACTATGTTTCATTTTCAATATGAATGCTGTCATTCTAATATGGTAAAGAATTTGCAATTTGAATTTTATAAAAATAAAGATGAATTAAAATCTATTTCACGCATGCCTTCCAGACTTTTGTAAAATATCCTGCTGCATTTATTGGCACCAATGCCTATTTTATTTTGCTAGAATAAATTGTTAAACTGTTTTTAAAAGATTTCTCTTCATCATCCTTCACCCCAGAATAAGGTTTGCTTCTTTGGCCAAAATCAAAGGGCTGATCTCTTTCCTAAAACACAACTGTTCAAAGTGGATTTCGATGATAATAAATAAGCATGGTTGGGCTTACACGTGGCTATATTCCTATCTTAAAGATCGAAGATTTTGAACCTACCATACGTAAACGAAAAAGTGCGTACCCGTAGATACTATTTTTATATGTATGAAAGCATGTGGAAAATCATTATGAAAGCTTTGATGCAACAACAACTCCTTCATCTATATCCAACTATTTTAAGGCTGTGAACAAGAAATATGTCTAGCGGAGGTAGTGGCAATGAAGGACCCCAGGGGTCAGATGATCTCTCAGCTCTTTCGGGTTTCTTCTTCTATGCCTTTATAGTGCACCCAGCAACTGCTTGGATCTTACGTCCCGGTAGATTTGAGAGAAAAAAGGCTATCATGTATGCCATAGGTTTTTTGGCAACTCTGGCAGCAATAAAAACAGGTGCGAAAATATTCCATATACAGTTAACTAGTGCTATCATAATTGACGAAGTTTATTAGTTGTAGATGGATAGAGATAGATTTTTGATATCTATAGGCTTCGTCTGGATGAATTTGCACTCCACGTGGAGTTTGATGTTTTGCTCATTTATGTTAACTTTGCAACTAACATTCTCGCTTGTTCTGAAAAAATAACAACTTTCGATGCTATAAATCGCGTTCAACTATGGTTGACTAAAGGAATTGAAATGAATGAAATGGGACCCAATCACTATAGTAGACTTGGTGTTTCAAGAAGCTCAAATCCTCTTGAAATTAAACGTGCGTATAAGAAACTCTCTCTTTCTCTCCACCCTGACAAAAATCCCAGTCCCGATGCAGCAGATGAATTCGTCGCTGTAAAGCAGGCATACGAAATTTTGATGGATTTAGAATTTCGTGGAGTTTATAATAAGTTTGGTGCCGAAGGAATCAAAAACAACAAACGATTTGATGAAACACAATTTTTGATTGAAACTGGAGTCTACTATCTCACTTGGGGTGTCATGGCTTATGTTCTCACTCTGGGCAAGAAAAGTGGTGATGCGCGTCAATGGGTTTTTACTGGATTGATTGTAATGCTTGGTCTTGAGATGACTATGATGATGTCTCAAGGAAATCCATTTCCTCCATCTCTTCTCCCACAAACTACTGAATATGAAATTGTATGGCTGCTTCACGCTTTGTTTCCTGCTTTCATGAATGGATGTAGATCTATGGGATCGTATTTATATGTAGATCTAGATGGTCAGACCAGGCAATTACTTCTTGCATTACAAGAACAAAATAAGGACATTTTGCTTGTGATGAGAGATGTACAGATAGGTGTTCATAATATTCAAGCAAACGGTGTCAGTGGTGGCGGACATCGTCTTGCTAATGTAACAGTTGGTGGTGTAGCAGGACCTCAAAATGTTGTCCAACAACATGCTACGCCAACCGGAAAGTTGAAGGAACTTCAGGAAAGACTGCAAGTATCTAATTCTAATGTTGCAAAGGCTGTTCAAAATCTTAAGGCAGACGAGCCAAAGAGCTCTTCATTTGGCATTTATTCTATGATTATTGGTTACTTTATTTTTTCATTTTTGTTCAAATAAAGAAAATTAAATTAAACTTATACAACACATCAATAAATGGAATTGGCAGAACAAACACTATTTTGCTCAGTGCTGTGATACCCCAACAATGAAAATGATGCGTGTATCTCATGGAATTCATCGCATCCGACGTAGTGTGAATTGGATGAATATCAATACAAACCGAATTACAAACCTAGAGAAACAATCGATTCATTATTAACATTTTCATACGTTTATTGGAAGTTTACTATATTATAATAGAGTGCATCAAAAATGGCTGATATAGTATTTTAACTACTGGTTCGATCATCATTTTCATTTTTTAATAGTAAATCCGTCATCTTGGCTGTGAGTGGTGGGATAGATACTGATTCCTCTCCACGTAACAAACTCTTCATGATATCATAAGTAGTAAAACTGATACCAAAAGCAACTGGACCCTTTATCCAATTCATTGAAAGCCCTTTGAAAAAACCAGCTATGCCCTGTTCTATATACAAATGTTTCATTATTGAAAACATGGTGACTTTGGGTGAGTGTGACGTAGCTTTGCTGGAGACTGTTTGTCTTTTCCCTTGCTTTAATAAGCTTCCACTTATATTTTCAGATATAAGACCGTGTGTTTGCATCCTTCTTCGTATCACTTCAAGTGGATATGTCACAGATTGAGCTATGGCACCCGAAAGGGCGCCGCACTGTACCTTTTCAAAATAAGTAGGTTCCCTGTGTTTTTTGGATTTTATCTGACAAGAAATCAATTCACAGAGGTATGGTAAAAGTATGAACAAAAAAGTACACATAATGAATAGAATTAAAAAAAAATCCGGAAGAATGAGATAAAACCTACCCTATTTTTTGTCTGTTCGTTAATTGTAAATGCTAGACCAGAATACGGCATGATCCCAATCATCGTTGGTCCAATTCCCCGGAAAAGACCACTTAACCCCTATAAAAATCATGAATATTGAGTCGTTAAGAATGTATGGGAACAAATATAACATCAAAAGATGTTGAATAAGTCACTCACCCTTTGATGAAAATTATTCTTAAAAACGCTTGATATAGAATGCTTTGGACGTGCCTCTTTTCGATCTTTTACTAAAACTGCAAGCTGTGCCCTAGTTAAATCCAAAGGATACGTGCATAAAACAGAGATTGATCCTGCACACATCCCAGCAAGTAAATTTTCAACAGGTGTCATAACAGCTTCCCCCCCGTCGTTATTTCTGTCCTTACTATTTATAATTTTGTTCTTTGCCATGTCGTACACCATGAATTGAATACCTGAGTACGGGAATACACGAAGCATTGTAGCAGTGTTTCCCTTCCACAAAGCCGAAAGACCCTCCTTATTTATGATGGAATAAGCAACACCTGGTACATTTCTTAGTCGAAATTCGACACTTGTTACTTGATACAAAATTTTTATACGATCAATTGGAGCTACGAAGGATTTTGCAACCATGCCTGAAATCCCTCCAGCAAGTAAATTTAAAGCTTCCTGAGGTATTTTCCGTGTATTTGATTTCGTTTTCGAGACATCTGAAGTGCTTTCGGTCAAACGACGTTCGCTGTTTCCGTCTCTCTTCCTAGAATCATCTAACACTATCGTATTTGTCATTTTAAATTAGGGAGTTTGTTTGTTTCCATTTAGAATTGGTATGTGTTACTTGAATGAATGAACAATTCAAAATAAAGATTTTGCCGAACTTTTTCTGTTGAACAGAAATAAAAATGTGCTGCAACTGAATCGGTCAGCAGTTTTGATGGTTAGGGAGGCTACGTACCTCACGAGTCATCTATGTATACGATCATCATATACGATCTACAAAGAATTCCATATGATTTATTTGGGATTCGTGACCCCTTACTAAGTATATGACTCCTATGTCAATATTGAAATGGATTTTTTACTCTATTGATGATGCTTTCAGATTAAGATTCATAAGAGTCACAATCTATGAAAGAAATTAAAAAATGCCTTCCAAAGCGAAAATTACAAATGTATCATATGTTTGATTCTCCATGTTTGAATTTGTCTACTCTCGAAACAAAAAATAGCAAGACAAAGAATTCTTACACAATTCATTAAACCGCCTTTTTCATACCTCAAAAGAGATTCTTGCACTGAAAGTATGATTGGATTCAAATTTTCTCTTGAATCAATATATATCAAAGTTTTGCCATTTTACCTAATTTTCACTACCTATGAAGTAAACAGCAGCAAACTGCCATTGATGACTATGGCATTCCATATATTTTGCAAACATTTTCAAGTTTCGAGGAAAAAGTTAATGAAAGTAATGAGATACTCATTGATATTTTCATAAAAATGCTTTTAATTTTTCAGAAATAAAATGATCATCAACACAATATCCAACAACATTCAAATTGGAGGATGCAATTCGTATGACTATTTATTTCAACCAGCAAAGCAGTAAGCTCTTTGGTTTTGCATTTAGAATTTTGGCCTACCTTAACTTTTTTATCTCTCTCTTCCTCAATCTTCCTCAATCTTCCTCAAGAGAGAGACAGCTCTGATGTGTATATCCTGAAATAGTAATTGACGTCAAATTTCCGGGGATGGAATTGAACTTCTTCGCAGCTGGAGATTAAATTACTACACGTGGATTGTGGTTTTGTCAACAATATCATATGTACATGGATATGGACCTTACCTAAAGTTGAAGTACGTATCCGTAAACGAGCAAATAATACTTAGGTCGAAAGCCATCGGTGTTGACCTTTTCTCTCCTCATGAAGCAATCAAGATTGTCCTTCTACTCCTCTCGCAATAATTTTTATTGGATAAAATCATCAATAATATCTTTCAAACACTACAACAACACAATGAAAATCTGTGCATGCCTTACAATGGCATACCTCGTTGGTATGTCTTCTGCCTTTTCTCCAAGCTCTGTTGCATTTAGCAGATCTCTTGGTTCAAAGAATGCCCACCAACCCAGAATTTCTACTCAACAAAATATGTTCGGTGGAGGTGCCTCACCACTTGCAGAGGACGACGATGATTACTCTGATGAAGAACAAGCTAATATCGACGCAGCTGCTAAGCAACTTGGATTCTCTGCCGGTGAATATAAACTTGTTTTGAAGATGCAAAAGACCCTTGGTGATTCGGTTGATGCTCTTCGAGTTACTGGTGGAGATGAAGCCACGGGAGTTACAATTACCATGGACGGAAATAGCCCACCTAAATTTCTAGAAGTTGCAATCAGTGAAGATGGAAAAAACAGTGGAAAAACTAGTTTGGAGAAAAGCATTATCAAAGCTTTGAAGGATGCCAATGAAGAAGCCAAGAAAGGACAACAAGCAGCTGTACAAAAAATGAACACCGAAATTGCTGAAGAGATGAAGAAAATGGCCTAAACTTTAAATACTCATATTAGCTCATGATACACTTTATCTATCGAGCAACACTATGGGGTTTAGACAACACAATAAATTTTTTTTAAGGGCTAAACATGTTTTTTTGTTCGTTGAAATCTTCCCTGGTCTCATTATTGTCATTAAATCTTACCAAAATAGTTTATTACTTTCAGAGTATTAAATATATTTCAACGATGCAAAATTATGAAGTTTTTGATAGAATGTCAAATGAAAATTGAAAAGCATCTACTGCTATATACAGCAGGGTCATGACTCATGATAACTTCATTTTAAATTGTAATGAAATGAATGAAGTTTGAGCACTCTAATATTATTCTAATTTTATCTATTCTACTAATTCGTCCGCAATCTACTATAATTATCTCGTGCTTTGGTATTTGCTCATTCATTCCTACAATCTGCTATTGAAATGGATGTTTGATCTTAGTGAAAATTCTACTTCTCTACAAATCCATTTTATCATTCATCATGGAACCTTTATCCAATTCTCCGTTTCGTTGTTTTAGCATAGTTTCACCAATCATTTTCCTCATATTATCATCCCCAGAGTTGTACATGTCTTTCATGAGATCCATGATACTATCTTGGGGATTTTCTGATTTTGAATGGTCCTTTTTCTTTTTTGATGTTAGCTGATTCCAAGTGTCATAAGACCCATATTCGCCCTTGACCTTGGCAAGTTTAATGACTACCTTATCTGCCTTGATAATGTATTTGCACTTTTCCTTATTGATCTCTTTTTCTAGGTTATCTTTGAACAATCGGTGAGACTTTCCCTGAAGATCGTTAACGACCAAATCAAAAGAAACGGAGGTAAAGTTACAAGAGATTTTGGATTTATCGAGCGATCCCACACCAGGAAGTGCAATGTATAGGGTGATAAATGCTGAATTATAACCTCCAGCATCAAACGCAAATCTGTCAATATTTGTGTATTTAACAGATATCGCTGAAGATACAATAACAGACGGGTCAGCATGAGGCAGGACATCTTCTTCTGATCGAATGGAGAGATCTTTCACCGGGGCCACTTGTACTGCTTTTTCAGGCTGTAAAGCAACAGCTGATTCAGGTGGTAGACTCAGAGTACCTGCTTCCATTCGAGCTTTACTTCGTTCGACCCTTTTCAAAGCTTGTGCATCTCTTTTAATCTTATCGATTAAATTTTGCACTTGCAGCAATGCAGTAGGGCGAGTAATAGATTTTGCCGCTTCTTCTATGGCAAGAGCATCAAGGAGACGTTCTTCTGAAGGGGGGAGTTCTGGGGGAGTTGTTTCTTCCATGGTGATTTTTTCGTCCGATGTCATGGTCGTATATTTCTTATTTCGATACTGATCTGATCTGTTGGAGTGGCTGATTAATTATTGGATTGTGTCTGGGTATCTTGACTTTGATCTAAAGATATCTCCAAGAAAGGATTCGCAAGGATTCTTTTTTCACTGCTGACACTTTAATTTCAAGTCTCAGAAACCAATCGCGTACTAATTACTGTACTACATTTTACAGACCATATGACGTACGGCAACAAAAAACGAAATTCCCCCGCAAAATATCCTTTTTTTTGTGGACACAGTTCGTGCAATGCGCTAAATATCTTTATGCTCTCTAGCTAAAGAGTCCGATGTATTCTTATTTTCCCTCGAAAGTCTTGTTTACAATTAAATGAAATATCAAGGCAATAGAATAGAATCGTAGATACTGTAATTATTGAAAAGTCCTGCCCACAAATATCACTTTTCAACACTGGAGATAATATATGAAAAGGGATAAACTTCACTAAAGTGGCCAAACAATACAATAAGTGCAATATATGTTGAAACGACATGAAAGAAAAGGATAGTTAGAAATCAATTAAAAAAATCCAAATATTCCTCAAGTGTCTCAATACAGCAGATGAGAAAAACAAAAATTGTACTACCGTACATGAATTATTGTAGAAATTGTCCTATAGTGTTCTGCTAAGACTACCAAACTGACACACATCCATGGGTAACAATGCGAAGATTTCTAGTCATGGCTTACTTTATAGCAAAGGATATAAGTAAAACGTTATACATGTGTTCTTGGACAAATCACATTGGCGGACAATGACGACTAACAAATAACTATGTCTCAAAGCAACATATCTAGTTAAGTGTATTCTGAATGATTTTAGCTGATGAGCAATTGCTTTTATTTTCATAAAAGTCATCTTTTTATCACAAGAGAGTGCTCGATTTGATACTATATTGTGCCGAAGTCATCTTTTATTTTAGTTTTTTACTTACATTCTTATGGCATTGTTTCTCTGCATTAGTGTAGCTATTCAGTCAAGAAAATATATTTATTTGTAGGAATGAGAAAGTTGCTGTTCTCATAAAATTTGATGTGTGATCACTCATGTGTATGGCTGAAGTATACCATGTTATCCGTCTCGTGCTAACTTCCATTGGTCACTGCTGTAAAAGAAAGTGACTATATAAGTTTGTGACAATAATTAATTTTTATGATTCTCAATCAAAGTATGATCCTAAAAGAGGTTGCATTCAAAATTGCTAAAAAATGATGAGATTAGTACGTTGCAAAACTCAGTGTACTGTATGATGATGTCATCTATGTGAATTGTTAAATATTTTTTATTGGCAGACATTTTCAATTTTCATACGCGTGCTACGTGGACGTGAAAGATTTTTGCTTTTGATTCAGCGCAAGAATTGCTAACAAAACTAAGAAATACCACACAACTCGTGATTGGATTGAACAAGCGAAATTCCAGATATCCACAATCTGGATAGAGAAGTAAGTTGAACCGGAAGATAAAGTAGGACTTATTTGCTCTAAAGCTAGGTGCGAAAATAACTATATCTTGCCACCACAGATTTCCTTCATACACCAAATGAGAATTCATTTTTCATGCAAGATTTGAACCCGTTTCTGATGTTGTAATTATTCCTCTGTTAGCACGTGGCTTTGCATTACTTCACATTATGATTCGGAAATATTCCACAAATACCATATCCTTAATTACGCGCCGCAGGAGAGTCATCGGCTGATTAATCAAGGTCCATTTATTTGCTAGCTTCTTTCATTTACGAGTAAAGAGCATTTATATTTAAAAGTATGATGATGTTGTGTATGTCATAATGATACTCTCTAAATACCTGCGTTCTGAGATGGACTGTACCGTATAGTTTTAGTTTTAGTACACAGAGATCTGCATATTAAATTCGATATAAATATTTTAAAGTATGTTGTATATAAATGCTCCGCAGATGTCAAAGAGAGACACAAAACTTCTTATATCAAAAGATCCTCACTACTTGATTGGCCTCTAGAAATTAATTTTCATGGATAATTTAATTTACTTCCAAGTGCTTTTAATAAGACATCAGCAGTGATTTAAAATTATGAGGGGGTCATCAATAATTTATATTGAGAACCACATTAGTTCTCAAGTCATTTCGGCACTTTCAAAACAGACTTCCCATTTCATTTCTGATATACATGTGTGTACCTATTTGTAATTAAAATAAACAAGACGACATTCACTGCTTTATTCCGTTTCAAGTTTCTATGAAATTTCGAAAAGAAAGTTGTTTTCATTATTTTAGGTATACTTGGAAACTAAGAATGAGATATTGCAAATCTCAATTGATATGAAAGAAATAAAGCAGATTAAATACTGTTCAAGAGTCACAACAATAGGATAACTAATCGATTCTCAGAGAAACAAGGAAAGTTATGAGTTCCACACTTTTTCCTGTGAAAAATGAAAGTGGCAACGAGGAGGAAATCAAGAAACTTGAGGGAGAGATAGAGGCTCTCCGGTGTAGCACCCAACAAGCAATACAACAATCCTTCCAAGATGCTGATCGAATCCGAGACGAAATTCAGCGTGAGCTTGAAAGAAAGAATTCACTAGCCGAACAAATACAGAAGATAAAAGAAAGCTCACTAGGAGAGACAGAGGCTGGAACTATAGAAGAAATCATGAATTTGATTGCTTCAAACAGTTCCGATAGGAATAGCAGTCAAGATTCACAAATAAAAGCAATTTTTGGTCCTTTTTCACAAGACAATTATTCAGTAGATTTTGATTCAGTACCAAGCAATAGTCAAGCTTCTCCTGAAGGAAGGACACGTAAATCATTTAAACAAATCCTTGATATTGGAGGATCTTTGGCTGGTTCCATATTTCATCCTCTCATAGATAAACCAACCAAATCCTCATTTAACCAAACAATGAGAAACCAAGGCACAATGCTATCATCAACTTGGCATGGTCGAATTCCAAAATCAAGAGATCGTTTTGAACCTTTCAATCAATACAAACAAACAGAGACAGTAAAGAAATCCATTTCTTCAGGGAATTTAAATATGATAGGTGGGACTACATTAGGTCCAGTAAAAGAGGAAAGGCAAGGGCTGGAAAGTGAATTACATAAAGAGATTATTTTTTTTGAACAATTGAGTAAAGTTGCAATTGAAGAGCTTGATCGTGTTCTTGGAGAAAAAGATGAAAAGGTTGAAGATCTAGAGCATAAAGTAAGATCTCAACAGAATCAAATAAAGAACGTGCAAGAGGCAATAGAGAGGACAAAGACATGTCTTGCTGACTCTTCTCTTCATGTTGACTTTCCAATCAATGAAGAAAAATTTGAAATGGTGTTGTCTAAAGATGATAAGATTCCTCGTGTCTTTTCAAAATCTGGTTTAACAAAGGTAAATCAAGGCACAAAAAAAAGAGTACACCAAACGTCATAGTTTTCATCATAAGCACCACTTTGATGGATATTTTTTTTACACAACATTAATGATTTAAATCCTTAGGCATAACAACAATTGATGATAGCAATTTTTATCATGGAACCGTTAAAAATTTCAGATAATTGTTTCTATAATTTGCAATTTAGAAATAATATTTCGTCAATTATTTTACCAGGAATTCTTAAAAAAAGGTCAGCATAAACTAAAGAGTATTAAGTGCAATTTGATGTAAAGATGTCCTACTCTAAGGGAGTTTTCCTACAAAGAAATATGTTATAAAAGCATTCTCCATGCTTTCTTCCTTAATGTTTGATAATACTATTCGATATTTTTCTGATGAAAAAAAAAAATTATGAAGTAAAGATATGTCTCTACATTCTTAAAAAATTATAAATATCAAACATATCCGAGAAAAAAACGTTGAAAAGTAAAGAAATTAATTTGATGTTTAACCATGCGATACAAGTGTATCAATTATGAAAACTACAACCATCTGTCTTCTGGGATTTCATCGGGCTGTATGGGTAGCCCATCAAAAACGTTGTCTTCATCCTCATTATCTGCAAGTAGACTCTTATTTAGTAATTTACTTGGTCGGGATCTATCTTTGTTCTGCGTGGGATAGGGAAGAAAGGAATCATCAACTTCATCACTTCTCTCTCTAGGTAGAAGCCTTCCTAAACCCACTTGCTTGCTGTGATATCCAATGGATCCATCTAATGATTCACTGTCAGTTTCTGACTCAAATTCACTTTCGCTGGCCAAAGTATACTCACTTTCTGTATCAGAATTGAGTTTATCTTGGAAATTATCAATTATGTCATCAACAAACATTTGCTCCAGTAAAGCTGCTGCATCTGCATCTTTATTATTGTACTTCTTCTCCAAAATACTTGGATCTACAATTTTCTTTTTTTTCTTTTTCTTCTTTTTTTTCTTCAAATGCTTTTGATGCTGATCAAGATGTGACTCACGTAGTTTAAGCAATGTGGTTTCCAATTCGCGAACCTTGCCTTCATTCAGGTCTAGTTTATTTTGTAAATCTTCTTCCATGAGCATTTTTTCTTCCTCTACACTTTCAAGTTGACTCTTTATAAATGTCAACTCACCCGAAGTTGAGTTAATGCGAAGTTTTGCATCATCGATTTCAGCTAGATGATGTGTTACTTCTTTTTCAAGATCTTTCTTTTCTAATCCAATTTTTTCTATTTCTTCTTTCAACGTTTCTATCTCTTTGTTTTTGTTGTACTTCACGTTAGAAATCTGCATTTTTAATATCTTAATGCCTTCATTGGCTTGAGATAGATCTATACTTGAGTCGCTTCCTTCGCCATTCCCATTGGCCCTCTCATCTTCTTGTATTCTATTTATTTCAATAAATTGTTTCTCCAATGCAGATACTTTTGAAGTCTCACTGTCTCTTTCTCTAGTCAATCTCTCAATTTGCATCTTGCTGTCTTTCGATTCTGTTCTTAGAGTTGTTCTTAATTCGACATATTCTTTTCTTACTTGAGCTACCGTTTTTTCCATCATCTCATTGTACCTCTTGAGAGCGGATATTTTTCCATCTCGATCTTTGATCTTCTTTTTCAAGTCTCGAATTATCGTCGGCTCTTGGGATTTTGAATCTGTGCTGGCTGCGAGAGATTCTGATCCAGACTCGTCTAGATCATCTTTTTCATTTTCGCTATCATCGTCCTCCTGCTGTTCTTTTTCTAACTGTTTCACTTGTTGGAAGAACATAATGTTTTCTCTCCTGAGCTTTTCGATATCTTCCCTAAGCTTTTGGGACTCTTTCTTCGCCTCAATTCGGAGAGAATCCATTTCAGATTGTAAGGATGTTATGACTTGTTTGTCCTCACTAATTAGTTTTTCGAGAGCCGAAATCTTTTCCGATTTTGCTCTCAACTCTACTGTTGCAGCTGTCTCGGCGACAAAATCAGATTGCCCTCGGGAAGCTTGTTGGAATTTGGCCGCTATATCAGATTGAGTGTCCGCTTTTGTGTTAATATCAAGTATAGCAAATTCTTTTTCAAGTACAGCAATCTTCATCTTGAACGCCTCGCGTTCATGCTGTAAATCTTCAATTTGGAGATCATTCTCTTTCTTTACGCCGCGGAGTTTGATTATTTCCTTGACAAGTGATGCAAGAGTTTTCTCGTGTTTTTGCCTTACTTTTTGAAGATGTTTAATTTTCTCATCTTTGTATATTATCTCATCCTCAGATACTGTGATAGATTTGTCGCCGTATTCACCATTCTCAACAGAGGCTCCTTTTCCTCTTCGAAAAAAACGCCTCATTCCTTTACCTCGTCGATTTGTGCTTGACGCTAATGAACTATCGTCCATTTCGAAAGCGGAAGATATCGTTATATCGTCATCCACGTTATCACGAATGAAATTCGCTAAAGTATTGGATCCTACAGAACTCAAATCATCTTGAAATCCCATACGCGATTCCATTTCTGTCAACCTCCGTTCAAGCTCGTCATTCTTTGCTTTGGCGGATGCCTTGGCATCTTCCAACCTCTGAACATTTTTCAAAGCTGCTTTTGCCCAAGTGCGTAATTGATTCAATTCAGCTTCAAGAGTCTCATAATCCTGCTTTTGATCCTTTGAACCACCTTCAGAGGCCGGGACATCAACTTTCTCTTCAGCCTTTTCTTCACTTTGTGTTCCTGTCTCCGTCTTTTCTGACAACGGAGTTTGTGTGCTCACGTGCTCCAGAGGTGTATTTACGGTAGCAGTGGACACGTCCTTTGTCGGACTTGTTGAAGTTTGCACACCGATACTTGTAACCACTTTGTTAGGAATTGAGGACTCCAGATATGATTCTTCAGAAGTTTGAGTGCTTTGGCATGACAATTCTTTGATTATTTCAGGTGTTTCCTTTTCGTCCGCAAAATTTATAGGAGCTGTTTGGGTGCCTATATTTTCGACTGACTTCTTGATTGAAACATTAGCGTTAGCTGATACAGATTCAGCAGCCTCCTTTGCCGCAATAGCGATTGTAATTTTTTCTCCCATCTCTTTCTGAAGACGTTTATTCTCATTTTCGGATGATTTTTTGGTCTCTTCCAATTCTTTTCTTAATGATATTACCTCCTTCTCGGTTGCTTCGGCGTCGGCCTTTGCAGTAGATTTTGCTTGGTCGAGTCTATGTTCATAATCACTTCTCAAGCTTGCTCTCTCTTCGGCGGCTGTTACAGCGGCTTCTCTTGCGGATGCAGTGGCTACAGAAACACTAGCTTCCAATTCTTTTTTATGGACTGCTTTCTCTCTTTCGATCGCGGTAGCTATTGCTTTTTCCATATCGTTTGCGGCTTTGATTCTGTGTTCCAATTCTGCTACATGCTTTGCTCTCTCTTTTTCAACCGAGGAGTTGGCGGCTTGAACAGCTAATTTAGTCGACTCTCCTTTATCGGCAAGCTCCTTCTGCATTCGATCTTTTTCTTTTCCAAACGATTTTGTGTTCTCGTCAAGTTTTTTTCTCAGGCGGTCACTATCTTCCACCAACCAATTTATTCGCACATTCAATCCCTCATTGTCAAGACGAAACTTTTCAGATTGTTTCAAAATGCTGCTTTTCTCTTCCCTCAAAGTTTCTATGTCTTCATCTTTTTGCTTTAATTTCTTTTCGTATCCTTCTCTAATTTCCATCTCAAAGTCCGATCGCATTTTGATTTCCTTTTTTGAGTTCATTTCTCTCTCTTCTGTTATTTCACCTTTGAGCTTTTCAACAATTGACTCAAGTTTAGCTATTGTTTCGATTTTTTCTACCAACTTTCCCTGTAAGTTAGTTTCTTCACCTTTAGTTTCAATCATTTCTACGCTCCTCAAACTTCGTTCTTTCATAAGATCTGTTTGGCTTTCTCTCAATTGTACTAACATATCCTTTCGCTCTAAATCCCAGTTTCTCTGATCCGTCTCCCATTTCTGAACCTGTTTGATGGCATCGGTCAAATCACGTTGTAAAGAGTTTAGCTCTAATTGATTTGCTTCAAACTTTTCCCGTAGACTAGACCTTTCATCTTTGAGTTCAGTAATTTCCTTTTCCAGCTCACGAAGCCTCTCATCTTTAGCACGTGCTTGGTATCGTCTACGTTCCAAATCCCCTTTTAATCTAACAATCCTATTCTCTTGTTTCTGTGTTGCATCTTTCAAAGCCTGAATAGCCAAAAGTCTTCCATCTATCTGTTCTGCTGTGGGTTCGCTGAAGTTTTTTGCTTTGGATTTGGATTTTTCTAGTTCTGCATTGGCATCCTCTAGTTGCATTTCTAAGGCTGATAATTGGATCGTAGATGAACGTTGGATATCTCTACATTGTTTTGTGAGGCTCTTTATATCTTGTTTGTGTTCTACTAATTTTAGTTTTAATGCGGCGTTAGCTTCGATAAGTTGTTGAATTTTCTCGAGCTTTGATCTCCGTGTCCTTGGAGCAGACTCCTTTAATTCAACGTCACTTTCATCTTCATCATTTTTCGAAGCATATGGTTGGATGCCAAGTGAATAACTCTGGTCCGAGGATAAATAAGGACTTTTATTAGAAAGAGTGCTACTTCTCTTTTTTTTCTTCTCCTTCGATATTAGAGCACCGGCAATTATATTATCAATAGTGCCTTTAGGTTTTCCCTTTGCTCTTCTCTTAAGTTTGTCGAGTGCGTCCATTTTGATGCTTCTATGGAAACACTCGCAGATAGAAGCTTCCTCTTACGTTAGTCGAAGCCAATAATTAAGTAGGAATTTCAGGGAAAGCAACTTAAACACTAAAACGATGGTCTTCGTGTCTTTGTAAGACTGGATGTTCCACTCGTTAAATATTGGTCCTGGTCAACGCACAAATTCCTTTGTTTGCGACGAGCACGATTGTTTACTTCACCTCCCGCCGTAAACAAAAACTTTTGAAGTGAGGAGTAATATATACTAAACTCGATTAAAAAGAACGTGTGTGTGAATCAAGTTTCAATTATTTAGATAAGGAGTATATTTTTAAATGTTTTCATTTAGTGCAACAAAATTTAGATTGAAATGAGACTACAATTAGGTAGTTAGTAAAATATATGAGTAGCTCAACGTAAGCACGAACAAGTGTCAATTACAAAATTGTTCTTGAAGCATGAATATCGTGGAAGGTTCCGTATGAAAATGACATTCACTATTCTGTTAGAAATATCGTTTAGGGAATGTGCACAAGTATTTAGAAGAGTTTTTTACAGGATTGTTTTGAAATATTTTTCCTTCCTATTTAATTATCACGTAGACAAAAATAGAGATCGTCAAACAAAGCGCCAATGGAACAAAATTATTGGTAGCATGCAACCAAATTTTATTGGAAAGACAAGGGCGTAGTATTTATTTTGTCTCCGGCAGTTCAAATTTACCAAGGGCGTGGCTAATGAAATGGGAAATTGATGAAACTAAAATCATGAAACAATGTAAAAAAATGAAAATATTTAATTCAATACATTAAACTTGAATTGCCGATAACCTGAAACAGCCGTTCATGGGTGCTGCCGCAGCTGCAAAGCCATGTTCCTCTATAAACCACATAGACACACACACATTAAACTTGAATTGAGATATGGGATCTTTTTTGTTCATACTAAAATATCCTGGAATGAATATTGAACACAGTTAGATCGTTCTGGTTCCTATTGGAGGATGAAAAATCAAACCAGTCGCGTGACAAAAACTCATATTTGGATATCTTCAATAAAAGGGATAATCAATGTTTGAATCTATTAGAATAGGTAGTAACTAATTTGATGTTTCTTGGATAATATTTCAAACGATTTGAATCTTAATCATGGTTTTACAATAGGTACCATACTTCATTTTTGATTATTGATTAATCCTACTTTAATTACTTCTTACCTTATTACTTTTCCTTCATTATTTTAGATCTATTTTTTGTTCCTGTTGAGATCAAAAACTGATCAGCATTATTATTTAAAAACACTCCTCGCTTAAGTATTTTTCAGATTATTAGACTCTTCAAGACGGTTCATTTCATTTAAGGAATATGATTCCTTATACACATGAAAGTATGATTAAATATAATCTAGAGTACGGTATTCTCAACTGTCACATTTTTTATTTCAACAATAAAAGCTTCTTGATTTTTTTCTAGAGTGTTCAAGACAGATTGTATATACAACAAAAGCAAATCTATAACATACAACATACATCAAATTTTATCAAATCAAGAACTAAAACATGGCGGCAATTTACTCTGTGAATGAACTCCTAGATTCCATGATTGAGGAACGTGATGAGAAAATTGAGAGACTCGAGCACCTTAGATCGAAACAAGATCTTAACCTCATGCTGATGCAGGAAGAACTACACGCGATGCGAATAACTCAGAGGGAGGAAGCATATTGGTCACGACTGAATAAGCAAAATCAAGAGCTGATGTCATCTTCTGCTGAAAAACGGATCAAGGAACTGGAAAGTGAAATAATCGAGAGTGCAATCAATAGCAGTTCATCTGTCATGAAATTACCTCCAACAATAGATAAGGCCTATGTTATGAAAATACATTCACATTTGACAAAGTCTTTGAGAATCATTGGAGTTCTAGACAATCAAATAACTACAGTCAAAAGTAGCTGTGATGAAGTTGTAAAATCATTAAAAGCAGAGATGGCAGATGTAATGGAAGATCGTAGTAAAGTTGAAAAAGATCTTTTGAACCAGCTTGCAACATTAGACAATGAAAAAAAAACAATGGAAGATGATCTTCGAGGACAGCTTCTGAATCTTCAAGAAAAACTAGATCAGATTAATGATTCAAATGGTAACAAAAATGATCGCAAAGTCTTATCGAAAACGAATGAGAACAATACCAACAAATCAAACACAAACTACGTAAACAATATTAAAGAAAAAAAAGATGACATAGAAATACAATCTCCAAAGCCTACTAGAAGAGATTCGAAATTTGTGCCTCCAACGACAGTATTTGAAATACCATTGAAAAAGCAAATAGATTCACTTATGACGGAAAATAAGGCTTTGAATAGAACGTTACAAGAATCAAGTGATAAGATACTGGAATTACAATCACAAAAGCAAGAGCAGTCTCAAACAATATCAAAAATTGAGGTTGACTTAATGGCTGCACAGAGACTTCATGCCTTCGAATCTGCTGAAGTCATTCAAAAACTTAAGAAGGATGCAGATGAAGCAAAAGAATCCATTAGTCGAATCTCAGAAATTCAAGCAGGTACCAACGGATGTATTCGCACATTAGAGCCTCAAATTGATTTTGTAAAGCTATGCAGAAATGTCGAAGCAAAAGACATGGAAGGGAGAGACACATTAATTACATCACTTAGCCATGCTTTGCTCGTGCAAGAACAAATTCAAATATCTTTGTATTTAGTAGAGTTGAAATTGAAAAATCAGTTGACATCTATTGTTGATGGCAAAGTTGCGCCAGAATTCGCAAAACGGACAATGTTGACTAGGAGGGATGCAACAAAAGAAAAAACTCGACAACTTCAAAACAATGCTATTTTGATGATTCGTGATATTGAAGAAAGTTCTAAAACTAAAATTAGAGTGCTTCAAAAAGAAAAGGAGGTTGAAATGGATCGTTTGAAACGTGATTTGGCAGTATCTAAAAGCACAATTTCCGACTTGGAGGGGATCATGACGCAAATGAAACAAGACCATGTATCAAAGGCAACGACCCCCATTAAAAAATCAGGCCTTAAAATGATAGGATCAAAAAGTCCTTCTGTAGATCCAGAAATGGTTGATCAATTACAAGGTGAAGTTTTCAAGGCTGTTGATCGATTGAAAGAAAAGAATGATGTTATTAGAAAAATGACTAAAACAATTGAGGAGCACCAATTACGAGAAGATCTGCTTCGAAGACAGATGTCCCGTATGAATAAAAAAATGACATTGGTGGAAGGTAACGATATACTAGACTCTTTAGAGCAAACAGCTTGGGGAAAGCGAGAATCATAAACACAAAATACTGGAAGCTAATAAAAACTAGGTTAACTTGAAGCATTGAATTATAGAAAGTTTCACGCTTTTTAACTGTCAATGATGCACTAATTTATTAATTAAAACCAATCTCCTTCTTGAACGCCATTTACCACTCTTGGGCCATCACCACCACCATCTCCACCACTGGTTTTGTTTCTCCTTTTATTTTTCTCTCTCTTCTCTGCCCTCTTTTTTTCCATTTTCAATTTTGTAACACTTTGAGTCTTTTTGCGATTCTTTACTTTTCCGCCAAGACTTCTCATCCCACCTTCATCACCCCAATATCCTCCATTTTCTTCTCGTTTTGCCTTCAACTCCTCAGGAACATCCATTGGATTGCCTAAAATAGTTTGCAACTCCTGTCGTATCTTTACAGCTCCCAAGGGAGCACCCCGTGGTTTTTGAATATGTTTGGGTTCTGCGACACTTATAACTGCCTTACGTTCCGTTCTGGAATCACTGTAAAAGGCTGCCAAATTTGCTGCAAATTGTAGACAATCGGGTGTAATTTCTGGATCTCCACGACGTTTTTTGATCAAAACATGAGCCCCTGGACATCCTCTCGCATGAAGCCATCTGTCGTCTTTTCTAGCAATTTGAAGTGAGATTTGATCATTGTCGCGACGGTTCCTACCGACAAGAATTTTGAGACCAGAATATGGAGACGTTAGTGTACGAAAAGATTGAGTTTGTGATGAATTAGATTTGTATTTTTTCTTCGCAGTAGCTGAGTTTTTATTTTGAGTATTGGAAGATGAACGAAATTTAATTTTGGTTGTTTTTTGAGATTTTTGTAATTTAGATTGAAGGGCAGCTATATCTTCTTGAAATTGAATCGAAGATAGATCATTCAAAAAAGAATTGTAGATTGCTAGTGATTCTTTTTTGGCATTGGTGAGAATACTTTGAGACTTTTGATTGCTTTCTAATAACTCTTGTACGGTTATGGATCCACGTTTCATGCGTCTTGCTTCTGCAAATAAAGCTTCTGCTTCTTCATTCGGGGTGCTATATTTTTCTGAATTCAACTCGAGTAGATAATCTTTACCCTCATTTTCCCAATCTTGAATCGTAATGGAAGTCGTTCCAGGAGGAATTTGATACAAATTTGATGTGATTAGATTGGCTCGATGAAGTTTTTCTTCAGCTTGTTGAGCTTTGTTCAATTCAGATGTAAGCGAATTAGCTTGTTTGATATTTGCGGTTAAAGCTTGGTCTATAGAATATAGTAACGAGTCGTAAGCTTCCAAATTAGCTGTTTCAGCATCATTAGAAATGCCATCACTGTAGTCTAAGTCGACATCGTTATCTCCTAAAGGAACATTGTAACATCGAGTTGAAAATTTCTTCCAATAAATAGGCGTTGATTTACAAGCACTAAATGGAAGGGAAGTCTGAAAATCATTGGTTCGTATCGCATTGTGTGAAATTAAGTCTGGATGAAAAGCAGCTCGGCAAAAAATGAAGCTTATCTGAGGTAATAATGCCAATTTTAATGATGCTGCTACTGCAACACTTTTAGAAAGAATTCGATGATATCCAATTCTCATATGTGTCAACAGGAATAGAGTAAGAATTTATGCAAAAGTGTGTTCTACTTGTGTCACTAAGGGTGGAAGATGCAACCTAAAGAAGGGATGCATCAACAAAACTTTTTTGACAAATTGCAAAAAACACCTGTCATAATCCTTGAAGCCATGTTCGTCATTCTCATTTCTATAATTAAAGATTGTCTTCATAGCAAGTCACATACTCAATCAACAAGAAATAATAAAAATAATAAAAATAACAAAAATAACAAAAATAACAAAAAAAATATTTTCGTTTGTATGAGCAACATTTTCTTTCCGAGGTACTTCACTATTTTCGTTTGTATGAGCAACATTTTCTTTCCGAGGTACTTCACAGGAGTCAAGATATTATGAAAGATTCAAGTGATTCTTCGACACTAACTCCAAAATACGATGCATTCGGGCCAGGATTACATTTTCAAGCAGAACCTCTCCTGTCAACATTAATACCCTACATCCAAAACAAGGAAAAGGCCTTTGCCACATCAGGAGATCGGTCTTTGTTAGTCTTGGTTGCTGGATGGCCTCATAAACCAGACTTTATTCAGGCACAATATAACGAATTTATACAACTAATCAAAAAATGTTTTGATCAGGAAGATTTAGAAACAAAGAATGATGGGATACTTCCAGCAGTATATTTATATCCATCAGAAGCATTGCATGTTACCATTGCTACACTTTCTCCACATATTCCATCGATAACTGCATCTGATTTAAGTCATATTCAGCATTTGTTTCAATCCATTCTCACAAAAGCCTCTCAGCTTCCTATTTGGCCCAACAAACCTCTGAGATTACAAATATCATCTAGTCAAATTGGTATTAAAGCTGGAATATTGCAATGGGAGGAAACGACTGGAGGTATTCTTAGTATGCGTTCTTCTATTAGGCAAATTATACAGGACTGTCAATCTACTCACAGCCAAAGAGATTTGGATATCATGAGTAAAGTATTCATTCCGAACATAGTACATAGTTCTATTTTGAGGTTTTCTAAAGTACCCCAAACTTCTGGAAGAGTTGTCCAGGAGCGATTTGAGAAATTGGTGAAGCCATTTTTGAAAGAGTATTTTGCAGATGAGGTAGTTTTGGACAGTGTCATTTTTGTCCGAGAACGAACGGTCTTTATGCATATCCCAAAAGATCATAATCATATACTGAACATATATAAGGTTGACGGAGACGATGATAAGGATGTTCAAAGTTCATAGGAATTTCAACTAAGTATTTGTCGTCATAGCATTCTTCCTCACTTTATGATTCAAGGCATAATTTCTTATCTCGTAATTCTAATTTAAAGAGTCGACCCACAATTTATTCCATTATCGAAATTGAGCATTTCGTCACTCTTTGTCATTATCATCAATTCATAATTTAAGTGAAACACGAGATAAGATTTGATTTTTTGTGCAATATAGATGGAAGTTGACCGAAGATGTTTAAGAATAACCTATTGTTTAAGTTTTAATTTATTTTGGAAATAAATTTGCTCATAATTTATAAAACTCTTGGCACACCAGCCAATCTTTCACGAGCTTTCTCTAAACTACGTCGGACCAATTCAGAAGTGATTTCTTGTAATCTCTCTTTTTCGTCTTCTTCTAATTTATCAAACGATTCGAATACCTCATTTAAGTTATCCCCATCATTGGTAGATCCTCTATCTAATGTTCTAATCAGCCCAGACACGGCGTTTGTTGCCTGCTCTATTACATCATCATTCAAAATCTCTAGTTCCCCCACACCAGACAGCATACCTGCTGTATTTCCTTTAGCTACAGCATTCAAAATTAGTTGTGCGGATTTTGTACTAAGAACTCCTTCACCCCTGATGAGATTGGCTAGATCCTTGCCTAGAAATTCTTCAGCACCCTCAGCTAAACTTAATGCGTACAATTCCTCATCACGGTCTAGTTTTGGTGCGGCTAAATTAACAAATTCTTTGATGGTCATCATTGCAACGCTAGGAGTGGAAGAATCTTCACTTGCGCTAGGTAAGAGTAGAGGAAGAGGGATTTCATCAAGCTCAATGCTAGGCACAAATCGTGAGAATACATCCCCAAGGAATGGAACAGAGGGAGGACGGGGGGGTGTCAGTGCTACAATAGCCTCATTTGAACCTCTACGGAGAACTTGTCGAAGTACAATGTCAACAAGATTATCAACTTCACTTTCTAGCAAGGTTCTCAAACTTTCTGCATTCTCTGAAAGGAGATATTTTAATCCATCATAAAATGAAATTCCACCATCATCTGGAATTGCGTCTAAGTCGACAAATGCCCCACCAGCTTGCGTACCGACTTCACCCGCGGCATTATTCAAAAGGGCAAGTAGACGAGTAAATTTTAGTGCGCCTGTTGTTTCTCCTCCTGCACTATATAAGACTTCCTGCAATGCCTTTTGAATTTCGGGCCGATCCTCTCTTAAGAGTTTTCTTGCAATGAAAGGGTAACTTTCCATAATGATTCCATAATCGGGGTTTCCTGTAAGAGCCACTCCTTCCAAAGTAACAATCGCTCTTCCAAGAATTGCAAAATATGGAGGAATGCTAAAAGGAACATCCTGGAGCACGGTAAGGGCATCTTGGGTCATAGCTTGAAACCCTCCCACCTGACTGTTCAGGTTGTCATCTTCCATTCCGTAGAGTTTTTTCAATTCCTCCTCATATTTCTTTGCTCCGCCACCCTTTACATAAGGGGAAAGAGCTTTATCCATCAGTGGAATAATAGTTGCACGATCTGAATCACTAGGAAGAATGTTCAAATCCATGAAGTCATCCACCAAACTTGCATAATCCTTGTTTGCAAGATGAATAACAGCATTGATCATGTTATCACGATCTACTGGATCAATACTGGCCATCAAACCGCAATCAATCAATGCTACCGTATGTCCCTCTTCAGTTGGTTCATGAAGCCTCAAAATGTTACCTGGGTGAGGATCTGCGTGAAAGAAACCTTCCTCAAACAATTGAGTCAAAAATGCTTCCTGGGCTACTGGAGTGATCTTGGCAATTTCTTCATCACTGCATTGAGACAGTTTCACACCATCCATCCATTCTGATACAAGGATGCGCCTTTGCAATTAAGATATCCATTAACATTTTTGTTGAGAAAAAAGACATTTGATAGTATTCAATATTGATGCGATTAAAACTCACCTTGTACAAAGCTCGTCAAATACTTTAGGTACAGTCACACCTTGAATATTATTATCTACAAGGCATTGACGTAATTTTTTTTGGTTTTCAGCTTCATTCTTAAAATCCAACTCTGTGTAAAATCCAATAGCCCATTCATTTAGAAGTGCCACATAATTAGTACGTTGTTGTGGAGCGAAACGTTCCACTAAACCTTGGAATACTTCAGCTGCACGACGAAGTACATACAAATCTTTACTAACAGTACTAAGAACATCTGGTCTTTGCACTTTGATTGCAACCTTTGTTTGTTTTTCATCATTGAGTGTAGCTAAATAAACCTGAGCTAAAGATGCAGCTGCAACAGGTTCTTCACTAATGGAAGAAAAATATTGTCCAAGCGGTGCTTTCAATTCATCTTCAATTTGTTTCACGGCTATTTTGGTGGAAAAAGGTATGACTGCATCTTGTAATTTTGTAAGCTCATCAAGTGTTGACTGAAGAAGAATCACAAATTTTCATATCAGATATAGTTGTATTTTGTGAACAAAGATTGACAAAAAAATAATCTTACCTGTGGGAGTACATCGGGTCTTACACTCATCATCTTCAATGGAGAAACGAAACAATAAATGAGATTAATTTTGTATCAGAATGTGACCATTATAGAAAGATACCAGACCCATCTTACCTGTCCAGCTTTGATGAAAGTTGGTCCAAGATCTTGTAAGTCCATTCTCGCTTGTTTACTTAGACCAGGGATATGACGATCATCAATTTTACCTTCTGAAATAAACAAAGTCACAAGCTTTGTTAAAAAGGGAACTGCTTTTCCAACAAAGTAAGACCACCTTTGATTTAAGGCGCCTCTCTCTTTCTTCCAATACGATTCAATAGCATCTTTGTCATAAACAAGGGGCAATCCATCTAAGTCTTTCTCAACGTTTGTTTTATCTAGTGCGATATAAGATTTAGCCACATCTGGTGCCTCGAGTGTTTTCATAGCAACAGCTGCATTTACAGCAGCAGTCGCCATGGCAGCTGCTGATGCAGCTCCTGAGTTAGCTATCCGATCTGAAAAGGAAGGCGCTTCTTTTTTTGAATCATCTGTTTCAGTTTTTTCATCTACATCAGGAAGGGTGGATGTAAACAAGTTGCTTTCGTGTCTAGTATTTTTGGGGAGGTAAGGAGAATTTGACTTTCTTCTTGTATTAAGATCGTTTATTGTGAATGCATTTGTAAATGATGATACAAATGTAAAACAGAGTGCAACGTTGGAGAATTTCATGTTTATTTCAAAGTTGAAGAGATGCTTTGATTATGAGATTGAATAGAATTGGTTTGTTCACACAGCTGTCCTTTGTTCTTCGGTGACCTATTGATTATATAACCTGGCAAGGAAAGAATGATTTCTTAAGTTTTGCACAGAAAACGTGAAAACGTGAACACGCGAACATTGCTGGTTCGTCTTTGTAGCATCATCATTTCAACATACGACCATCGTACATACTTATTGTTGAACTGTCAGAATCAAGAGACCATTGTAATTGAATTTCCACGTCATGACATATCCAGCTGCATTTTTCAAATTGAATTCCAAACAATCAGTATTAAACACACGTAGACTTAGACGTTCTTTGTTTTATAGCAAATTCTACATGAGAGAGCATGATGAAAGGGCATGTCTATCATAATCGGTTTTCTTGAAATAAAAGAACTCCCGAGTGCGAAGCAATTGGAATTGTTCGAATCTATTTTTTTAGAAGAAGATGCTACTATCACATCCACATTTCTCTATCTTACAGTTTGATAATCTGTTTTACTGCATCTATGTTGTTGCACATATATGCAGAAGTTTGCTTTTAGGTATAACTTTGTGTCATGTTTATGATCATAATTCTGTGTCTTCGTTGTTGTCTCCATCACAATGACATTTTCAATCTTAAAACATCAATTTTCCTTCATAAAATAAAAACTCCAATAGACAGTGTCTTGTATAATATTTTGTTATTCAAATGAGCACTCAAAAGACTATCTGAATAGTTTGAAAAGCACAAAAAGGATATGACTATTAACACTTGATGGGATCAAGAAATATTTAGAATAAAGTGTTTCTCCCTACTCAATATATTCCAGAAAGAGAGACTAACTTTTTGGCTTTCTGAGTGAGATTCCTTCATTTTTGTTTTCTGACGAAAAAATGAGTCTCTAAAGTTTTATCTTAAGGTATAGTAGGCTTAATCGTCGGTTAACCTTTTACTTTACAGCTATCTAGAGCGATTATTTCTTTAATTGATGATTTTTATTTAATGGCATATAATTATGTGACAAGTAATCAATCCCAACTTTGGTCCGTAAGAAATAAGGTTACATAGGTTGCGATAGCTAAGAAGTACCATATCAAACTTATGTGAATGGTTATGAGCACGAAAGCATATCTTTTATTATGCACAAGCCATATAAGAGTATATATTTTGTATCATCCTCAGGAACAAAGATCCAATGACATCGTGTTGTTCTTGTTGTTGCTGCTGTTGTCCTCCAGCGATTCAAGGATTGCTAAATCTTTATATTCGAAGTGGATGCAGCAAATCAACTGTAGCAGCGGCATTAACATTTTTTCCACCAAACCCTTCCTTTTATAAATTTGAGCGACTCGACCAAAATGGGGAAATCTTACCCAACGAGGAAGATGTGGATGAACAAGACGAAGATGACTTTGAGGAATTGTCAGATTTGGATTCCGATTTACATTTGAACACTTCCAATGGAAACAATCGAGCAGAAGAAATGTCATCAGAACTTCGAAAAGAACAAAATCCCATGACTAAACTTGCGGAACAAAACAAACAACTTCAGAAACGGGCTAAATTTTTATACAAACGGGATAAACGAGATGCTAAAAATAGGGTGAAATATCGCTATGTGCCGGATGAACAATTGCGTCGATCTCCGTCTTTTCATGGGAAGATAGAAGCTGTCAAAATTCATTGCCCAAAATCGAAATCGTATGTTGCCGCATTGATTTATCATGCGAATGATGATCAGGGAGCTGAAATCAATGATAAATCGATTCGAACTATTATATATAGTCATGGAAATGCTGCTGATATTGGTTCTATGAATGTAATACAATGCATATTAGCACGGAGTCTTAATGTGAATATTTTAATGTATGACTATTCTGGGTATGGTGAAAGCGGTGGTATGGTGCGCGAAGAAAATACATGTCATGATTTGGAGGCAGTTTATATGTATGCTGTAGAACATTTAGCACATGGATGTCCTGAAAATATAGTTCTGTATGGTCAGAGTGTTGGAAGTGGGCCAGTTTGTCACGTTGGGTCAAGAAAACCATGTGGAGGTATAATATTACACAGTCCTTTTTTGTCAGGTATGCGCGTGTTGACCCCGAATAGGGCGCTCGCATGTCTTGATATTTATCCAAATATAGATCGAATAAAAAGAGTCAAATGTCCTGTATATATCATACACGGATTACGAGATGAGGAAGTTAGTGCTCATCACGGAATTGGACTATACGAAGCAGTGAAACAGGAATACCGCTATGAGCCATGGTGGATTGCCGACCGCGGTCATAATGATATTTGTGATGGACCAGGGAGAATGCAGGAATATGCGAAACGTGTAGGTGCATTTATAGATGCCTTGGATGCCTTAGAAGTGATGGATGGAAGTTTGGAGCGGGGAAAAGCTAAGCTTATGCGTAGAACGTAAAGCTATATCATGAAAAAGATAGAATGAGGATGATTGGAATGTGTTCACGTCCAACATGCTTGTATACTAAGCAACGATGAGAAATACTTCTTAAATTATAGAATAACACCCTCTGTTACTAATTGCATTCAAGTATGAGCAAAAGAAAAATAATTGTATACTTTAAGCTCCTATGAACTTTGAACATCCTTATCATCGTCTCCGTCAACCTTATATATGTTCAGTATATGATTATGATCTTTCGGGATATGCATAAAGACCGTTCGTTCTCGGACAAAAGTGGCACTGTCCAAAACTACCTCATCTGCAAAATACTCTTTCAAAATGGCTTCACAACAACTCTGTCAGAAGTTTGGGGTATTTTGAAAAACCTCAAAATAGAACTATGTACTGTGTTCGGAATGAATACTTTACTCATGTTGTGGGCCAAATAAGAAGCTGAGAGCCTCTTGTGAGCATCGAATTATTATTACCAGATGCAGTCATCGATGGAATATGCGGAGAAAGAGTAGCTATGATAACACCCGATGCTTACCATACTGCGGGAAAAGACTAATATTCTGAGTTTCGACACCTGCAGGATAAAAGTAATTTTCATTAGGTCTGTGAGGCATCCAGCGACTCTGAAAAACCAAGATCAATCGCCTCATTTTCCCAAACCGGGTTATATTTTGGATTTTTACGCAGGGGAAGCTTTTAGTCCAAGATGTGAAGACGATTTCGCTATATGCATTGCCACTTGTATCGCATCATAAAGTTTCAAATCAAATTTTCATTTACAAATAGAAAAAGTAGAAATGGAGCTTATGTTACCACTCGGAACAAATTTGATCTTTAAAGTACCACGAAAAAATTAAAATTTAAGAAGTTTCAATTAGATTTCCATCGAATCCGTAGTGCACCATCGTTTCCTTGCACTTCAGTGCATACAAGATTACTCTTCTTGATATGATTTTCAATGTATCTTTTCAACGAAGGCTTCAATTTCGCTACTCCGCCTTCACTATTATTACCTCGCCCAACAATAAGTAAAACACTTTGAGTTGCTTGAAGTATAGGCAACAATCTTTTATCAAATTGAGTCTTTGCTTCATCAACATGAAGTGCATGGAAATCAACCTCTATTTCACCTTGGTCATTTTCAGTGCCCATCATCCCTACAGTATTCATCCTTTTCCAAATTGAATTCATTGCAACTTTTCTTGCGGTTGGAATCAAATCAGTCTGTATCTCTTTTAAATGATCTTTCATATTTGCGTATTCTTCAGATTCTAGGTCACGGGTCGAAACCATACGAGAACGTAACTTACTTGCTTCTTTCCAAAGTTCATCGACTGGGCGTCTTGCGTCTTCATAAATTTTCTTCTTCTCTAACGGAGTGAGACCCTTTAAACGACGTATAGATTTTTGCAAATTATCAGTGAGCATTTCGTCCAAAGAGCTGAAAACATCTGAAAGTACAAATGAATGACTGATGAACAATTCACGTGCAACACTTGCTCTCTCATCTTCCGTCAAAGGTAAGCTAGATAGCCTATCTTGCAAAAAGCATGAGGAAAATACAATTGATTCGACTGCCTCTATCAGAACGTTCTCTGGAAATGAATGTTGGCAAAGTGTGCATTCGAATTTAACAGTATTATTTTTATGTTTGCTCCTTTTCCATAAATCTGTCAAACACGGTAAACAACATGCATGTCCACAGGAATTCACTACAACAAACGTGTCACTTAATTCTACTCCAAACCTCTCGATACATATAGGGCAAGTATCTTCATGACTAATAAATTTAGCCAGTTTGCTTTCCATGACATTCAACCCAAGTAAAATTGAGATTTCTTCTTCGGTGGCATCGTTTGTATCATTGGTATCAACGTTATTATTGTCATCAGTGCCACCATTAAGCTCTGGATTGCTCCCGTCTTGGCTTTGCTCTTCATTCTTTTGTTTTCTTCTCCTCTGACGTCGGTTGTTCTTTCCACCCTTTCGTCTATTTCTCCTCGACCTCCTAAAGCTTTGTGGACTTGGTTCAGTCGAGTTTGCTTCCTTTTGTTCATTCTGCTGAGTTGGAGCACTTTCATTTTCATTCGACTGTGTGCTTTGACCATAATATGATTCTTTACTTGCAATGATAGTTTGAGATTTTTCCGCCTCATTCCTTCGCTTTTTTATCTTTGCAAGAATTCTTTCAGGTATCAAAGATATCCAGGCACTATTTAAAACAATATCACAGTCATCTATACATTTCTGTAAAGTTACTTTTGCTGACTGACTCACGTTTTTCGAAATATTAAGAAAACAAGCGGCACGATTGCTTAAAAGAATTCCAAGCAGTCTATGAATTTCTTTATTGGCACTCGGATTTAATTGAATCTTATAAATGGCATCTGAGTAGCATCGTATAGCGGGATGATAACGTTTAAGATTGAAGTAAGAATTTCCTTCTTCTTTCAGATTTTGAACTTGCTTCGTGAGTTCTTCAACGGGAAGGAATACCTTTTTGTGTTCAAATTTCCTTTCACAAGAGAAGTCATTCCAATCGCTATCTTTCATATCCTTTATCATACCTTCGAGAAGACGATTATGGTGCATTGTCACAATGCTTTCAAGGGTGGCTGGACCATCCGCTTCATATGGGTGTAGTACAGTAGTACTAGTATCAACAAGCCGAACCTTGGTATTGCAGTTGTTTCCAATTTTATCGATCACAAAAGATGCAAATTTCATGTCTCCGGGCTTACGTGCAAACATCAGTTGAGGAGGACGATATCTATCACCACCTTCGTAGTTGCCCGTATGCATCTGAAAAACAATTTTTCCCCATACATCTTCAAATGATTCTGTTGAATACGGTGTATAAACATTTGAATCCTTCAAATAAATCACTTTTACATTAATATCAAACCATGGTGTAAAAGCGAGCACAACAGTAGGGAATGGCGGGACTTCAAGTTCTCTGAATTCGATATGCCAAGGATAATTGTACATTACAGGTAAATCTAAGAAGATTTCTGTTGCCTTTGGTCGAAAATATTCGTATTGTTGTTCCGTTGCTCTGGATGCTACAAGTAGCATTGATGGAGTTGTTTCTAAATGTGGGTTTGGTTCTACTCCTTTCAACAGCTTTCTCAGCATACTTTTATCCAAATGATGATCTCTCATTCTTCGAGTTTCTAACATGTAATAAAGTTGCCGAGAGTATGGGAAAAAAAGGTTCAAAATGTTATTGTTTTCCATGCATTCACCCAATCGATATGCAAAGGGGCACTCAAATCCTCTTCTGATTGCATGTGATAAAAGCATCAGAACAGCATTGAGGTATGACCTACAAAATGAGTCTTGAGTTTCAAGTATGTTACTCAAAACGGCGTAAATAGGATCCTCAGGAGATTCTTCTCCAAAAATTTGTAAGGATAAAGTTGACCACAAACATACTGCTCCAGCACAAAGAGCTTCTGGAGAACCGAAGGGATATGCAAATCTGGCATTAGTCGCATCCTCTATATTAGCTAGTTGTACGTGAGTTAAACCACAAGCTGCACACATGTATAAATCAGAAGCCAAATCAATTCTTTGTTGCATATTACATAATCCGAACTGAAAGATATCAGCTAGTTGCAAAATGTGCTTTCCTGGAACAGTTTTAGCTTTCTTAAATATTTTACGTACATCTCCATCTTCTGGTATAATTGATGAAAGAACTTTCCGCCAGTCATTTATCACCATAGCATAATGTCGTCTATTACGAATGCATTGCATAATTTGTGGTAGAGTATTAGCAGGCTCATTAACAACACCTTTCAATTCACGCAAATCCTCTGGGCTCAAATTGTTAAATATTTTTCGCTCGCTATCAGGATTTGGTATGTATATATGAGCCATGGGGTCTTTAAACACAGGACGATGTTTTTTTGCTTCCTCGATTTTCTCATGAAGCCTAAAAGCATCCTTGGGTAAAACTTTGATACATGCCCTAATCGAAGGGACGTTATAGATGAGCCCAGGGAAGCTTATTGGTGGCTCATCTGTCCCTGGCTTAGACTCGCAGTATTGATCGAATTCTTGAACACGATAATAGCTTAATTTTTCAGTTTTAACAAAAAGTAGGATTTTTCCTTCATACCACACTGCTTCTCGAGGTGTCCTACGAAAAATTACTCTTTGTCCCTCTGTGAAGTATTCTTGTTCAGTCATTTGGGTCCAGCATTCGAGTTGACAGCTTGGTTAAATCTTTAACTGAAAGGGCAAATTTCAGATGGCAACAAGTATGGTACGATCAAATTAATAAAATGTAGACGAAATTAGTTGCTGATCAAGCTGTCAAAATATGAGATGACTGCTGCAGGATGGCGCGAAAAAAGAAAAGAGATTTGTATGGCTCTAATTGAAATTGTTCTGTGTTGTTGTTGTTGTTTTTTTTTGTATGTTGTTGAT
>Ga0209092_10000627_pt1 | contig 35331 bp, 45 predicted proteins | sample FraStrMetagenome_FD_187446 | JGI IMG/M metagenome (GOLD analysis project Ga0209092, IMG submission 187446) | Marine eukaryotic phytoplankton communities from Arctic Ocean - Fram Strait ARC3M Metagenome (SPAdes) (version 2) | ecosystem: Environmental > Aquatic > Marine > Oceanic | place: Fram...
ATGCAGAAGCTACTTGCAAGACTTGAAGGCGATCCCAACTTAGATAAACCTGCAATCACATTACCTCGCATGTCATTTGAGATTATGGGAATGAACTATAATCCTACTCGTAAAGTGGGTTCTTTAATAAGACAGACTAAAAGCAGTGCAACTAGCGACAGTGAACTACTGAACTTGTATAGTCCAGCACCATATGATATCGATTTTCAATTGAATATCATGACAAAATATACAGAAGACGGCACTAAGATTTTAGAGCAGATTTTGCCATATTTCAAACCAGACATCACAGTTAGTGTCAAGATGATTGATGCTATGGACTTCTATGTAGATATTCCTGTTGTTTTACAGAGTGTGACTACAGAAGACACGTATGAAGGCGACTTTCAAAGTAGGAGAGTATTGACATGGACGTTAAACTTTCAAATGAAGGCGTTTTACTTCGGACCAGTGTCAAATAAGAAGATGATTAAGTTCGTTGACAATAATATATATACTAGTACAACTGCAACAGTTGCAGAAGAACAAGTGAACGTACAGCCTGGATTGACCGCCGCTGGTCAACCCACTACAGAGATTTCGAATACTGTACCATATTCAGATATTAACATTGATGACAATTGGGCAGGTATCGTACAAATATTGGATGCTTAAACATGATAAAAGATGAGATTAGTAATAGTTTGGGACTTGAACCCATTGAGAATTTTAATGAGAGTGAAGGCGAATTAGTAGTTCCTAAAAATACAGAAGTATCTGATCTGAAACCAATCAACGATAAGGTTGAGAAAGATTATGATTACGCTAGGACAAACTTCTATAACATCATTGAAACTGGCACAGAAGCACTAGAGCAAATGTTAGACGTTGCAAAAGCGTCCGAACATCCTCGTGCATATGAGGTCGTATCTACCATAATGAAAACTCTCGTAGATGCAAACAAAGATTTGGTATCAATGTCCTCTAAGAAACAAGAGAGCGAAGAGCAGAATAATCCATCTGAGAAGTCTGTCAGCAATAACAATCTCTTTGTTGGATCCACTGCTGAACTTCAACAACTTCTGAAGGACATGAGAAGTGGTCAGTAGTATTCAGGCAAAAGGCTATAACGGTAACGTAAACCTAAAGCGTAAAGGAACAGATGTTGAGTTCACTCAGGAAATGGTCAGCGAATTTCTTAAGTGTGCCAAAGATCCAATCTACTTCTCTGAGAAATATATTCAAATCGTACACGTTGATCATGGACTTATTCCGATCAAAATGTATGATTACCAGAAAGAAATCTGCACTGCAATCACAGAAAATAGGCGTGTTACTGTTAATACGTCACGTCAGGCTGGTAAAACTACTACAGCAGTCGCAGTAATCTTACATTATGTGATATTTAATGACTTTAAAACATGTGCGCTTCTAGCTAACAAAGGCGATGCGGCACGTGAAATCTTAGACAGAATCAAGATTGCTTACGAAGCACTCCCTAGTTGGCTACAACAGGGCGTGATAGAATGGAACAAAGGTTCTGTTGAGTTTGAAAACGGATGTAAGATCATTGCTGGATCAACATCATCTAGCGCAATTCGTGGTAAATCTATCTCATTCTTGTATATCGATGAGACTGCATTCGTTGAAAATTGGGACGAGTTCTTTGCTTCTGTTTTCCCAACGATCTCATCTGGTAACACTACCAAAATTCTTTTCACTTCTACTCCTAATGGATTGAATCATTTTTATAAAACGTGCGTTGGCGCACAAGAGAATAAGAATGGTTACATATACATTGAAGTGCCATGGAACAAAGTTCCTGGTCGTGATGATAAGTGGAAAAAAGAAACTCTTGCGGCTATGGACTTCGATCAACAGAAGTTCTCCCAAGAATTTGAATGTGCTTTCTTAGGTTCATCTGGAACATTGATTGAAGGCTCTAAACTTAAGAATATGGTCGATCTTACTCCTATCGCTGAATCGCAGACAATGAAAGTCTACGAACAGCCAGAGCAAGGTCATGTGTACTGCTGTATCGTAGACGTATCTAGAGGTAAAGGTCTAGACTACTCTGCATTTCAGATCATTGATGTGAGTCAGATGCCCTATCGACAGGTATGTGTCTATAGAGATAATAATATCACTCCCATCGACTACGCTGAAATCATATATAGAAGTATAGAGAGATATAATGAAGCTTATACTCTGATTGAGGTGAATGATATTGGCGAACAAGTATCGGAAGTATTACACTATGAATTTGAAGTTGATACATTAATGTTCACTGAGTCGGCAGGAAGGGCAGGAAAAAGATTATCCACAGGATTCTCTAAGAATTCAGATAAGGGAATCAGAACAACAAAAAACGTGAAGTCTATTGGTTGTAACATGCTTAAGATGTTAATCGAGCAAGATCAACTAATAATCAACGACTTTCAAACAATAAATGAACTTTCGACATTTTCTAGAAAAGCAAATTCATATGAAGCAGAATCTGGATGCCATGATGACTTAGTTATGTGTCTAGTATTATTTGGATGGATGACGGATCAAGCGTTTTTCAAAGAAGTCACAGACATAAATACTATAGATAAACTCAGATCAAGGAACGAGGAAGAACTCATGGAAAGCCTCCTACCGATTGGTTTTAACACTTATGACGAGGATATCCTTGAAGATGAGATGGCAGGAACAGCCCGATGGTTAAATTACTAAATTGCTGTTTTTATAAATATAGAAATAAAGAAGTTTATAACTTACAAAATAAACAAGGAGAAATGAGAAATGGCTTTTCAAACAAGTCCAGGCGTTAATATCAGCGAAATCGACCTAACAAATGTCGTCCCAGCTGTAGCAACAACTGAAGGCGCTATCGCAGGTGTTTTCCGTTGGGGTCCAGAAGATCAACGTATTTTAGTAACATCAGAGCAAGACTTAGCTAATCGCTTTGGCAAGCCTGCTTCTTACTACACAGATAGTGGTCTAACTACGTTGTGGGAAAACTACGAAACGTGGTTTTCGGCAGCAAACTTTTTAGCTTATAGTGATGCACTATACGTAACACGTGTAACAGATTCAACAACAACCGCGGCAACCACCTCAAATTTTAGTGCAAAATATAAAGGTAAATTAGGTAACTCTATTCAGATATCTAGCTGTACTAGTACGGTCGGTATGGGTATTACACAAAGAGCAGACAGGCTTGCCATTTCCGCTTTTGCTACCACCGGTGTTGTAGGAAATCTAACTGCGGCAAACAGTGCAGACACATATCTTGTTGTAGGTACTAGAATGATTCTCACTGACGGAGTAGAACTAGTTGTTAGCTCAGTCGCAGCCGCCGCAACAGACACAGTTGACGCCGCTAAATTTCAGAGAACAGTGACGTTTGAAAGACGATATAGTCCTTCAAACGGAGCAGATTACGCTGAAGCTACAAACGGATATAAGACTCAGTGGGGAGATGGAGACTTATTTGATTCTGCTCCATCAACTGCTACTAGAATGCACATTGTTGTACGTGATGCTGACGGTGAAATCTCTGGCACTAAAGGAACACTTCTAGAAAGATTTGAAGATGTTGACACTGTTGACGGTGCAGTTGCCGCAGATGGCTCTAGTAACTTCTTACCAGTGTTTTTAGAAAATCGTTCTGATTGGATCAAATGTACTGCTCCTCAAGCGGCTACGCTCGGTAGTTCAGGAGGGTATGGCATAGTAACTCTTACTTCAGGAGATGACGGCTTAGACGAAGATGATATCACTGCAGGTGACGTTATCGCTGGATACAACTTGTATACTGATCCAGCAGACGTTGACGTTTCTCTGATCATTCAAGGTAAAGCTAAAACCTCAGTCCTTGCTAATCACATCATTAACAATATATGTGAAGTGCGTAAAGATTGTGTCGGATTTATCTCACCAGAAGTGGATGACACTACCGTAGCTAATATGGTTGCTTTTGCAGGTAATTTAACAGCATCTACTTTCGCAGTCATTGACAGCGGATATAAGTATCAGTACGACAAGTACGCAGATGTCTATCGCTGGATTCCATTAAACGCTGACATTGCAGGTCTTTGCGCTAGAACAGATGACGTAAGAGATCCTTGGTTCTCACCTGCTGGTTACAGCAGAGGAAACGTTAAGAATGTTGTTAAGTTGCAGTTGAATCCTGCTAAAGCAGAAAGAGATGTTCTATATAAGAGCAAGATTAACCCAGTTATTACACAGCCAGGTCAAGGTACTATCTTGTTTGGCGATAAGACAAATGCTCCTACTACATCTGCATTTGATCGAATCAACGTGCGTAGACTGTTTATCGTTCTGGAGAAAGCAATCGGTGTAGCCGCTAAATCTACATTGTTTGAGTTCAATGATGACTTTACGAGAGCCCAATTCAAGAACTTAGTTGAACCATTCTTACGTGATGTTCAGGGTAGACGTGGTATCTATGACTTTAGAGTTGTTTGTGACGAAACTAACAACACCTCAAATGTTATCGATAGTAACCAGTTTGTTGGTGATATCTATATCAAGCCAGCACGTTCTATCAACTACATCCAGCTTAACTTTGTAGCCGTTAGATCGGGTGTAGAGTTTTCTGAAGTCGTTGGACAGTTCTAATAAATACTAACTCAAAGGAGAAATGAATAATGGCTTTCAACATTAATGAAATCAAAAGCCAATTGACCTTTGGAGGTGCTAAAGCATCGCTATTTCAAGTGCAGATTACAAACCCTGTAAACTCGATAGCGGATCTTAAAACACCCTTCATGGTTCAAGCGGCAGCAATTCCAGAGAGTACTCTGGGCATGATCGAGATTCCGTATTTCGGTCGTAAAATAAAAATCGCAGGTGACAGAACATTCGCTGAGTGGACTGTTACTATCATGAATGATGAAGACTTCCTAATTCGCAATGCGATGGAAAACTGGATGGCTTCAATCAATGCACATGAAGGTAACACTCGACAGTTGGCAACAGCGGCGAGTTCAGAGTATAAGTCACAAGCACAGATTACTCAGTACTCAAAAACTGGTGCACCTCTTAGAGTTTATAACTTTAATGGGTTGTTTCCCACAGCAGTCGCTTCAATTCCTATGGATTGGAACACTACGGATGATATCGAACGTTTCGATGTTACTTTCCAGTATGATTGGTGGAACGTTGACGGTGGCATTACAGGTACCGGCGGCACTAACGCTTAATTGAGCAACTAGATTAGGGGAGAGAATGGTTCTCTCCCTTTAATAGAGGATTAACTATGGATTTATTTGGATTTGAAATAAAGAGGAAGCAGGATGAGAATGATAACATTCCATCCTTTGTTACACCTCAAGACGATGATGGGGCAGTTAATATCGCCGCAACAGGTACTGGGATCAGTACTTTTCTGGATATGGACGGTACTGCAAAGTCAGAAGCAGAACTGGTTCAAAAGTATCGAACTATGATGCAACAGCCTGAGGTATCTCAAGCTATTGATGATGTAGTAAACGAAGCTGTTTCTATAACAAACGACCAGAAAGTTGTTGAGTGTGTTACAGATGATTTAGATCAACCAGATAACATTAAGAAGAAGATCAGAGAAGAGTTTGACTCAATACTTAAGTTACTAGACTTCTCTAATACTGGTTACGAGACTTTTCAGAAGTGGTACGTTGACGGAAGAATCAACTATCACGTTATGATAGACATTAAAGCCCCTAAAAAAGGCATACAAGAATTAAGATATATTGATCCACGCAAACTAAGAAAAGTGCGTGAATATAAGAACGAAAAAATTGGTGAGAAAGATAACCAAGCTGTAGCGAAGAAAGTTAAAAACGAGTACTACGTTTATAGCGAAAAGGGATTCAATAATATCAGTGGCAGTAAGCCACAGAGTTTTGCAGACGGCAGTACTCAGGGTGGAATGGCAGGACTTAAGATTGCTAAAGATTCAATCGTCAATGCTAACTCTGGGCTACTAAACGAAAACAGTACACTGGTACTGTCACATTTACATAAGGCATATAAGCCTTTGAATCAATTGCGAATGATGGAAGACGCAGTTGTTATTTACAGAATTTCAAGAGCGCCAGAGAGACGTATCTTTTATATTGATGTAGGTAATCTGCCTAAGATGAAAGCAGAGCAATATCTACGTGATATGATGACTAAGCACAAAAATCGCTTAGTTTATGATATGGCTACAGGTGATGTTAAAGATGATCGTAGGCATATGTCTATGACTGATGATTTTTGGCTACCTAGACGTGAAGGCGGTAGAGGGACAGAGATCACAACTTTACCAGGCGGTCAGAATTTGGGCGAACTTGATGACGTTTTGTACTTTCAGAAACGTCTATATAAAGCATTGAATGTTCCCATGTCGAGAATGGAATCTGATGCAGGCTTTTCTTTAGGAAGAGCAAGTGAGATTTCTAGAGATGAGATCAAATTTAGTAAGTTTATCGCAAGACTGAGAGCTAGGTTCTCTACGTTGTTTGATAGATTGCTAGAGAAGCAGTTGATATTGAAGGGAGTTATTGCTCCTGAAGATTGGAATAAAATTCAATCTAATCTCCGATATGACTTCATGAGTGATAATCACTTTGAAGAATTGAAAACAAGTGAGATTTTGAGAGAGCGACTAGGTCTTCTGAGAGATATTGATGAGTATACAGGTAAGTATTACTCAACAGATTGGGTACGTAAGAATGTGCTATATATGACAGAAGATGAGATCGAGAAGATGGGTCAAGACATTGAAGATGAAGAAAAAGCGGCAGATGATGGCGAAGATTCTGATTCAGATATGGATTTTGGCGCAGAACATAAGATCCAATAGACTAGTTCGAAAAGAATATAAATAAGTTATATAAAGAAGGAGATAGTTATGAGCGTTAAAGAATTGATTAGACATGCAATCGACAAGGATGCTACAGGGTTTGAATCCAAGTTCGATGATATTATGGCAGATAAAATGACATCTGCTATCGAAACAAAATACGCTGATATGTTTGGTGCAAGCGAAGTACAAGAAGTTGAAGATACTGTCGCTGACCTAGACGTAGAAGCCGAAACAACCGAAGAGTAAGGGGCAACAATGAAAAGCTTTAAGGAAATGCTCGCTGAGACTGTGGATAAACCCAAGTCTCCTGATGAGCAGAATTTTTTAGACAAACATATCGTTGACAAGCGTGATCATCCAGTAGCGCCTGATGACCAGTTTTCTGGTGAGATCAAAGGCAAGAAAAAGAAGAAGCGTGAAGCTGATCGTGAAGATGGTCAAGATAAAGAAGTCTACGAAGAAGCTGAAGAAGTTATTGCCGAAGGCGTTCTCGCTGACTTAGCAAGCATCGTCAAAAAGAAATCAATTGGTCAGATTAAGTTCACAGACGGTAAGAAACAGAAGGTTGATTTAACTACAGCATCTATGATCTTATCTATGCACAAGCAACTGAATGGATCAAATAAAAAGAAGATTGAAGGCATGCTAGACGATAGTAAAAAGTTCATGCAGATCGTTCAATTTGCAATGACGGCAGGTAAATAGACATGACACTACTAATTAAAGAAATCGTTGAAGACGTACAGTACATTTCGGAAGATATCCTTAATGAAGACGGCGAAAAAACTGGTGGTAAGAACTATTTCATCGAAGGTGTTATCATGCAAGGTGACATCAAAAACAGAAACGGACGTATGTATCCTGCATCAACTCTTATGAAAGAGATGGCTAGATATAACAAAAACTACGTTGAAGCAAGACGAGCATATGGCGAGTTGGGTCATCCAGCTGGACCTACGATCAATCTAGATCGTGTGTCTCATATGTTCACAGAACTTAAACAGGACGGATCGAATGTGATCGGACGTGCCAAAATTATGGAAACCCCAATGGGTAAGATCGTAAAAAGTCTTATCGATGAGGGCGCTAATCTTGGTATCTCTTCACGTGGTATGGGTTCTATTAAGCAGAACAAAAATGGCGTTATGGAAGTGCAGGGCGACTTTATGTTAGCCACTGCTGGAGATATCGTTGCAGATCCATCTGCGCCGGACGCATTCGTTAAGGGTGTTATGGAAGGCGTTGACTGGATTTACGATGTAGCATCTTCTTCTTGGACAATGGCAAACGCATTTGATCAAATTGAAGAGGAAATCAAAGAGACAGCTAAAGTTTCTACCAAGGAACTAGAAATTAAAGCCGCCGCTCTTTTCGAAAAATTTGTAAGTTCATTGTCAAAAACATGATTTTTATAAATATAATAGATAAACACCTACTATTAAAGGAGAAACCTAATGAGTGAAGAACTAGAGAAAAATCTAGACTTGGACGAAGCCAAAGCAACTGGTGAAGATTCCGTTGCGGCCGATGCTGTAACACCTGCTGGAGGCGCTGTGAAAAAGCGTAAAGGCGATGTTAAGAAATCAGCCGACCCAAAAGCGGATAACATTGAAGACGATGTTAAAACACCACAGGGCTCAAATGATACTGGACTGAAAGAAGCAGTCGAGCGTTTATTTGAAGGCACAGACCTATCTGAAGATTTTAAAACACAAACAGTAGCTATTTTTGAAGCCGCTGTACAAGAGAAAGTAATTGTTGAAAGAACTGCTCTTGAAGAAAAGTTTGAAAGTGATCTACAGGAGCAAGTTAATGCATCTGTGGACGAGTTAGTAGAAAAAGTTGACCAATATCTAGACTACGTTGTAGAAAGCTGGATGGAAGACAACAAGGTTTCAGTCGAATCCAACATCAAAGTTGAAGTCGCTGAGTCACTATTGACTAGTATCAAGGGTCTTGTTATTGAGCATAACATGGAAATCAGTGATGAGCAAGTCGATGCAGTTGCCGATTTAGAAGCTAAACTCGAAGAGTCTACTTCTAAGTACAACGACATTGTTGAGCAAATGATTGAAGTTCGTGAAGCTAAAGAACAAGCTGACCTTGCTATTGCGTTCAAAACTATTTCTGAGGATTTAACAGACACACAAGCCGAAAAGTTGCGTGTTCTCTCAGAAGGCGTGTCTTACGAATCAGTTGAAGAATACTCAACTAAAGTAGAAGCCATTAAAGCTAACTACTTTGTTGAATCTGCACCTGTGCAAGAAGACGAAACCGATCTTCTACAAGAAGAGACTGCGGAAGAAGCAAAACCTGCTATTGATCCATCGATGGCTCGTTATGCGGAATCGCTTGGCCGCTTTGCCGCAAATTAATTTTTATATAAATAATACTAAGTAAATCTCAAAAAAGGAGAACCACACAATGAGAAATGAAGAACTAATGCAAAAGTGGAAGCCGATTCTAGAGCATGGCGCTCTGCCCGGTATCCAAGATTCTCACAGAGCGGCCGTAACAGCTACTCTTTTGGAGAACACTGAAGAATCAATGCGTCAAGGCGAAAGCTTAGGCACATCTGGATCTTTGCTTTCAGAAGCCGCACCAGCTAACTCAACTGCTGATATGGCTAAATATGATCCCGTACTGATCTCACTAGTACGCCGTGCAATGCCTAACTTGGTTGCATATGATATCGCAGGCGTACAGCCGATGACTGGCCCAACTGGCTTGATCTTCGCTATGCGTTCTAAGTACGAAGACACTGGTAGTAAGCCAGAAGCCTTCTACGGCGAAGCAGATACCGATTACTCCGGTGCTGGTACTCATGCTAACGCATTGGGTGCAGGATCAGAAACAACTGGTACTGGCCTTGATACTGCTGATGCAGAAGCTTTAGGTGACGGATCAGCCGCTGAGTTCGCTCAGATGTCTTTCTCAATCGAAAAAGTATCTGTAACTGCTAAGTCACGTGCTTTGAAAGCTGAGTACACAACTGAACTTGCTCAAGACCTTAAAGCTATCCATGGTTTGGATGCTGAGACTGAGCTTGCTAACATGTTGTCTGCTGAGTTGCTTGCTGAAATTAACCGTGAAGTAATTCGTACGGTTTACACGAATGCTAAAGCTGGTTCACAGGGCGGTGTTGCTACTAACGGTACTTTCAACTTAGACGTTGATGCAAATGGTCGTTGGTCAGTAGAGAAGTTCAAAGGCTTGATGTTCCAAATCGAGAAAGAAGCGAATCAAATCGCTAAAGACACTCGTAGAGGAAAAGGTAACATGATCGTATGTTCATCTGATGTTGCTTCTGCACTTCAAATGGCAGGCGTTCTAGATTACACTCCAGCTCTTAACTCTAATAACTTGAACCCAGATGACACAGGCAATACATTTGCTGGTGTTCTTAACGGTCGCTTTAGAGTGTACATCGATCCATATGCCGGTGCAAACTACATGGTAGTAGGTTATAAAGGTTCTAGCGCATTCGATGCTGGTCTTTTCTATTGCCCATATGTACCGTTACAAATGGTTCGTGCAGTTGGCGAGAATAGCTTCCAGTCTAAGCTGGGCTTCAAAACTCGTTACGGAATGGTTTCAAACCCATTCGCTCAAGGTGCAACTGTTGGATCTGGCGCTCTTACTGCCAACTCTAACGTGTACTACAGACGTACCGCAGTTACAAACTTGCTATAAAAACAAGATTGGGACTCTGATCGGGAAGATTAGAAATAACCCAACTTACTTTAAAGAGGCTCTTCGGAGCCTCTTTTTTTTGTCTTATAAATATAACAGTATGGCAGAGTATCATGGGGCGTGATACTTAATAGAGGCGACCCGCTAAAGTTCGCTATCGTCTACCATACGCTATATAAATAGTACTATACAACTTTGATAGAGGATATCATGTCAACATCAAATTTCTTATCGCCAGTAGAGTTTAGGCTAGTATTCAATAGATTGCCTAACACAGAGTTTTACGTTCAGCAAGTCAACTTGCCTGGCATTAATTCTGGCTATGCTGAAAGACCTACGCCATTTAAAAATATCTACACACCAGGCGATAAGCTGATCTTTGATGATTTGAATATTACACTAGTGGCTGATGAGAATTTACAGTCTTGGCGTGAATGTTGGGATTGGCTAACTGCTGTAACTAGATCAGCAGGTTTTACTGGGTACACTGGACTAGGTGCACCTCAAGTAGGAGATGCTTCTAGCAAGTCCAACTCAGCTGGCACTGGAGCTATGTCAGATGCTACATTATTAATCATGAACAGTAATAAGAATCCAAATATCAAAATTATATTCACAGATTGTTTTCCAATTGCAGTTGGTCCAATACAGCTAAATACTACTGATTCAGATGTAACACCACCAACGTTTGATGTGACGTTCAAGTATAGCGCATACACCGTAGAAGTGTAAACTTGACAATTTGATGAACTACGTGTAAACTACTATAGTTACACTTGACTTAATTATGGAGATATAAATGAAGATAGAAGATATTATTGAAGCGTGGGAAAAAGATGGTCCAGTAGATACCGTCAACATATCCAGAGAGTCCTCTGAGATACCAAAATTACATAACAAGTACTTCAAGATTTACATGGGTGAAGGATATCTCATGCGTAAGATGAAGACTGATTATAAAAAGCTACACAAGCTAAAGACAGAATACTATAGAGGCGAACTAGACATATCTGAACTAAAGCAGTATGGATGGCAACCTCAACCCCTAAAAATTCTACGACAAGACATACCTTCTTATATGGATGCTGATGATGACATCATTGAAGCATCTCTTAAGATTGGAGCGCAAGAGCAAAAAGTAGAATACCTTGAATCGATTATCAAGCAGATAAATAATCGTGGATTTCAAATCAAATCAATTATAGACTGGGAGCGGTTTAGAACAGGTGCTTAATGGATAATGTAAGTATTGAAAAGGTCAATGATGTTTACGTGAGAGTAAACGCTGACCCTGGAGTTAAGATGGAAATGAGCGAGTACTTTACGTTCAAAGTGCCTGGTGCTGAGTTCATGCCTGCTGTTCGCAACAAGGTTTGGGATGGCAAAATTCGTCTGTTGAATACAATGACTGGCATGATATATGCGGGTCTGATTCCATATATACTTAAATTCTGTAACAGTAGAGAGTATCATGTTACTATAGACAAAGGTCTTGTGCCTAGTAATACAGTAAACGATGATGCTGGAATGCAACTAGCGAAAGAGTTTAATTCGCCATTCACTCCACGTGATTATCAGAACGAAGCAGTTGTTCATGCTCTAAAAGGCGAAAGAGCTTTACTCTTATCTCCCACTGCATCTGGCAAATCTTTCATTATCTATCTGTTAACACGTTTCCACGTAGATGCACATGATAGAAAAGTTTTGATCGTGGTACCTACCACTTCTCTCGTAGAGCAAATGTCTTCAGACTTTATTGAGTACAACAATGGCAACGATTTGTCAATACATAAAATTCGTGGTGGCATAGATAAGAACGTAGATGCTGACATTACTATCACGACCTGGCAGTCAGTCTACAAGTTAAAGAAGGATTGGTTTTCTAAGTTCGATGTTGTAGTAGGCGATGAGGCGCATCTGTTTAAAGCTAAGTCTCTCGTATCTGTGCTAGAGAAAATGCCTGAGTGTCAATATAGATACGGCTTTACTGGTACACTAGATGGTAGTCAGACACATAAACTTGTATTAGAAGGTCTTTTTGGATCTGTTTACGAGGTGACTAAGACTAAGAAACTGATTGAAGACAACACTCTAGCCGACTTTGGAATTACAGCAATTGTTCTCCAATATCCTGATGAAATTAGGAAGATAAATAAAGGTAAGACATATCAAGAAGAAATTGACTGGATCGTTAGTAATGAAGCACGTAATAAGTACATTAAAAATTTGGCTCATAGTCTCAAGGGCAACACTCTCATATTATTTCAGTTCGTTGAAAAGCACGGTAAAGTATTACATCCGATGCTTCAGACACAAGGCAAGAATATACATTTCATACATGGAGGGATTGGTGCTGATGAGCGTGAAGCAGTTAGGCATCTGGTTGAGTCAAGCAATGATAATATTATTCTCGCTAGTTATGGTACTTTTAGCACTGGCGTTAATATTAAGCGTTTGGATAATATCGTCTTTGCAAGCCCGTCTAAATCAAAAATTAGAAATCTTCAGTCAATAGGTAGAGTACTGCGTAAAAGTAGTGATGACACTAAAGCCACTCTGTATGACATCGTAGATGATTTACAATGGAAGAGTACTAAGAACTTTGCTACAAAGCATTTCATGGAGAGAGTGAAGACGTACAATGAAGAGGGTTTTGAGTTTCGTATATATAATGTTAGTATAAAGGATAAATGATGCTTATTCATATTAAGATGAAAACTGGTGATGACTTGATTGGCAACCTTGTCTGTAATGATGAGAATGAAGTCACAGTTGAAAACCCCATACAAATCAAAATACATCCAGTTCATGGGTTCTTTGCGAAGAGCTGGTTACTACTATCAGAAGCGAACAGTGTGGAACTATCTCTCGGTGATATTATATTTTGGGGAGAAGCAAACACCAGAGCAGTCGAATACTACGATTCGTTCGCAGACAGACTAACCGAACTGAAGAGCTTGAGAGACCAAAGAGTAGATGATGAAGATACGTATGATGACATAGATGATGTCCTCGTAGCATACATGGAGTCAAAAGACTCTATAAAACATTAGTATTCTTATCATCGCTATAACTCTATTATACACTAATCCTAATGGATGTCAAGTCTTTCCGACAATAAAAATAAATTAAATTATGCTTGACAACCGAGTCTTAACAGAGTATACTTGTAGTCAATAAGGAGTGAATCTAATGGCAAAAAGAGCAACACGAAACTACGTTAATAACCCAGAGTTCCTGGAAGCTATTGTAGCATACAAGAAATTGTGCAATGAAGCAGAGGACTGTGGTGAGAAGAAGCCGCAGATACCTAACTACATAGGTCAATGTATCTATCAGATATCTACTAGGCTTGCATCTAAACCCAACTTCTCAGGATACTCATATAAAGATGAGATGATTAGCGATGGTCTAGAGAACGCTATTCAAGCACTGGGCAACTTTGATCCAGAGAAGTCTCACAATCCATTTGCTTATTTCACTCAGATCATCTGGTATGCATTCTTACGTAGGATTGATAAAGAGAAGAAGCAACTGTACATTAAACATAAAGTCACAGAGAATTCTGTCATGACTGGTACTGCTGTTGATCGTGCAGAAGGTACTCCAGATACTAATGGTGATCCTGCTTACATCGATCTAAACAATGATTATATGAGTGACTTCGTTAGAGGCTATGAAAAGAAGATGGAAGATAAGAAGAAAGCTCAGACTAAGGCTAAGAAGGGTTTAGAAAAATTTATGGATGAGGACAAAAAAGAGGGTGAAGAATGAAAATTGCTATCTTAAACGATACGCATTGGGGCGCAAGAAACGATAACGCCGCTATAGCCGAACACCAAATTAAGTTCTATCGGGAAGTATTTTTTCCACATCTACGTGAAAATAATATCACAACGATATTTCACTTAGGTGATGTTACTGATCGGCGTAAGTATATCAACTTCGTTACAGCTAAAAATCTTGAAGATCATTTCATGCGAGTGTGTGCCGATGAGGGCATTGAGTTGTACATGATCGCAGGTAATCATGATACATACTTTAAGAACACTAATGAAGTAAATAGTCTCAGACAGTTGTACGGCAATACTAATCATAATAACCTTCATCTGTACTGGGAAAGACCAGTCGAGTTAGATATGGATGGGTGTAAGATTATGCTTGCTCCTTGGCTATGCTCAGAGAACTGGTCAGAGTCGATGAAGGCTATGGCTGATACAAAAGCACAGGTGTTGATGGGTCACTTTGAGATCACTGGTTATGAGATGGACAAAGGACATCTATGTGCTGATGGTATGGACCGTAGTACATTTGCTAAGTTCGATTCAGTATATTCTGGTCACTTTCATCAGCCGTCTTCTATTGGTAATATATCCTATCTAGGTGCCCAGTATGAAATGACCTGGTCTGACCATGATCAAAAGCGTGGCTTCAGTATATTTGATACCGACTCTCGTAAGATGGAATACGTTCGTAATCCGTTTAGTCTATTCCATAAGATCATGTATGATGATGCTGATATGACTATCGAAGACATTGCACACCTAGACACTACTCAATTGAAAGATACTTTCATTAAAGTTATTGTCAGAAACAAGACTAACCCTTATATCTTTGACTTGTTCTTAGATAGACTACAGGCAGCCTCACCTTGTGATATTAAGGTTGTTGAAGATCATATGAACTTAGATGTGATCGATGAGAGTGAACTGGTTGATGAAGCACAAGATACATTGACTATTTTGAAGCAATACGTCCAGAACTTAGAGATAACTAGCGATAAGGCAAAGATCGAAAAAGTTCTGCAAGAGTTACATAATGAGGCTATGAATCTATGATACTATTTGAAAAGGTTCGTTATAAGAACATTTTAAGTACTGGTAATACTTTCACAGAAGTATTTTTAAACCGAAGCAAGTCTACGCTTATCGTTGGAGATAATGGAGCTGGTAAGTCCACTATGCTTGATGCTCTGACTTTTGCTTTGTATGGCAAACCGTTTAGAAAGATTAATAAGTACCAATTGCTCAACAGCGTCAACAACAAAGATTTATTGGTAGAAGCATACTTCAGTATAAGTGGCAACGCTTATGTGATCAAGCGTGGTATCAAACCAGGCATATTCGAAGTGTGGAAGAATGGAGAACTGTTAAATCAAGATGCGGCAGCCCGAGACTATCAAACATACTTAGAAGAAAATATCCTTAAACTCAACTACAAGTCTTTTGGACAAGTAGTGGTTTTGGGTAGTTCTACGTTTGTGCCGTTTATGCAGTTAAAAACTGGTGAAAGAAGAGATATCATTGAAGACCTGTTAGATATTCAAATCTTTACTACAATGAATACATTGTTGAAAGAGCGTCTATCTGATAATAAGAGTGAGATCACTGACATCAAATACCAGATTGATTTGATTGATAATAAGATTGACAGTGCTAAGACTCATAATGAATCTATACGTAAGATCAAAGAAACTGAAGTTGGTAAACTGAAAGAAAAGTTGAAAGATCAGGTTGTGTTTGTTGAAGCAGAACAGGCAAAGATGGACTTATTGCTGGATGAGATCGAAGAACTAAATACCAGCATTAGCGACAAATCAGAACAGAAAAAGAAGTTAGCAGAGTTTCAGGAGTTAAACCATGATCTTACATCCAGACTCAACAAACTACGTAAGGACGTTGAGTTCTACGAGAAGCACGACAACTGTCCAACCTGTAAGCAAGGTATTGAACACGACTTTAAAGAAGAGACAATCGAATCCTCAAGATCAAAAGCCTCTGAAGTCGAAAAAGCAAAAGAAGAGATTGGACATAAGTGTGTAGCAGTTGATGAGCGTTTATGTGCCATTGATCTTGTCGAAGATGCCATGTCAGAAAAGAATATCTCTGTAAGTGAGCATAGAGCAAACTGTCGAATTGGCATGAATACTTGCAAGTCTATCAAGAAAGAACTTGATGGCGCACAGCAAGAAGTCGAAGAGATTGATACATCTGATATTAAGCAACTAGAGACACAGCTTAAAGATCACCACGTAAACCAAACAGAACTTTTTGATCATAAAGAGATATTGGCAGTGGTATCGTCTATGCTGAAAGATGGCGGTATTAAGACACGTATTATTAAACAATATGTACCAGTGATGAACAAACTGATTAACAAGTATCTATCAGCAATGGATTTCTTTGTTCAGTTTGAATTAGATGAGAACTTTAATGAAACTATTAAGTCTCGTTTTCGAGATGAGTTTTCATATTCTTCTTTCTCAGAAGGTGAGAAGTTAAGAATTGACCTTGCTCTTCTATTCACTTGGAGAGCCGTATCTAAGTTACGAAACTCTGTATCCACTAACTTGTTGATTATGGATGAGATTATGGATTCCTCTTTAGATAGTGCGGGAACTGAAGAGTTCCTTAAAATCATTGAAGAGTTATCGGCTGACTCCAACATCTTTATCATTAGTCATAAAGGCGACCAGTTGTTTGACAAATTCCACAGTGTGATTAAGTTTGAGAAGGTGAAGAACTTTAGTAGAATAGCAACAACATAGGAGATTAACATGGCGTCCCAAGATAGATTAGTTGCGCTTGAAAGAAGGCATAAACACCTGCATGCCTGTATAGAAGCCGCAGAAGCAGAAAAAGCACCAGAAGAATTTGTTAAGAGGATGAAGGTAGAAAAGCTTACGATCAAGGATGAGATCATTACGCTACGCAAAGTGGTTACTGATCAGTTTAAATAATACAGTACACGTGTCTTGACAGGCACCTTGTAATGTGATATGATACAATCTATAATATGAGAGGAAGGCAAGACACGTGGAAAACACTATGAATAGACAAAGAGTAGGCTTTACTGCTAGTACGTTTGACCTGTTACATGCTGGACATGTGATGATGTTACGTGAAGCGAAAAATCAATGCGACTACTTGATATGTGGTCTTCAAATTGATCCCTCTGTGGATCGACCAAAGAAGAACTCTCCCATTCAAACTATTGTCGAGCGTTATACTCAACTATCTGCCATTAAGTATGTGGATGAGGTAGTAGTATATTCTACCGAACAAGATTTACTTGATATCCTTGAGATGTACAAGATTGATGTTCGAATATTGGGTGACGAATATAAAGATAAAGACTTTACAGGTAGAGAAGTTTGCGATAAACTAGATATCGATCTATATTTTAACAATAGAGACCACAGATTTTCATCTTCCAATCTACGTCAAAGTGTGGTGTGGGCTGAGTCTGACTTTGTGAATAAAAACAAATGAAGATACTCTTACCTTACTCAACTCATTTTGAAGTCGTAGAGACTGACAGCTCCTCTAAGGGTAAAGTCATAACTGGTGGTATTGAAAAGTTTTGTAAGGACTTGGAAGATAACATCGATGGCATTATTCCAGTGAGTATCACCAAGCAAGATAAAGAGAATCGTCAAACTAAGAGAGTTATCCGAGATGCGATAGCGAAGCATGATCCAGATATGATCTTGTTTAACAACCCTTGGTGGGGCAACATGATGATGTCGTTTAATGTTCCGTTAATTTGTATTATGCATGAACCACTTGTGCGTGACATACGTATGGTAGAACTCGGCACCATTTTGAAAGATTTGAATGATAGTGGTTGCCACATTCACTTTGTGAGTCCAGATCAGTTGGAGTTTCATCGAAACATGGCAAAGCGTATCAGAGATGTGCAGTTTGGTGCAATCAAAGGATTCATCAACCCATCGTTCTTGCCAGATGATATGCCATATTCTTCTGATCTTATCTATGATGTATCAACAGTCGGTAGGTGCGATAACGAGAAGGCACCATTTCTTATACATCAAAAACTGCGTAATTCGTCCGACCTAAATAGTCTTGTGATGACTAACGATGGCGTCTATAAAAGTTCAACAGTGAACGATTATGTACAGGACAATCAACATTGGACAGAACCTAGACATACTATGAGAGGTTTACCTCACAATGAGGTTATAGATCATATTTCTAGATCGAAAGTTTTTTGTTCTACTTGGCCTAAAGAATCGTGGGGAATTACTGCAATGGAAGCATTAGGTTGTGGTGTACCTACTATCTTGATGACAGGTGATAATGACATTCATGCCAGTGAAATCATAGCCGCACGTAGGTCACACTACTTTAAGATTAACAGAAAGTGTTCAGGCGATGAGTTTGAAACAACTGTACGAGAATTCGCTATTATGATGAAAGACCGCAGAGATGAGATTGCCGAGATGACCAGAGAGAAACATAGTTTGTCTAAGTGGAAATCTTGTATTGACAAAGTGATCAATATGCGCTATGATGATAAGAATAAATCTCGTTCAGATTTAACGGAGTTTTTTATATGACAGACAATACTAAATCCTTAGTCGAAGAGAGTGCCAACTACGACAACTATATGGATAACGAGGCACGTAAGAATGACTCTTACAGCGTAAGCTTAGATAAGTTTTTTGATGAGCCTATTCCAGATAAACTAGTAGATGCTACTAGAGTTCGAAAAACTGTACAGAATGACGTGTGGAAATCGATCTATGTACACTTTAGAACGCAAGATGATATGGTAGATTTTTGTAAGAAAATCAATCAGATGATTCCTGGTTACGTTAAAGAGACTTATTATCCACTACATGCATCTAACTCATTAATCAAAGACGAAGATGATGTTGATGTATCTGCCGATCTTCTCGTTCCAGAATATAATGGACCAGGCTTCAGTAAAGTCAAGTCGGTTGATTCGGAATACGAAACGACTTGGAAAAAGCATTGGGCTGGTATGCCTGAATTTGACCAAGAAGATAAGGTAAAGTTTCGTGCCATCACTTTGAATTTTCGAAGCGAGAATGATTACAAAGAGTTCTCCCAGAAGATTGGTCAAGAGGTAACTGAGAAGACTAAGAGCATTTGGCACCCAGAGCAGAATATCACGAAGAACTTATTGCTTCGTTGGATACAGCCAGAAGGTAGAACTCTTCCAGAACATCCGATGTATATCGTATCTAAAGGTCGTGCTGATTCAATGTTCACTTCTAGATCGTTGTCTCGTATGGAAATACCACATTACATTGTGATTGAACCTCAAGACCTTGACAGCTATGATGCGGCACTTGATAACTTTAACATGCGAGATTACGTAACACTATTAGTCGCACCTTTCTCTAATCACGGAGATGGTCCTGGTCGTGCTAGAAACTGGGCATGGGATCATTCTATTAGTATCGGAGCTACCAGTCACTGGGTATTGGATGACAACATCTCAGACTTCTACAGACTTCATAATAATGAGCGTATTCGATTTGAGAGTGGTGTGGGCTTTCAGGTAATGGAAGACTTCGTAGGGAGATATGATAATGTTTACATTGCTGGTCCACAGTATAGGTTCTTTATTGACCCAAATCAGAAGTATCCTGCTTACGTTGCCAACACCCGTATATATTCTACTCTTCTTATCAGGAATGATTGTAAGCATAGATGGCGTGGTAGATATAATGAAGACACTGACATCTGCCTACGAGTGATGAAAGATGGTGATGTATGTCTACAGTTCAATGCGTTTATGCAAGGTAAAGCGGCTACTCAAACCGTGAGTGGTGGTAATACCGCTGAGTTCTATCATGCTGAGAATACCGAGAACGATAACTTCAAAGAGACTGGATATAACACCGAAGGTACTGTTAACAAGTCTCAGATGCTAGTTGATATGCATCCAGACGTTGCCAGACTCGTTTGGAGATACGGTAGATGGCATCACTTCGTTGATTATGGTCCATTCAAGACAAACAAGCTTAAGTTCCGAGACAGAACGAGTGGTTTTTCTGGTTCGAATAACTATGGTATGGAACTAGTAAAGGATTTTGACTGGAAAAATACTTTAGTTAAATGACAAAAAAAGGTTGACATTACCTTCCTATCTGCTATACTACATGTATAAGTTAAAAAAAGAGAGAGAAGATATGTTTAGAATTCCTAGTTTTCATCAAGAAGAAGTTGAGTTGAGCCAAGCATGGCAGACTATGAGCGGTCACGGTAGAGGTGATTGTCTTGAGGGAATGAAGTCAATGGACAGGATTTGGGCAGAACATTGCGCCACTCCTGATGCCGATGATGATGATTTCTTTAGTAACTGGTGTTATGAAGTGAATGCTTATAACAAAGTACATGCAGATATGTCTAAATTATTTGCATAAAAGGGTTGACATTGTTGTCGGACCTGCTATAATAGTATCTGATTTGAACGATTGAGAGAGATTATTATGTACGTACTAAGAAACCTTACTGATGACGCCATGACTGTTCTTAAGACCTTCCGTAGCGAATCAGAAGCCTTAGAATATCGATATGAGCATATTGAGCGTGGAGTCTCTTGGGTAGACTACGTAGAGCCTGTCACTAATGAAGACCTTATTCTTGATGCGTCTAAGCCAGCATATATTGTTCAAGTTTTTTAAAAAAAGTGAAAATAATGGTTGACATTGCTGTCCAACCTGCTACAATGTATATGTAATCAATTGAGAGAGAAATAAATTATGGCTTATGTATCACAAGAAATGAAGAAAGAACTTGCTCCTGCTATCAAAGCAGTCCTTAAAGAATTCGGCATGAAGGGCAGTATCTCTGTCCGTAACCACTCAACTTTATGTGTGAACATCAAAGCTGGTGAGATTGACTTCTCTGGAAACTACACTCACGGTGATCGTTACATTCAAGTAAATGAGTACTGGATTGATGAGCATTACAAAGGTGTTGCTCAGAAGTTTCTAAACAAGCTGTTAGCGGCAATGAAGGGTCCTAAGTATTTCAACAATGACGATTCTCAGAGTGATTACTTTCACCGCTCACATTACACCGACATCAATGTAGGTCAGTGGAACAAGCCATATCAAATTATTTCATAAAAAGTGAAATTAGGGGTTGACATTTGAGTCAACTCCATGTATACTGATCAAGTAAACAATGAGAGATTATATTATGCAAGTAGCAGTGATTCATACAGCCTTCGAAGACAGTCCACGTACTGTCGCCTTTGTAAATATTCCTGAAGACGCTAGGTCAACTGATGATGCTCTAGAGTATGCTTATCGTTGGACTAACAACGTATCAGGTTCTTGGAGTCGAGGTGACATTGAAAACAATGGTGATTATAATTCAGATGTGACTGTTATGGCAGATTTGCCAGTTCACGAAGGTGTGACTTACGGTCTACGATCTACCTCGATGGGTGATCAGATGTTAATAGGCAACAAAAAGTATAAAGTTGCCGGCTTTGGATTTGAGGAGATTTAATGAGCAAACACTTTATTTTTGATTTTGAGACTATTGGGGCAGACGTTCTTGTTTGCCCTGTAGTCGATATGGCATACACCACTTTTGAGTGGTCACGTTTTACTGAGAACCCTTACACATTTGAGGAGCTAGTTCCTGAAGTGCAGTCCGTGAAACTTTCTGTTTCTGATCAGATGCAAAATCTGAATTGTAAGTTTAAGAAGGCTGATGTTCATTGGTGGGAGAATCTTCCTAAGATCGCAAGAGATAAAATTATTCCTAGTGATGATGACTTGACAGCCGAAGCATTTTGTGATACTATACTACAGTATTTAAGAGAACAGAACAAGATTGATTATTGGTGGTCTAGAGGTAATTCTTTCGATCCAGTTATTTTGTTCAGACTAATGAATGCTTATGGTCAAGACAAGCTAATGAATGAGTACTTGAAGTTTTGGAAAGTACGTGACATCAGAACTTTTATTGACGCTAAGTTTAATTTCTCAACTAGAAGTGGTTTCGTTCCACTCGCAGATGAGAGTTATTGGGAAAGAACTTTTGTTGCTCATGACAGTTCACACGATGTTGCGGCAGACGTTCTTAGATTACAGGCTATATGTAGAGCCGAAAATGACTTGGAGCAAACTACACGATGAGTAAGAAAGAGGAATTCAAAGCCGCAGAAAGCGGTGCGTTACGTGAATGTATTGGTGTTCCATACTTTAGACAACTCCCTCTTGAGGGACTAGCCGCAGGGGCAGCCGCTCTTGAATATGGCGCTACTAAGTATGCTGATAGAAACTGGGAGAAGGGACTTCCATGGCAACAGATGATTGATAGTCTTAAGAGACACATTGATGATTTTGAACGCCGAAAAGATTATGATGATGGACCTACTGGTTCTGGATTACCTCACATCTGTATGATAATGGCTGGAGCTTTGATGCTATCTAGTTCAGTTATGCGTGGTGTAGGTGAAGACGATAGAATGCCTGAACTTGCTGAAGAAGCATTTGGCGCTAAAGACTGTGCTAAGTGGATCAGATTGCAAATGGAGAGGTCTGAAGAGTTAACTAAAAACAGGAGAGATATGTCATAATCATGAAAACTTTTGGCTGTTCTGATATAAATAAAACGCAGAACGTGATTTTAAACTATTAATAAAGGTGAATAAAATATGAAATTTAGCTCAGACACATTGAGTGTACTCAAAAACTTCTCGACTATCAACCCTAGCATTGTCTTCAAGCCAGGTTCAGTAGTTCGAACAATATCCCCGCAAAAAACAGTTATGGCTGCGGCAACAATCGATGAGACTGTTGAGACCCAAGCAGGTGTTTATGACCTGTCTAGGTTCTTAAGCACTCTTGCGTTGTTTGATAATCCAGAAGTAGTATTTGGTCAAGACAGGTTCTCCATCGAAGGTGGTAGAAGCAAGTTGCGATACACATACACATCAGAATCATTAATGGTTACTCCACCCGAGAAGGACATCGTAGTTCCTGATCCAGAAGTATCCGTTAATATTAAGTGGCAAGATATTGAGAACGTACTGCGAGCCGCAGGTGTTCTACAATTGCCTGAAATCGCTTTCATTGGTGACGGTACTAGCGTTACAATGTCAGCAGTAGACAGCAAAACATCAACGGCAGATAATTACAATACCGTTGTTGCTGAAGATATCAGTACTGATCCATTTAATATGATCATTAAGACTGATAACTTGAAACTGGTACCAGCTGATTATGAAGTTACATTATCTTCTAAAGGTATGGCTCATTTCAAATCAAGTCGAGTCCAGTATTGGGTTGCAATCGAAACTCGTTAAATAAACTAAGTTATAGGAGAATAACATGACAGAAGAAAACCAAGCCCCCGAAGCCCAAGAGCAACAAGCTCCTGGTCTCTCACTGAATGACATTTCAGCCGCAGTTCAAATTATTGACGTTGCGACTGCACGTGGTGCCATTCGTGGTGAAGAGTTGTTGCCTGTTGGTACAGTGCGTCAACGTTTCATGGCATTTTTGGAACACGCTAAATCAGAAGGGCAAGAAGTAAATATGCCTGGTGAAGCACCTGTTCCACCTGCTAATGCAGATGCAGTCCCGTCTAGTGAAGAAGTTCCCGCTTCCTAACTAGACACCCGAAGGGGAGATGTTACTTGACATCTCCTCTTCATCCCTTTATACTACACAGTGTAAAGTTTATTATATTATGGAGATTGATGATGCAAGATGATTTTTTATGGGTTGAGAAATATCGACCACAGACCGTTTCTGATGCCATCTTACCTGATGAGTTAAAGAAGACTTTTCAACAGTTCGTTGATCAAAACAATGTTCCTAATCTATTACTAACTGGTCGTGCAGGTGTCGGTAAGACTACTGTAGCTAAGGCTATGTTGAAAGAGATTGGTGCAGATTATATTACCATTAACGGTTCGATGAATGGTAACATCGATACACTCAGAATTGACATTTCTAACTTTGCTTCTAGTGTCTCTTTTACTGGTGGACGAAAGTACGTCATACTAGATGAAGCAGATTACCTGAATGCAAATTCTACACAGCCCGCACTCCGTAATTTTATGGAAGAGTTCTCAAAGAACTGTGGCTTTATTCTTACGTGTAATTTTAAGAACAGAATTATTGAGCCACTTCACTCTCGTTGTAGTGTAGTTGAGTTCAACATAACTAACAAAGACAAGCCTCAGATAGCCGCACAGTTTTTCAAGCGAGTCTGTGGCATTTTAGACGATGAGGGTATCCAATATGATAAGAAGTCTGTTGCTGAAGTTGTACAACTTCATTTTCCTGATTGGCGTAGAGTCCTTAACGAATTACAGCGGTATGCTTCTACTGGTCGTATTGACGCTGGCATCTTAGCAAGTACGTCAAGCGACAACATATCTGGTCTAATCACTCTGATGAAAGAGAAGAACTTTACTGGCACTCGCAAGTGGGTTGCAGAGAATCAAGATATTGATTCGGCAGTTCTATATCGACAGTTGTACGATATTCTTCCATCAAAGATCGCCTCTACACAAAGCGTTGCAGACTCGATCATCATATTGGCTGAGTATCAGTACAAAGAAGCTTTCGTGGCTAATTCAGAAATCAATCGTGTTGCCGCACTTGCAACTCTAATGGCAGAAGTGGAATGGAAGTAATGCTTAATCTTGTTGGACAGTACGTATTTACAGCAGACGATATAGCTGAATCTCTGGTAGAATACTGTGACACTAGCTATAATATTACTATAGCTCCTGACACTAAGATGGGCTTTAAGCTAACGCATGATAGTGGTATTCTTGAAAAGAAGTCTGATCCTATTCACCAAAAAAGTGGTTTCTATTCTATATGGAAAGATCATCATTGCCTGTATACCGGAAAGTCTGGTACGAGCATGGGCACTAGATTAGGTAGATTTGTGAAAGAAGTTCGTAGAATGTCTAGGTCGGATGAGACTCATTCAGCCGCAACTAAGTATCGTTCTATGTGGGGCGAAGACTTTTCTAATATGACTATACGATTGTATCCTTTAGTTCAACAGACTGATCTTTCACATGATGATATTGAGAAGTCGTTGATACGTATGCTTAAGCCACTCTTGAACGTGAGAGGCAAGAAATGAATTTGTTTAGCAAGTTTAAAAATCAATCTTCCAGTCACCCGTGCTTAGTGTGCAATAAGAAGATTGGTAAAGATTATAGTGAAGTGCGTTATAAGTATCAAGGTGGCACTGGTACTGCTTACGTGTGTAAGATTTGTTCTGAAGAAATGGACCAATCTAATATTGATAAGGAAACAGAAGATGGCTTCTCCGTTTGATTATGTAACGTCTATCACACAGACGAAAAAGAATATGATGCGTGACAGTGAAAATGATGTTCTTGCAGAGAAAGGTTACGAGCCATGGCTTGTGAACAATGCACTTTCTTATCATGCAGACACTATTCTTCACGCAAACTTAATGAATATGCACCACGATCTGGATAAACGACCCCAGTACGAGTGTCTTATAAATAGCATTAGACCTAAAAAGCGATGGGCAAAGTGGGTTAAGAATGCTGGAAATGAGGAACTAGATATTGTGTGTGCCTACTATGAGTGTAACCGAAGTGTTGGCGAAGAGTATCTGTCCTTGTTGTCTAGTGATCAACTAGAAATTATGAAAAAACAACAAGAAACAGGTGGTTTGAAAAAATGAACTTATTAGACAGATTAGTAGAGATTACTCTGCCTAACGAAGAAAGTTTTCTTAAAGTTAAAGAGACTCTAACTCGTATCGGCATAGCCTCAAAGAAAGAGCAGAAGTTGTTTCAATCGTGCCATATCTTGCACAAGCAAGGTAAGTACTACATTGTACACTTCAAAGAATTGTTTATGTTAGATGGTAAGATTAATGATTTCTCAGAAGAAGATAAGGCACGTAGAAATACGATTGTTACCTTGTTAGAAGAATGGGATCTTGTGAAGACTGTTGATGCTGAAAAGATCAAAGAGCCCACATCTCCATTATCACAAATTAAGATTCTACCTCACAAAGAAAAAGGTGAGTGGGAACTTATTGCTAAGTACAGCATAGGCAAAAAACGATAACACTTTAAGGATGATTATACTATGATTAGGGATACTGATATGCGATATGCCGTCGATTCATTAGATGCTGAGACCGATCTAAAAATATACAAAATTTTTCCAGAGGCACATCTGCCTGTATACGGTACAGAGTGGTCTGCCTGCTTCGATTTAAAAGCATCGATACGAGATGGTGATATGATTACTATCATCACTACACGTAACGATAAGCGAAAAGTTAGCTACCATAAAGATTCTATAACAATCTACTCTGGAGAAAGAGTTCTGGTACCTACAGGACTGATCTTTGACCTAGACGAGATTCAGTCTTTAAGAATTCATCCACGTTCTGGTCTAGCTTGGAAACAAGGCATTACAGTAGCAAACTGTGAGGGCATTGTGGATGCAGACTACGTACAACAGACATACGTTATGTTGCTCAATTCTTCTAGTGAACCTTTTATCCTACGTGATGGAGATCGAGTCGCACAAGGAGAGATTGTGGCAAACAATAGAGTTTGGTTCGTAGAGGTAGATAAAGAGCCTACCGAAAAAACTGATCGGATTGGTGGTCTAGGTTCTACAGGAGTTCAGTAATGTATCAGACATCTTTTAAGTTTTATGATTTAGAGCCCGTGCAGTTAGAGTTAGATTTTGATATTCCTGAAAATCACTTTGTCATGGATAAATTATCTTACAGTTTCAGTTATACTCTTCCTTCAGATGAGAACTGGAATCGACAACTAATATACTCATCCATCATGAACAACTATGACAAAACGTAATACGACATATTACTAAAAGTCATAAGTTTTTTTAAGAACATTACCATACATCATGTATAAATATATGTGTGTCGCCTTAGGGGACACATAACAATAACCCTTGCTTAACAGGAGGTCAATATGACTTATATGCAAACACAGTACGATCCATTTACAACCGTGGGATTCGATAGAATCTTTGAACGCATCCAAGCGATGCATCAACCAACTGATAGAGGTACGCAAAAGTATCCGCCATATAATATCACGAAAGAGAGTGATACAACGTACATCGTTGAAATGGCAGTCGCTGGATTTACCGATGACTCCCTTGACATTCAAGTCAAAGAAGGTATTCTAACAGTTGAAGGAAAGGTTGAGGACTCTACCGATAAAGAGTACATTCACAGAGGTATTGCGGCTCGGGCATTTACGAGAACATTTACACTTGCTGAAACAGTAATTGTAAAAGACGCAGGACTTGAGAATGGTATGCTTCGTATCTTGTTAGAGAACGTCATTCCAGAAGAACAAAAGCCTAAGAAAATTAAGATTGGGCAGAAACTTTATTCTGGAGAAAAGGAACTACTTCAAGAGTAGTGTAATTGGGGTGAGGCTTAGGTCTCACCCTTTAATCTTAAATTTTGTACAGGAGCCAAAAGCTGATGAATAAGGCAATCTCTTTTCTAAAGAGTTGCGATGGCACATTCTGCGATGCAGTTGCCCAATTCGCATTAAGTGGATTATGTGTCTTTGTAATAGCTACTTGCCTAAGTAGCATATCCTAAGAACTATTAACGGTCTGTAATGCGGAAGTCCTTCGACCTCCGCATTTTTACATTTATAAAAGGAGTAAAGTATGAGTATTGTGTTTTGGGTAATAGTAGCAATAGGCACTATCAGCGCAGTTGAAGGCAATTCGAAATTAAATAAACTGTGTCAGAAAGAGATAGATGAGGGCGTTTCTGCCACCATTAAAGAGTGTAAACAATATCAGTTTGATACGAGGATCAAAACAGGCTGGTAATACTTAAAATAATGCTTGACAATTGGTCTATGCCGTGTTATACTACACGTTCTAATTGGAGATATAATATGAAAAATGTGATCGCACTACCTACGCTCTATAAGCGTGATACTAAAGGTAAAGTAAGAGTTCTGACCATTGAGTATGGTTATGATGATGAAACCACCGCAGGCACTAGATCAGTTGCAGGCATACAAGAGGGTCAGTTAGTGACCTCTGGATGGAAACTATCCACACCAAAAAACGTTGGAAAGGTCAACGCAACGACCAATATCACTCAAGCCTTAGCAGAAGCCCAAGCAAATTGGGATAAGAAGACTGAGAAAGAATACTTCTCTGACATCAAGCTAATTGACACTTACGAAAAGTTTAAGCCTATGCTTGCAGGTGACTACACTAAACGTCCTCAATCAGAGGGCTGGAGTCAACCTAAACTAGACGGCATCAGATGTATAGCAAACTCATCTGGATTGTGGACTAGAGCAGGCAAAGAAATTACTAGTTGTCCACATATCTGGGAATCAGTGAAGCCATTCATTGAAGCAAATCCTGGTATCGTCTTAGATGGCGAACTATACAACCATGAACTTAAAGAAGACTTTAACAAGATCACCAGTCTTGTAAGAAAGTTGAATGCGACTCCTGAAAGTATTGCCGAGTCTGCATCTCTTGTTCAGTACCACGTGTACGATTGCTACGTAGAGAATATGTTGTTTATCGACAGAATTAAACTGGCTTACGGAGCAAAGAGTGCTGTTGTAAAGATAGTTCAAACTGACTTCGCACAAACACAAGAACAACTTGACGAGTTCTACAGTTCTTACATGACAGATGGCTACGAAGGTCAGATGGTAAGAAACAACACTCCTTACGAGAACAAGAGAAGTAACAACCTCTTAAAGCGTAAACAGTTTATCACTGAAGAGTTTCAAGTGGTCTCTATGCTTGAGGGTCAAGGCAACTGGGCAGGTCATGTAAAGCATTTTGCTCTTACTCTGCCAAATGGTGCAACTTGTGGAGCTGGAGTTAGAGGCAAGCAAGAAGTTTTAAAAGAGTTGTGGGAAGTTGGCGATACGCCAACATGGGCTACACTGAGATACTTTGGTCTTACGCCTGATGGTGTGCCAAGATTTCCTGTTGTAATTGACTATGGTTTTGGAACTAGGACTGACTAATGACGATGCCTAATGAACGCCGGTGGGCTGTAAACAACACAAGACAATTTTTAGTGGATTTGATGGATCCGAAGAAAACTCCTAGAGTACCTAGCGTTATACGCAAAGAAGCATATCGTTGCCTAAAACACTATCCAGGCGAGTATTATATGGACAAGGCGGCAGTACAATCTCCTACAGTATTTGGAGATTGGGATGCAGAAATACAGTCTTGACAGAATGTATCTGGTGTGATACAATGTACATTATAAGAAACAGATCAGAGGTAATATGAGCTTTTACACATGCGTAAATCGATACGGCAGTAACATTCTTTTTCGTGGTTACACGGATGATGGTGGTCGAATTCAGAAGAAGATACCATTCAAACCAACGATGTATCTTAAATCTTCGAAAAATGAGAGTGGTTGGAAATCTTTCGACGGTGTTACAGTTGATCCAATTCAACTTGATTCTATGCAAGAAGCGACTGAATTCGTCAAGAAGTATGAGAACGTAGATAACTTTAAGATATATGGCAATAACAACTTTGTCGCTCAATTCATCCAAGATAAGTTTCCTGGTCAAATCAAATATGATCTAAAACGTATCGAGGTTGGTAATATTGATATCGAGGTTGCATCAGATGCTGGTTTCCCAGAGCCTGGTGAAGCTAATCATCCTATCATCTCAATCGCATACAAGAGCAGTAAGTCTAAAGTTTATCACGTTTGGGGTCTTGGTGAATGGCGTCTAGAAGACTGTGAACTTGACATGGATGGCTGTATGATTCAGTACCGCCATTGTGTAGATGAAGAAGACTTGATGTTGAAGTTTCTTACATACTGGCATGCCAACTGTCCCGATATTTTGACTGGTTGGAATATTCGTCTATTCGATGTTCCTTATATGATCAATCGTACTATTCGCATACTTGGTGACAAAGTAGCAAAGCAGTTCTCTCCGTTCGGCATCACTAAGTATCGTAAGATTGGCATCAAGGGTAAAGAGATGGACGCATACGAAATCTATGGTGTCCAGCAAGTCGATTATTATGATCTATTTCAAAAGTTTGGTTTCACGTACGGCACTCAAGCATCTTATGCACTAGACAACATTGCCTCTGTAGTTCTCGGCACTAAGAAGTTGTCGTATTCTGAGTATGGTTCTTTACACGGTCTATACAAAGCCAATCACCAGAAGTTCATCGACTATAACATTCGTGACGTTCAGGTAGTAGATCAGATTGACAAGCAAACTGGCTTAATGGATCTAGCATTGATTGTGGCATACAAGGGCGGTGTGAATTATAACGATGCGTTCGGTACTACTGGCATCTGGGATTCAATCATATATCGATACTTGCATGACCTTAAGATTGCAGTACCACCAGCTGTTCGTAAACACAAAGACCCGTATCCTGGTGGCTATGTGAAAGAGCCTAAAGTCGGTATGACTGAGTGGGTAACTTCATTCGATTTGAACTCTCTATATCCAAATCTTATTGTACAGTACAACATGTCACCAGAAACCTTAATACGTGGTGGTGATGATTTCACTGTTAGTGGCGTTGATCACTATCTTAAGAATGCAGTGACAGATGAGCCAAGACAGCGCAATCTTTCTGTTGCGGCAAATGGTTCTATGTACAGTAAAGAGAAGCGTGGTGTTTTCCCGACTATCATTATTGGTCTGTATGAAGAACGTGCTGTTATCAAGAAAGAGATGCTTCGACTTAAGCAAGAGAATGAGAATGCTAATACTGCCGAACTCAAACGAGAAATAAATAGACTTGAGAACACTCAGCAGGCTATTAAGATTTTGCTCAACTCGCTTTATGGTGCTTTAGGCAATCAATACTTTCGCTATTTCGAAATGGTTATTGCAGAAGGTATCACTCTATCTGGTCAGCTATCGATCAAATGGGCAGAGCAAGCCATGAATACTGCGATGAATAATATATTGAAGTCTGATGATGATGATTACGTTATTGCTATGGACACTGACTCGTTGTATGTTAACATGGGACCTCTTGTCGATGCAGTGAAGCCTAAAGATCCAGTAAAGTTCATCGATCAAGCATGTGAGCAAAAGATTGTGCCTATTCTAGAGAAAGCATATTCTAGAATGTTTGACAATATGAATGCATACGACAATCGTATGGTTATGGCACGTGAGGCTATCGCAGATAAGGGTATATGGATGGCAAAGAAACGCTATATACTTAACGTACATAATAATGAAGGCGTTCAGTACGCCGAACCTAAACTCAAGATCATGGGCATTGAGGCTGTTAAGTCTTCTACGCCACAAGTAGTCCGTGACAAATTTGTAAAAGCATATCGAATTATGCTGAACTCTACAGAGAAAGAACTGCAAGCATTTGTGAAGAACTTCTATGAAGAGTTTAAATCTTTACCACCAGAAGATGTATCATTTCCTCGTGGTGTGAGTGACATTGAAAAGTGGAGAGACAAGAATACCATCTATAAGAAGGGTACTCCTATTCATGTCAGAGGCGCATTACTCTTTAATATGAAGTTGAAGAAGCACGGACTATCGATGGAAGAAGTCAAGAATGGTAGTAAAGTCAAGTTTTGTTATATGAAGATGCCAAATCCTGTGATGGAGAATGTAATATCTTTCCCACAGTTTTTGCCAAAAGAGTTTGGTCTAGATGCTGATATTGATTATGAAACTCAATTTAACAAGACGTTCAAAGAACCGCTGAAGATGGTATCTGATGCTATCAATTGGGAACTAGAACACATAAACTCCTTGGAGGGATTTTTCTCATGACAGACGATATATTTGATTTCGGCTTTACTGCCGTTGATGAAACAGAACTAGAGATAGTTCAAAAAGCACAATCGGATCTAACTGATCTGAATCACACAGCAGAGGATGCACAAGGTAAACTGGATAGATTGTACAATGCAATCACTCCACTACTCAGTAACCTCAAAGCTAACCCAGAGAAAGAGTACATTCTTTGGCCTAACCGCACTGCAAAAATCGACCAGTTCGAGCAGAAATTGTTTGACATATATAACGGTTAGTGTTATAATGGTCTCAGTACAACAAAATTTAAACTATGGAGAATTATAATGTCATCATTGATGGAAAAACTAGCTAGGAACTCGACTATCAAGTCCACAGCTCCTATTATGGACTCGAAAGTGTTCGGTAAGAAAGACATGGCACCAACATCTGTGCCAATGGTAAACGTTGCTCTGTCTGGCAGAGTTGACGGTGGCATCTCACCTGGACTACTGATGTTAGCGGGTCCATCAAAACACTTCAAATCTGCGTTTGCGTTGCTTATGGCAGCCGCACACCAGAAGAAGCATAAAGACGGTGTAATCTTATTCTACGATTCAGAGTTTGGTACACCACCAGAATACTTCAAGTCTTTCGGCATTGATATGGATCGAGTTATTCATACACCGATTACTGACGTTGAACAGTTGAAGTTTGATATCACTAAGCAGTTGAATGACCTCGACAAGAAAGACAACGTATGTATCGTAATCGATTCTATCGGTAACTTAGCGTCTAAGAAAGAAGTAGACGATGCAATGGATGGTAAGTCTGTAGCTGATATGTCACGTGCGAAGCAGATGAAATCTCTGTTCCGTATTGTAACGCCTCACTTGAATCTTAAAGATATTCCAATGATCTGTGTTAACCACACATACAAAGAGATTGGTTTGTATCCTAAAGATATCGTATCTGGCGGTACTGGTGCATATTACTCTGCTGATGCCATTTGGATTATTGGTCGTCAACAAGATAAAGATGGCACTGAGATTCGTGGATATAACTTCGTCATTAACATCGAGAAGTCAAGACACGTCCGTGAGAAGTCTAAGATTCCAATTATGGTTACCTTTGAAGGTGGTATCATGAAGTGGTCTGGTCTACTTGAAGTTGCTGAGAAGGGTGGTTATGTAGTCAAGCCTAAAGTTGGCTGGTACGAAGCATTGAATCCTGCAACTGGTGAAGTTCTCTGTGATAAGATGATGCGAGCCAAAGAAATGGTAGATAACAAAGACTTCTGGTTAATGATGTTTCAGAAAACAGATTTAGCGAACTATATTGAGTCTCGTTATAAGATGGCTTCTAGCGGTCTTATGAGTGACGATGATAGTCAGATCCCAGAACACGTTGAAGAAGCACCTGTTGTTAATGTTGAGGAGACAGTAGCGAATGATTGAAACCACCGTTCTTGCGGGACTCTTACATAACGAAGATTATATGCGAAGAGTTGTGCCATTTCTCAGTGAGGAGTACTTCGGTGACTTCACTGAGAAGATGGTCTATAAGTCTATAACGGACTATATCATTGATTATAACAATACACCAACTAAAAGCGCCTTAAAGATTGCTATCGATGAGAAAAGCAATATATCAGATGATCAGTATACTTCGATTGTCGAACTCATTGAATCTTTGGAATATGATCCTAAGACTGATATAGATTGGATAGTTGATAAGACTGAGAAGTTCTGCCAAGACAAGGCAGTCTTCAATGCTGTTCGTGAAGCTATTCTAGTGCTAGATGGTAATCATCAAGACTTAGATAAGGGTTCTATTCCTGATCTATTGACTAAGGCACTTGGCGTATCTTTTGATCAGAATATTGGTCACGATTTTCTTGAACAGGCAGAAGATCGATTTGACTTTTATCACACAAAAGAAGACAAAGTTGCCTTTGATTTAGATTTGTTCAATAAGATCACTAAAGGTGGTTTGTCGAGAAAGTCTCTCAGTATCGCACTTGCTGGTACTGGTGTTGGTAAGACGTTGTTCATGACTCACTGTGCGGCAGCCAATCTTATGGCAGGTAAGAACGTACTCTATATCACTATGGAAATGGCAGAAGAAAAGATTTCTGAACGTATCGATGCTAACCTATTGAACACTACAATTGATGCCCTACAAGAAATACCTAAAGATGTTTACATGAAGCGAGTTGCCAGAGTTAAGGGTAAGACTACTGGTAAGTTGATCGTTAAAGAGTATCCTACTGCTAGTGCAGGTTCTGCTCACTTTAGACACCTATTGAATGAGTTGAAGCTAAAGAAGAACTTTCATCCAGATGTCGTGTATATAGATTATCTAAATATATGTACTAGTTCAAGAATGAAAGCTGGTGGTAATGTGAACTCATACACTCTTATTAAAGCGATTGCTGAAGAGTTGCGTGGGCTAGCAGTCGAGTTTAATGTGCCTATCTTAAGTGCTACGCAAACAACTCGTACAGGTTATAGTAGTTCAGACTTAAACTTAGAAGATACTTCTGAGTCTTTCGGTCTACCTGCAACTGCTGATTTCATGTTTGGTCTAATCTCTACTGAAGAGTTAGAGGGTCTAGGGCAACTAATGGTTAAACAGTTGAAGAACAGATGGGGCGATACGAATTACCTGAAACGTTTTGTAATAGGAATTGATCGATCAAAGATGAAATTATTTGATGCTGAAGACTCAGCGCAAGATTTAGTTGACGATACTCCTGTTGCTGACAAGGGCAACTTCTCTAATAGAATGAAAGGAGAGAAGTCTGGTGATAACAGTAGTGGTGTCCTATCGTATAGAAAAAAAGCAGAAAAGAAGCCAAACTTTGGTGGATTTAAATAAAGGAATTATGATAAGATATTGGAAAAAATTTAACTCATTGATGAAATCGGGAAGAATTCATCGTGTAGTAAAACTTATTAGTTAGGAGAAGCGTATGTGGTTGTGGATGGTAAGCAGTATTGCGGGGTCGCTGTTGGGTGCCGCATCAACTAAATGGTTCAAAGATACAAGAGCTGGAGTCTGGTGTTATAATCGTTTTGACGATATTGCAGACTGGGCAACAGAGAGATATGGCATTGACATTCTTGACAAAGAAGGTCTAGCTTGGAGAACCAAGTACCCTAATGTTGCCAAGAGAATTGATGAATTAGAAGAGAGATTATCTAAACTAGAGGAGAAGTAATGCTCTACTTGGTTAAGAAGGTCAACGTTGAGTTTCA